>Ga0209257_1002163_pt1 | contig 20403 bp, 22 predicted proteins | sample AraplaCvi_mCL_r2_FD_184277 | JGI IMG/M metagenome (GOLD analysis project Ga0209257, IMG submission 184277) | Arabidopsis root microbial communities from North Carolina, USA - plate scrape MF_Cvi_mCL_r2 (SPAdes) (version 2) | ecosystem: Host-associated > Plants > Roots > Endosphere | place: USA...
CGAGCGTGGCGGACGGGGCATAGCGCCGCGTTGCGCCGAGATCGGCGCTTTCGGTCAGGTCCTCGTCACCGAGGAGCGCGGCATCTTCGTCGATGTACCCGGCACCGTCGTCGCCGATATCTTCGTCGCCGGCATCGTCCCAGGTCCAAGTGACCGTCGTGGTGACGGTCACCAGCTGCTGCGCATGGGCCGGCGCGAACGCAAGGATCGCCGCGAAAGCGGCGACGATGAGCGTGCGGACGAACGCTTGGATCGGGGGGGACGGCGAAGCCATGCGTCCGCCTTCGCGCGGGCGCGATAACCAAATGGCAAAGCGGCAGGGTCAGCGGCGCGTTAACCCCGTAATGGCACGCCGTCCCGCGGCGGGACACGCGGCGGCGGTGCGATTAACCCTTCGGCGTCAGCCCGCTTCGCAAAGCGCCTTCAATTGTTCGGCGACCGCGCCCCATCCGGGAGTGAAGCCCATGTCTTCGTGCTGCTTCTGCGCCTCGTCGGTCCAGTGGCGCGCCCAGCCGGTGAAACGCGTGCCTCTGCCCTCGGGGTTGATTTCCCAGCCGCCGATCATGAACGGCCCGGATGCGGAAAGACGCCCGCCGGCATCGCGGACGACCGCGTCGGTCGTCACGAACCGCTTGCCGGGCACGACTTCGAGGAAGATTCCGTCGGTGGGCATCGTTTCCCCCTCGGGGCCGTGCATCGTCATTGCGCAGCGGCCGCCGCTGCGAAGGTCGATCTCGTCGAGCGTGACAGTCCACGGCTTTGGGCACCACCATTCGGCCATGCGTTCGGTCATCACCTGCCACACTTGGCCAGGCGCGGCGTCGATGAAGGTGGTTACCGACAGCTCGCGGGGGGAATCGCTCATTTTTCTCTCCGATGTCTTTTGAGGGGAAAGGTCAGTCGCGGTCGGGGGCGCCGAGCGGGAAATAGGCACGGTACGGCCGCGCTTCCTCGACGCAGCGCGACACGCTCGGGTGCGCGAGAAGGCGGGTGCGATAGGCGCGCAGATTCTCGAATTTCTCCGGAATCTGATAGACCCAGTCGGCGTAGAAGAGCGACGGGGCGGCAGCGCAATCGGCGAGGGTGAAGCCATGGGGCGTTGCCCAGCCGCCGCCCGCGAGTTCCCTGTCGAGCCAGGCGTAGATCGTGTCGAGCCGCGCATGCGTCTGTTCGATAATGACCGGCAGATGGTTCTCGGGCCCGCGGAGCGCGTCGTTCACCACCTCCTGCATCCGGTTCATCACCTGATTGTCGAAGATGCGGTCGAACAGCCGGACCTTGAGCGCCGCGTCGAACTCCTGCGGAATCAGGCGCGGTTCGGGCACCAGATGATCGAGATATTCGATGATGATCGACGATTCAAAACATGGCACCCCGTCATGGACGAGCAGCGGGAACTGTCCGACCGGCCAGTGCGCCTTGAGTTCGGGCATATGGTCCGGAAAGGCCGGGTCGACCGAGCGATAGTCGAATTCGACGCCCTTCTCGTAGAGCGCGATCAGCGCCTTCCAGGTGTAGGAGGAGAAAGGGTGGCCGTAGAAAATCAGCATCAAGCGGGATCCTTGCGGGTCAGCCATGCCAGCGGCAGGCCGATGAAGAAGATGTGCGGGAAAAGCGCGACGAACCCCTTGACGAGATCCGGCGGCGGGAAAGGCGCCCCGAAGCGGAGCGGGAGCACGACCGCGTTCATCACCAGATAAAGGCCGAAGCCATATAAGGGCCCGGTCAACCACCACGGCTGGCGCAGCGTCGGCATGCGGCGGACCGCGAAAAACCAGAAAGCGACCATTGCGCCCATGATAGCGAAGTGTGTCGCAAGCCCCGCCAGCGCGCCGCCGAGGCCCCAGTCGCCAGCGCCGTCACCGAAGGGACCCTTGGCGACGCCGCGGAGCATCTTGCCGGGGTCGCTCCCCGCGAGCATGCTCCACACCGCCGCGTAGCAGATGTCGAGCGTGCCGCAGAGGGCCCAGGCGAAGAGGACGGGGCTACGCCGCGCCAACGGTTTCGCCCCGGATTGCGGCTTCGATCATGGCGACGTCGATCTTCTTCATCGTCATCATCGCCTCGAACGCGCGCTTGGCGGCTGCCTGATCGCCGCTTGTCATCACGTCGGTCAACGCGCGCGGGGTGATCTGCCACGAGATGCCCCATTTATCCTTGCACCAGCCGCACATGCTTTCCTGTCCGCCATTGCCGACGATCGCGTTCCACAGGCGGTCGGTCTCTTCCTGCGTGTCGGTGTGGACCTGGAAGGAAAAGGCCTCGCTATGCTTGAAGGTCGAGCCGCCGTTAAGGCCGATGCAGGGGTAGCCGAGCACGGTGAAGTCGACGGTGAGGACATCGCCTTCCTTGCCGCTCGGGTTGTCGCCGGGCGCGCGGTGGACGCCCCCGACCTTGCTGTCGGGGAAGGTCGCGGCATAGAAGTTCGCGGCTTCTTCGGCATCCTTGTCGTACCACAGGCACAGCGTTGCTTTGTTCGACATCATTTCTCTCCTTTGATGGGCCCGCCGATCGACCAGAGATGGCCGAACGGATCTTTCACCTGGGCGTAACGGTCCCCCCAGAAAGCATCGTGCGGTTCGAGCGTTGACGACGCGCCCGCGTCCATCGCCCGCTTGTACCAGGTGTCGGTGTCGTCGACGTGCAGGTGCAGCGTCACTCCGGTCGGCGCGACCATCGCGTGCCCCGTATATTCGGGGAAATCGTCGTGCATCATCAGCGAGGTGCCGTTGACGGTCAGGTGCGCGTGCATCAGCCGCACGCCGTCCTCGGCGGGCATCCGCATATTCTCGGTCGCGCCGAACGCCTTGGCGTAGAAATCGATGGCTTCGCTGCCGCGCTTGTCGGGGATCGCGATATGCGGGGTCAGGCCGGTGGTCGGCCCCTGATTGGGGTTAGCCATTGCTCTTCTCCCTATTTTTTCGGGCCGACGAAGCCGACGGGTGCGCCCTGCGGATCGATCGCGTTCATCGCATATTCGCCGCCCGGGATTTCCATCGGTTCGCTGGTGATCGTACCGCCATTGGCGGCGACCGCCGCGCGGGCGCGGTCGATATCGTCGACGCCGATGTAGAAATTCCAGACCGGCACCGGATAGCCGGTCATCAGCGGCATCACCGCGCCAAGCCCGACGTCGCCGCGCTGGATAAAGCGATAGGCGCCCATCGGGCCCATATCCATCTCGCCTTCCTGACCCCAGCCGAAATGCTTCTTGTAGAAGGCGATCGCGGCGACGGGGTCGCTGGTAGCGAGCTCGTTCCAGCGCACATGCTGCGCCTCGGTGACCGAAAAAACGTCGCTCTCCATGCCTTCCATGCCCTCGGGAGGCTTGGGATCCATGACATAGAAGGGCGCGCCCTGCGGGTCTGCGACCATCGCGATGCGGCCGACGGGAATGTCCATCGGCGGCATCTGCACCGTGCCGCCGTCGGCCTTGATCGCCTCGACCGCGGCATCAACGTCGGCGACGTGGAGATAGCCGATCCAGATCGGTTTCGCGCCGCCCGCGAGCATGTCGGCGTTGAGTGCAAGGACGCCGCCGGCGTTGCCGCCGTCGCTGCGCCCGATCATGCGGTAGTCCATATCGCCCGCGGCGGGGTCACGCTCCGAGGCGATCGTCCAGCCGACGACCGCGCCGTAAAAGCGCGCCGCGCCCGCCGGGTCGGGGGTCATCAGTTCGTACCAGATGAAGTTGGATGCGTCCGTCATGTCTTTCCTCCTTCGACGGTTGGAAAATAATCCCCGCGACCTTCGGGGGTCATGTCGAGCAGGCCCCACAGCGAATCGACGAGATCGCCGGCACGATGGTGCTGACCGGAGTCCGAGGGCGCGAACGCCATCTCGCTGCCCCAGTGATGGCGGATGGTATCCCCGTCCTTGCGAAAGACGTTGAAAATCGTCTCGTCCCATTCCTCGCCGGGCTTCAGCTTGCGCTCTGCGCGCATCGCGGCGGGGAATTTGCGCGTATCGCCGAAGTAATCGGCCGAATAGCGCGTGGAGACGTCGGACAGGAAATTCATATGCGGCCAGCCGCGGACGCGCGCCCATTCGACGAGCCGCGCGATCGATGACTTGGCGACGATATAGAGCGGGGCGCGGTCGTCGATGTAGCGCGCGCCGCCATCGACCGAATCGAGCATATGCGTGCAGCCGGGGCAGGGCTTGTCGCGTTCGGCGTTCCACATGAAGCTGTAGAGGATGATCGTCGGCTTGCCCGCGAACAGCTCCGACAGCCTGACCGTCTCCGGACGCTGATACGCGCCGATGCGCTCGAAGACATAGTCCTCGGCGATGGCGCCGCCGGGCGGCAGCGCGCGGCGTTTCGCCGCGACCGCCTCGATTTGCCGGCGGAGCGCGATCTCGTCGTCGAGCAGGGCATTGCGCGCGGCGCGATAGTCGGCGCTCTCGTTGGGGTAGGTGATATGATCCATGGCCGGCTTCTCCCTGTCCGGATGGAGGAATGATCCCTTGGCGGCGAGGCGAGAGGGGCAGGCCCCGCCGTCGGGGAACCGCGTTCAGGCCATGACGATCGGCTCGAAGCCGCCGTAGATCATGCGCTTGCCGTCGAAGGTCTGATCCTCGGGATCATGCTTCATCCGCTCGTCGGCCATGACCTTTTCCCAGCCGGCCATGCGCGTCGCCTTGTCGGGCCATTCGACCCAGCTGTAGACGACGGTCTCGCCATCCTGTTTGTGCGCGGCGCGGCTATAGTCGGTGACCTTGCCGTCGGGGACGTCGTCGCCCCACGCCTCGACGACGCGCGTCGCGCCATAGTCGCGGAACACCTCGGAGGCTTTTTCGGCCATCGCGCGATAGGCCTCCTTGTTGCCGTCGGGGACGGGAACGAGGTAACCGTCGGCATAGCCGGTGGCGCCATCGGCGCGGTCGTCGACGATCGAGTCGAAGCCGCCGATGATCATCCGCTTGCCGTCGAAGGGCATCTCGCCGCCCATCGCGGCCATGCGCGGATCGCTCATCATCTTTTCGGTCGCGGCGTCGCGGGTGGCCTTGTCGGGATATTCGAACCAGCTGAAGACGACGGTCTCGTCGGGTTTGGCCTGCACCGCGCTCTTGAAGTCGTTGACCTTGCCGTCGGGGACGTCGTCGCCCCAGCATTCGACCATCCGGCTCACGCCGAACTCCTTGAACAGCGGCGCGGCGTCGGCGGCGTGCTTGCGATAGGCTTCCTTGTTGGCGGTGGGCACCGCGAGCACAAATCCTTCTACATAGGTCATCGTTTCTCTCCTTGGGGTTGGGAGGGGGATCAGGCGGCGGGTGGCCCCGCTTCTTCACTGAAGGCGGCCAGCTGCGCGTCCATCGCGCGCTGGAAGGCGGGGCGGGCGAGGCAGCGGTCGAGATAGGCCTGCAGCCGCTGCTGTTCGGCGATCAGTCCGGCCTCGACGGCTTCGCGGAGCACGGTGGCCATCGCGATGTCGGCGACGGTGAATTCGCCCGCGAGATAGGACTTGTCGCCGATCGCGTCGTTCAGGCGGCCGAGACGACCCTGGATGAACTCGATCAGCGAAGGACGGCGCAGTTTTGCCCATTCCTCTTCGCTCGAGAAGATGTCGACATTGCCGAGCTCGAACAGCATCGGTTCGACGCTGTTATAGGCGGCGAACAGCCAGGCGAGGGTGTTGGCGCGCGCCTGCGGATCGCGGGGCATCAGCCGCGCGTCCTTTTCGGCGAGGTGGAGCAGGATTGCGCCGCTTTCGAACAGGCGGATGCCGCCGTCGTTGAGCACGGGGACCTGACCCCATGGCTGGAAGAGAAAATGGTCGGCGGGGCGGTTGACCGCGCTGATCAGATGCTCGGCATAGTCGAGGCCGATTTCCTCGCACGCCCAGCGCGGGCGCAGGTCGCGGACGAAGCCGCGCGCGAAGTCGGGCACCCAGTCGAACGCGGTGACTTCGAGCTTGCTGTCGGGGTTCACGGGCATGGCTGTATTTCCTCCGTTGAGCGTGGGGTTCAGGCCGGCTGCGGTTCGCTGACCGCGCAGTCGGCGAGATGCGCCGCCATCGCGCTTTGAAAGGCCGGACGCGCGGTGCCGCGCGCTACATAGGCGGTCAGATTGGAATGGGGTTCGAGGAGCTGCGGGCTGGCGTTGCGCAGCACATCGATCATGACGATGTCGCCGATCGAGAAATGCTCTTCGAGCCAGTCGCGATCGCTCAGCGCCTGCGACAATCGGGCGAGGCGCTGCTCGGCAAAGGGCTTCGCTGCCTCGATCGCGCCGGCGAACCAGTCGGTGCCCTGTCCCTTGACGGTCAGCACGACCAGCGTCTGGATCATCGGTTCGATGCTGTTGAGCGCGGCGATCATCCAGCTGATCGCGCGTCCGCGCCCTTTGGCATCGCGCGGCAACAGCCGTGCGTCGCGCTCGCCGATGTGGATCAGGATCGACCCGCTTTCGAACAGGATCAGGTCATCCTCCTTATAGACCGGAACCTGTCCAAAGGGCTGGTCGGTCATATAGGCGGGCGGCTTGTCCTCGAAGATGCCGCCGATCAGCCGCGTGTCATAAGGCTGGCCGATTTCGTCGAGCGCCCAGCGGACGCGGATGTCCTTGATGCGGCCGAAGGCGAACTCCGGAACCGAGCGGTAGGCGGTGATTTCGGGCAAGACGGAGCGGGCGGACATGATCAGTTCCTCTTCCCTTTGATATAGGCGACGATCGACATCGCGTGACCGTGACCCAAGTCGAAATCGTTCTTGAGCCAGTCGACAATCGCGGTGGCCTTGACGCCGGGGGCAAGGCCGTTCGCATCGGCCAGCCCTTTTTCGGTGGCGATGGCTTTCAGATCTTCGGCCGATTTGCCGGTCTTCGCCTCGACATTGTCGAGATAGGCCTGGAAGCTCATGCTACCGGTCCTTTCACAAACGGGATCAGCGCGCGGACGCGCGGATCGCGAAGCCAGAGGCCGCCCCACAGCATCACGCCCAGATAGACGCCGAACAGGATGTGGCTGAACAGCGGGCTGCCGATCCGCACATGCGTCGCGACTGCGCCGCCGAGATAGGCAGTGATCAGGATCGCGCCGAGAATCGCGGTGCGTGGCCAGATGTAGAGCAAGGTCGGGATCAGCAGCAGGGTGCCGAGCATATACATCGTGCCGACCTCAAGCGGCCAGCCGAGGCCGGGCGGGCTGTACTTGATCGCGGTCGCGGGCGAGGCGAGCTTGAGCCCGGCGTCGAAGAGGAGGAAGAGGATCACAAGGCCGCTCAGAACGCGGCCGGCGATCAACTGACCCTTGGCGGGGACTGCGTCGGTCATCTCTTCCTCCTCCCGAGTCCGGATTACGCTGTAGCTTCGGCGGGTTCGCCGGCGGGGATGGCGGTCGGGTCCATCCACATCACTTCCCAGATATGCCCGTCGGGGTCCTCGAAGCTGCGGCCGTACATGAAGCCGAAGTCCTGCGTCGGGGTCGGGTCGGCCTTGCCGCCCGCGGCGACCGCCTTGTCGACCTGACCGTCGACCGCGTCGCGGCTGTCGGCCGAGACGCAAAGCAGGACCTGCGCGGTGGTCTGTGCGTCGGGGATCGCCTTCGAGGTGAAGGTCGCCCATTTCTCATGCGTCAGCAGCATGACGTGGATCGACCCTTCCTCGACCACCATGCAGGCGGCGGTGTCGTCGGTGAAGGCGGGGTTGTTGGTCGCGCCGACGGCTTCGTAGAAGGCCTTCGACCTGTCGAGGTTTGCGACGGGCAGGTTGATGAAGATCATCTGCGGCATTTTATCTCTCCTGGGGCTGGCTATTATTGTTGGTCAGGCGGCGACTTCGGGAACCGGCGCCTCGCCGTTCGCGACCGCGGGGTCCATCCAGAAGGGGCCCCAGACGTGACCGTCGGGGTCGAGGATGTCGCGGCCGTACATGAAGCCATGATCCTGCACCGGATTGACGTCGGCGGTGCCGCCGGCGGCTGCAGCGGCCTCGACCATCGCGTCGACCGCCTCGCGGCTGCCGAGCGCGAGCGCCAGCGACACTTCGCTCGATCCGGGCGCGGCGATCGGGCGGTCGGTGAAGCCCTTCCACTTTTCGTGCGTCAGGATCATCACGAAGATCGTGTCCGACCACACCATCGCCGCGCCGGTCTCGTCGCTGAAGCGCGGTTCGTTGGTGAAGCCGAGCGCTTCATAGAAAGCCTTCGACTTTGCGAGGTCCGCGACCGGCAGGTTCACGAAGATCATTCTGGGGGTGTCGGACGCATCGGACATGGGGGATCCTCTCTCTCGTTGAAATCTATATCGATTCTTGCCGAACAGCATCCGCACATAACGCTTCAGATGCATGACGGTGCCGCGTGCAATCGCCGGATCGTTCGTGGTCTTCGCCAGGACGAAGGCGCCCTGCAGCACCGACTGGACATGCTGCGCGAGGCCGATCGCGGTGATGTCCTCGGGCACGCCATAGGCGTCCATTGCGGCCTGGATGTCGGGAGCGAGCGCCTGACAATAGGCGTTGATGCTCGCCTCGCACGCGGCACGGATGCGGTCGCTCGTCGCGTAGGCCTCCTGCACCATCGTGCCGACGAAGCAGGTATAGTCCTCGGTCGGTCCGTCGAGCATCGAGAGTCGAAAATCGATATGGCCGAGCAGCCGGTCGAGCGGATCGTCGAGGCGGTTGTGCGGCGCGAGCTCGAACATCGGCCGCGCTCGCTCGGTCCAGCCCTCCGCCGCGGCGACGCCCAGCGCCTCCTTCGATTCGAAATGATGGAAGAAGGCGCCCTTGGTGACCCCCGCGACCGCGCAAATCTCGTCGACGCTCGTCGCGGCATAGCCCTGCTTGCGCACAGTGGCATGCGCCGCGGCGATCAATGCGGCTCGTGCGCTCCCTCGCGGGGCGCGGGGCTTGGGGGTCGGGGAGGGGCGAGTCGTGTTCATGCGAATCAACATACCGACCAGTTGGTATGTTGTCAAATCGCCTGCGACAGATTGCGCCAAGGCGGCGCTAAATTGACTCGACCGTCCCGATACTTGGCCTAAGAAGGCGTAGGAACAAAGGGGGATCATGGTCGCGATCGTTTCAACCGTCGCCTATCTCGGCATCGATGCGCGCGGGGTCGAGGTTCAGTGCCAGATCACGCCCGGCGTCCCGCGCTTCGTCCTCGTCGGCCTGCCCGACAAGGCGGTCGGCGAAAGCCGCGAGCGTGTCCGCGCAGCGATTGCCGCGATCGGGCTGTCGCTGCCGCCGAAGGTGATCACGGTGAACCTGTCGCCCGCCGACCTGCCGAAGGAAGGATCGCACTACGATCTGCCGATCGCGCTTGCGCTGCTTGGCGCGATGGGGGTGATCGATGCCGAGACGCTCGCTTCCTATGTGGTCGTCGGCGAGCTGGGTCTTGACGGGCGCGTCGCGGCGTCGCCGGGGGTGCTGCTCGCGGCGATCCATGCCGGGAGCGTCGAGCGGGGGCTGATCTGTCCCGCGTCGCAGGGCGCTGAAGCGGCGTGGGCGGGGAGTATCGAGGTGCTCGGCGCGCCCGACCTCCTGTCGCTGCTCGGCCATTTCAAGGGGCAGGCGATCCTGTCGCCGCCGGTGCCCGGTGAGGTCGCGGTGCCGGTGCGCGCCGCCGACCTGTCGCAGGTTAAGGGACAGGAGACCGCCAAGCGCGCGCTCGAGATCGCGGCGGCGGGTGCGCATAACCTGATGATGTCGGGCCCGCCGGGTGCGGGCAAATCGCTGATGGCGGCGTGCATGCCGGGGATCCTTCCCGAGCTGACACCCGCCGAAGCGCTGGAAGTCTCGATGATCGCCTCGGTTGCGGGAACGCTCGAGGGCGGGCGGCTCGTCCGTGCGCGGCCGTTCCGCAGCCCGCATCATTCGGCGTCGATGCCCGCGCTCGTCGGCGGCGGGCTTCGCGTTCGCCCGGGCGAGGTCAGCCTCGCGCATCTGGGCGTGCTGTTTCTCGACGAGCTGCCCGAATTCCAGCGCGGCGTGCTCGACAGTCTTCGCCAGCCGCTCGAAACCGGCGAGGTCAGCGTTGCGCGCGCCAATGCGCATGTGACCTTCCCGGCGCGCGTCCAACTCGTCGCGGCGATGAATCCGTGCCGCTGCGGGCATCTGGGCGATCCGGCGCTTGCGTGCAGCCGCGCACCGCGCTGCGCCGCCGACTATCAGGCGAAGCTCTCGGGGCCTTTGCTCGACCGCATCGACCTGCACGTCGAGGTCGAGGCGGTGAGCGCCGCTGACCTCGTCCTGCCGCCGCCTGCCGAAGGGAGCGCCGAAGTCGCCGCGCGCGTCGCGGCGGCGCGCGATATCCAGACCGCACGCTATGCGGATCACAAGGCGCGCACCAATGCCGAAATCGACGGCGACCTGCTCGAAGCCGTCGCGACCCCCGACGATCCGGGGCGCAAGCTGCTGGCGCAAGCCGCCGAAGCGATGCGCCTGTCGGCACGCGGCTACACCCGCATCCTCCGCGTCGCGAGAACGATCGCCGACCTTGCGGGATCGGACAGCATCGGCCGCATCCACATCGCCGAAGCACTGAGCTATCGGCGGCAGGCGCCGCGGAGCTGATATGGACGAAATCACCTTTGAAGCCGAGATTATCGAGTGGCGCGGGCCGCCGCCCTATCTCTTCGCAGTCGTTCCCGACGCGCATATCGCCGACATCCGCTATGCCGCGCTGTCGGAAAGCTATGGCTGGGGCGTCGTGCCGGTGATCGTGCGGGTCGGAGGGAGCGATTTCACGACATCGCTCTTCCCGCGCGAGGGCGGCTATCTGCTGCCGATCAAGGTCGCGGTGCAGGGCGCCGAAGGCATCGGCCGGGGCGACAGGATAAAGGTGCGCATGCGCGTCGGGCGGCTCCGCAGTTAAGTTAAGTGCGGTAAAGATTTTCGAAGATTTTTGGTGCAACAGGGGCCGCATGGCGGGGGAAGCGACATATTGGGCGACATTGCGCGGCCGGCTTGCGCTCGGCCTCGCGATGCTCGCCCTTATGCTTTCCGCCCCGGCCAACGCCGAATCGCTCAAGGTCGACCACGCGCTCTGCCATGCCGAGACGGGGCTCGGGGCGCCCGATGCGACGCTGTCTTCGCTTCGCTTTTCCTGCACCGGCGCGCCCGCAGGCTATCATGATGCGAGCCTGTGGTTGCAAGCAGAACCCGGGCGCACGGCATCGTGGCGAAGCGATGTGGCGCTGATGGTTCATCAGTCGCGCTTCGACCGGCTGTCCGTGGCGTTTGCCTATGCCGACGGGCAGGTGCGCTGGCAGCAGGTGCGCCAAGGCAATTATGGATCGCACTGGCGCGCGGGCGGTCAAATCATGTTCGAGGCGCCCGAGCGCGTCGTGCCGCTGACTGCGGTGACGATGCGCTTCGACCGGCTCGCGAGCGTCGACCTGCTCCGCGCGCGTCTCGTTCCGAAGACCGACGCGGTCGTCCAGTCGACCGGGATGGCGGTCGCGATCGGTGCTGCGCTGACGCTGCTGCTCGTCAGCGGCATATACAGCCTGTCGCTTGCGGTCGCGGTGCGCCGGCAATATCTCGCATGGCAGGCCGCTTGGTCGGCGGTGATGCTGCTGTGGGGCGCGGTGTGGTCGCAGGCGCACCTCGGCTTGGTGCCAGGAATGGCGGGTACTGCGTCGGCGCAGATTGCGACGTTCCTCTCCTGTCTGGCGATTGCAATCGCGACGGCGAGCGCCGTGCTGGCAATCGATTCCCGCATCGTGACGCGTCGCCTGCGGATTGCGGCGCTGATCCTCGGCGGAGTCGTCGGGGTTGTGGGCGTGCCGCTGGCGCTGATCCGCAGCGAAAGCTTGGCGCAATGGGGCGACGTGCTGGGGCTGATCGTTCTCGCCGACCTCATCGCGGTGGCCGCCTATCTCGGCCTCGCATGGCGCCGGGGATCGGTCGAGGCGCGCGACTTCCTTGCCGCATGGTGCCTGCCGATGGCGGTGCTCGCCTTCATCCATATCGTCGACGTCGACGACAGCCTGTGGGGCGGCGGGTCGAAGATCATGGTGTTGCTTGCGGCGACATGGCAGGCGTTGTGGCTCTCGGCCTCGGCGACGCGGCGGCTCGCCCAGCTCCGCATCGAACGCGACAGCGCGCGCGCGGCAGAGGCCTTTGCGCAGCAGCTCGCGCGGCGCGATCCGCTGACCGGACTGCTCAACCGCCGCGGTTTCGTCGAAAGCGTCACGCCTTTGCTCGACCGCGCGCGTGTCGACGATCTGAGCGCCGCGCTGCTGCTCGTCGACATCGACCGCTTCAAGTCGATCAACGACGTCCACGGCCATGACGCGGGCGATGCGGTGCTGTGCGAGGTCGCGCGGCGCATCGAGCGCTGGGAAGGACCGATGTGTACCGTCGCACGTCTCGGCGGCGAGGAATTCGGTCTGCTGACCGTCGGGATGGAAGGGATCGTCCTCAATCGTTTCGCCGAGAGCGTACGGCGCGGCATCGCCGCCTGCGACCATAGCGTGGTGATCGGCGAAGGGAGCGTTACCGCGAGCGTCGGCGTGGCCGAGGTGCGGCCTGCGGGCGATTTCCAGCAGCTCTACCGGCTGGCCGACGAGGCGCTCTACGACGCCAAGCGCGCGGGGCGCGACTGCGTCGTCGTCCAGCGCTGCCTGAACGGCCCGTCGGACGATCCCCCGGGCCGCGAGGCAGCGCTTTCGAACTGAGCGGTCAGAGGCCGAGCGACTTGTTCTCGACGACTTCGAGCGGCGGCGGCGACTTTACCGCACCGGCGCGGCGGTGCGAGAGCTTGCCCTCGACCTTGCCGCCATTCTCGATCGTGATCGTTTCGTAGATCACGTCGCCGGTGATCCGCGCGGTGGCGTGGACGATCAGCGTCTTCGCCTCGATCGAGCCATCGAGCAGGCCCGCGATCTTTGCGGTGTCGGCGGTCACCGCACCCTTGATCTCGCTCGCCTCGCCCTGGACGAGGTTCGCGCATTTGAGGTCTCCGTCGATTTTGCCGTCGATGTGCAAGTCGACGCTCGCCGCGACATTGCCGGTGATGACGACGTCCGATCCGAGGACCGAGAAGGTCGTGTGGCGCGCGCCGCTCGCCATCTTAGCGGGTACCTGCGGCATTGCGGGGGGCAGCGAGTGACCCGACTCGCTGTCGTGCGTCGTCTTTGACTTCGAGAACATCGGCTTTGGCCTCCAGGAAACGGCGCGGATTGACCGCGACACCGTTCAAACGAACTTCGAAATGAAGATGGCTGCCGGTCGAACGGCCGGTCGAGCCCATCTTCGCGATCTGCTGGCCGGCGGCGACCTGCGCGCCGACATTGGTCGTGAACGCCGACAAGTGGGCGTAGCGGGTCAGGATGCCTTGGCCATGATCGACCTCGACGACATTGCCATAGCCCGACTTCTGTCCGACGAAGACGACGCGGCCGGGTGCGGCGGCGACGATCGGGGTGCCGATCGGGCCGCGGAAGTCGAGGCCCGCGTGCATCGCGCCGGCGCCGGTGAACGGATCGCTGCGATAGCCGAAGCTCGACGTCATCATCAGCACGTCGGCGGGCTTGCCCGAGGGGACGGCGACGAGCGTGCGTTCAAGCACTTCCATGCGGAACAGCGCGCCTTCGAGCGCGGCGAACGAGGGGCCCATGGCCTTCGCCTTGCCCATCTTGCCGCGGTAAGGGATGAACGGGCCACCGCGGCCGGCCGCGGCGCTCTGGACAAGGCCCTTCGGGTCCATGCCGAGCTGCGCGACGGCGACTTCGGCCTTGGCGGCGCGTTCGTTGACCGCGGCGAGCAGGCGGGCGGCATAGCCTTCCTGGCGCTTTTCGATGCGCGCAAGCGTCTGCGCCTCGGGCGGCAGGCTCGGGTCGATCGCGCTGGTTTCGAGCGCCGCGGGTTCGGCCTTCGCCTCGGTTCCGGCCTCGACCTTCACGGCCGCCGGGTCGACGCCGAAATGGTCCTTCGAGATTTCCTCGAGCCGTTCCTGACGCTCTTCGAGGTCGGCCGCGGTTTCCGCTACGCGGTCGCGATACTTCGCGATGCGCGCCTCGGCCGCGGCTGCTGCGGCCTGTTTCTGCGCGACTTCGGCGCGTTCGCCCGAGGTCAGCAGCTGGTTCGCAAGGATCGCGAGCGTGATGCCCGCCCAGAGCAACAGAACCGCGCCGGCGATCAGCGCGACGCGTTTTTGCCAGACAGCGGAAATACGCAGGAAACGGACGTGTCCGTGCGTGCGAATGAAGATTTCATGGTCCTGAAACAGCGCAGAGACGCGCTGCCGCAAATCGCGCAGGCCCGTTGTTTTCGAAGACAAGTGGCGACCCCATCTTGTTGTTCTGTGGAGCCCTCCGCCCCGACTTGGTGGGCGCCTTATCAGTACAAGGGGGTACTAGCGAATCTTTGGACGACGACTCGCGCCGAGTCGAAAAGGACTCGCGGTGAACGGTGTCAGGGGGTGCAACTAGTGCCATTTTGGGAGGATTTCCGCCCGCGAATCGCCCGTTAACATTGACGGCTTGCTTACCATTTCCGCCTAAGGAAGAGTGGTGACCCATATGCCAAAAATCACCCTCGCCGAAGGCGCAAATGCCGTGGAAGAACAGGTGCCTGTCAGTCGCAAGCGGCCGCGTTCGGCGGTCAGTGCCGGGGTCGGTATCGTCGGCCTTCTCGGGCTGATGAGCTATCTGTTGATTGCACGCTATGCGCCCGAGATCGCCGCCTGGCTCGGCATCGACTGGGGACAGCGCGGCCGGATGGACGGGCCGAATTCGGCGATCGCGAGCGTTCTTGCCTGCGGTATTCCGATGGTGCTGTGGTCGGTGTTGGTCGACAAGGTGCACCGCAATCCGTCGACCGGGATCGACTGGGCGCAGCGCCGGCCGTGGCGCGAGACGCTCGACATCAGCTTGACCAAACTTGCGGGCCTGTGGGCGACATGGGCGCTGATCGCGGGCTTCTATGCGACGATGCGCTATTATTGGGAGGGTAATTACGCTTTCTCGATGGACCTGCTCGAACGCGTCGCGCCGTGGCTGCTGCTGGTGTCGGTGCCCTATATGCTGTGGCTCGACCGGCGGATGATCGAGCCGCGCGACGGCTGCTACCAGTTCGGCCGCTGGATGATCGCGCCGGGGCAGCCCGTCGATGGCCGCGCGATCGCGCATCATTTTCGCGCCTGGGCGGTGAAGGGCTTTTTCACCGCCTTCATGCTGTCGATCGTGCCGGGCAATTTCTCGTCGCTCGTCGCGGTCGAGATGAACGAGGTGCTCGCCAACCCCTATATGACCGGCATCTGGACGATCAACGTCCTCTATCTGGTCGACGTCCATATCGCGACCGTCGGCTATATCCTGACGATGAAGCCGCTCGATTCTCACATCCGGACGGCGAACCCCTATTTCATGGGCTGGATCGCGGCGCTTGCCTGCTATCCGCCCTTCATCCTGATGAACGGCGGGCCGCTCGACTATCAGGTCAACGGCGCCGACTGGGGCTATTGGCTCGAGGGCCATACGACCTTGTTGACGGTCTGGGCGGTCGTGCTCTTCCTGCTCGTCGCGGTCTATGCCTGGGCGACGATGGCGTTCGGCATCCGCTTCTCGAACCTGACGCACCGCGGCGTGATCACCCACGGGCCGTACAAATTCACGCGGCACCCCGCCTATGTGTCGAAGAATCTGAGTTGGTGGGTTGCGGGCCTGCCTTTCCTCGTCACCGCCGGCGGCGCGATCGAGGCGGTGCGCAACACGCTGCTGCTCGCGGCGGTCAGCGGCATCTATTACTGGCGCGCGAAGACCGAGGAGAAGCATCTCCTCGCCGATCCGGCGTATCAGGCGTATTGGAACTGGGCGCAGGAAAACGCGCTGGTGCCGCGGCTGTTCGCGAAGCTGTCGGGCCGCAAACGCCCGCTCATCCGCCTCGAACCCGATCCGCGCGTCGGGCCGGTCGCCTGATCCGCGCGGGGCGAACCCCGCGCGGATGGCTTGTCATCAGAATTTGAAGCTCGCCTCGGCGCCCCAGATGCGGGGTTCGTTGACGTAGCTGGTGATGTTGTTGAAATCGATGCCGCCGGTCGGCGAGGCGTCGTTCGTGATGTTGCGCACGAAAGCCGCGAAATCGTAACGGTCGGTCTTGTATCCGACGCGCAGACCGCCCTCGATCATCTTGTCGTCCGAGAATTCGACCGACTGATAGAGGAAGAACTGGATCTTCGAGCGGTAGTACCAGTCGGTGAAGGCGTAGATCGCGCCATCGCCGACGGGGACTTCATAGCCTGCGGTCCAGTTCAGCGTCCATTTCGGCGACTGCGGAAGCTGGTTGCCGTCGATCGAATAGATGCCGGGGCTGCCCGGACGGACCGGGTCGAGCACGGTGCACGGCGTCGCCGAGCCGCAGCCCGCGACGAAGGCGTTGCTGTCGTCGATCTTGGCGATGTTCCAAGCGCCGCCGACCGAGAAGGTCAGGCCGCGTGCGGGCGCCGCCTGCAATTCGGCCTCGATCCCGTGACCCTTTGCGTCGACGTTGAGCAGGCTTGCGACGTTCGACGTGCCGCCGACCGCGGTCAGCTGCAGATCCTTGGTGTCGAAATAATAGCCGGTCAGGTTGAAGCGGACGCGGTTGTCGAGGAAGGCGGTCTTGATGCCGGCTTCGTACGACATCGTCTCTTCCTGATCGGCGGTCGAGATGCTGCGCGAGAAGGTCAGGCGACCCTGCACCGACGGCGCGCGATAGCCGCGTGCGACGCGGGCGTAGATCGTGAAGTCGTCCGACGCCTCATAGGTCGCGCTGGCGTCCCACGTCAGCAGCTTGCCCTTGACCTTGGCCGCCTGCGGCGGAACCGGCGTGTTCGGATTGACGACGAAGATCGGGCGCGTTTCGACCGGACGCGACGCGACGAAATCGCGCGTGTCGTGGTTGTAGCGCGCCCCGGCCTGAAGCTTGAAGCCATTGTCGAAGGCATAGTTCAGCGAGCCGAAGATGCCGTAGGCTTCGCTGTCCTGACGCTGGATTGCGATCGCCGACGGGGTGGCGTCCGTCGGGCCGCCGAATTCGAAGCTCGAGATGTCGAGCTTTTCGTCGAAGTAGAAGGCACCGAACTGATAGCCGAGGCCGCCGCTGTTGTTCGAGGCGACGCGGACTTCCTGCGTGAACTGGTCGAGGCTCGGGACATTGTCCTGGCTCTGCGCCTGGAACGGGATCAGCCCCGGACCCGACACCGGCAGGAAGACCGCGCCGAAGCCGCCGTCGATGTCGCCGCGGCTGCGGAAATTGCCGTTCCAGTACGAGCTGATCGAATAGAGCGTCACCGCGCCGAGATCATATTCGAGGTTCAGCCCGACATTATAGGTGTTGAGCTTCTGGAAGTTCAGCCCGTCCTGATAGACCTTGTCGCGCTCGAACTCGGTGCCCGCGCCGCCAAGACCGACGAGGTGATTGCTGCCCGGAACCTGCGTGTTGGCGCGGAAGATGATCGCCGAACCGTCATAGACGCGGACCTGGCCGATCAGGCGGCCGGTGAACGGGCCGCTTTCATACTGGAGCTGCAGGCGCGCGGCGATGTCGTCGTAGCCGCCGAGATCCTTGCTCTTGGTGGTGGCGATATTGTCGACCCAGTCGTCGCGGTGCTGGAAGAGGGTCGAGAGACGGACCGAGAAGCCGTTGTCGTCCGCGGCGCCTGCTGCAACCTCGACCTGGCTGGTGCCATAGCGACCATAGCTGGCGCGGGCATAGCCGCCGGTCTTGCCGGGTTTTACGGTGTCGAACTTGACGATACCGGCTGGGGTGTTGCGGCCGAACAGCGTGCCCTGCGGCCCGCGGAGGACTTCGACGCGGTCGAGGTCGAAGATCGGGAAGCCCTTCAGGATCGGGTTTTCGAGCACGACGTCGTCATAGACGAGGCTGACCGGCTGCGAGGCGTTGAGGTCGAAGTCGGTGTTGCCGAGGCCGCGGATATAGAAGCGCGGGAAGGTGCGGCCGAACGAGCTTTCGATGTTGAGGCTGGGGACGCGGCCGGCGAGCGCGCGGACGTCCGAACCGGTCGAGGTGATCGCGTCGAGCGTGTTGCCCGAGAGGACGCTGACCGCGACGGGCACGTCCTGCAGGCTTTCCTCGCGGCGCTGCGCGGTGACGACGATGTCGCCGAGGCCGGTTTCCTCGGCGGCGGGAGCGCTGTCCTGCGCGGCGGCGGGGGCGGCCCAGCCGGCGGCGGCGAGCGAAACGGTTATAGCAATGGCGGAAGGAAAGTGGCGCATGGCAAGCTTCCTGAAACAGAGTTGACGATGGGAGAGGTACGAAAAAGCAAGCGCTCTTTGGCGCTCGCGGCGCGCGCGATCAATCGCCGAAGCGCGCGCCGTTGACGTTCGTGTCAGCAGTGTTGCCGAATTGCTGCACTTCGGGGACGAAAATTGTCCCTTAGAAGCTCAACTCGTCATAGATTTTCGAAAGGTCGTGTTTCCACGGACCTTCGTAACGGTCGAGCAGGTCGTGCGCGGGTGATTTGCCCGACGCGGCGATGCGGCGCAGCGGTTCGAGGAAGCCGACCTCGTTGTCGCCCATCGAATTGACCTCGCCGCGCGCTGCAAGGCCCGCCGCTGCGATGTCGAGCACGCGGTGGGCGAGCTGGCCGACGGTGCCGCCGCCGGGGGCGGGGGCGTCGAGGCCTTCGCTGGGGACCGCGTCGCGGAGCGTCTGCTGCTCCTCGATGCTCCAGCCTTTGACGAGATCCCACGCGGCGTCGAGCGCGCCTTGGTCGTAGAGCAGGCCGACCCAGAGCGCGGGCAGCGCACAGATGCGATTCCACGGGCCGCCGTCGGCGCCGCGCATTTCGAGGAAGCTTTTGAGGCGCACTTCGGGGAAGGCGGTCGAGAGATGGTCGTTCCAGTCGGAAAGCCGCGGCAGTTCGCCGGGAAGGACCGATAGTTCGCCCCTCATGAAATCGCGGAAGCTGAGCCCCGCGGCGTCGATATATTTGCCGTCGCGGAAGACGAAATACATCGGCACGTCGAGCATATAGTCGACGTAGCGTTCGTATCCGAAGCCTTCCTCGAACACGAAAGGCAGCATGCCGGTGCGCGCGGGATCGGTATCGGTCCAGATATGGCTGCGGTACGACATGAAGCCGTTGGGCTTGCCCTCGGTGAACGGCGAGCTGGCGAAGAGTGCGGTTGCGAGCGGCTGGAGCGCAAGGCTGACGCGGAATTTCTGCACCATGTCGGCCTCTGACGAATAGTCGAGGTTGGTCTGGATCGTGCAGGTTCGCAGCATCATGTCGAGGCCCATGGTGCCGACGCGCGGCATATGTTCGAGCATGATCTTGTAGCGGCCCTTGGGCATGATCGGCAGCTCGGCGCGCGTCTTGTCGGGCCACATGCCGACGCCCAGAAAGCCGAGCCCGAGTTCGGCGCCGACTTCCTTCACCTGCTTGAGGTGTCGGCCGGTCTCGGCGCAGGTCTGGTGCAGATTTTCGAGCGGCGCGCCCGACAGTTCGAGCTGGCCCGCGGGTTCGAGGCTGACGGTACCGTCGCTGCCCGCGAGCGCGATGACATTCCCGCCCTCGATCACCGGCTCCCAGCCGAAGCGCGTGAGCGCCATCAGCAGGTCGCGGATGCCACCGGGCTCATCATAGGAAGGCGCACGGTGATCGGCTGTACGATAGACGAACTTCTCGTGCTCGGTGCCGATGCGCCAGCGGTCCTTGGGCTTCTCGCCCTTGATCATGGGGGCCGCGAGCTGGTCGCGGTTTTCGACGATGGGGTCGTTGCTGTCGGAGGCGGTGCGCGTGCTCATGTCGCGCCACTAGACTATTCGGTACAGAATGCAATCGGGGCCGTTGCAGCCCTATTTCACGCGGGCGCGGAGGTTGATCGTAAAGCTCGATCCCGGCGCCATGCTGCCCTTCGGATTGATGCGGATATGCGTGACATTGGCGTCGACACCGTTCGCGTCGGCGATCGGAACATAGGTCCAGCTCACTCCGCCATTGTTCGAGAAGGAGACGTCGTCGGTGGTACTGGCGAGGCTGGTGAAGCTGTAAGTCAGCCCGCTGCTCCCCGCGCCGAAGGCGATCGGTCCGGGACCCGGTGCATAGGTGCCGACGAACAGGCCGAGGTTCGCGGGGATGATGTCGGTGACGATCACGCTGCCTGCCGTCGGTGCGGTCCCCGCAGGGGCGGTGACGGTCAGCGTATAGTCGGCAAAGCCGCCGGGGATCAGTTTGGGATTGAGCGCGCCGTTGAACGGGTCGCTGTACGCGGTCGAGGTCTTGGCGATCGAAAGCGGAAGGACATAGGCGTTGGTGTAGGTACAGGTCGTCGCGGTCGCGCTGCCGGTAATCGTCAAGGTCCGGCCAGTCGCGCCGCTTGCGAGCGGGCTGCCGCCCGTGCATTCGACCGTCGCGTTGTACAGCGCCGCGACCGCGCCGCCGCCCCAGGTTTCGGCAGGCAGGGTCAGCACATCGCCGGCGCGGACGGAGACATAGGTCCCGGTGGTCG
>Ga0209257_1002172_pt1 | contig 20325 bp, 17 predicted proteins | sample AraplaCvi_mCL_r2_FD_184277 | JGI IMG/M metagenome (GOLD analysis project Ga0209257, IMG submission 184277) | Arabidopsis root microbial communities from North Carolina, USA - plate scrape MF_Cvi_mCL_r2 (SPAdes) (version 2) | ecosystem: Host-associated > Plants > Roots > Endosphere | place: USA...
GCGGCCGTCGCCGCTACCAGGCACACCGACGGCGAGAAGTTCATGCGACCGCCGCCGTCGCCGACCATGTCGGCCGCGAACGCCTGCAGCTTGCCGCTCTTGCGATCGACGGACATCCGGTAATGCATGCGGAAGCTGTGGCGCTTGAGGCTGGACTGGAACTGCTCGTAACGATCGTTCGCAAGGCGCACCGGCTTGCCGTCCCCGTAGAGGCCCGCCATCAGTGCGTAGAAGGGGAAGGGATTGTGGTCCTTCGATCCGTAACCGACGGTGTAGCAGGGATGCAGCACGAGGTTGCGCACGCCCAGCTTGCTGGCGGCGAGCATCAGCGGTGCGGTCTGGGCGATTTCCTGCGGCGACTGCGTGGCCGACACCAGGTGCAGCGTCGCGGTGGCGGCTTCGAACCAGGCGTTGCCGTTGTCGGGTTCCAGCGCGGCGGTGTCGATGGAAGGCGAGAAGTACTCGCGTTCCATCACCAGCGTGCCATCGCCGGGCGCATCCAGTTCGGCCGCGATGTCCGCCGCGAATGCCGCGCCCTGCGCATCGAGCGCACCGTGCGCGTTCGCCTGCGGCCACAGCGGGCGCTTGCGGTCGAAACCGGACGGGAACAGCGGCGTGTCCTTCAGCGATGAATACGCATCGTCATCGAACGGCGTCGCGCCGCCCACGCGCACGTAGCGGAACGCGGCCCACGGCGGGCGTTCCAGCGGGCCGGTTTCCGCGCCCCAGCGGATCACGTCGTCGCGGAACTTCAGCGCGTCCTTCGCCGCGCGGAAGCGGGCGAAATCATCGAAGACCAGCAACGCGACCGCGTGGCCGAGGTAGGCCGGCGTCTTGCCTTCCGGCAGCAGCATGTCTTCGCCGTAGAACGCGGGAAACGCGACGCCATCGCGTTGCAGGTCGGCGGCGGTGACGACGCGGTCGGGCTTGAGCGCGTCGCCGAGTATCGAAAGGTCGAAGCCGGCGTAGACGCGGTCGGCCTTCGTCACGCGCAGCAGCATCGCGTGCGATTGCTGCTCCGGCCAGCCGGGCAGGTCGCGCGAGCGCATGTCGAAGGCGAACACCTTCTCGCCGGTGACCTTGGCGGTGGCATCGGTGCGGTAACGGATCTTCCCGGTGTGCGCGTCCCACGGCATCGGCCGAAGGCGCTCTTTTTCGAACAACGCAGCCAGCGCGGTGCTGCCGGGCGGGGCGATGTAGACGCCGATGCCGGCGACCACGCCGAACTTGAGGAAGTCGCGGCGACTCAGGCGGGCAGGCATGGGCGGAACCTCCGGCAGACTCAGCCGCCGGATAGTACGCACGCAGGGCGTTTGGCCTGTGAGAAAACCTCAGGCTGGCACGGGCCGCAGGAGTCGCCTTTCGAACTCCGAGGCCAGCATCGGCGCGCCGAACAGGAAGCCCTGCACCTGGGCACATTCGGCCGCCAGCAGCGGCGCGACCTGCGCCTCGCGCTCCACGCCCTCGGCCACCACCTGCATGCCGAGGTTGCGGCCCAGCTCGACCACGGCCCGGACGATCGCCAGCCCGGCGGTGTCGCGGTCGATCTGGTCGGTGAACGCGCGGTCGATCTTCAGCTTGCGCAGCGGGAATTCACGCAGGTGGCTGAGGCTGGAGTAGCCCGTGCCGAAGTCGTCCAGCGCCATCGCCACGCCGAGGTCGGACAGCGCATTCATGGTCGCCACGCTGGAGGCGGGGTCGGTCATGATCTGGCGCTCGGTGATCTCCAGCTCCAGCCCGTCGGCCGGATAGCCGTGACGGCGCAGCACGCGATCGACCGCATTGCGCAGGCGGCCGGCATCGCGGAACTGCGCGCTGGAGACGTTCACCGCCATCCGCATCGGCGCCATCCCGCAGGCGCGCCACGACGCTGCCTGCCGGACGGCTTCCTCCAGCACCCATTCGCCGAGCTGTTCGATCAGCCCGTGTTCCTCGGCGACCGGGATGAACGTGGAGGGTGTGATGCGCCCGTGCCGCGGGTGATCCCAGTACACCAGCGCCTCGGCGCCGATGATGCGGCGGTTGCGCAGTTCGATGATCGGCTGGTACAGCAGCACGAGCTGGCCGAGTTCCTGCGCATTGCGCAGTTCGTTGAGCATCGCGAAGCGCCGCGTCACCGACGCTTCCATGTCCGGCAGGAAGCGCAGGTGCACGTTCTTGCCCGCGGCCTTGGCCTGGTACATCGCGATGTCGGCGCGCTTGAGCAACTGATCGTGGTCGCGGCCGTGCTCGGGATGGCGCACGCTGCCCAGGCTCAGGGTCACGCCCAGCTGTTCGCCTTCCATCCACAGCGGCACCGCCACGCGGCGGATGAGTTCCTCGGCAATGCCCGCATCGCGCGTGGGTGAGCCGCTGGGCAGCAGGATGATGAATTCGTCGCCGCCGAACCGGAACACTTCGCCGCGCTCGCCCACGCCTTCGCGCAGGCGGTGCGCGATCTGCGCCAGCACGCGGTCGCCGGCGCTGTGGCCGAGCGAATCGTTGATTTCCTTGAAGCCGTCCAGGTCGCAGAAGATCAGGCCGAAGCCGTCGGGATCGCGCTGCGCCAGCGCCTGTTCGAGGCGCACTTCGAACCGGCTCCGGTTCGGCAGGCCGGTGAGCGTGTCGAAGTACGCCAGCCGCGCGATGCGATGTTCGGCCTGCTTGCGCTCGGTGACGTCCACCAGCGAGGCCACCACGACTTGCCGGCCCTGCACCAGCAGCGGACTCAGGCCGAGTTCGATCGGGATCTCGCCGCCGTCGCGACGCAGGCAGTGCAGTTCGTGGTCGCCACTGCCCAGGTGCGTGCGGCGTTGCACGCGCAGGAAACGCGCCCGCTCTTCCGGGACGCGCGGCAGCAGGCGGTCGGGAACCAGCACTTCGAACGACCGGCCGACCAACTCGCCGCGCGCGTAGCCGAGCAGGCGCTCGGCTTCCAGGTTCCCCAGCGAGATGCGGCCGTTGGCGTCGACGATGACCATCGCGCCGGGCGCGCCGTCGACCAGCGCGCGGAAGCGCTGCTCGCTGGCGTGCAGGTCGCGCTGCGAGCCGATCGTGATCGCCGCCAGGTACAGCAGCGCGATGCTGACGATTACCAGGCTCAACTGTTCGCCCGGCACGGCGCCGGGCGAAGTCAGGCAGAACGTGTCTGGCCCAATGCTCAGCGCCGCCATGCCCGTGTAGTGCATGCCGCACACGCCCAGCGCCATGAGCCCGGCGGCGCCCAGCTGCACGCCGAAGCGTGGTTCCTTGCCCACCCAGGAAAAACGGATGAGCAGCTGCAGCGCGACGATCGACACCGCAAGGGCCACGACTATGGAGGCCACCACCCAGAACGGCGAGTACGACACGCCCGGGCTGAAGGTGATCGAGGCCATGCCCAGGTAATGCATGCTGCAGATGCCGATCGCCATGAACGACGCGGCGAGGAGCAACTGTCCGAAGCTGCGCCGGCGCGTGCCGGCCACGTACAGCGACAGCACGCACGGCAGCACGGCGGCAAGGACCGACACCGCGGTGATGCGCACGTCGTAATACATCGGCACGGGCAGGCGGAAGGCCAGCATGCCGGTGAAGTGCATCGACCAGATGCCCAGTCCGAACGCCGTCCCGCCGGCCCATACCCATGCCGGCATGCGGCGCCCCGACGCGCTGCGCACGCGCCCGGCCAGCTGGATCGCGACGAACGCCGCGAACCACGCGATTAGGAACGACAGGACGATCGCCCTGAAGTCGTAAGTACCCTGCATGCCGCTCCCCTCCCCAGAGAAGCAGACCTATGGTCTCAGTACGCATCGGCCGGGATTCGGGAAACTTTAGGGTCGAAGTTGGCGGTCGGATGGGTGGTCGGACGGGCGGACGGATTGGTGGTGCGTCGGTACCACCTCAACGTCGTCCCGGCGAAGGCCGGGACCCAGGCCCGTAGTGCACGGGCACTTCCTCACCGGTAAACCACCCCCGCCGTCATTCCAGCGAAAGCTGGAACCCGTTTGCTTTCGATCGTCATCCCGGCGAAGGCCGGGATCCAGGCCCGCAACGTCCGGTCGCTCCGTCAACGGTTCCAAGCCGCACCGTCATTCCAGCGAAAATTGGAACCCATTCGTTTTTGATCGTCATCCCGGCGAAGGCCGGGATCCAGGCCTATAACGCACGGGCACTCTCTCGACGGTTCCACACCGCATCGTCATTCCAGCGAAAGCTGGAACCCATTTTGATCGTGCCCTTGCTCGTCATTTCCGCCTTCGCAGGAATTGCGTCAGGTCGCGGACGGGACGTCGGCCTGGATCCCGGCCTTCGCCGGGATGACGATCGCGAGCGCTGGTGTCGTTCCGCACTCACCCCTGCAAAACGAAAACGGGCCGCATCGCGGCCCGTCCTGCGTCACCTATGAATCTCGCCGCCTCAGCACTCGATGACGTTCACCGCCAGGCCGCCGCGCGAGGTTTCCTTGTACTTGTCCTGCATGTCGCGACCCGTGTCACGCATGGTCTTGATGACCTTGTCGAGCGAGACCTTGTGCTTGCCGTCGCCGCGCATCGCCATGCGGCTGGCGTTGATGGCCTTCACCGCGCCCATGGCGTTGCGCTCGATGCAGGGAATCTGCACCAGTCCGCCGATCGGATCGCACGTGAGCCCCAGGTTGTGTTCCATGCCGATTTCCGCGGCGTTCTCGATCTGGCTCGACGTGCCGCCGATCGCCGCGGTCAAGCCCGCCGCCGCCATCGAACAGGCCACGCCGACTTCGCCCTGGCAACCGACTTCCGCGCCGGAAATGCTCGCGTTTTCCTTGTAGAGGATGCCCACCGCCGCGGCGGTCAGCATGAACGTGCGAATGCCCTGGATGTTCGCGCCCGGGCAGAAGCGGTCGTAGTAGTGCAGCACCGACGGGATGATGCCCGCCGCGCCGTTGGTCGGCGCCGTGACGACGCGGCCACCGGCGGCGTTCTCTTCGTTCACTGCCAGCGCGTACAGGTTGACCCAGTCGAGCGTGGTGAGCGGGTCGCGCATCGCCGCTTCGGGGCGCGACGACAGTTCGGCATACAACGCCGGTGCGCGACGCGACACATGCAGTCCGCCCGGCAGCGTGCCCTTCTCGCGGATGCCGCGCGCGACGCAGGCCTGCATCGCGTTCCAGATTTCGTCGAGCCCCGCGTCGATCTCCGCCGGCGTGCGCCACACCTGTTCGTTGGCGTACATCAGTTGCGCGATGCTCAACCCGCTGTCGCGACTGCGCGCGAGCAGTTCGTCGCCGGAATGGAACGGGTAGGGCAGGTCGGTCATGTCGGCGACGATGCGGTCTTCGGCCGCTTCGTCCTGGTTGACCACGAATCCGCCGCCGACAGAGTAGTAATCGCGCGTGGCGATCACGTTGCCCTCGGCGTCGAACGCGGTGAAGCGCATGCCGTTGGTGTGGAACGGCAGCTTCTGGCGCTTGTTCATGATGAGGTCGTGCTTCTCGTCGAAGCCGATCTCGTGGCGGTCGAACAGGCGGATGCGCTTGCTGCTGCGGATGCGTTCGAGCGCCGCAGGAATGAGGTCCGGGTCGATCTCGTTCGGAAGGTGGCCTTCCAGCCCCATCAACACGGCCTTGTCGGTGCCGTGGCCGCGGCCGGTGAGCGCCAGCGAACCGAACACTTCGGCGCGAACGCGTGCGGTGCGGACGAGGTCGCTGCCGTCGCCGTTGCCGCCTTCCAGCAGCCAGCGCTGCACGAAGCGCGCGGCGGCGCGCATCGGGCCGACGGTGTGGGACGAACTCGGCCCGATGCCGATCTTGAAGAGGTCGAAACTGCTGACGGCCACGTACTGCTCCGGGAAAGGACACCGTACGCACGACGGGTGCGCAGGAATTGCCGCTATTCTACGCGGCCCGCGGGACTCGCCCCGCCATACTCCGGCGCATTGCCATGCAGGACGTGCCCGCCGTCGCCCCGCCCCTCACGCTGTTCCAGCGTGACGATTGCCATCTGTGCGATCTGGCGCTGGAAGTGCTCGCGCAGGCGCGCGCGCCGGAATTCGAAAGCGTGTTCATCGACGGCAGCGATGCGCTGGAGACGCGCTACGGCGAACGCGTGCCGGTGCTGCGTGACGAGACGCGCGGCGTCGAGCTGGACTGGCCGTTCGACGTGGCAGCGGTGCTGGGGTTTCTTTCGGGCAGGTAAGCGCCTGTCGTCCCGGACCACAACTGCATCACGCCAATCGCCTGCACGGGTTACTTCGCCGGCGCGAACACCACCTTCGTGCTCACCGCCACTTCGTTCGGGATCAGCGCCGTGTCGGCCCAGTCGCCACCGCCGACGCCGAAGTCCAGTCGCTTCACGGTCGCCTTGCCGTTGAGCACCGGCTGCGCGCCTGGCGTCCAGGTGAAGGTGAGCGTGACCGGCTTGGCGACGCCGCGCAGGGTCAGCGTGCCATCGGCGGCGTACTGGTTGCCGCCGAGGCTGCGGAATTTCGTCGCGGTGTAGCGCGCCTGCGGGAACTTGGCGATGGAGAAGAAATCCGCGCCGCGCAGCGTGTCGTCGCGATCGGCGTTGGCGGTGCTGGCGCCGGCGAGCGGAATCGCGACGTCGAGTTTGGAGGTCGCCAGTTGCGCCGGATCGAAGCTCAGCTTCGTCGCGAACGCGGGGATCTTGCCGGTGAACACTTCGCCTTCGTACTTGCTGGCGAAGGTCAGCGACGAGCCGGCCGCCTGCACGTAGTCGGCGGCGAAGGCGGGAAGGGCGAACGCGGCCAGCGCGGTCGCCACGAAGGCGGTCTTGATCGACATCAATGGATCTCCGGAACGGGGGACGGATCGGACGAGGCAGCGCGGCGTCGCGGCAACATGCGCGTCAGCGTAGTGTCGTGCTTGAACAGGTGGTGGTAGAACGCCGCCGCCGCATGCACGGCGACCAGCGCGATCAGCGCCCAGAACAGCCATTCGTGCGTGTCGCGCATCACCGGCGCGAGCGCCTGGCTGGGGTCGGCGAGCTTGGGCACCTTGAACTGGCCGAACCAGCGCAGCGGACGCAGGCCGCTCAGCGAGTCGTACAGCCAGCCCGACAGCGGCACGGCGAAGGTCAGCGCGTACAGCAGGCCATGCGTGATCGTCGCCACGCGTTCCTGCCAGTGCGGCGTACCCGGTACCGGCTTCGGCGCGCCAGCGACCAGGCGCCACAACAGGCGCAGCACGATCAGCGCGATCAACGTCAGGCCGAAGGATTTGTGCAGGTCGTACACCCAGAACCAGCGCGGGGACTTGGGCAGTTCGACCATGATCAGCCCGACCACGCCCAGGCCGAGGATCAGCAGCACGATCAACCAGTGCAGCAACTGGCTGACCGGTCCCCAGCGTTCGGCGGAATTTCTCAACATCATGGCGTCGGCTCGGGTGGCGTGGTTTCGGGTTCGGCTTCTGGTGCGGGTGTCGCGGGTTCGGGCGAAGCCGAAGGCTCGGCCGGCGTCGAAGCGTCCTGCGCATCGTTGTCGGCGCGCGCGCGTTCGGCTTCGGCCTCGATGCGCAATTCGACCGCGTCGCCGATGACCGTTGGCCACGCGCTCATGCCGAATTCTGCGCGGCTGATCGTGGTCGTGGCGGAAAACCCGGCGGTGCGGTGGAAGGGCGGCAGTGGATGGCGCTTGAGTGCGTTGAACGTGACGTCCATGCACACCGGCCTGGTCACGCCGCGCAGGGTGAGGTCGCCGCAGACTTTCGCGTGGTCGGCATCGACCGGCTCGATCTTCGTCGACACGAAGTGCGCTTCGGGATGGCGCTTGGTGTCGAGCAGGTTGCCCGCGCGCACGGCGTCGTTCCATTTCGGATCGCCCAGGTCCAGGCGCTCCACCGGCACGCGCACGTCGAGCCGCGCGCTGGACCAGTCGTCGCGATCGAACACCAGCGTGCCGGTGCTCCCGGACACGGTGCCCATGGCCTTCGAAAACCCCGCGTGGTCGACCGCGAAGAGCACCCGCGTGTGCACCGGGTCGATCGCGTAGGTCTGCGGCTCGAAGGCCTGCGCGGCGGGGATCGCGAAGAACGTGAACAGGGCCATCCAGGTCGCCGCCGTGCGGGCAGGAGCGTGGCGGGCGGGCATCGGGCTCTCCGTCGTGGACGATGCCGGGATTCTAGGCGCAGCCGGGTGAACAGGGCGGGCGGGCGGCGTAACGAACCGTTGCAGGTGCGTGGGCGGGCGGGAAGGCAAAAAAGCCCGGTTTCCCCTTGCCGATCCCGCCCGACCCACGTAAGACGTCCTTCCTGAAAGCAGTGCGTGGAAGTCCCAGGGGAAAACAGAATGATCCGAATGCTGTGGGCGCTGCTGTTGTGCGCCGTGTGCCATGCCGCCTGGTCGGTCGCGTCGGCAGGTCCGGCGATCCCGCGCCCGCGGCAGCTCACGGTGGCCGACGGCCTGCCCTCCAACAGCATCAACGGCATCGCCGAGGACCAGAGCGGTTACCTGTGGATCGCCACCAGCGACGGCCTGGCGCGATACGACGGCATCACGTTCCGCGTCTGGCGCGCCGGCGACGGCATGCTCGACAACTACCTGTGGTCGGTCCACGTCGATGCGCGCAACCGCGTCTGGGTCGGCACCAGCCAGGCGGGCCTGGCGATGCTGGACACCGACCGGCGTACCTTCCGCCATTACGACACGCACAACACGCCGGGCATCGCCAGCGACAACGTGTGGTCGGTGACGTCCACGCCGGACGGTTCCATCTGGTTCGGCACGGCGTCGGCGGGACTGCACCGCCTCGGCACCGACGGCCGCGTCACGCGCTTCGCCCCCGTGGTGGACGACCCGCACAGCCTGCCGAGCCTGGAGGTCAGCCAGCTGCGAACCACGCTCAAGGGCGATCTGTGGGTCGCCACGCGCGATGGCGCCGCGCGCTGGAACGGGCGCAACTTCGACCGCATCGCGCCGGCGACCTTCGCCTCGCCGGTCATCAATTCGATCGGCGCGCAATCGGACGGCACGCTTTGGTTCGGCACGCCGCGCGGCGTCGGCATGCGCGCGCCGGACGGCCGTTTCGACGCCATGCCGTTCCGCCGCCTGGGCGCCAACGCGACCGTGCTGGACATCCTCGTGCGCGACCGCGCCGGGCAGTACTGGTTCGACACGCCGCAGGGCATGGGCGTCGAACAGAACGGAGGGCTCCAGAACGTCCCGCTGTTCAGCGCGTCGTCGCAGGGCATGGTGCGGCCGTCATGGACGTCTTCGCTGGAGGATCGCGAGGGCGGCGTGTGGTTCGGCAGCGCGGGCAACGGCCTGTGGTACCTGCCGGCGAACTGGCGGCAGTTCGCGCTGTATTCGCGTCGCCTGGACGATCCGGCCTCGCTCGGCAACGCCGCCGTCAACGGCATCGCGCCGGGTAGCGACGGCAGCATGTGGCTGGTCGGCACGGGCGGCGTGCTCGACCGCTTCGATACCCGGACCGGCATGGTCACGCACGTGGCACGCGATTTCAGCGAAGGCTACATCGTGTATTCCGTGCTCGAAGGCCGCTCCGGTTACGTGTGGATGAGCTACCACGACGGCCTGGTGCGACTGGATCCGAAGAACGGCCAGGTGCGCCGCTGGACTGCGGCCGATCCGGACGATCCGATCCCGGGCGGCACGAGCCATCTCGCGCAGACCCCCGACGGCCTGGTGTGGACCGCCGGGCAGGGCGGCGAAGTGCAGGCGCGCACGCCAGACGGCGTGCGGATCGAGTCGATCGTGCCCGGCGACCTGCGCGGTCCGCCGGCCGGCGGAACGGTCCAGCAGATTGGCGTCGGTCCCAATGGCGCGCTATGGCTGGCGTGGTCGGACGGCCTGTCGCAATGGGACTACACCGCGCGCCGGTTCGTGCCGGTACCGGGCGCACCGGCCGGCACCATCCTGAGTTTCGCGACGCAGAAGCGCGATCTCGTCTGGATCGCCCGCCTGGGCGTGCTCGAGCGCTACCGGTGGGACGGCGAAAAGCTCACGCGAGTGGAGCGGATCGATCGGCTTGCCGGCATGCCGGAAGTCGCGCTCAACGGCATCGAGGTCGATGACGAAGGCATCGTGTGGGCGACCACGGTGCGCGGCTTGTTGCGCATCGATCCGGAGCATCGCGCCGTTCGCGTGTACGGCGTGCGCGATGGACTGTCCAACCAGGAATTCCCGAGCAGGCCGGTGATGACGCGCGCACGCGACCGCATTCTGGTCGGCTCGCCCGACGGCCTGGTGATGTTCGCCCCGACCGACGTGCAGCCCGCGGTGGATCCGCCGCGACTGCTGGTGCAGAGCGTGGACGTGAGCCGCGGCGACGTGCGCACGCCGCTGGACGCGGCGCGACCGATCGTGCTCGAACCCGGCGACCGCGACCTGCGCGTGGTCGCGCGCCTGCTGTCGTTCAACGACGCGCGCAACCACGCCTTCCGCTTCCGGCTGGCCGGTTACGACGCCGACTGGATGGACGTGGACGCCACTGGCGAGCGCATCTACTCGCAGCTTGACCCGGGCGACTACACCCTGCAGATCATCGCGCGCGCGGCCGACAACATCTGGTCGCCGCCGCAGTCGATGAGCGTGCGCGTGCGGCCGCCGTGGTGGCGGACATGGACGGCGCTTGCCGTGTTCGCGGGCCTGGCGGTCGCCGCCGGCTGGTGGAGCGCCGACGCGTACCGCCGCCGCCTGAAGCGACGCCATGCCTTCCAGTTGTCCGAGCGCGAACGCGAGATCGCCGAGCAGGGCTCGCTCGCCAAGACGCGCTTCCTCGCCACGCTCGGCCACGAAGTCCGCACGCCGATGACCGGCGTGCTGGGCATGAGCGAGCTGCTGCTCGAGACGCCGCTAGACGGGCAGCAGCGCGGCCACGTGGAATCGATCCGCCGCGCCGGCCGGCACCTGCTGCGGCTGGTCAACGATGCGCTGGACCTGGCGCGCATCGAATCCGGCCGCCTGGAGCTGGCCGACGAGCCCTTCGACCTGCGCACCGTCGTCGACGACGCGACCACGCTGATGGCGCCGCTGGCGAAACAGAGCGGGCTGGCCTTCCGCGTGGTCGTCGAGGACGACGCACCGGTCGGCATGCGCGGCGATGCGAATCGCGTATGCCAGATCCTGCTCAACCTCCTCGCGAACGCGATCAAGTTCACCGAACACGGTTCGGTCGAACTGCGCGTGTCGCCGTTGTCGCCGCACGGCGTGCGCTTCGAGGTGATCGACACCGGCCCGGGCCTCACGCGCGAGCAGCAGGCGCGCCTGTTCCGCCGCTTCGAACAGGCCGACGGCGCGCGCACCGCCGCGCGTTACGGCGGCAGCGGGCTGGGGTTGGCGATCTCGCAGGAACTCACCGCGGAAATGGGCGGCTCGATCGAAGTCGACAGCGCGCCGGGCGAAGGCGCGCGCTTCATCGTCGTGTTGCCCTTGCTGCACGACGCGCCTCCAGCCCCGAACGACGGCGCGCAGGCGTTGCTCGCCGCGCGCGGCGGTCCGCTGATGCTGCTGCTGGTCGAAGACGACCCGACGGTGGCGGAAGTGATCTGCGGTCTGCTACGTGCACAAGGCCATCGCGTCCGCCATGTCGCCCACGCACTGGCTGCGCTGGCCGAGGCGGCGACGGGCGCGTTCGACGCGGCGCTGCTGGACCTGGACCTTCCGGGCATGGACGGCCTGGCGCTCGCGTTGCAACTGCGGTCGCAGGGCTTCGACCGGCCGCTGCTGGCGGTCACCGCCCGCGCGGATGCCGACGCGGAGCCGCAGGCACTGGCCGCGGGATTCCAGGGCTTCCTGCGCAAACCCGTTACCGGCGCGATGCTGGCGGCGTTGCTGGCGAGCGTGCCGCGGGTGGAGATGGTGTAACGGACGCGAGGTGCGAGGAAAGAAACGCTTCCCTCCGTGCCTCACTCAACGGGAATGGCGGTGTGGCGGTGTGACGGCACCATCGAACGCAATGCGTCCGATACGCCTTATCGCGCGCTCAACTCATGCACGGCCGACACCAGCGCCGCGACGTGGTCGGGGCTCATGTCCGGCGACATGCCGTGGCCGAGGTTGAACACGTGGCCGTCGCGCGAACCCCCGTTGCCGGCGGCGTAATCGTCGAGCGCGCGACCGACTTCGCGACGGATCGCATCGGGCTGCGCGTACAGCGTCACCGGGTCGAGGTTGCCCTGCAGCGCGACCTTGCCGCCGGTGCGGCGCGCGGCGTCGCCCAGCCCGACGGTCCAGTCGATGCCGACGCCTTCGGCACCCGTGGCCGCCAGTTCTTCCAGGTACGCGCCGTTGCCCTTGCCGAACAGGATCAGCGGCGTCTTCTCTTCCCCGCGCGGGAGCGCCTGCGCGATCTTCTGCAGATAGCGCAGCGAGAACTCGCGGTACATCGAAGGCGACAGCACGCCGCCCCAGGTGTCGAACACCTGCAACGCCTGCGCGCCGGCCTGGCGCTGCGCGTCCAGGTAGGCGATGACGGCGTCGGACACCACATCCAGCAGCTTGTGCATCGCCGCCGGATCATTCAGCGCCAGCGCCTTCACCTTCGAGAAGTTCTCGCTGCCGCCGCCTTCGATCATGTAGCAGGCCAGCGTCCAGGGGCTGCCGGAGAAACCGATCAGCGGCACGGCGTTGTCGAGTTCGCGACGGATCGTGCGCACCGCGTCGGTGACGTAGCGCAGCTCGCGGTCCATGTCGGGCACGGCCAGCTTCGCGATGTCCTCGTGCGTGCGCACCGGGCGCTCGAACTTCGGGCCTTCGCCTTCGACGAAATACAGGCCCAGGCCCATCGCGTCGGGCACGGTGAGGATGTCGGAGAACAGGATCGCCGCGTCGAGCGGGAAACGGCGCAGCGGCTGCAGCGTCACTTCGCAGGCCAGCTCCGGATTCTTCGCCATGCCCAGGAAGCTGCCGGCGGCGGCGCGCGTGGCGCGGTACTCCGGCAAATAACGACCGGCCTGCCGCATCAGCCACACCGGGGTGCGGTCGACGGGCTCGCGCCGCAGGGCGCGCAGGAAACGGTCGTTCTTCGGGGGCGTGGCGGTCATTGGAAAATCCTTGGGACACTGCTGCGCCGCTGGGGCGCGAATGGGGGGCATTACGTGGCAGGGCGCGATTATCGCGGCTGACGACGCGCGCGACCGGCGCCACTGCGCACCGGACTGTTGCGGGCAACCGGCTATCTGGGAGCGTCGGCGCCCTGCACGAACATGAGCTGGAAGCCGCGCTTGAGCTGCTGGTCGCGCGCCGATTCCAGCGCGGCCATCGCACTGGCCTGGTCGAGGAACTGCTCGCGTCGCAGCGTGCTGCGCCCGCCGATCTGCCCGCTTTCGCGCACCAGCGTCCAGCCGCCGAGCAGGTCGGGCTGCAGCATCAGTTGTACGAAGCGGGGCGCTTCGCGGCCGTCGGGCCGTTGTTGCAGGAGCAGTCGCATGGCGCCGATTGTAAGGGGCGGGCGTGCAACGAGGGCTTCAACGGCCCCGGAGCACGTCCAGGACCCGTTCGTCCGGGACGCCCGACACGATCTTTGCCTGCCCCGCGCGCTCCCACAGCACGAACCGCAACCCGGCCGCTTCGGCCTTCTTGTCCAGCCGCATCCGGGCCAGCAGCGCATTGGGCTGGAGGCCGGCAGGAATCACGGTCGGCAGGCCGAAACGCTGCAGCAGCGCCTGCAACCGGTGCGTGTCGGCCGCGTGCGCGAGGCCAAGCGCCGCCGACAACCGCGCCGCCAGCACCATGCCCACGGCCACCGCTTCGCCGTGGTTGAGTGCGGCGCTGCCGGCGCCGGCATAGCCCTGTTCGGCCTCGATCGCATGCCCGAAGGTGTGGCCGAAATTCAGCAGCGCACGTTCGCCGTGTTCGTAGGGATCGCGCGACACCACTTCGGCCTTGTAGCTGCACGAACGCGCGATGGCCTCCGACAGCGCCGCGTCGTCGCCGGCCAGCAGCGCGTCGGCGTGGTGTTCCAGCCAGGTGAGGAACTCGGCCTCGAAGATCGCGCCGTACTTCACCACTTCGGCCAGGCCTGCACGCAGTTCGCGTTCGGGCAGGGTGCGCAGCGTGGTCGTGTCGGCGATCACCGCACGCGGCGGATGGAACGCGCCGACCAGGTTCTTTCCCGCCGGCAGGTCCACCGCGGTCTTGCCGCCGACGGAGGAATCCACCATCGCCAGCAACGTGGTCGGCAGTTGCACCACGTCGATGCCGCGCATCCAGCACGCGCCGGCGAAACCGGCCAGGTCGCCCACCACGCCGCCGCCGAGCGCGACCACCGTTGCATCGCGCGTCGCGCCCAGTTCGGCCAAGGCGTCCAGCGCCTGGCAGAAGCGCGTCATCGTCTTTTCCTGTTCGCCCGCCGGGATGACGAAGCACGCGATAGACATCGCCGGCCGCGCGGTGCGAAGCGTGGCTTCGACGCGGTCGGCATAGATCGGCGCGACATTGCCGTCGCTGACGATCAGCGCATGGCGCCCACGCAACGCGTGCGCGAATAGCGCCGAATCGCCGAGCAGGTTCGGTCCGATGCAGATGTCGTAGCGCGCCTCGCCATCGACCTTGACCGTACGCATGGTGCTCATGGGAATTCCGGAGTGGGGGACGAAGGGCCACTGGCCGGGCCTTCGTCGTCGTGAAGCCTGCATTGTCCCGCCGACGTGGATGAAGCCGGCGTGTCGGTCGCGCGCTGCCAGCGGGCATCGAGTTCGCGGGCCAGCAGGTCGGCGCCGGCGGCACTGTCGTACGCGTCGGTGTCGAACACCAGGTCGGCCACTTCCGCGTACAGGGGAGCGCGCTTCTCGGACAGCTCGCGCAGCACCTGCTCGCGATCGCCGCGTGCAAGCAGCGGCCGGCTGCGGTCGCGCGCGAGTCGCGCGAGCTGCTGCTCCACGCTCACCACCAGGTGCACGACGAAGCCGCGCTCGCGCATGCGGCGACGATTGTCGGGATCGAGCACCGCACCGCCGCCGGTCGAAAGCACGATGCCGTCCTGCGCCAGCAGCGTAGCCAGCACCGCGCTTTCGCGCGCGCGGAAGCCGGCTTCGCCTTCGACCTCGAAGATCGTGTTGATGCTCGCGCCGGCGAGGCGTTCGATCTCGTGGTCGGCATCGACCAGCCGCAGCCCGAAGCGCTCGGCAATGCGGCGCCCGACGCAGGTCTTGCCTGCGCCCATGGGGCCGACGAGGACGAGGTTGGAAGCGGGGTTCATGCAGCCGATTCTAAAGGCTGCGTCAGCCCGTCGGGCGCCTCTGCGCGTCCAGCGGCAGCGTCCAGTCGGCGATGCCCGGCAGCGTGCGCAGCGCCTGCCGGCTCACGCGTTCGAACAGCTGCACGAAGCGCTCGACGCCGGCACGGTCCATGCCATGCGATCCGGCGCGATGCGACCTCATCGCTTCCTCCTGCTGCCAGCGCCATTGCGGCACGGTTTCGAAGCCAGGCGGCTGCAGGAACAGCAGGCGGTCGATGCGCGACCAGAGCGCGGGATAGTCGCGTGCGAGCGCCCGGTTGCAGTAACGACGCCACGTGCCGTCCGTGTCCTCGTCGCGTTCGATGGCATTGATCGGCTCGCGCAGCTCGTCCGGCTGCTGCGGCGGCGTACACAGGAACCAGCCTTCGAACAGCACCAGGTCCACCGCTTCGACGCGACGCCAGCGCGAGGGCGGCAGGCGCGTATCGGCGAGTTTGTCGAAGCGCGGCAACGCGACCGGCGTGCCCGCCCGCAATGCATCGAGCGTCGCGCATCCCAGGGCCACGTCGTGCGTGCCCGGTGGACCGCGCGTGGCCAGCAGCGGATGGACCTGTCGCGCCAGTCGCTGGCGTTCGCCCCGGCCGAAGTAGACATCGTCCACCGACAGCACCGCGACGCGCAGGCCGCGTGGACGCGCCAGCGCGGCGACCTGCGCCGCCAATGTCGACTTGCCCGAACCCTGCAGTCCGCAGATCCCGTACACGGGAACGCCTGCGCGCGCGCCCGGCGACAGCGCATCGTCCAGCACGCGGGCCACCAGCGGCGCGTCGAATCCGGCGGGGTGCACACGGGGCGGCATCGGCCCACAATAGCGCAATGGATACGCCCGACCTGCTGAAAGAAGCCCTCGCCACGTTCGACGTGCTGTTCGACGAAGCGCAACGTGCCGGCGAACCCGACCGCACCGCGATGACGGTCGCCACCGCCGGCCTGGACGCGCGCCCGTCCGCGCGGATCGTATTGCTCAAGGCGCACGACGCGCGCGGATTCGTCTTCTACACGCACCTGGACGGCCGCAAGGGCCGCGAGTTGCAGGCCAATCCGCACGCGGCGTTGCTGTTCCACTGGCCGCGCGTGCGCGACGGCGTGCAGGTGCGCATCGAAGGCGCGGTCGAGATCGTGAGCGACGAGGAAGCCGACGCGTACTTCGCCTCGCGCCCGCGTGGAAGCCAGCTCGGCGCGTGGGCGTCGAAGCAGTCGCAGACGCTGGAGGCGCGCGAGCAGTTCGACGAGCGTCTTGCGCATGCCGAACGCGAATTCGAAGGCCGCGACGTCCCGCGCCCGCCGCGCTGGACCGGGCTGCGCGTGAAGCCGGACACGATCGAATTCTGGTACGGCGCGAACTTCCGCCTGCACGAACGCCAGGCCTACGAGCGCGACGTCGCCGGCGACTGGCATCGCCGGATGTTGTTCCCGTGAGTGCGATGCCGGGCGTGGCGCGCGGCCCGCGCCGCATCGTCTGCCTCACCGAGGAGCCGACCGAAACGCTGTACGCGCTGGGTGAGCAGGACCGCATCGTCGGCATCAGTGGTTTCACCGTGCGCCCTGCGATCGCGCGCAAGGAGAAGCCGAAGGTCAGCGCGTTCACCAGCGCGAAGATCGGCGAGATCCTGAAGCTGAAGCCGGATTTCGTGATCGGGTTTTCCGACATCCAGGCGGAGATCGCCGGCGAGCTGATCCGTCACGGCGTCGAGGTGTGGATCAGCAACCATCGCAGCGTGGACGGCATCGTCGATTACGTGCGGCGCCTCGGTGCGCTGGTCGGCGCGGGCGATCGCGCCAGTGCGTATGCGGACGAACTCCGGCGCGGCCTGGACGACATCGCCGCGCAGTCGGCGACGCTGTCGCGACGGCCGAAGGTGTATTTCGAAGAATGGGACGAGCCGCTGATCAGCGGCATCCAGTGGGTCGCCGAACTGGTGCGCATCGCCGGCGGCGACGACATCTTTCCCGAGCGCGCGGCCGAATCGCTGGCGAAGCAGCGCATCCTCGAAGATCCCTCGGAAGTGGTGCGCCGCGCGCCGGACATCGTGCTGGGTTCGTGGTGCGGGAAGAAATTTCGTCCGGAGAGGGTCGCCTCGCGCCCGGGCTGGGAGGCGATTCCCGCGGTGCGCGATGGCGAGCTGCACGAGATCAAGTCGCCGATCATCCTGCAGCCGGGACCGGCTGCATTGACGGATGGGGTGCGGGAGATTGCGCGGGTTATCCGGGCGTGGAGCGAGCGCGCTCGATGAGGTGGGTGGAGCGTCCGCCCGTGTCCGCCCTGCAGTCTCCCGATCTGCGTCATCCCAGCGAAAGCTGGGATCCATGGTGCTCTTCGGCAATGGACGCAAACGCAACAGCACAATGGGTTCCAGCTTTCGCTGTGACGTGAAGTGCTTCAGCGCGGATAGACATCCCGACTGAACTGCATCTGCGACGTCGCACCACCTTCGCGCACGATCGTGACGTCGAAGCGCACCGTGTCCGGGGGCGAGACTTCCACGATACCGATGTAATCCAGCAGATCGCCGCTGCGAAGCTCGCGCATTTCGATCGGATGCTGGCGTCCGCGCAGGTCGGTGGCGGTGGCGGTGATGCGCGCCGGCAGCGCGGTTTCCTGTGCATCGCTGCCCTGGCGCACGCCGATGAGCAGCATCACGGTGTTGTCGGCGCGACTGATGCCGTACTGCCGGGCGACCTGCTCGCCGAGCGTGGCCGTGGGAATCGCGGATGCGCGGATCGTGACATCGCCGATGCGGCTGACGGCTTCCTGCGATGCGGCGGCACCCGCACCCGGCGATGCCGGCGGCGCAGGCGGTGCGCTCCCGCCGCAGGCGGTGAGCGCGACACACAGCACGGACAGCGCGAGGACGTGGCGCGAGCTGGGAAGGCGCGGGCTCGGAAGGCGCATGGTTCGCTCCGGTCAGTCGTTGGCGGCGGACAGCTGACGGCCGCGTTCGGTCGCGGCGTGAATGGCGCGGTCGACCAGTTCGCGGAAGCCGCCGGCCTCGAACGTTTCGATCGCCGCCTGCGTCGTGCCGCCGGGCGAGGTGACGCGCGTGCGCAGGACGTCGGCGGGTTCGTTCTGCTGGACGAGCATCGTCGCCGCGCCGAGCAGGGTCTGCTGCACCAGCGCGCGCGCCGCTTCCGGCGACAGGCCCTGCGCGATGCCGGCGGCCTGCATCGCCTCGGCAAGCAGGAACACATACGCCGGGCCGCTGCCGGAAACGGCGGTGACGGCGTCCATCTTCGCTTCGTCGTCGATCCATACCGTCGGGCCGACCGCATCGAGCAGTGCGTTGGCGTCGATGCGCTGCGCATCGGAAGTGCGTGGATTGGCGAACAGTCCGGTGATGCCGGCGCCGAGCAGCGCGGGCGTGTTCGGCATCGCGCGCACGACGGGCATTGCGCCGCCGAGCCAACGGTCCAGCTGCGCGGTGGTGATGCCCGCCGCGATCGACACCACCAGCGGACGATTCGCCTGCGCGAGCGGGACCAGCGCCGCGCAGACCTCGCGCATCACCTGCGGCTTGACCGCGAGCACCCAGACCTCGGCGCCTTCGGCCGCGGCGGTGGCCTGCTCGGCGCAGGTGACGCCGAAGTCGTGCTGCAGGGCGTCGCGCAGGGCGGCGACGGGTTCGGCGACGCGGATCGCGTCGGCCGACCGGCCGCGTGCGACGAGACCGCCGATCAGGCTGCGGGCCATGTTGCCGCCGCCGATGAAGGCGACGGTCGGATTCGAAATGCGGGAGTCGGGCATGGGTGGAGGATACCAATCGGCATCCCGGCAGGCCCGATGCCGGGCTAGGCGCCCTTCGCCGGCCGCGCGCCGAACAGCGCCGTCCCTATGCGCACCATCGTCGCGCCTTCTGCAATGGCGATGGCGTAGTCGTCGCTCATGCCCATCGACAGCGTGTCGACCTTTGGATGCCCCGCGCGCAGCCCGTCGAACAGCGCATGCGTGCGGCGGAAGGCGTCGCGGCGCAGTTCGGGGTCCGGGTGTGGCGTCGGGATGACCATCAACCCACGCAGGCACAGCCGCGGCTGTGCGGCGATGGCCTCCGCCAGGGTCGGCACGTCGCCGGGCTGGCAACCGTGCTTGCTGGACTCGTCGTCGATGTTGACCTGGATCAGCACGTTGAGCGGCGGGCGTTCGGAGGCGCGATGGCGGGCCAGCGCCTCCACCAGCTTGGGCCGGTCCACGGTCTGGACCCAGTCGAACAGGTCCGCGGCTTCCCGGGCCTTGTTCGACTGCAGGTGGCCGATGAGGTGCCACTCCAGCCCGAGGCCGGCGAGGGCGGCCGCCTTGCCCATGGCCTCCTGGACGTAGTTCTCGCCGAAGGCCCGCTGGCCGGCTTCGGCCAATTCCGCGACGGCGGTCGCATCCTGGGTCTTGCTGACTGCGAGCAGGCGTGGCTCTGGCCGACCGCTGCCGGTCGCCGCGTTGTTGAGCTGGAGCAGGATGTCCTTCAGGGCGCGCGCGCGCACGTCTCAATTCCCGTCGAAAGTGGTGGAAATGTGGCAAGGGGTGAGGGCTATACTGCGGTCAGGGGTATTTCCGTTCCACCGTTTCACTCCAGAAGTGCAGGGGAGCACCGCATGGATATCGCCGAACTTCTGGCGTTCTCAGTCAAGAACAAAGCATCCGACCTGCACCTGTCCGCCGGCCTGCCGCCGATGATCCGCGTGGACGGCGACGTTCGACGCATCAACATCCCGGCGCTGGACCACAAGCAGGTGCACGCGCTGGTGTACGACATCATGTCGGACAAGCAGCGCCGCGACTACGAGGAATTCCTCGAGGTCGACTTCTCGTTCGAGATTCCCGGCCTTGCGCGCTTCCGCGTCAACGCGTTCAACCAGAACCGCGGCGCCGGTGCGGTGTTCCGTACGATTCCGTCCGAAGTGCTGTCGCTGGACGACCTGGGCTGCCCGCCGATCTTCCGCGAACTGATCCAGCAGCCGCAGGGCCTGATCCTGGTGACCGGCCCGACCGGTTCGGGCAAGTCGACCACGCTGGCGGCGATGATCGACTTCATCAACAAGAACGAATACGGCCATATCCTCTCCGTCGAGGATCCGATCGAATTCGTGCACACCTCGCAGAAGTGCCTGATCAACCAGCGCGAGGTGCACCGCGACACGCACGGCTTCAACGAAGCGCTGCGCTCGGCGCTGCGTGAAGAC
>Ga0209257_1002175_pt1 | contig 20317 bp, 11 predicted proteins | sample AraplaCvi_mCL_r2_FD_184277 | JGI IMG/M metagenome (GOLD analysis project Ga0209257, IMG submission 184277) | Arabidopsis root microbial communities from North Carolina, USA - plate scrape MF_Cvi_mCL_r2 (SPAdes) (version 2) | ecosystem: Host-associated > Plants > Roots > Endosphere | place: USA...
CATGGCGGGACCTTCGAAACCAGACACCCCAGCCTCTAGCTTTCGCAGAGCAACTGGACAAGTCGGACAGACAGGAATTGGACTGACCAACCCTCCGGCGAGGTCTGTAGGCGACGATAGCGGCGCCGGGAGGCGGCGGGTCGTCACCGACGACCCGCCAAGCACGATCTCAGGCTCAGGTCGCCAGAACCTCGGCGTCGGCCCTGGAGACCGTCCCTTCGCCGCGACGGTCGTTCTTGATCCGGAACCAGATGGCGTAGAGCGGCGGCAGGAAGGCCAGGGTCAGGATGGTACCGCCGATGGTGCCGCCGATCAGGGTGTAGGCCATTGAGGACCAGAACACCGACAGGGTTAGCGGGATGAAGGCGAAGACCGCCGCGAGCGCGGTCAGGATCACCGGTCTCGCCCGCTGGACGGTGGCCTCGACGACGGCATGGAACGGGTCGAGGCCATCCTCCTGGTTGGTGTGGATCTGGCCGATCAGGATCAGGCTGTTGCGCATGATAATGCCGGCCAGGGCGATCAGGCCGAGAATGGCGTTGAACCCGAACGGCTGATGGAAGATCAGCAGGGTCGGCGCGACCCCTACCAGGGCCAGGGGCGCGGTGAGCAGCACCATGAACATCGCCGACAGCGAACGAACCTGGAAGATCGTCACCACCATCATCAGGATGAACATCAGCGGGAAGACCGCGGCCAGGGCGACATTGGCCTTGGCGGCCTCTTCGATCGACCCGCCCGTCTCGATCCTGTAGCCCGCCGGCAGCGTGGCCATGATCGGCTTGAGCTGCTTGAGCACCTGGGTCGAGACGTCGGGCGGCTGCAGCCCCTCGTCGATGTCGCCGCGCACGGTGATCGTGGTCAGGCGATCGCGGCGGCGCAGGATCGGGTCCTCCATGCGGATCTCGGCCTTGCCGATCTGATCGAGCGGGATCCGCTCGCCCGCCGCCCCGACCAGCGTGAAGGCTCCAAGCCGGGACGGGTCCAGGCGATCCTGGCCGCTCGTCCGCGCGATGACCTCGACCGAACGGATGTCCTCGCGCACCTGGGTCACGGGCACGCCGGTCAGCAGGAACTGGAGCTGCTGGGAGGCATCGCTGGAGGTAAGGCCGAAGGCGCGCAGGCGGTCCTGGTCGAGCACGAAATGGACGGTTGGCACGCGTTCGCCCCAGTCGGTGTTGACCTGGCGCATGCCTTCGTTGCGCAACATCACGCCCTTGACCTGCTCGGCGATCCCGCGGACGCGATCAGAGTCCGGGCCCATGACGCGGAAGGCCACCGGGAAGGGGGAGGGCGGACCGAACACGATCTGGGTGGCCCGGATCTTGGCGCCGGGAACCGAACCCGAAGCGGCGAACTGGCGCAGGCGCTTCTTCAGGGCGTCGCGCGCCTTTTCGTCGGGCGTCAGCACCACGATCTTGGCGAAGGACGGGTCGGGCAGCTCCGGCGAGATCGCCAGGAAGAACCGCGGCGCGCCCTGGCCGATATAGCTGGTGAAGATCTTGGCCTCGGGTTGCTTGCGCAGCCAGGCCTCGACCTGGGCCACCGCCTGGCTGGTCGAGCCGATGCTCTGTCCCTCGGGCATCTGCACCTCGATCAGCACCTCGGGACGGTCGGAGAGGGGAAAGAACTGCTGCTTGATGCCGCCCATCATCAGCACGGCCGCCACCATGGCGGCGCCGACGCCGGCGGCCACCTTGAAGCGGTTGTCGATGGTCCAGACCACCAGCGAGCGGAGCCGGCGATAGCGCGGTGTGTCGTAGATCGCCGCGTGGCCGCCCTCGATCGGCTTGATCTTGGGGATCATCAGCACGCCGAGATAGGGCGTGAAGATCACCGCCACGAACCACGAGGTGATCAGGGCGAAGGCCACGACCCAGAAGATGTTGCCGGCGTATTCGCCGGCGGTGGACTTGGCGAAGCCTACCGGCATCAGGCCGATGATCGTCACCAGGGTGCCGGCCAGCATCGGCGCGGCGGTATGGCCCCAGGCGTAGGTGGCCGCCGTGACGCGGTCCTTGCCTTCCTCCATCTTCACGACGATGGTTTCGATGATGATGATCGCATCGTCGACCAGCAGGCCCAGGGACAGGATCAGCGCGCCCAAGGTGATGCGGTCGAAGTCGCGGCCCGTGACCAGCATGATCACGAACACGCCGGCCAGGGTCAGCGGCACGGCCATGGCGACCACGACGCCGACGCGGAAGCCCAGGCTGATCAGGCTGACGACGATGACGACCGCAAGCGCCACGAAGAACTTCAGCATGAACTCGTTGTAGGCCTCGATGATGTTCACCGACTGGTCGGTGATCTTGTCGAAGCTCATGCCGAGCGGCATTTCCGCGGCGATCGCCTTGGCTTCCTTGTCGAGATTCTTGCCCAGCGCCAGGCCGTTGTAGCGTTCCTTCATCACCACCCCGAGCACGATCGCCGGCTCGCCGCCGTTGCGGATCAGGAAGGTGGCGGGATCTTCGTAGCCGCGCTTGACCTCGGCGATGTCGCCCAGCTTGAGGGTGCGGCCGCCGACCACGATCGGCGTTTCCCTGATCTTCTCCAGGCTGTCGAGCGCCCCGTCGAGGCGGATCTGCACCTGGGGCCCTTGGGTCTCGATCGAGCCGGCCGGCGTGACCAGGTTGCGGTCATTGAGGGCGGCGAAAAGGTCGCGTGGGCTGACGCCTAGCGTGGCCAGACGCGCCTGCGAGAACTCCACGAAGATCTTCTGCGGTTGCTCGCCGATGATCTGCACCTTCTTGACGCCCGGCACGTGAAGCAGGCGCTGACGCAGCGTCTCGGCCTGGCGGGCCAGCAGGCGCTGCGGCTCGCCCTTGGCCTTCAGCGCATAGAGGGCGAAGGTGACGTCGCCGTACTCGTCGTTGACGAACGGGCCCAGCACCCCGCGCGGCAGGTTGGCCGCCTCGTCGGCCATCTTCTTGCGGGTCTGGTAGAACTCCTCCGGCACTTCCTTGGCCGGGATCTGGTCTTTCAGCGTCAGGGTGGTGAAGGCCAGGCCCGGGCGCGTGAAGGTCTCCGAGCGGTCGTACCACTTCAGTTCCTGCATCCGCTTCTCGAGCGGCTCGGCGACCTGGTCCTGCATCTCCTGGGCCGTGGCGCCCGGCCAGGCGGTGACGATGGTCATCACCTTGATCGAGAAGCTGGGATCCTCGGCGCGGCCCAGCTTCATGAAGGCGAAGGCGCCGGCGAAGGTGATCGCGATGATCAGGAAGAGCGTGATCGACCGCTCGCGGACCGCCAGGGCGGAGAGGTTGAGGCTCATTGCGCCGCTCCGGCCTGGACGCGGACGCGTTGGCCCTGATGCAGCATGTGGGCGCCCAAGGCGACGAAGCGCTCACCGCCGGTCAGGCCGCCCGTGATCGTCGCCGTTTCCGCCCCGATCGCCGCCAGGCGCACGGGGCGCCACTGGACCGTGGAGGCGCGTGGCTCGACGACCCACACTCCGGGCCCCTTGCCCGTGTCGTAGATGGCGCCGATCGGCGCTTCCACGCCGCCGGCCCCCCGATCCACGCCCTGGGCGGAGAGCGCCACCACCATGGTCGAGCCCAGCGGCGCCTGGGCGGCCTGGCCGCTCAGGACGTACTTGGCTTCGTAGGTGCGGGTGCGAGGGTCCGCCGCGTCGGACAACTGCCGCAGGCGCGCCTGGCCGGCCTGGGCGCCGTCGGAGGCGAAGGCCTGGGCCAGCGAACCCAGCGCCGGCCGAACGGTCTCGGGCAGGGTGATCGTCGCTTCCCGAGGACCGGAATGGGCCAGGCGCACGACCGGCTGACCGGCGGCGACCACCTGGCCAGGCTCGGCCAGGGTCTCGACCACGACGCCGTCGGCGTCGGCGACCAGGACCGCGTAGCCGGCGGTGTTGCGCGAGACCCGGGCCTGGGCCTCGGCGGCTTCCAACTGGGCCTTGGCCGCATCGGCCGCCGCCTTGGCCTGGTCATAGGCGAGGGCGGAAACCGCGCCGGCCGAAACCAGGCTACGATAACGCTTCTCGTCCGAGGCCGTCTGCACGGCTCGAGCGCGGGCCGCCTCGACCAGTTCGTTCTGGGCCGAGACGGCCAGGGCGTAGTCGGTGGCGTCGATGCGCATCAAGGGCTGGCCGCGGCGGACGGTCTGGCCCGCGTCGACCAGCCGCGCGACGACCTTGCCGGCGACGCGGAAGCCTAGATCGCTCTGGACGCGGGCGGTGACGACGCCGCTGAACCTGCGCTCGCCGTCGGTCGCGGGACTGGCTACGGCGACCCGCACCACCGGGGGCAGGGTGCGAGGGTCGTCGGCGGCGGATTTGTCGCCGCAGGCGGCCAGCGGCGTGAGGCCGGCCAGGAGCAGGGCGGCGGCGAGAGTTCGAGACGACATGGCTTAAGGTCCTGCCTTGACGGTAGAACCTTAAGCTGGTGCACAGTGACTAAATTGTCAACTCGTCACCTTCGCTTCGACCGAGAGTGTCATGGAGCCAGGCTGCGAAGCACCAGGTTGATGGCCTTGGTCGGTGCCTCGGGCAGATCGTCCAGATTGTGCTTGAGCATCAGCGGATTCATGAAGCTCTGCATGACCAGCAAGATCGCCTCGCTGGTCTCGTCGATGGGCGTCTTGCGCTCGAATTCGCCAGTCTCGCGGCCCAGGAGAATGATCTCCTTCACCAGCGCCTCGGCCCGGTCAAGATAGGCCACCACGGACGGCCAGCGCTCCTCGGCCGCATGGGCGGCGATGTCGTAGAGCAGCTCTTCCTCAAAGACGAGCTCGGCGCTTTTCAGAATTATCCCATTGAAAAATCGACGAAATTTATCGGACGCCGTCTTGCCTTCGGCCATCCCGGCCTCGCCGGCCGCGACTATCCTTTCCAGGCATTGGACGCAGATTGCCTGGCCGATCGCCTGCTTGGAATCGAAGAACTTGTAGATGTACGCCTTGGAGAAGCCGATCGCCTTGGCGAGGTCGGCGACGGTCGTCTTGCTGTAGCCGAAACGGCTGAAATGCGCTCGGGCCGCATCGACGATCTGATCGCGGACGCCATGTTCGGCGGGGCCGCGCTGGCCGGCCGCAGGCGAAGAGGGGGCGGTTGTGCTCATGGGCGTCACGTTATCACCGGGCGATCCGATTGACAAACATGTGACGATATTGGAAATTAGTCACAGCCAGGTTCTATATCTCAGCGAGTGGTCCAATGCGCTCCGCCGTCTTCTCCATTGTTCCCGTCGCGGTCAGTTCCGCCCTGCTCGCCGGATGCGCGGTCGGTCCCGACTATGTCGCGCCGAAGATCGCCGCGCCGCAGGCCTTCATGGGAGCCGAGGCCGTCGAAGCCCGGTTGGCCGCGCCGGCGACGAGCGCGTCGACCGATGCATGGTGGCGTGGTTTCAACGATCCGGTGCTCGACCGTCTCGTCGATCGGGCCCTGGCGCAGAACCTTGATCTGGCTCAGGCGGCCGCGCGGGTCACCCAGGCGCGGGCGGGCGTGCGCGCGGCGACCGCGGCCTTGCTGCCGTCGGCCTCGGTCCAGGCCAGCGCCGCCAAGGCTCACGCCTCGACCCAGACTCCTACGGGACGGTTGTTGTCCGCCACGCCCAACTTCGACCGCGACGGCGAACTCTACGAGGGCGATCTCGTCGCTGGCTGGGAGCTTGACGTCTTCGGCGGCGGCCGCCGTGATCGCGAGGCGGCCCTGGCGCAGTACAGGGGCGCTCAGGCCGGGGTGGCCGCCGCGCGCCTGGCCGTCGCCGCCCAGACGGCCGACACCTACATGCTCGTTCGCGGGCTGCAGGAACGGCTCGCGGTCGCGCGCGGTCAGGTCGAGACCCAGACGCGACTGGTCGGGACGGTCCGCCTGCAGCGCGAGCAGGGTGTCGCCGCCGAGCTGCAGCTTCAGCAAGCCCTTGGCGCGCTGGAACAGACGCGCGCCAGCATTCCCGTCCTCGAAGAGGGGCTTGAAGCGGCGCTCAACGCCATGGACGTGATCCAAGGCGCGCAGCCGGGGACGTATCGGGCCGAGCTGGCGACCGTGACGGCCATACCGACGGCGCCGGGCCTGGCTGACGCCGGCGGCCCCGCCGAACTGTTGCGCCGTCGCCCGGACCTCGTCGTCGCTGAACAGCGGCTGCGCGCCAGCAATGCGCAGGTCGGCTCGGCGATCTCGCAATACTTCCCGAAGTTCTCGCTCAGCGGTCTGGTCGGTACGGCTACGACCAGCAGCAGCAGCTTGTTCGAGGGACCGGCCAATCAGGCCCAGGGGGTGCTGGGCCTGCGCTGGAGACTATTCGACTTCGGCCGCGTCGGCGCCGAGGTGGCGGCGGCGCGCGGCCAGAAAGCCGAAGCGTTGGCCGCCTATCAGCAGGCGGTCCTGCGCGCGACCGAGGACGTGGAGAACGCTTTCTCCAGCCTGGTCAAACGCGAAAGCCAGGAACGCACCCTAGCGGCCGGCGAAGCCTCGCTGGCCCAGGCCCGGGCCTCCTCGCAGGCCGCCTACAGCGGCGGCGTCGTCAGCCTGATCGAGGTGCTGGACGCCGATGCGCGCCTGCTGGCCGTCCGCGACGCCCGGGCCCAGGCCAAGACGGAAGCCGCCCGCGCGGCGATCCGTTCCTTCCAAGCCCTGGGCGGAGGCTGGCGCGCCCCCTCGGGCGCTGCGGTCGGATAACCGAGGCCGCGGCGTCGGGCGTGCGCGTCGCTACAAGGCGCCATCGATCCTGAGCGCGACCCCGAACGGATGCAGGGCGCCGTCGGGCAGCGTCACGCGCAGGCCGGTCCGATCCTGGCGGAACGGCAGGGGCGTCTTGTCGCCTGCCAGGGTCACCCGCCGCACGGGACCCTTGGCGTGGCCGCCGTCCTTGGCGAGGCTGGTGATGACGACCTGGCCGCCCTCCGGACGGCCCAGGGTGATGGCGTACAGCGCCGCGCCCTTGGTCGTGAAGCGGATGTCCCGAGGGGTGAACGGCTTCTGCTTGCCTTCGCTGAACATGCCGGTGGCCACGGCCGTCGGCCCCTCGCCGAAGATCGTCCAGGGCCGCGTAGCGTAGATGGCGTCGGAGAACCGGCCCATCCAGGCGCCGATTTCCTCGACGATCCGCCGCTCCTCGGAGTCGATCGTCCCGTCGCCGCGCACGGGAATGCTGAGCAGCAGATTGCCGTTCTTGGAGACGATGTCGCAGAGCCGATGGATGACCTCGGCCGCAGGGAGATAGCGCTTCTCCTCGAAGATCCGGCGATTGTAGTGCCAGTCGCCGATGCAGGTGTCGGTCTGCCATGGCTCGGCGCTGATCTCGCTGCGCATGCCGCGTTCGACGTCGGCGACGACGCCCGGGCGATGGGCGTCGTGAGGCTTGATGTTGATCACCGCCTCCAGCTTGCCGCGCCATTGCAGCGACGCGTTGTAGTAGTGAGCGGCGATATCCAGGCCGGCCTGTTCGAGCGGCAGGTCGAAATTGTCGAAATAGACGAGGTCGGGCTTGTAGCTGTCGATCAGGTCCTTGCACCTCAGATACCATTGGCGCGTGAAGGCTGGATTGTTCAGCGGCGCCTTCTCGCTCCAGACCCGATCGTTGGCTTCATGCCATTTATCGGCGTCGGCGACCGTGTCGAAACCGTCCGGCAACGGCATCACCGGACCGCCATAGAGCTGCTGCGGGTCCAGCCCCTCCCACCATTTCCCGCGCCCGTCCGCCGCGAAGCGCTTGAAGGCGTCATAGCGCTGGCCCTTGCGCGGCCCCTCCGGATCATAGCCGTAGGCGGTCTGGAACCAGTGCCAGGCATGGGCCGAATGGTTCGAGACACCAAAGCGCAGGCCTCGTTTGCGGGCGGCCTTGGCCCACAGGCCGATGATGTCCTTCTTGGGCCCCAGGCGGACCGAGTTCCAGTCGTGAAACCTGGATTGGTAGGCGTCGAAGTTGTCATGGTGGTTCGCCATGGCCACGAAATATTTCGCCCCGGCCTTGGCGTAGAGATCCAGCAGGTCGTCGGGATTCCAGTTTTCAGCCCGCCATTGGGGATAGATGTCCATGAAGCCGGTGTCGGCCGGGTGGCCGTAGGTTTTCAGATGGTGGTCGTAGGCGTGCTGGCCGGGCATGTACATGTTGCGGGCGTACCAGTCGCCGGCTTCCGGCACGCATTGGGCGCCCCAGTGGGCCCACAGTCCGAACTTGGCGTCACGGAACCAGTCCGGCGTCCGGTATCCCGCGTTGAGGGAGTCCCAGGTCGGTTTGAACGGCCCTTCGGCGATCTGGTCGAACCCCGTCGGAGCCAGGTCCGTGGCGAACGCCGGCGCGGCGCCGATCAGGCCGGCCGCGGCGCTGCTCTGAAACAAGGTGCGTCGTGTCGGGGTCATCCTTGCCCTCCCAAAGTTTTTATATTTGAATATAATTTCAAATCTGATTTGTCTGAGTTGTCAAGGACGCCGCTGAGGCGCGACGATCGTTTGGCCCGTGTCGTGTGCGGCCTGCCTGTGCATAGCCGACGAGGGGCATCCTGATCGGCCGCTGCATAGGCCGTCCAGCCGAGCGCGTTGGAAGGAAGATATAGTCAGACAATATCTCTTGATGGCGTCGTCGCTCGGCTGTAGCTCTTGCGCCGCTAGTTAAAGCAAGAGCGTTGCCGCTAGGCGCCGAGACCGTTTCGCAGGACACCGAGGAAGCCCAAATGACCATGAATCTGAGCCGTCGCGGCCTGCTGGGCGCCTCTGCGGCGCTGGGCGCGGCGCTGCCCGCCGCCGCGGCGACCAAGCCGACCTCCAAGCCATCGGCGGCCAAGAAGCCGCTCCTGGCCCCGACCCCGCCGATGGGCTGGAACAGCTGGAACAGCTTCGCCACCACCATCAACGAGGCCCAGACGCTCGAGCAGGCGACGATCATGGCCCGCGAGTTGCTTCCCGCCGGCTACGACATCCTGACTGTCGATATCCAGTGGTACGAGCCCGGCGCCAGCAGCTACACCTACGCCGCCAAGCCGGTTCCGACGCTGGACGACCACGGCCGGCTGCTGCCCGCGCCGAACCGGTTCCCGTCCAGCGCCGGCGGCAAGGGTTTCAAGCCGCTGGCCGACAAGGTCCACGCTCTTGGCCTGCGATTCGGCGTTCACCTGATGCGCGGCGCCCCGCGCCTGGCGGTCGAGCGCGGCCTGAAGGTGCTGGGCACGAACATCAGCCTGGCCGACATCGTCGACAGGCGCAGCACCTGTCCCTGGAACCCCGACATGTACGGGGTCGACATGAGCAAGCCCGGCGCCCAGGCCTATTACGACAGCGTCTTCGCGCTGTTGGCGTCGTGGGGCGTGGACTTCATCAAGGTCGACGATCTCAGCCGTCCCTATGACTCCCACATGGCCGAGATCGAGGCGATTCACCGTGCCATTGGCCGCACCGGGCGGCCGATGGTCCTGTCCATGTCGCCGGGCGAAACTCCGGTCGTGCGCGGCCCCCACGCGCGCCAGTATGCCCAGATGTGGCGGATCTCGGATGACTTCTGGGACGACTGGAAGATGCTGGACGCCCAGTTCACACGCCTGGAAAACTGGTCGCCCTACATGGGCGACGGCGGCTGGCCCGACGCCGACATGCTGCCGCTGGGCCGCCTCGCCCTGGGTGAGCGCGACACCAAGTTCACCCCCGACGAACAGCGCACCCTGATGACGCTGTGGTCGATCGCCCGCTCGCCGCTGATCATGGGCGGGGACCTGCGCCATCTGGACGGCCCGACCACGGCCCTGCTGACCAATCCCGAGATCATCGCCGTCAACCAGGCCTCGCACGGCAACCGCCCGCATTTCGTCGAGGACGGCATGCGCGTCTGGACGGCCAGGGCCGCCAATGGCGACGCCTATCTGGCGCTGTTCAACACAGGCGAGACGCCGCGCGAGATCGGGGTCGACCTGAAGCTCGTCGGCCTGCCGGCCTCGGCGTCGGTGCGGGATCTCTGGACGCGTGGCAATATCGGCAGGGCTGGGGGGCGGTTCTCGGTGCAGTTGCCTTCGCATGGCGCCGGCCTGTATCGCTTCAGCTGACGGCGACCCTGATGGGAGCGGGCGAACCCTTGGCGGGCGAACTCGCTTCCCATTCGTAACTCCGCTAGGCTGGGATCATGCAAAGACGTGGACCGAAGGGGGAGGGGGCGGAAGGCGTCACGATCGTCGACATCGCCCGGCAGGCGGGGGTCTCGATCAAGACGGTCTCCCGGGTAGTCAACCGCGAGGACGGGGTCGGGCCGGAAGCGCGGGCCCGGATCGAGGAATTGATCGCCCGACTCGGCTATCGGCCCAATGTCGCCGCCCGCCTGCTGTCCAGCCGGCGCAGCTACCTGATCGGCGTGATCTTTCTGAGGATGGGCGCCTATCACTATATCGGCGAGGTCCAGGCGGGCGCCATGCGGGCCTGTCGCCGGGCCGGTTACCAGCTGGTGGTCGAGCAGGTGGGAGAAAGCGCGGACGGCGCCCGCGAGACCCTCATCCGAACCCTGCGCGCCGGCCGTTTCGATGGTCTGATCCTGACGCCGCCCGTTTGTGACGACCCGGAGCTGCTCAACGTCGTCGAGAGCCACGGCCTGGCCTATGTCCGCATCGCGCCCGGCGGCGACTTTGGTCGTTCGCCCTATGTGTTCATGGACGACACCCTGGCGGCGCAGGCGATCACCGAGCGGCTCTTGGATCTTGGCCACAGGCGGATCGCGTTCATCGATGGGCCGCAGGCGCACACGGCCGCGGCCCGTCGCCGCAACGGGTATCTGGCCGCTCTGGCGTCCCGGGGTGTCGCGCCGGATCCGGACTGGATCCAGTCGGGGGATTTCGAAAGTCTCTCCGGCTTCGAGGCCGCGGAGCGGCTGCTTGACCTTTCCAATCCGCCGACGGCGATCTTTGCGGCCAATGACGGCATGGCGGTGGGGGTGTTGGCCGCCGCCGCCAAGCGCGGACTGTCGGTCCCCGACGCGCTTTCCGTGGCGGGATTCGACGACAGTCCCGTCGCGGCCTCGGCCTGGCCGCGGCTGACCACGGTGCACCAGCCCGTCGCCGAAATGGCCGAGGCGGCGGCGGAGATGCTGATCGACGGTTTTGGGGACAAGCGATACCGCGGTCGCACCCTGGCGCGACAACTGGGTTTCCAGGTCATGGACCGCGCGTCCATAGCCGCGCCGCGGAACCTCGCCCCCGGACGTGCTGCTGCGTTGTTGTCTTCGAAGAAATCCTAGAAAAATATACCCTTAAATTCGGCAAATTTGGGCTTGAAGTTCTAGACAGCGGTGTCTTTTAAAAACTTATAGACAACGTTGTCGTCACATGATGTCTAATTAAGACAACGTTGTCGTGTCGGTCCAAGGCCGCACGGTGGCGTCAAGCAAAGCCCCGAAACAGGGGCGGAGGAAACAACTGGTCGTCGCCATGCGACGCCCATCAGGAAGCCGTCCACTGCTGGCGCTTTTGCGCCGGTTTCCGACGGCTTGCGCAGGAAAAGGGGACAACATGCGCACCGTGCTCTTCGTTTCGACCGCCTTGGCGGTCGTGGGACTCCACGCCCCGGCGGCGTACGCTCAGGACGCCACGCAGGTTCAGCTCGACGAGGTGGTGGTCACCGCCCAACGCCGCAGCGAGAACCTGCAAAAGACCCCGCTGACCGTGTCGGCGGTGACCGGCGAGAAGCTGGAATCCCAGGGAATCAAGTCGGTGGTCGACCTGGGCAGCCAGGTGCCGGCCCTGCAGATCACCTCCAGCGGCGGCGGCGCGGCCCAGATCTTCCTGCGCGGCATTGGCAGCACCAACACCACCGAGGTCGGCGACCCGGCGGTGGCCTACCACATCGACGGCATCTACATCGCCCGTTCCACCTCGGTGGGGTCGCTCTTCTACGACATCGACCGGGTGGAAGTGCTGCGCGGTCCGCAGGGCACGCTCTATGGCCGCAACGCCACGGCCGGCGCGATCAATGTCATCACCAAGAAGCCCAAACTCGGCGACTACGAAGGCTACGGATCGGTCGATGTCGGCAACTACGGCGCCCTGACCACCAGCGGCGCGGTCAATATCCCTGTCGGAGACACCCTGGCGGTGCGCGCGGCCTTCCAGCAAAGCCGCCACGACGGCTATGTCACCGCCCTCAACAAGGGCCCGGGCACCGGCGGCAACGACCGCTACGACCAGGACGACAAGTCGGCTCGGGTGCAGGCGCTGTGGAAGCCCAGCGACGTCTTCTCGCTGCGGCTGACCGCCGACTACCTGCACCAGGGCGGGGCCGGCGGCGGCGACCAGACCTACGGCACGACCCGGGTGACCGGCGATCCGTGGACCTGCAACTGCTCGGTCAACCTCTATCGCAACAACCGGTTCTTCAGCACCGGCGGCGAGGCCAACTGGGACCTGGGCTTCGCGACCCTGACCTACCTGATGGGCTACAACTTCTCGCGCCTGGACCGTAACGGCGAGAACGCCAGCACTGGCGCGCCCAACTATTTCAAGGGCAAGGACCACACCTGGTCGCACGAACTGCGGCTGGGCGGCGAGACCGGTGACCTGAAATGGGTGGTGGGCCTGTATCGCTTCACCGAGGACAATAATGTCGATTTCCGGGTGTTCCTGGCGACCAATTCGTATCTGTCGTTCATCCAGCCGGAAGTGACGGCGGAGTCCTGGGCGGCGTTCGGCCAGGGAACCTATGCGGTGACGGATCGCCTGCGGCTCACCGCAGGCCTGCGCTACACGGAGGATCAGAAGGCTCGCAACGGCGGCACCTTCCTGACCAATGCGGCGGGGGGCATCACCTCGACCGTGGTGCTCAACATAGCCGACGCCAAGTGGGACGCCACCAACTGGAAGCTCGGCGCCGACTTCGACCTGACGCCGGACTCGATGCTCTACGCCAACGTCGCCACGGGCTACAAGGCCGGCGGCTATTTCGACGGGGTGGGGCAGAACACCTACGAGCCCGAGAAGATCACCTCATACGAAGCCGGGGTGAAGAACCGCTTCCTCGACAACCGGCTGCAGCTCAACGCCTCGGCCTTCCTCTACGACTACAAGGACTTCCAGGTCTCGGCGGTTGGCGTCATCGCCGGCCAGAACGCCACGGTCACGCTGAACGCCGACAAGGCCCGGGTCTACGGCGTGGAGCTGGAAAGCAATCTCGTGCTGACCGAGCATGACCGGATCGACGCCACGCTGGGCTGGATCCACGCCGAATACACCGACTTCGTCCTGCCGCTGGGCGACGCGTTCTCCAACAACAACGCCAACGCCACGGTGGCGGGCTGCTACACGGCCAACTTCGCCGCCGCCGCCCCGCGCTCGACCGACTTCTCGGGCTGCCGCATGGCCCGGACCCCGGCCTGGACGGTGAACCTCGGCTACCAGCACGTCTGGGACCTGTCGTTCGGCGGCACGCTGACCGGCCGGGTCCAGACCCACTACGAAAGCGGCAAGAACCTCGAATATCACGGCTTCGCCCAGAACCATCAGGACAGCTTCACCAAGAGCGACGTCAGCCTGACCTACGCCAGCGCCGACGACCGCTGGACCCTGCAAGGCTATGTGCGGAACATCGAGAACGAAGACGTCCGCACCGCCTCGTCGCCGAACGCCACCACGGGCCTTGCCACCAACGGCAACGCCGACTTCTACGCGCCGCCGCGCACCTACGGCGTGCGTCTGGGCGTGACCTTCTAGGCCGGTCGCCTCGCCCCCGGCGGACCTGCCCGCCGGGGGTCTTTCTCTTTTCCGAGTTTCCGCATGTCGCTGCTTCGTCGCCTGCTCCTGACCGCCGCCGCGGCCGCCCTGTCGTCTGTCGCCTTGCCAGCCGTCGCCACGGCTGCTCCCGTTCAGCCCGTGCTGGGCTCACGCGGCGGCGCGACGATCGTGGTGGACGGACTGAAGTTCCGCGACCTCGACCGCGACGGAAAGTTGTCGCCCTACGAGGACTGGCGGCTGGATCCCGAGCGGCGCGCCGCGGACCTGGCAGCCCGCATGACGTTGGACGAAAAGGCCGGCGCGATGATGCACGGCACCGTGCCGGCCAGGGGACCGCTGGGCGTGGCCGGGATCGGCGCGGGCTATGACCTCGACAAGGCCGCGCCGCTGATCCAGTCGCGCCATGTCGAGACCTTCATCACCCGGTTGTCGGGCGCGCCGGCGATGCTGGCCGAGCAGAACAACGCCCTCCAGGCCCTGGCCGAGAACACGCGACTGGGCATACCAGTGACGATCAGCACCGATCCCCGCAATCATTTCCAGTTCACCGCCGGGGCCAGCGTGACCTCCGGCGGCTTCTCGCAATGGCCCGAGGCGACCGGCCTAGCCGCGATCGGCGACCCGGCCCTGACCAAGCGCTTCGGCGAGGTGGCCCGCACGGAATACCGCGCGGTCGGCATACATCAGGCGCTGTCGCCGATGGCGGACCTCGCCACCGAGCCGCGCTGGTCTCGGATCAACGGCACGTTCGGCGAGGATCCCGAGCTGGTCGGGACCATGGTCAAGGCTTACGTCCAGGGCTTTCAGGGAAGCGACAAGGGCCTGGCGACCGACGGAGTCTCGGCCGTGGTCAAGCACTGGGTCGGCTACGGCGCTTCGGCCAGGGGCTTTGACGGCCACAACAGCTACGGCCGCTACGCCGTGTTCCCGGCCGGCCAGTTCGCGCAGCACGTCAAGCCGTTCGACGACGCCTTCGCGGCCGGCGTCGTCGGGGTCATGCCGACCTATGCGATCCTCCAGGGCCTCACGGTGGACGGCAAGCCGCTGGAGCCGGTGGGGGCGGGTTTCAGTCGCCAGCTGTTGACCGATCTCCTGCGGGGCGAGCACGGCTTCAAGGGCTTGGTCATCTCGGACTGGGCGATCACCAACGACTGCGGCGAGACCTGCCGGAACGGCTTTCCGGCCGGCCAGGCGCCCAGTTTCGAGGGTTTCTCCACCGCCTGGGGCGTCGAAGGGCTGAGCAAGGTCGATCGCTACGCCAAGGGCGTCAACGCGGGGCTCGACCAGTTCGGCGGGGTCGAGGACACCGCCGAACTGGTCGCCGCCATCCGGGCGGGCAAGATCACCGAGGCCCGGATCGACCAGTCGGTGCGCCGCATCCTGACCGTCAAGTTCGAGCAAGGCCTGTTCGAGAATCCTTATGTCGACCCCAAGGCCGCCGAGGCGACCGTCGGCGCGCCGGCCCTCGTCGCCGAAGGCCGCGCCGCCCAGAGCCGGGCCCTGACCCTGCTCGAGAACCGCGGCGGCCTGCTGCCCCTGAAGCCCGCCGGCCGCAAGGTCTGGCTTATAGGCGTGTCGCCCGAGGCCGCCAGGGCCCATGGCCTGACGCCGGTGGCGGACCTGGCGCAGGCCGACCTGGCGGTCATCCGCACGGCGACCCCCTTCCAGACCCTGCACCCGACCTACACCTTCGGCAGCCGCCAGCACGAAGGCGACCTGTCGTTCAAGGACGGCGCGGCCGACTACGAGGCGATCAAGGCGGCCTCGGCCAAGGTTCCCACCATCGTCAGCGTCTATCTCGACCGCCCCGCGATCCTGACCAACATCAAGGACAAGGCGACCGCCCTGATCGGCGACTTCGGGGCCAGCGACGCCGCTCTGTTCGACGCCCTGACCGGCGCGGTCGCCCCGCGCGGCCGACTGCCGTTCGAACTGCCCTCGTCGATGGCCGCCGTCGAGGCCCAGGCCGAGGATGCGCCCCACGACTCCGCCAAGCCCCTCTATCCGATACACTATGGCCTGACCTATTGAGGACGACCGTCATGCACCGCTGCGCCCTGATCGCCTTCGTCGCGGTCAATCTCATGTCCGCCTCGGCCTTGGCCGCCGATCCCGTGGTCAAGACGACCTACGGTCCGGTCGCTGGACAGCGAACCGGGGGCGTCGACGCGTTCAAGGGCGTTCCGTTCGCCGCGCCGCCGGTTGGTGACCTGCGCTGGCGGGCGCCCCAGCCTCCCACCGCTTGGACGACCGTGCGTTCGGCTGCGGCCTACGGTCCTGATTGCATGCAGAATCCATTCCCCGGAGACGCCGCACCCCTGGGCGTCCAGCCTTCCGAGGATTGCCTCTACGCCAATGTCTGGACGCCGGCCGGGACCGAGGCCGCCAAGGCCAAGCGGCCGGTGATGGTCTGGATCTATGGCGGCGGCTTCGTCAACGGCGGCTCGTCGCCGGCCGTCTATTCCGGCGACCGCTTTGCGCGTGACGGGGTGGTGCTGGTCAGCTTCAACTACCGGGTCGGGCGCTTCGGTTTCTTCGCCCATCCCGCCCTGACCGCCGAGAACGCCGACGGCGGCCTGCTGGGCAACTATGCGCTGCTCGACCAGATCGCGGCGCTCAAATGGGTCCAGGCCAATATCGCCGCGTTCGGCGGCGATCCGCACAATGTCACGGTCTTCGGGGAATCGGCGGGCGGCCTGTCGGTGCATGCCTTGCTGACCTCGCCCCTGGCCAAGGGGCTGTTTCACAAGGCGATCATCCAGTCGGGCGGCGGGCGGCCCAGGCTCCTGCCGACCCTGCCGCTGCGGGCGGCGAACGGCGAGCGTTCGGCCGAGAGCGCCGGCCTGGCCTTCGCCGCCAAGGCGGGCGTCGCGGGGGAGGGGGCCCAGGCCCTGGCGGCCCTGCGCGCCCTGCCGGCCGACGCCGTGGTCGATGGCCTCAACATGGCCACCTCGGGCACGCCGACCTGGGGCGGCGGGCCGATGATCGACGGCAAGATCCTACTCCGCGAACCGCTGGCCTCCTACGCCGCCGGGGCCTGGAGCAAGATGCCGGTGATGGTTGGAGCCACCGGCGCCGACGGCTTCTTCTTCGGCGGGACCCGCGACCAGGTGTTCGGGCCGTTCGGCGACAGTCGCGCCGCCGCCGAGGCCGCCTATGACCCGACCGGCAAGGAAGACATCAAGGTCTACGGCTGGAAGGCGGCCGGCGACCGGATGTTCATCGAGCCGTCGCGAAAGATCGCCCGCACCCTGTCGGCCCAGGGCGCGCCGGTCTGGCAATACCGCTTCTCCTATGTGGCCGAAAGCCAGCGCAAGGATTGGTGGGGGGCGCCGCACGCCACCGAGATCCCCTTCGTGTTCGACACCGTCGACACGCGCTACGGCGCGGCCTTGACCCCGGCGGACGCCGCCGCGGCCAAGGCGGCGCACGCCTACTGGATCGCCTTCGCGACCAAGGGCGAACCGGACGTCGCGGGGCGGCCCCAATGGCCGAAGTACGACGCCCGGAGCGATACGATCATCGACTTCGCCAATGACGGGGTGAAGGTCGGCGCCGACCCCCTCAAGGCGCGGCTGGACCTGGTCGAGGCTTCGATTCCCGGAGGGTAGGTCCGTGAGCGCCACAGGCGCTGTCGGCCACGGGGTTGTCGGCTATTGGGCTCGAGGCTTGGGGCGCACCTGGACGATGGAGCCGTCCGGCGCATAGTTCAGCGGCTCGATGGCGATCGAGCGGCGATGGCTCCCGCCTCCCGGCAGCAGGGCGTCGTGGTAGAAGAACCAGGTCTTGCCGTTGTCCTGCAGGATCGCCTGATGGTTGGTCGAAATCTTCAGGTAATCGAGGATCACGCCGCGATAGGCGTAGGGGCCCATCGGGCTCTTCGACGTGGCGTAGACGATCTGGCCCGGCCAGCCGGTGGAGAAGCTGAAGTAGTAGACGCCCTTATGCTTGTGCAGGAAGGGCGCCTCGCCATACGTCTTCTTCGGATCGTCGGCCGGGAAGCCGGTGACGGCGATGTCCTCGATAGGGCCGGCCAGGCTCTTCATGTCCCGACCCAGCTTGACGATCTTGGGCACGCGCGTGCCGAACACCATGTAAGCCTGGCCGTCGTCGTCGATCAAAACCTGCGGATCGATCGGTTCGGCCCCGGCGTTGGCGTCCCGGGCCTTGTCGACCAGCGGCGCGCCGATGGCGTCGTGGAACGGCCCTTCGGGGCGGTCGGCCACCGCCACCCCGATCTTGTCGCCGCCCACAGGGGCGTAGAAATAGTACTTGCCGTTGCGATAGGCCGCTTCGGGCGCCCAGGCCTTGGCGTCGGGCTTGGCCCACTTGAACACCGACACGCCCAGGAACGCCCCGGCGTCCTTCCAGGTCTTCAGGTCCTTGGAGGTGTAGAGCCGCCAGGTGGTCGAGTCCCAATAGGTCCCCGAATTGGAGGCGTCGTCAGTGGCGTAGAGATAGTAGCCGCCCTTGAACGCGTGCGGCGAAGGATCGGCGTTGAAACGCGGACTGATCGGCTCGCCGGCCAGGGCCGGCCCGGCGATCAGGGCGGCGAGGACGAGGGCGAAACGTTTCATGGGAACTCCTTGAACTCGGTGGCTTCAGCGAAGGCGGCCGGACCATAACAGGCGATGACGTGAACGGACGCCTATTCGGGCGGCGTCGCCTCGGCGGGCCGGGCCTTGTCGGGCGAGGTTCCATCGCCGCTGAACGGCTCCAGGCGGAAGCTGATCCGGGTGGTCTCCAGTCGCGTGCGGTACTTCATGTGCGGCAGGCCGAAGCTGTTCCAGGTGGTGTCCCCGCCGATTCCCCATTGGGCCGCATCGACCAGCAGGGTTCCATCGCCGTGGGGAACGATGTCGGTCGACTTCCAGGTTCCCGGCGGACGGCGATAGAGGTCCTCATAGGGGAAGGCCAGGGCGGTCATCATCAGCGGCTTTTCGCCGGTGACCTTCAGTCCCGCGCCGCCGCCGCTCAACTCCATCCAGCGGACGTCGACCTTATTGCCGGTGTCCTGGGGCCGCATGTAGTCGTGGTTCTGCTCGGCGATCGCCCCGCGCCACAGGCCGACCGGGGCGGAGGTGTAGCGGTCGACATAGCTTTCGTGCGGCCCCCGGCCGTACCATTCGACGGTCTTCAGGCTTGGCGGAACCGTATACCAGAACCCGACGCGGACGGGCGGCGGCAGGTCATCCTTCAAGGGCGTGAGTTCGCCTACGACGGCGACGGACCCGTCGCCGGCCATGGTGTAGGTGGTCACGAATCGCGCCGCGCCGGCCCCGAGGGCGTGCTCGACGACGATCCGGCCGCCGGTCGCGTCCACGGTCACCGACCGCGTCTGGCGCTGCTGCGTCATCGCCTGCCAGGGACGCTGCTGGGTCGAAAGACCGGTGCCGGTATCGTTGTCGGTCTCGGCGCGGAAGAAGTTGGGCTGGCCGCCCTTGGCCAGGACGACGCCGTCCTTGGCGTAGGCCTCGACCAGGCCGGTGGCGCGATCGATCTTCAGCACCGCGCCGGCGGCCGACAGCGTCACGGCGTCCTTGCCGTCGGACGCGGCCACCTTTCCGGCGCGGGTGGGCTCGGGCTCGGTCTTGGGCGTCTCGGCGACGGCGAACTGCTCCCAGCCGACCGTATAGCCGGCCGGGGTCAGGGGCACGGCGCCGGCCTTGGCCTTGGCCCGCACGGTGACGAAGTACTCCGCGCCGGGCTTGGCCGTGACCTTCGGCAATGGCAGGGCGATGGTCTGGCTGGTGCGAGCGGCCGTCGCCATGGCGGGCAGATCGCCCGAGGCGATGGCTATGCCGTTCTCCTCCAGCGTCCAGCCGAAGTCGAAGCCCGACAGGTCGCGGAAGTCATGGCGGTTGGTGACGGTGACCTTGCCAGTGGCCGGATCGAACCCGCCGAACTGGATCGGCGAGAGCACTTTGCGCGCTTCGTAGAGCTGGGGATTGGGCGTGCGGTCGGGCTGGATCATGCCGTCGCCGAACTCGATCTCGCCGCCGGGGTTGGGGCCGTATTCGCCGCCGTCGCCCCAGTAGCGTCGGCCGTCCTTGGTGTAGCGATACATCGACTGGTCGACCCAGTCCCAGATGAAGCCGCCCTGCAGCTTGTCGTACCGATAGATGGTGTCCCAGTAGTCCTTCAGATTGCCCCCGGAATTGCCCTGCATGTGGGCGTACTCGCACTGGATCATCGGCTGGGTGCGGGTGGGATCGGTGGCCCAATCGACCATCTTGGTCACGTCGTCGTACATCGGCGCGTAGATGTCGACATAGGTGTTAGGCACGTGTTCCCAGGGACGCGCGCCCCAGCCGAGATAGGAGATCAGGCGGCTGGGATCGCGCTTGCGGGCGGCGGCGGCGGCCTTCTCGAAGTTGGGGCCGATGCCGGCCTCGTTGCCCAGCGACCAGAAGATCACCGAAGGGTGGTTCTTGTCGCGCTCGACCATGTTCAGGACCCGGCTGACATGGGCCTGCTCCCAGGCCGGATCGAAGCCGATCTGGCGCTTGTCGCGCTGTGACGGGTCGGCGTTGCCCCAGCCCATATAGGCGTGGCTCTCGATGTCGGCCTCGTCCATGACATAGAGGCCGTACTCGTCGGCCAGGGCGTACCACAGCTCGGCGTTGGGATAGTGCGAGGTGCGCACGGCGTTGATGTTGTTGCGCTT
>Ga0209257_1002178_pt1 | contig 20288 bp, 14 predicted proteins | sample AraplaCvi_mCL_r2_FD_184277 | JGI IMG/M metagenome (GOLD analysis project Ga0209257, IMG submission 184277) | Arabidopsis root microbial communities from North Carolina, USA - plate scrape MF_Cvi_mCL_r2 (SPAdes) (version 2) | ecosystem: Host-associated > Plants > Roots > Endosphere | place: USA...
CGCGCTGAACCTGCCTCCCGGCGTGAGCATTAACAGTGTACAGCGTGTGGACGATACCACCGCTTACATCACACTAAGCGGTAATTCAGCAGCTGTTTATTCCCGTGCGCTGCTGCAGATCCAGGTAGACTCTTCGGAAGTGGCCAATGCCAATACGCCTCACTACCTCACCAAAGGAAAGGTGGTGTTTGAAGGCAATCCCGCCTGGTCACTGGTATACGGAGACGAATTCAATATTAACGGTTTGCCCGACCGTACCAAATGGACAGTTGATCCAAAACCTAAAGGGTGGATCAATGGTGAGCAACAGGTATATACAGACACCACGCATGATAACATTCGCGTACAGGATGGTAACCTGATCATCAAAGGAAAGAAGGATTTTCCCAATGGCACTACCACAGAGCCATGGTCATCAGGAAGACTGATCTCGCAGAATAAAATGGACCTGCTCTATGGCAAGATAGAAGTAAGGGCTAAACTGCCCAGGGCCCGCGGATCCTGGCCGGCTATCTGGATGATGCCTACCACCAGTGCTTACGGCGGCTGGCCCAAGAGCGGTGAGATCGATATTATGGAGCATGTAGGCAATAACCTGGGTACCGTGCTTTCTACCGTGCATACGCAGAATAATAACTGGACCAATGGCGGGCATCTCTCCGCTTCAAAGAGCATCCCGGATGTAGCTACTGCCTTTCATGTCTACGCCGTAGAATGGTCTCCGGATTCACTGCGTTTCACTTATGACAGCAACCATGTGTACACTTACGTAAACCCCTATACAGACTGGAAAGACTGGCCCTTTGACCAGAAATTTCATATCATCCTCAATGTGGCCATCGGCGGTGGTATGGGTGGTGCTATCGTGGAGGCTGACTGGCCGGACAGCATGATGGTAGACTATGTGCGTGTATACCAGAAAGGATTGGGCACACCGGTGCTGGATAGCATCCTGGTAACGCCTGCAGATGTATCTTTCTTACCTGGCAAAACACAACAATATAAAGCAACCGCCTATGATCAGAACGGTCATACCATGACCATTAACCCGGTGTGGAGCATCAGCGGCGCAGGTAATACCATTACAACAGATGGCCTGGCTACTATACAATCTTCCGGGGTGATCAACGCTACTGCTACTGTAGACAGTGTGAGCGTTACCGGTACCGCCTTTGCAACAGTGCGTCCTACAAACTATAAACCTATACCGGCAAAGATCGAAGCGGAGCTGTTTGATAATTCCAATTCCTGTTGTACAGAACCTGCCTCGGATATAGGCGGTGGCCGTGATGTAAGTTATATTGGCAGCGGCACCTGGTTTGAATATGATATAGCTGTGCCGGATAGCGGCAATTATCGCATACAGTTCCGCACGGCTATGAACAATGCCACCAGCCTGCGGGTAATGCTGGATTCAGTTACACTCACAACAGTGCCTTTGCCCGCCAGTGGTGGTTGGCAGAAATGGATCACCGTTACATCTGCACCGATAGGTTTACGCGCCGGTAACACCACCATCCGTATACAGTCTAATGCTTCCGGCTGGAACTTCAACTGGCTGCGCTTTGTGCGGGCTGACTCTGTTAACCTGTCAAGAGTAGTAGTAACGCCTGACAGCGTGCGTTTGATCAGCGGTAATACACAACAGTTCAAGGCAGTAGCATATGGCCAGGACAGCAGTGTAATGTCTGTAACACCGGTATGGGCTACTACGCACAACAGCAGTACGGTCAGTGCAAGCGGTCTTTTCACTGCAGGTAATGTTAATACAACATGTACGGGCTTTGTTACAGCGAGCGCAGATGGAGTGACCGATTCCGTGCTGGTAACAGTAAGGCCTGCACCTGTGCTCACGCGCATTGCTATTATACCTGACACTGTAACGGTACCTGTATATGCCTCTCAGCAATTTACGGCTAAGGGCTACGATCAGCTGGATAGTTTGATGACGATATCACCAATTTGGACGCTAAGCGATACAACGGCTGCTATCACGCAAACGGGTACTTTCACCGCGGGTAAGGCATCCGGAAATGTAAGCGTAACGGCCACTGTGGGCAGCGTGAGCGCCACTGCCACGGTAACAATGGCATTTACCTGTTCTGTGAATGGCAAATACGAGGCGGAAAGCTGTAATAACCGTACCACGCGTCCTACGCTGCAAACCTGTACAGATGTAGGCGGCGGGCAGAACTTCACCGGCATCTGGTCAGGAGACTGGTTTACCTGGAATACGCTGAACGTGCCCGTAGCCGGCCGTTACAATATCCGTATCAGGGTAAATACTACGGCTGCAGCGCAGATCTGGATAGGGCACAGCGGTATGAACTTCGGATATATTGATCTTCCGTCAACCGGTGGTCAATGGAAGACCATCTCCGATACCATGACCCTGCCAGCCTTAACCTATACGGGTATACATTCGCAATCTGGCACCTTCAAGTTCAACTGGTTCAGCATAGATAACTGTGCAGAAGATACAAGTGCTAATTTTGCCAGGATGACTGTCAGCCATGAGAAGATCCGGGAGCCGGAGGAGAAAGACGCCGCCATCATCTATCCCAACCCTACAGCAGGACAGGTAACGGTTGATTTACCGGAACGTCGGTATAATACCATGATTTTGCTCAATATGGATGGAAAAGTGATCCGCCGCTGGTATATTGCACCAGCAGACAGAAAAGTGGTAAAAGACCTGCGTTTCCTGCAAAGCGGCATGTATTTGATACGCCTGGAAGGAAATGGAGGAACAAAGACCCTGAAACTGGTGAAAGGAGAGTAGATAAAACGATTATGGGCTAACACTGAGTATAAGAAAGTGGGCCGGGCTGAGTGATCAGTCCGGCCTCACTATTTATATTAAGCTTTGAACTTCTTAAATACCACGATGGCGTTATGACCACCAAAACCAAAGGTGTTGCTCATAGCTACGTTCACGGTACGTTGCTGTGCTTTACCGATTGTCAGGTTCAGGTTAGTCGGAATGCCTTCGCCCAGCTCTTTTGTGTTGATGGTAGGAGGCACAATATCTTCCTGGGTGGCTTTGATACAGGCAATCGCTTCTATGGCTCCGGCAGCGCCCAGCAGGTGGCCGGTCATAGATTTGGTGGCACTGATATTCAATTTGGCAGTATGCTCGCCAAAGAGGCTGGTAACAGCTTTCAGCTCACTCACATCGCCTACTGGGGTAGAAGTAGCGTGACCATTGATGTAATCAACATCTTCCAGTTTCAGCTCGGCGTCTTCCAGTGCTTCTGCCATACCGTTCCTGGCGCCCAGTCCTTCGGGGTGGGTAGCAGTAAGGTGGTAAGCATCGGCTGTCATTGCGCCGCCGATCATTTCTCCGTAGATAGTAGCGCCTCTTTTTACGGCATGCTCATATTCTTCCAGGATGATGGCGCCAGCGCCTTCGCCCATTACGAAACCATCACGGGCTGTATCAAAGGGACGTGAAGCAGTGGTGGGATCGTCGTTGCGGGTGCTCAGTGCTTTCAGCGCATTAAAACCGGCGATACCTGCACGGGTAATGGGCGCTTCAGAACCACCTGCCACGATCACATTGGCCTTACCCAGGCGAATATAATTGAACGCATCTACCAATGCACTGCTGGAAGAAGCGCAGGCAGATACTGTACAGAAATTGATACCCATGAAGCCATACTTGATGGCGATCTGTCCGGCAGCAATATCAGCGATCAGCTTGGGAATAAAGAAAGGATTGAACTTCGGAACAAAGTTGCCAGCTGCAAATTCAACGATCTGGTCTTCGAAGGTCTGCATACCGCCGTTACCGGAAGCCCAGATAACGCCTATTTTGGTTTTATCAATACCGTCCTTGTGAATGCCTGCATGCTCGATGGCTTCCTGTGCGGCTACCATAGCATATTGGGTGAAGAGGTCCATTTTGCGGGCCTCTTTTTTCTCCATGAACTTTTCTATATCAAAATCCTTCAGTTCGCAGGCGAACTTGGTCTTGAATTCGGTGGTATCAAAACGGGTGATAGGGGCGGCACCGCTGGTGCCAGCCTTCATATTATTCCAAAAAGTGTTAACATCATTCCCTATTGGTGTTAATGCTCCCAACCCAGTGACTACAACCCTCTTAAGTGAAATAGTACGCATAACAGTTAAATCAAATATTAGAGCGCAAATTTAGTCACTTATTCCATATAAATAAGTAAAATATAAAACGCCCGCTAATGAAGGCCCCTGGCGGGCTTCGCGCATGTTTCAAATTTAAACGCTTATTGATCTGTTCGTTTAAATGTATACCTGTCCTTTCACAGAGTTATACATTTTTATCAAAAAAGCACCCTTATTTCACATTTATTGCAATCGATTGTATTAAAGTGTATTATTGTTATCAAAAGTCCATAGTTATGAAAGCTACCCTTTGCCAGTGGCTCGTCTTAGCCATATTATCCACTTGCCCCGCTATTACGGATGCCGCGGTGGCAGATCCCCCGGTTGTAAGCAGTCCGGACGGGCATTTACAGCTGCATATCAAATTGCAACAGCAGCAGCTGATGTTCCGCATTACCCTCAATAAACAGGAAGTCACCGGCTGGGCACCGATCAGCATGCAGGTAGACAACACCAACATCACGCAGGATGTAAGCATTAGCAAAGGAGCGCCTTACAAGATCGACGAAACCTACGACTGGTACGGCGCTCATACCCCGGCGGTGAACAAATGCAATGGCCTGAAACTGCTCCTGCGGCACAAAAGCGGACTTGCTTATACGCTGGAGCTGAGGGTTTTCAATGATGCGGCAGCCTTCCGCCTGATCGTGCCTGGTAAGGAAGGCGAACAGCGGGTGCCCGACGAGGCCTCCAGTTTCCTGCTGCCGGCTGGCAGTGTTACCTGGTATCATGACCTGGCTTCGATGCATTATGAAGGCATTCATAGCCGCAAGGAGCTGAGCGCTGTAAGCGCCGATGAATGGGCGGCTCCGCCTCTCACCTTCAAGCTGCCCGGTAATGCGGGTTATGCCTGTATTACTGAAGCCAACCTGCAAAATTACAGTGGTATGGGCCTGCTGGCAGACGGTAAAGCCGGGTTTACGATCAGACTGGCGCATCATCAGCCCGCATCCTATCCTTATGTGCTGCGCTATGGTAAAGAAGAGGCAGCGCGTCTGGCCCATCCGGCCGCGGTAAACGGTACTATTACTACGCCCTGGCGGGTAGTGATAGCCGGAACTGATCTGAATACACTGGTGAATTGCGATGCCGTGCATGATCTTTGTCCGCCGCCTGATAAATCTATTTTCCCGCAGGGCGCTCATACCCCCTGGGTACGGCCGGGCCGCGCGGTTTGGAAGTACCTGGACGGTGGCGGCGCCAGCACCGTAGAGAACATGAAAGAGTTTTCGAGGATGGCGGCTGAATTGGGTTTTGAATACAACATACTGGAAGGCTTCTGGTCTAAATGGAGCGATGAGGAGATCAGGGACCTGGTACAATATTCCGCTCAGCGGAAAGTAGGTATCATTGTATGGCAGCACTCCAAAACACTGCATGATGCTGCATTCCGCCATGAACTGTTTGAACGTTGCCATCGCCTGGGCATTGCAGGTCTCAAGATCGACTTCTTTGATCATGAAGCAAAAGAAACCATCGACCTGTATGACGCCATATTAGAAGAGACCGCCAAACTACAGCTGGTAGTGGACTTCCACGGCGCCAATAAGCCCACGGGCCTATCCCGCACCTGGCCGAATGAGCTGACCCGCGAAGCAGTAAAAGGCATGGAAGCCAGCAAGCTGCCAGACAGGGCCACCCACAATACTACCCTGCCCTTTACCCGCTGGCTGGCTGGTGCAGCAGAATATACACCGGTGCATTTTGGAGAGCGCCGCAAAAACACTACCTGGGCACAGCAGATTGCCAGCGCTGTTATTTTCGATGCGCCGATGCTTACTTACGGAGCCAATCCGGCTAATATACTCAGCAATCCCGCGGTAGACATGATCAAAAGCATTCCTTCCGTATGGGATGAAACCATTGTTTTGCCAGGTTCTGCTATTGGAGAAGCGGCCGTTTTTGCCCGCCGCAAAGGTGATACCTGGTTCATTGCAGTAATGAATGGGGTAGCGCCCCGCACATTGGAAATACCCTTATCTTTATTAAAAGAGGGGAATTACCAGGCAATGGTAGTACGGGATAACAAAGACAGTACTGCGGCGGTGGATATTTCGCAGGAGATCTACAAACGGGGAGATGTGATAAAGCTATCGCTTGGAGAAGGTGGCGGGTTTGTAGCACGGTTAAAGCCCTGATTGTATAGCTATTTCAGGACTAGACAATGGCATAAAAATAGCGGGATATAGTAACGATAACGTAACGATATAGTAATGATAACGTAACTCTTTATAGCGTTACATTATCATTACAAGACACATACATAAACCTTATATAAAGTAGGAGGCCGTACGCCAGCTGGCATACGGCCTCCTGCATAAGGATATTACTTCAATAACTATTTCTTTTCTCTTACAGCTTTAAATTCAGAGCCGGTTTTCCACTTCGGGAAAGTCTCATCGTTACTCAATGTAAGCCCGATATCAAACAGCAGCTGGCTATCTTCCACCATACCGGAAAGTTCCCAGGTATTGTCAAACTGGTCGGATGGTGAGTGATAGCGATCGCGGCCATATTCTTCGATCTTCAGCTTAGCATAGCCGGTATCATGTTCCAGTGAAATAACACCGCTGCCGGTGTACAGCGCCGGGATACCCACTTTGGCAAAATTAAAATGGTCTGAGCGGAAGAAATGACCACCTGAAGGATTTTCTTCGGGTGATACGGTGCGTCCCTGTTTGGCGGCTGCACGCTCTGCATAATCATCCAGTTCCGATTGTCCGCGGCCAACGATGGTGATATCCTTTGTTCTGCCATAGGTGTTCAGCACATCCATGTTGATGTCTGCTACGGTGCTGTCAACCGGGTATACCGGGTGAGTAGCATAATATTCTGATCCCAGCAGGCCTTGTTCTTCGCCGGTAAGGGCAATGAACAGGATAGAGCGGGCCTGGTGGTTTTTCAGTTTGGTGAAGGCTGCTGCAATTTCCAGCAGGCCGGCGGTTCCGGTAGCATTATCTGCTGCGCCGTTATAAATGGAGTCGCCTTTAATGGCTTCCCCGATGCCCAGGTGATCCCAGTGGGCGGAGTAGATAATGTACTCGTTTGGCTTGGTGGTTCCGGGCCATACTGCCAGTACGTTATGGGAAGTAGATTTTTTGAGTTTGTTATTGATCACTACAGAAGCGGTAACCGGAAGCGGCACTGGTTTAAAGCCCTGTTTGTGCGCCTGTTGCAGCAGCGTATCTGATACGCCTGCCAGCTGGAATAGTTTTTTTGCGGCATCCAGTGTGATCCAGCTTTCCATGGCAGCGCGCGACATGTCGTTGTCCTTTGTTTGCAGGTAGAGCTTGGCGCCAGACCATCCGCTTCTTACTACTGCCCAGGGATAGCTGGCCGGAGCGGTATCATGGATGATGATCACGCCTGTTGCGCCTTGCCTGGCGGCTTCTTCGTATTTGTAGGTCCAGCGGCCATAGTAGGTCATGTTTTTGCCCTTGAAAAGGGTGGTGTCTGTAAAGCCGGGATCATTTACCATCACAAGTACGGTTTTGCCTTTTACATCCAGTCCGGCATAGTCGTTCCAGTTGTACTCCGGCGCTACGATACCGTAGCCTGCGAATACCAGCTCACTGTTATTGAGCTGTACCTGTTCTGTGACATGACGGGTAGTAGCTACATAATCGTCCAGGTAAGTGAGGGAGAGCTTGCCGCTTTTCCCTTTGAACACCAGGGGGCCGGCAGGTACGGAGTTGATCTCTACCATCGGCACTTCTTGCAGATAGCTGTCGCCATTGCCAGGTTTGAGTCCCAGTTGCCTGAACTGTGCTTCCAGGTAGCGGATGGTTTTTTCCTCTCCTTGTGTAAAGGGCTTTCTGCCTTCCAGCGAATCGGCCGCCAGTACCTGCAGGTGTTTGGTAAAGCTTTCCCGGGAGATAGTGTTAATTGCAGTGGAATCTTCGAGTGCTGCAGCATTTTTTCCTGGCCGGTTACAGGCGCCAAGGGCTATAGCAGCTATAGCAAGCAGACGATAGCAGGTTTGCATGAAAGTGTTGTTTAGCTAATAAAAATAGATTTTCCGGGAGAGAAAGTCAAAAATCAGCAAATGCTTTTGGATAATTCTAAATTATTGCTATTTTTGCAGCCCCTTGCAAAGGGACGGTGAGGTGCCTGAGTGGCCGAAAGGAACGGTTTGCTAAACCGTCGTACGGGTAACACTGTACCGAGGGTTCGAATCCCTCCCTCACCGCAGAAGCACCGGCTTCTTTTAAGGTTCGGGGCGTAGCGTAGCCCGGTTATCGCGCCTGCTTTGGGAGCAGGAGGTCGCAAGTTCGAATCTTGCCGCCCCGACTTCGAACTAAAAAAGCCTTCAATTCATTGGATTTGAAGGCTTTTTTAGTTCGAAGTGTTCTTGTTTGATGACAAGAGAAAAACGAAATAATCGATACAAATGTTCTCTGCTTCGATTAACCAACACTGTTTTTCTTTTACAACCTGCATGTGTATTTAATTCCTATATGCATTCTCCTCCATATTTTCCCCATTTGAGATCATAAAAAAACTGCCGGACTATTGATAAAATAAAACATGTGGAAAGTAGTTATACGAATCCATAACAACTCTACATGACGAACAATCTTAGCTCACCATTGCTGCACCCTGATTCCGATCTGTCCATCCAGCATTGCAAACTCCATGGCGCCCCAAGGCCTTACTGTCACTTCACTAAGATTTGGATGTAACAGCTCCGGGAATTTCGAGGCAACCTTTGCGTAGACTTCGTGGATATTGTTGGTCACGAGCCGGATCTCTGGATGTTCTTTTTCGGCATACTCTACATTCTGAAAGAGCATGATGCTCAGGCCATCTTTGTCGACAACACAAAAGGGGTTGTTGGTATGTAGTTCGTCATGTCCGATGGTAAATTCAAGGCAGTCAATAAAGGTTTTAAGAGCAATTTGAATATCTGCGTAGAAGATACTTGGAACAACTTTAGTGAAATGCACGGTTTTTATTTTTTGATGTTGACGATCTTTCATGTGAAGATAGCATATTCCTTTCATGTCAATTCACACTTTAACGATTAGTGGCTTGTTCACGTTGGCAATCATTTTATGTAAATTTTTGAATTTCAATTAATTCATCTATAAAATCTTGCCAGATCAATGCTCAACGGGAGAAAGTAATCTCCCAACGTGTTGATATTATTCGATATGAAGACGTCGGCGACTGAATGAAGCAATTCTTCTTTTTATGGCCTTTGCCCCATTCTTCCATTGGCTTTGCTACTTTATCTATACTCAAACAATAATCTGTTATAGTATATTCAATTCTCACGGGATATTTACTTACGATTGTCCTACTGATCAGTAAATTTCCCTCCAGATGTTTCAATTCTTTGAGCGGTTTGCTGACATAAGCCCTTTGGCTTATCGGAAAGAAGAGTGAGCAATCAGACATTAGTACCATTTTTTTTACCTACCAACAACGTTTTGCTGCCGCCTGGTGCTTGCCCGTATGACCCAGGCCGGGATCATAGGGGATAGTGTTCTCTGGCAGAAAGCTGTTTTGGAGATTTAGGCTAAATCAAAGAATATTTTGACTAAATCTGATTTTTTACTTGTGTCTAGTTTTGTGCCATTAAACAAACAGCAACATGAAAGCAATTAGAATTCACGAATTTGGCCTGCCGGAAGTATTGAAATTAGAAGAAATTGAACGTCCCATGCCCGCACCCAATGAAATTTTGGTTAAAGTGTATGCGAGCGCTGTCAACCCTATAGATATGAAGATACGTGACGGCAGCGTTATTTCCCGATTGCATGTTAAGTTGCATTTGCCTATTATACTTGGTTGGGATGCCTCTGGTATTGTAGAAGAAATTGGGAGTGAGGTAACAGGTTTTAAAAAGGGAGACGAAGTGTATGGGATCCCCAATTTCCCGGGTGACGGCAGTTATGCTGAATATGTAGCGGTGAGTGCAGAAAAATTTGCATTAAAACCAAAGAGTATTAGTTTTAATCAGGCGGCAGCAGTACCGGTATCTGCAATTGCTGCGTGGGATGGCATAATTAGAGGTGGGCAGGTACAGCCAGGAGAGCGGGTGCTGATTCATGGTGCTGCTGGCAATGTGGGACATTTTGCTGTGCAATTCGCCAAATGGAAAGGCGCGTATGTAATAGGAGCTGCTCAGACAGCCGATTTTGATTTTTTAAAACAATTGGGTGCAGACGAAGTGATTGATTATCAAAGTAAAAACTTTGAGGAACTGCTGACGGGCATTGATGTAGTGTTTGATGCTGCCGTACTTGGAGGCGACACGCAATTGAAGTCTATAAAGATTATGAACAGAAACGGCAGATTGTCAACGACGCAAGGCTATCCGTTGATTGAGGATGTTACAAAAGCACTGGCAGAAAAAGATGCTAAAGGCCACGTTATTTACGGAGAGAATAAAATTCAGGGGTGGTTAACGGAGATTGCCCGGCTATTTGATGAAAATAAATTGAAGGTCGCTATAAATAAAGTATACTCGCTAGAGCAGGTTAGTGATGCCCACCGGGAAGCCCAGATAAAGCGCAGGCCGGGAAAATTGGTGTTAGAAGTAAGGAAAAAAAATTAGATTCATGAAGCACTTTAAAACAATTAGCGAATATCATCAGTTTAGAGAACTTCCTAAACCTGAACATCCGCTCATTAGTGTAATCAATCTGGCTGATATTAAGCATTTGACCAGCGATGAACCAATGAGTTTGTCATTTGATGTTTTCTGCATATCCATAAAAAGAATTTCCAACTTCAAAGTGCGATACGGACAACAACAATATGACTTTGACGAAGGCGTGCTATTCTTTATGTCGCCTAACCAGGTTTATAGCATTTGTTCTGGCGCGGAGGAAGAACTAAAACAATCAGGATGGATGTTACTTATTCATCCTGATTTCCTTTGGAACACGCCATTAGCCGTCAATATAAAAAAGTATGATTTTTGGAATTATTTTGTAAATGAAGCACTATTCCTTTCAGGAAAGGAAGAAAAAACGATCGATAATATTATACAAAATATTCAACAGGAATATAGTGCAAATATCGACAAGTTCAGCAAAAACATCATCCTTTCACAAATCGAAACCTTACTTAATTATTCTGAAAGGTTCTACAATCGCCAGTTCATCACGCGAGAAAAAACGAATCACGAAATATTGGAACGTTCGGAAAAGGTTTTGACTGATTATTTTTCCAGCGATAAGTTAGCTACCAAAGGAGTGCCTACGGTTAAGTACATTTCCGAACAATTAAATCTTTCACCTAATTACCTGAGCAGTTTATTAAAAGTGTTAACGGGACAGAATATGCAACAACATATTCACAATAAACTTATTGAAAAGGCGAAGGAAAAATTATCAACCACCAGTCTATCCATTAGCGAGATAGCATATGAATTGGGTTTCGAACATTTGCAATCATTTAGCAAGTTGTTTAAGTCGAAGACGAACATGTCACCGCTGGAATTTAGGCAGTTGTTTAACTAAACAAGTTTTGTGTGAAAATCTACCTGACCTCATTGGCAAACCGATTACCAAGTCAGAACCCAGTTAGACATTTATCCAGTCGCGCCGACTGATTCATGACATATGTTGCGATAGTGAAACGGGAATAATTTGGCGGAATTGAGAAAAAAAGGCATCAATCAGGGCCAAATCGTCCAGAAATAGGTTCGAAAAGTGTCCAGCCACCCCGACTTTTAGAGATTAATAAATGAAACCCGCGCTCAGCGCGGGTTTTGTATTCGAATCCGATTGTGTTCGTTTCGGTATTTTAATGCTGTAATCCGCTACAGTAAAGGATTTAACGGAGTTCGAATCCAGTAGATCTCCTTTTTGCTAAATGAGGGTGACGCACAACGTTCAAGCACTGGCGATGTGGCGGTATTCTGCCGAAACTGCAACCGATTAGAGAACCAAAAGTTGAGAATATATTTGTCGCCCCGCCATATTGCCAATACAATGTTGCCTGCAGTTACATCTTTATGTCAAGAGGCTTACAACTTGCTATCAAAACTTTTCTTGCAATGAATTCCACCAAATCAATGTCAAATTTTATATTCGCTATCTCCAATGAAAATGGAAAAAGTAGTTCTGTTTCGATATCGTCTTTAGTATGAACAATTCTACATCGTAAATCATAAATTCTGCTTGAAACGTCTATTCGGATGTCATGGTCTTTCCTGTTGAAAGACACCTTTTGAGAAACAAGAGACTTACCTTTTTTCTGGTCGTCAAAAAAATCTTTTCGCTCTTGCATTTCGTTGAAGAAGTCATTCAAGTCGCCAAGGTCAACGCATGATTGTATTGTTGCACGAAGCTGACTTCGTTCATCACCAATAGCTTTTCCCTTTGCTGTCACTTTTACAATTTCTAAAATCTTAGCCACGTTTTTGTCACTATTTCTGTCAAATGTTGGGTCTTTTAGTAAATTCTTTATTCTTTCCTGTGCTTCTTTCGATGAATATTGCGGGAAGTAAAATTCCAATACTTGATAAAATGCTTGGAATTGCGCTAATGGCATTGTAGTCGCTGTCCTTGCATACCAAAACAATGAAATTGCTTCGAAATCATACTGAAATTTTGGTGCAGTAAAGTTTATTTCTTCCCTTGCCACCTTTCGCCTTAGTCTAATTTCTCTCTGTAAATCTCTTTCAAGAGCTAAATGAATTGGAATGTTAGTAATCAAATCGATTTGAAAGAACACCGAATTTGCCAATGTAGTAATTCCTTCTTTCGCCTGACTATGGGTCTCAAATTTTAACCCTTCCACTCTGATTGTAGAATAGGGCCGCAAATTTCGCCGAAGAAAAATACTCTCTGTTTTATTTCCAGATAAAAAAGAAAATGCAGTTGAGGATTGTCCAATAAGTATTTTTATATTTTCATCAGGTGAGGGAAATTCAAAATTATAGCTTTCATCTTCCTCCTCTTTTTCCTCTCCCTCGGCTTCCGCTTTTATGTTTTGGGCTTTGAAATATTTGGACAGTCTACGAAAAATGAAACCCGGTCCCCTTAATGCATCGTCGGATTGAATTTGACATTCGATTACCCCTAATTCAGGGGAATAAATGCCTTCAATGCCTTTTAAATATTTATACTTTTCAAAATCGCTGTTATAAATCGCTTCAAGATTTTCATTTTGTTGAGAAACTAAAACATTCTTAAACTCTCTTTCGAATGGGATTTGAATGAAAAGTTCGGTTCGTTGGCCAGATGTACCGTCAACATATTTTACTTCTCTTGTCGTCAATTTAGTTTGCAAGTTGACTTTGTCACACTTTTCTTTGATTTGAGATAGCAGTTCCATTTTAGTTGGGTCTGTATGCTAGGGTGGAAAATAATTGTAGGCAACTCGAAAATAGACGCAATTATCCAATTTTCAAAACCTTTATATTATTTCAAGTAGCTTTATTAATCAATTGGTTAAGAAGATAATGCGCAATTCATCCACCGCTTGAGCACAGAAGCTTGTTCAATTAAAGCCTTTGAGCACAGGGCAGACCGCCCTGAAGATAATCGGCCGAAGGTGGAAATCCTTACCAGCGGGGAATGGGTACGAATTGGCTTTGACTGGCAGATTTGGCAACTGTTTCGGGTTTCCCAGTTCGAATAAAGTTCCCTTGTTTTTAGTGTCCGGATAGCTAAATCCACTACAGTAAAGGGTTGATCAAGGTTTAAATTCTAAACAGACAACTTTCTTAGCACTTCAGAAAGCTCTGATGCACTGTTAAACATTTCTTCAGGTAAGATGAACCAAGTAGGAAAACCTCTTGAAACAGGCATCCCAAGACATACCTTTTGATCGGCTATTTTATCGGGGTCATCCCATTCTCTCAATGCAATATTCCACCTCATTGCCAACACTTCATCGCCAAACCATCTCAGCCGAGCAATTGAAACGGAATCATCGCCGCCATCAAAAATTACATTTACATCAGATACGGCATCTTGTGGACTCGTTACATTTTGTGGAGCAGTGTATATCATAGATACTAGAGTTGTTTGTTTTTTGGGCTTATAAATAATTCAGAGACAGGTAATCTCTTGATTTTAGCTAATTTACTTAATTTTCGGGAGATTGGTGTTGAGTAATATCAATGCTGGCTTTAAGACTTCCTGTTATTTCCCAAGTTGGCCCACATAGGCATTAATCCGAGTCAAATCTTCCAGAAATAGGTTCGAAAAGTGTCCAGTCATCCCGACAAAAGAGAAATTAGACCGCATCGTAGTGATGCGGTTTTTTTATGTACGGTATTGGCGTCCCGATAGTAGATCGGGAAGGTCGCAAGTTCGAATCTTGCCGCCCCGACAGCTTTAAAGGTCGTTTCAGCAATGAGGCGGCCCTTTTTGTTTTTATGCTGCGTCATAGGGCATCCCGACATCTGTCGGGGGTATTTCCATCTGTTACTGTACTACCCCTGTTTGCCTGTGATATTGTGAGAAAAAAAAACTTTCTTTGGGGAAATTCAACCATTATGACTGGCATTTTGAAGAAAGGGCTTATCGCATTGCTGATTTTCTTTTGTAGCAATAGTGTTTTCGGGCAAGCAGACAGTATTGATTTTTTTGTACAAAACCAGATGCAGAAGCGCAGAATCCCCGGGTTACAACTGGCGATTGTAAGGCATGGAAAAATTATTAAAACAGGCAATTACGGACTGGCAAATCTGCAAGACTCGATTCCTGTAAGTGACAAAACTGTTTTTACTATTAATTCAATCACCAAGGCATTTACCGGTGTTGCTATTATTCAATTAGTGGAAGCCGGAAAATTAAAATTGGATGCGCCCATTTCCGAATACCTCACTGACATACCTGACACATGGAAGCCGGTAACGGTTCAGCAACTCTTGTCGCATATTTCCGGAATTCCGGATATTGTAAATGAAGAGGAAGCCGTTTTAATAGCCGACGATCCAGAGGAAGCCTGGGAGAAAATACTTCGAATGCCCAATGAGTTTAAGCCTGGAGTGAAATTTAGTTATAACCAAACCAATTATTTACTGCTCGGCCGCATTATCGGTGAATTAAGCGGTATGTCTTTCCAGGAGTTCATTACCAAAGAACAATTGGAAAAAGCAGGTATGCCAAAGACCATACAATCAGGTTTTGGTGCAACAAAAGACATTGTAGCCTACGCAGCCGCTGGTTACCAATATCAAAAGGGCAAGCTCAGGAATATGTTCTTTTCGTTTCCGCCTTTTTTGCAAACGGCTGCCGGTATGAGTTCTACAGCAAAAGAACTGGCGGATTGGATCATTGCCTTACAAAGCATGCAATTATTAAAACAACCTGCAAGCCTTCGGGCACTTTGGACACCGGCTGTACTGAATAATGGCGAAACGAGTGGCTTTAGCAGTTTACTAAATGGATATGCGGCAGGCTGGCCGGTTATTAAAAGAACAGATCATCCGGCCCTGGCGCCTGTTGGTGGCAATCGTTCGGCCGTATTTGTATACCCCAATGATGACCTTTCCATTATTGTGCTTACAAACCTCTCAGGCGGGATGCCGGATGTATTCATTGATGAACTTGCAGGATTGTTTATCCCGGATATGAAAGAAGCGAATGGTTTCGGCCTTTCTGCATCCCTGAGATCGTTAAAAATTAAATTAGATAAGGTGGGATATAAAAATGCCATAGAAGAAGTAAAGAAACTGAAGAAAACAAAGAGTGGCTTTACTGTAACGGAAAAAGAAATAAATGGCTGGGGATATAAATTGATCTCACAAAAAAGGATCGCTGATGCGCTGGAAATATTTAAGCTAAATGTTTATTTATATCCCACAAGCGCCAATGCATTTGATAGCCTGGGCGAGATCTATGAAGAGCTGGGCGATACTGAACCTGCTCTTAAAAATTATGAACAGTCCCTGAAACTGGATCCTAAAAACAAGAATGCAGAACAACATATAGAAAAGCTTAGATCAAGTAAGTAAGGAAGCTCCATGTTGATAATATTATAAATATTTCTATTTAAGTCGTTGAATTGAATAAGGTCGGCTAAATACTGGTTCGAAATTTGTCCAGCCGCCCTAACTAATAAAAATGAACCCTTCAGATCTGTTGGATTTGAGGGGTTTTTTATTTTAATTTCTGTTCTGTACTATAAATGTAGGCAACTTCCCGGTACATCCATTCCGGCGGTCGTGGCATTTTGATTTGAGACAGAGACGGTATAAGGAAATGGCCGGAATTGTATAAAATATGTCATTTGAGCCATCCCGGATTCGTCCTACATTTGTAGCATGACAAGGACGAAAAAGAAGTTAATCGTTGTTGTTCCCATGCCGGGGATCTTCCTCCTTGATGTAGCCGGCCCTTGTGATGTGTTTGCTGCGGCCGACAAAATACTGGATGGTAAGGGTGGATATGATATCCTGCTCGCATCCCCGGTCAATACGAAAAAGATACCTACCAAAAGTAGCGTGGAGCTACACTGTGCGGTTACCGTAACGGCCGTTACGCAACCGATCGATACACTGATCATAGCCGGATTCTCCATGCCGATGCTGGAAAAGGGAGCTCGTTTTTTTCAATGGTTGAAAGACATTTATCCCAAGGTCAACCGCATCTGTTCTGTTTGCGTAGGCGCTTATGCCCTGGCGGAAGCTGGTATCCTGGATGGGAAGCAAGCTACCTCACACTGGGAATACACCCAGCAATTTCAGCAACGTTACCCTAAGGTGAAGGTGGATACTGATCCTTTCTTTACCCGCGATACCAATGTATATACTTCGGGAGGCGTATCCTCGGGGATCGACCTGGCGCTGGCCCTGGTGGAAGAAGACCATGGCCGGGAACTGGCATTGCAAGTGGCGCGCAAGCTGATATTACAGCTGAAGCGGCCAGGGTATCAGGCACAGTTCAGCAGATTACTTGAAATTCATCGCCTGGAGAACTCCATTGGCGGAAAACTATATACCTGGATGGTCCGGCACCTGGAAGAAGAGCTCAGTGTAGAGCACCTGGCCCGGCACAGCAATATGAGCGTACGCAATTTCACCCGCGTATTCCTGAAAGAGACCGGTGTTACGCCTGCCAAATTTGTAGAAAAAGTACGCGTGGAAGTAGCGCGCCGGTACCTGGAAGACAGCGACCTGAGTATAGACCAGATCGCAGAAAAATGCGGATTAGGCGGATTGATCTCCATGCGGCGAACATTCATCCGGCACATGAATGTATCTCCCAGCGATTACCGCCGCACATTCAGGACTTCACTGCAGGAAATAGAAGCTTAACTTAAAAATATATTATTATGAAAGTAGCTATTAACGGATTCGGACGCATCGGCAGGATGACCTTAAGAGCGTTGCAGAACAAAAAAGGCGTAGAAGTAGTTGCCATCAATGACCTTACAGATAGTAAACTGCTGACGCATCTTTTTAAATACGATACCTCGCACGGGAAGTTTGCCGGTACAGTGGAATTACAGGATCAATATATTGTAGTGAATGACCAGAAGATCTTATTGTTGAGTGAGCGCGCACCGGAAAAATTACCCTGGAAGGATCTGCAGATAGATGTGGTGATTGAATCAACCGGCCGTTTTACCCAGAAAGAAGGGGCACAATTACATATCACCGCAGGGGCGAAAAAAGTGTTGATCACTGCACCTGCTACGGGTGATGTGAAAACGATCGTAATGGGCGTGAATAATGATCAGATCACTGAAGCAGATGAAATTCTCTCTACTGCATCCTGCACCACCAACTGTATAGCACCCGTACTATATCTGATAGATAAAGAATATGGCATTGAATCAGGTTTCATGAGCACCGTACATGCATTTACCATGGACCAGATGCTGCAGGACGGACCGCATAAAGATTTCAGAAGGGCAAGGGCGGCTACACAATCCATTATTCCCACTACCACCGGCGCCGCAAAAGCAATCGGCGACGTGTTGCCCGGGCTGAAAGGAAAGATGGATGGCTTTTCATACCGTGTACCTGTGATCGATGGTTCAATAGCTGATATGTCGCTGAACCTGGTGAAGCGTGCATCTGCCAAAGAGATCAATGAAATGCTGAAACATCATGCTGATACCACCCTGAAAGGTGTATTGGAATATACTGAAGAACCATTGGTATCAGCTGATATACTGGGTAATACGCACTCTTCTATCGTTGATGCTACCTTGACCCGTTCTATTGACAAACTGGTGAAAATTGTTTCGTGGTACGATAATGAGGTAGGTATTTCGAACAGGATCGCCGAACTGACGGTTGAACTGGCAGCTAAGGTGAACAGCCTGGTGGAGGCCTGATATCGGCAGAAAGAAAATAATCAGACCGCATCGTTGATGATGCGGTTTTTTTTATGCGTATCTTACCATCAAAAAGAATGGAGATCTTAATCATTACCGGCCCTCCCTATTCCGGTAAAGGCACACAATGTGAACTACTTAAAACCTCACTGGGATTTACCCATATTTCAACAGGAGATAGAATAAGGAAAGAAAAAGAAGAGAAAAGCCCTATTGGCAGGATCATGACGGAGTATGAAGAGAGTGGCGCTTTAGTCCCTGATGAAATTATGCAAGACCTCATTGGCCTGATCATCGACGAAAATCTTCATGAAAGAGGGATCATCCTCGACGGGTATCCCAGAACAAAGCCACAGGTTGATACCATTCTACACTTGCTTACCGATAGAAAATTAAAAGTCAAAGCAGTTATTAACATCGATGTTCCGCAGGAAGAATTACTGGCAAGGGCAAAAAAGCGGGCAGAAAGCTCTGACCGGAAAGATGATAAGGATATCAATATTCATCTGAAGCGGATTGAAATATTTGAAAAAGAAACCCGCCCTGCAATTGAGTATATGAAGACCAGGTTTCCCGTTAAAAATATTAATGGATTGGGTACGATCAAGGATATCACCAAAGCAATTACCGCGGCTATCAACGCTTGATCTGCGCATGCCTGATGCGGCTCAGCGTTTCCCTCGATACGCCAAGGTAAGACGCCACCATATGCAAGGGCACCCGCCTGAAAATATCCGGGAAGGCGGTAACAAATTGCTGGTATTTCTCTTCAGAAGTATAACTGATATTCATCATTATCCTGTCCTGGCTGGCATCCAGGTTATCGGCTTTTATTTTTTCTGAAAATGTTTTTAAAGCGGGAATGGCGTCCAGTAATACGTCGAAATTCTCTTTTGTCCATTGTATCAGTTCAACATCTTCCAATGCTTCGATATAGTACTTGGAGGCTGTCTGGTTATTATAGCTTTCATGATCAACGCTCCAGGCGTTTTCGGCGGCGAAGCGCATAATGTATTCCGTGCCGTCATCCTTCAGGCGGTAGGTTTTTAATAAGCCTTTAACTACAAAGGTCTTATACCGGCAGATCTCTCCTTCCTGCAGCAGGAACTGCCTCCTGCGCAATTTTTTTACCGAAGACAGTGAACGCATCTGCTTCAGCTCGTCTTTGGTAAAATCGTCCTGTGATGTAATATAAGCTTCAAAATCCTCAAACATCGGTCAAATATTAAAGGCAAATTAGTCAAATGACCTCAGAAAATTGTGTCAAATCTCCTCGTTTAGGGTGGTGTTCCTGCTGAACTTTGTGATGGGAAACGGAGGCCTCCATTGCCCACATGAATTTACCAAAAGAATATCAAAACTATGCGTGTCTTTGTTACAGGAGCTTCGGGCTTTATTGGCTCAGCTATTGTCCGGGAATTAATCGGCGCAGGCCACGAGGTGCTCGGCTTTGCCCGTTCAGACGCCGCCGCTGGCGCTCTTGCCGCAGCCGGTGCCCAGGTGCACCGGGGCGATCTGGAAGATCCTGACAGCCTGCGTAGCGGTGTCGCTATGTCAGACGGGGTGATCCACACTGCCTTTAATCACGATTTTTCAAATTTTAAAGCTAACTGCGAAACAGACAGGCGCGCCATTGAAACGATGGGCGCTGTTCTCGAGGGCTCTGACCGCCCCCTGATCGTTACTTCAGGAACAGGCCTGCTGACTCCCGGCATTCTGGCAACGGAAGCCACCATGCAAAACTCCGGGTCTCCCCGTGTGGCTTCTGAAGAAGCGGCAACTGCCATAGCCGCGCGGGGAGTGCGGGTGTCGGTAGTACGGCTTCCTCCATCTGTGCATGGAGAGGGGGATCATGGCTTTGTGCCGATGCTCATTGGTATTGCCCGCGA
>Ga0209257_1002186_pt1 | contig 20241 bp, 19 predicted proteins | sample AraplaCvi_mCL_r2_FD_184277 | JGI IMG/M metagenome (GOLD analysis project Ga0209257, IMG submission 184277) | Arabidopsis root microbial communities from North Carolina, USA - plate scrape MF_Cvi_mCL_r2 (SPAdes) (version 2) | ecosystem: Host-associated > Plants > Roots > Endosphere | place: USA...
CGCATTCACCGCAGGGTTCGGCCGAGGTGCCGCGCTCGCAGTTGAGCGACTTGGCGAAGATGCGGGCGATGGTGGTCTTGCCGACGCCGCGCGTTCCGGTGAACAGGAAGGCGTGGTGGACGCGGCCGGTATCGAGCGCGTTGCTGAGCGCGCGGACCACATGCTCCTGCCCGACCAGCTCGGCGAAGCGCTTCGGACGCCACTTACGGGCGAGGACAAGATAGGACATGCCCTCATTCTGCCATGTCGCATCGCGCTGGCTGCGACCGCGACGGCGTCGCTTGTCCGCATCGCGCCTGGCGGCTAGAATTCACGGCCCTGGAGTGCACCCCTGACCTGGCCGATGGCCCCGTTCAGGACCTCCCCGGGAAAAACGGAGAGGTGTCCGAGTGGTTGAAGGAGCACGCCTGGAAAGTGTGTAAGCGTCTAAACCGCGCTTCGGGGGTTCGAATCCCCCTCTCTCCGCCAGATTTCCCAAAGGCCCCGCTGACGGCGGGGCTTTTGATGCAAGCAAGTCTCTATGGTGGCCCCGTCGGCCCCTCGCGACGCTAGGTCGAAAACCCCGCCAGGGCCGGAAGGCAGCAACGGTATCGACTGATGCGGGCGCCGAGGTTAGCCGGCGGGGTCATCGCCCGTCTGGACGCTGCGCGTCTGCGACCCCACGATTTTGCCTTCGCAAAATCGCGGGCCCCGGCTATGGGCTTCCAATCCCGCGCTGCCGCGCGCCCCTTACTAAGGGGCTACTGCTCCAGGGCGGATATCGCAGCTGTTGCCGGGTCGCGTAGCCGTTGCTGCTCCGCATCGAAATGCCAAGGTTCGTTCGCAGTATCGGCTCGCGGCAAGCGATTGAAGAGCCGTCATCCATAAAAACGGCATGCCGGCGAAAGCCGGGACCCAGGCCCGCATCGCATGGGCACTCCGATGACGGCAACCCACCCCACCGTCATTCCAGCGAAAGCTGGAACCCATCTTGATCCTGCACGCGACGACGCGCGCGATCGCTACTCCACGATCCCCAACGCATCCGGCTCGCGACCCGTCTTCCAGTGGTCGACCACTTTCCACTGCGCAGTGTCGATCACCGCGATCTCGTCGCCGCCGCTGATCGCCGCATACACGCGCGGCTGCTTCGGGTCGGCGATCACGCCGATCGGCAACGCGGCGCTGCCGAGCATGGTTTCGCGATACTCGACGCCCGGGCGCGACAGCGCCACCGTGCGCGCGACCTCGAACTTGCCCGTGTCGATCACCGACAACGTCGCCGCACGCGCATTGGTCACCAACGCGTGGCGGCCGTCGGTGGTGAAGACGACCCGGATCGGATAACCCTCGCTGGCGATGGTGTGGCGGATCGCGAGCGTCTTCGGATCGTGCACGGTCACCGTGCCCGCCTCGCGATTGCTCACCCACACCTCGCCGCTGGCCGGATGCACGGCGACGCCTTCGGCGCCCGCGCCGGCCGCAACTTCATGCGTCTTCGCCTTCGCCGACAGATCGATGCGACTCACGGTCCCGACGTCGATCTTCGTGACGAACGCGGTCTTTCCATCGACCGACAACGCGACCATGTGGCCGCGTCCCTCGCCCAGATCGATTGCGTGTTCGACGCGCGTATTCCCCACGTCGACCAGCAACAGCTTGCGCGATCCTTCGGTCGTCACCACGGCGCGCTTGCCGTCGGGCAACAGGCGCATGCCGTGCGGTTTCTGGTTGTCGCCCAGCTCGATCGTGCGGGTAGCGCGGTGCTTGTCGAATTCGAGCACGGTGATGCTGTGGCCCGGCGTCGCGCCGCCGTAATTGCTGACGAGGGCGAAGCGGTTGTCGCGGCTCACGACGATCTCGTGCGGGCCCTGCCCCGTCGCGAATTCGCCCACGCGCGCGCCGTTCTTGGTCGAAAGCCGCCAGACGGTATCGGCGGACTTGTTGCCGACCAGCAAGTCGCCTGCGAATGCGGGCGCGCTGGCGAACGTCGCGGCGATGGAAAGGAGGACGAGATCGCGGATCACGGACTTCTCCAGGCTTCGAACGGAATCAGGGCGTGGTGTCGGGATGCAGCCAGCCGGCGTCGCCTTCGGCGTAGCGCTCGTGTTTCCAGATCGGCACGCGCGCCTTCACTTCGTCGATGACGTAACGGCATGCGGCGAAAGCGGCGTCGCGATGCGCGGCGCTGACGCCGACCCACACGGCCATCTCGCCGATGACGAGATCGCCCACGCGATGCACGCAACGCACGTCGAGGATGTCGAACTTCGCGCAGGCTTCCTCGAGCACTTTCTCGCCTTCGGCTTCGGCGAGCGATGCGTAGGCTTCGTAGCGCAGGCCGAGCACGTCGCGTCCGTCGTTGTGGTTGCGCACCCAGCCTTCGAAGCTGGCGTAGCCGCCGACGCGGTCGTCGAGCAGCTGCGCGCGCAGCGTGGCGGTGTCGATGGGGGTTTGCGCGAGGGAGAAGCGGGTCATGGGCTGGATTGTGGCACTTGTGATGTGCAGGGATTGCTCAGCGCAATGCGCGTTGATGCGGTGTCTGCCTGGGTCCCGGCGTTCGCCGGGATGACGGTTTGTTGAATGCGTTGCTCACCCGCCACTCACCGGCGGAATAAAAGCCACCTCGCTCCCATCCCGCACATTGTCATCCCAACGCGCGAACGCGCCATCGACCGCCACACGCAAACGTTCGACAGGAAGCACGAAACCATGACGTTCGCGCAACGTTTCGTACAGCGCCCGCAGATCGGCAGCGGCTTCGACGGTCTCGGACGACATGCCTGCCGCATCGCGCAGACTGGCGAAATACAGCACCGTCACCTTCGCCATCACACCGCTCCGAAATCGTGCTTGCCGCCGCGCTTGCCCAGCAGTTTCGCCGGGCCCAGCACGATGCGGTGCGACAGCGCCTTGCACATGTCGTACACGGTGAGCGCGGCGACGGTGGCGCCGGTCAGCGCCTCCATCTCCACGCCGGTGCGATGCGTGGTCTTCACCGCGCACTCGATGCGCAGCGACGATTCGCCGTCCCAGTCGATCGCGATGCGGCAACCGTCGATGGGCAGCGGATGGCAGAACGGAATGAGCTCGTGCGTGCGCTTCACGGCCATTGTGCCCGCGACGATCGCGGTCTCGACGATGCCGCCCTTCGCACTCTTCAAACCCGAAGCGCGCAACTGCCGCGCGACATCGGCGGGGAAGCGTACGCGGCATTCGGCCTGGGCTTCGCGTCTGGTCGTCTCCTTCGCGGAGACATCGACCATCGCGGGGCGGCCCTTCGGATCGATGTGCGTGAGCTTTTTCGCGGGCTTTTTCATGGGGCCATTGTGGAGGCGGGGACGTGGGGATGCACGTTTGAAATACGCGCGGCGCGCTTCAGGCTTCGGACCGCCCTGCCCGTCCATCCATGGCCGGTCGTTCGGCAGGCCACGCGGCAGTGTCGCTTTGCACCGTCTTCGATGGTGCATCACTGCCCTCCATGGCGCAGCGCTTCAGGCTTCGGACCGCCCTGCCCGTCCATCCATGGCCGGTCGTTCGGCAGGCCACGCGGCAGTGCCGCGTAAGCGGCCTGCCTCACCCTCCGATAAGGAACATCTCCACGTGCCGGCGCGAAGCACCCGCAGCCCCGCGCATTTCGCTGTACCGATCCGCACGTCGGCCCCACACCGCCGCAACACGTTCGCGCAGCGCATCCACGCCCTGCGCGAGCGCCGGCCGGAGGTCCTGTCCTTCGCCCGCGAACAGGCAGGTGTAGAGGCGACCGTCGGCGGAAACGCGGGCGCGGTGGCAATCGCCGCAGAACGGGGCGCTGACCGAACTCACGAAACCCACTTCGCCCTGCCCGTCGTCGAAGGCGTAACGCGAAGCGACTTCGCCACGGTAGTTCGCTTCCAGCGGATGCAGTGGCCAGCGCGCGGCGATGCGGTCGCGCAATTCGGCCGATGGCACGACGCGATCGCGCGACCACTCGTTGCAGGTGCCCACGTCCATGAATTCGATGAAACGCACGACATGGCCCGTGCCGCGGAAATGCGATACCAGCGGCAGGACCTGCTCGTCGTTGATGCCGCGCTCGACGACGCAGTTGATCTTGATCGATTCGAAACCCGCCTCGCGCGCGGCCTCGATGCCGGCCATGGCGTCGGCGATCTCGCCGCGCCCGCCGCTCATCTCGCGATAACGCACCGGGTCCATCGCATCCAGGCTCACCGTGATGCGCCCCAGCCCGGCCTCGCGCAGCGCGCGCGCCTGCGCGGCGAGCAGCGAGCCGTTGGTGGTCAGCGCGATGTCGTCCAGCCCGGGAATGCGCGCCAGCCGAGCGATCAGCGTCGGCAGGTTCTTGCGCAGCAGCGGCTCACCGCCGGTAAGGCGGAGCTTGTTCACACCGAGCTGGGCGAAGCCGCGCACCAGTATGTCGATTTCATCGAACGACAGGCGCGTGGCCGAATCGAAGCCGTAATCGTCCGGCACGCGATCGGCCGGCATGCAGTACGGGCAGCGGAAATTGCAGGCTTCGATCACCGACAGCCGAAGATCGCGCAGCGGACGCCCGTGCACATCCACCGGCAGCGTGGCCGCAGGTGTCATCGGGTTGGGGACGGCCGCGTTCATGCCGGCTCCGTGCTGTCCGCCGTAGGTGGCTTCAATGCGACCAGTTGCCCCGGATGGGCAACGCGATAACCGCGTGCGGCAAGGATTTCGCCTTCCTCGCGGTTGCCGTAATGGTAGAGCAGGCACCGCGAAAGCAGCGCTGCGGGATATTCGCGCTCAAGATCCTCGATACCGCTGTGCGAGGGGTTTCCATGAAGCGCGCAGTCGTGCGCGATGAGTTCGCCGGCATCGGCATAGCGCGCGAGCATTTCCGGAATCGGCCGCGTATCGCCGGTCCACACGACGCTGCCGTGCAGGCGCACGCCGAACGCGGTTTCCGGCCAGTGGTGGCGCGTCGGGAAAACCTCCAACCGCACGCCGTCGTGCCAGAACGAACCGCCGACCGGTATCACCTGGAACGCATCCCAGAAGTTCACCCCGCCCTCGGCCAGTGCGTTGGGGTAGTCGCCCACGCGCTGGTGCAGCAGCGGCACGACCGGCGCCGGCACGTACAGGCGCACGCGGCCCCGGCGCGCTTCGTCGAAATAGCTGGAAACGAACAGGCGCTCGAAACCGGCCACATGGTCCAGGTGCGTGTGCGTGATGAACAACGCCTGCGGCATGTCCCCGTAGTGCGCCTGGTACGCGGTGAGGCCTTCGCCGCCGCAGTCGATGGTCAGCCACGGCGCGCCATCGCGCTCGATGGTCGCCATCGCCGAGCCGAGCTCGACCGCCGACGCATTGCCGACGCCATGCAGGCGCAGTTGCCACGTCATCTCAGTAGCCTCGTTCCCAGGCCCGATCGTAAGCCGCACGCAGGCGGGCGTAATCGCGTTCGACTTCGTCCGTGGTGCGCTTGCCGCGCAGCTTCAGCAGCGAGCGCTTGAGCCGCGCGAGGTTGCGTTCGCGCCAGCCGGTGGCCGGGATGCGGACGCGACCGCGATCGAGGTCGATGATCCAGCCTCGCCCGGTCGTGGTGAACAAGAGGTTGTGGGCGTTGAGGTCGGCGTGGTCGAGGCCTGCGCGATGGGCGCGGGCGATCAGCCGGCCGGCCTCTTCCCACGGCGCGCCGTCGCCGGCGACCACGGCGCGATCGGCGAGTGAGCGTACGTCGTCGAGGCGTTCGAGCAGGATCGCGGCGCGATAGAACATGCCGTCGCGCCGGTAACAGGCGGCGATGGGCCGGGGCACGGGCACGCCCTTTTCGGCCATGGCGCGGGTCAGGCGGAACTCGGCGAAGCTGCGCGTGCTGGCCGCGCCATGCCACCAGTAGCGGTCCCGGCTGACCTTGGCCACCATCCCGCCGCGCAGGTAACGGCGCAGCAGAGCCGGGCCGAAGGGCGCATCGATGAACCACGCGCCGCCGCGTCCGCCACTTTCCACCGGGCGTGCGCGTTGCTGCCAGAACGAAGGCATGAACCAGTCCGGGCTTGCTTGCCGCACCCGGTTACGGTCGAACAGAATGGCTCCGTACCCGCTGTCGTCGCGGAACGGCGTCAACTCTTCGGCAGCATCGAACCCCGTCATTGCCCGGAGTCTAGCAATTCACGTGTCCGCTGCCTCCTCCTCCGCCGCGCCCGCGGCGCCTGCTTCGATCTGCCTGCTGCGACTGTCCGCCCTGGGCGATGTGACCCACGTCGTGCCGCTGGTGCGCACGCTGCAGGCCGCATGGCCGCAGGTGCGGCTGACCTGGGTGATCGGCAAGGGCGAACATCGCCTCCTCGCCGGCCTGCCCGGCGTGGACTTCGTCGAGTACGACAAGAAGAGCGGCCTGGCCGGCATGCGCGCCTTGCGTCGCGAATTGCGCGAACGCCTGGGCCCGCAAGCCCGCTTCGACGTGCTGCTGCAGATGCAGGTGGCCGCGCGCGCGAACCTGCTGTCGGCTTTCATCCCGGCGCGCCGGCGCGTGGGTTACGACCGTTCGCGTTCGAAGGACCTGCATGGGGTGTTCGTCAACGAACGCATCCCCGACCGCCCCGGCATCCACGTGCTCGACGCCATCGGCAGCTTCTGCGAGCCGCTGGGGCTGCATCAGGATCGTGTGCGCTGGGACCTGCCGGTGCCGGACGAGGCACGCGAATGGGCGCGCGCGCAGTGGCCGCAGGACGCTGTGCCGACTTTGTTGATTTCACCGTGTTCGAGCCACGAGCTGCGCAACTGGCCCGCCGACCGGCTGGCGGCGGTCGCCGATCACGCGGCCGGTCGCGGCTGGCGCGTCGTGCTGTGCGGCGGGCGCAGCGAACTGGAACGCAACACGGGCGATGCGATCCTCGCGTCGATGAAACACCCGGCGCTGGATCTGATCGGGAAGGACACCCTCAAGCAGTTGCCCGCGCTACTGGAACGCGGCCAGTTGCTGATGACGCCCGACTCCGGTCCGATGCACATCGCCAACGCGATGGGCACCAAGGTGCTGGGCTTGCATGCGGCGAGCAATCCCGCGCGCAGCGGTCCGTACAGCGATCGTCGCTACTGCGTGGACCGCTACGACGACGCCGCGCGCAAGTACCTGGGCAAGCCCGCATCCGAACTGCGCTGGGGCACGAAGATCGAGCATGCCGGCGTAATGGACCTGATCACCGTGGACGACGCCATCGCCGCGTTCGAGCGCTATTGCGCCGACCATGCGTTCGCATCGTCGCAGGAGGAAAACTGATGGCCGCCTGGTTCACCGTCGTCGCGCCGCTGCTGCCGGAACTCATCCGCGCCGCGCGCCCCATGTTCACCCGCAGCCGCGAGCCGTCGCAGATCCCGCGGCAGATCCGCGAACTTCAGGACGCGGTCGATCACAACGACCAGGCGATCAAGACGCTGGCCGGCGAGATGGAGCAGACCTTGTCGGCGCTGAAGCAGGCGTCGGCGCAGCTGGAAGCGACGCTGGCCGATCTTCGCCGGCAGCAGATCGAACACGAACGCCGGTTGCAGATCGTGCAATGGGTGGCCGGGGTGGCGGTTACTGCGGCGGTGTTGGGGTTTGGGGTTGCGGTTTATGCGTTGACGCGGTGAGGCGGGATTGCGCTAGCACCGCAAGCTGACACCGGGATGGACTCGCGCCATCCATGCCCTCGCCTTCCGACTGGCGTGCTGATTGGTCGAACCGGGGCGTTACGGGCCCACGCGCACATCGCAATCTGGTCGCGGGATGGACTCGCGCCATCCATGGCGCTCGCCTTCCGGCGCTTCGCGCCTCCAGGCAGCCTTCGGCTGTCCAAATCGGCAGTCCTGCCGATTTGTCGAACCGAGGGTTCTCGTCATGCCGCCCGCTGCACCACGCAAAAAAGAAGACGCCCCCTTTCGGGGGCGTCTTCTTTTTTGTCTGGCGGAGAGGGAGGGATTCGAACCCTCGGTACGCTATAAACGTACGCCTGATTTCGAGTCAGGTACATTCAACCACTCTGCCACCTCTCCGGGTGCAGTGAGCCGAGCATTCTACGGGCACTGCGCGCAGCCGGCAAGCGGTCCCGCGACACGGCTACACTGTAGCCCCCTGAATGAATGGCCTCGTCATGTCCGAAATCCTCGTCCCGGTCTCCTTCGGCGAACTGCTCGACAAGATCGCGATCCTGCAGATCAAGTCCGAGCGCATGAGCGACCCCGCCAAGCTGGAGAACGTGCGCAACGAGCTGTCCGCGCTCGAGAAGACGTGGATGGCGCATCCGGCCGCCGGCAAGGACATCGCCCGCCTTCGCGCCGACCTCAAGGCCGTCAACGAGCGCCTGTGGGTGATCGAGGACGACATCCGCGTCAAGGAGAAGGCGCAGGCTTTCGACGAGGAATTCGTCCGCCTCGCCCGCAGCGTCTATTTCGAGAACGACGAACGCGCGCGGATCAAGAAGGAAATCAATCTCGCGCTGGGCTCGGCCTATGTCGAGGAGAAGTCCTACCAGGACTACCGGACCGGCAACACGCCGTAAGGCGTTCTCGATCTGGCGATGGGTATGCCCCGGCGAAAGCCGGGGGAGCATCCATCCCTCCCGCCGGATCGAAAGTCGAGGGATCGGCCTTTGCCCAATCCCCGCCACAAGCAAAACCTTAACGGCGCGCCTTGCCACCCGGCCGCCGCGCCCCGATGATTCCGTTACCGCCTGAAAGAACGACCGAATCAACGGACGCATGATCGAATTCGGACACCTCACGCACGTCGGCCTGCGCCGCGAGCTCAACGAAGACACCTACTACGGTGACGGCGAGCTCGGCCTGTGGCTGGTCGCCGACGGCATGGGCGGGCATGAATACGGCGAAGTCGCCAGCGCGCTGGCGAGGGAAACCATCGTTCGCGAGATCCGCGACGGCACGCCGCTCGCGCAGGCGATCCGCATCGCCGACGAGGAAATCATCCGCACCTCCAAGCGCCGCAACGACGCGTTGCCGATGGGCACGACCGTGGTTGCCGCCCGCATCACCGGCAACCGCTTCGAAGTGGCCTGGGTCGGCGACAGCCGCGTGTACCTGTGGCGCGAAGGCCACCTCGCGCAGCTCTCGCAGGACCACAGCTACGTGCAGGAGCTGATCGCCAACGGCGCGATCACGCAGGAACAGGCGCGCAGCCATCCGCACCGCAACGTCGTCACCCAGGCGCTGGGTGTCACGGACCCGCGCAACCTCAACGTCGAGACGATGACAGGCGAGCTCAAGCCAGGCATGCAGCTGCTGCTGTGCAGCGATGGTTTGACCGAGGAAGTGGACGATCGCGGAATCGCCCGTGCGCTCGCGCAGTCCGATTGCAGCGCGCAGGAATGCGTGGACACGCTGGTCGCCGCGGCGCTGGACGGCGGCGGCTCGGACAATGTCACCGTGATCCTGGTGCGGCACCACTAGGCCAACGACGCCGAAGTGGCCGAGCCCGGGTAAGCGAAGCGCACCCGGGGCAGACGTGACTGGTCCCGGGTGCGCTTCGCTTACCCGGGCTACGAAAGCACAACATGGGTTCCAGCGTTCGCTGGAATAACGGTTCGTGTGAGGCAAGACGACCGGCAACTACGCCGTAGCCAACTCCGCCTCGTTCACGGCTTCGACGACCGTGAACTGATCCCACACCACCTTGCCCGCCTTCTTGCGCAGCTTCTCCAGGCGTGCGTCGTGCGCAGCCTGTTCCTCGGCGCTGATCTGCACGCGCGGACGCGCGACATTGGGATCGATACGGAACTGCGTGGTGTCCACCGTGCTGGCCGTCGCTTCGACGGCGAAGCCGATTTCTTCCTGGCCCGAGGTCAGCGCGAGATACACATCGCCCAGGATCTGGGCGTCGAGCAGCGCGCCGTGCAGCTGACGATGCGAGTTGTCCACGCCCAGGCGCTTGCACAGCGCGTCGAGCGAGTTGCGCTGTCCAGGGAAACGCTGGCGCGCGAGCAGCAGCGTGTCCTCGACGCGGCAACGGTCGGTGATCCGGCCGAACTGCTCGCCAAGACGGCGAAGTTCGTTGTCCAGGAACCCAAGGTCGAACGCCGCGTTGTGGATGATCAGTTCGGCGTCGTCGATGAAGGCGAGGAATTCCTCGGCGACCTGCGCGAATTCGGGCTTGTCGGCGAGGAATTCCAGCGTCAGCCCCGTCACTTCCTGCGCGCCCTGCTCGAAGTCGCAGTCGGGCTTGAGGTAGACGTGGAAGGTGCGTCCGGTGGGGCGACGTTCGACATATTCGACGCAGCCGATTTCGACCACGCGGTTGCCGCGTTCCCAGCTCAGGCCGGTGGTTTCGGTATCGAGGATGATCTGCCGCATCGGCTGCATTCTCACATGTTCGGCCAGTGGGATCAGCGAACGCCCGCGACCGAACGCAGGCGCTGGGCCTGGTTGCGGGCGAGCACGTCGACGCGTTCGTTGTCGGGATCGCCGGAATGGCCCTTCACCCACTTCCACTCCACGCGATGGCGCAGCGTCGCGGTGTGCAGGCGCTCCCACAGGTCGCGGTTCTTCACCGGCTCGCCCGCGGCGGTCTTCCAGCCGCGACGGACCCAGTTGTTGATCCACTCGGTGATGCCCTTGCGCACGTACTGCGAGTCGGTGTGGAGCAAAACGCTGCACGGCTCGCTGAGCGATTCCAGCGCCATGATCGCGCCCATCAACTCCATGCGGTTGTTGGTGGTGTCGGCTTCTCCGCCGGAGAGTTCGCGCTCGTGGCCGCGATAACGCAGCAGCGCCGCCCAGCCGCCGGGGCCGGGATTGCCCAGGCAGGCGCCGTCGGTGTGGGCTTCGATGTGTTTCGGGGAAGGCGGGGACGTCGGGGCGGGCGAATTCATGGAGCCATTATCGCTTGTCTGGGGCCGCCGGCTCTTGTCGCACGAGGTGGGATCGCGTGCCCGCCTGCCACCGCAATCCGCGCAGCGGCTTGGGCGGGATCAACGCGTGCACGCGCTTGTTGACCGTGAGCGCGACACCTGCGCGCAGGCGATCGGACGCGCCGACGCCGACTTCGCCATGCGCCACGCGCCAGTGCGGGCCGAGCCACTGAAGGCTGACGGTATCGGCAGCGAAGCCCGCGCGTCGCAGCGCCGACTGCCACACGCCCGGATCGCGCGCGCGAAGCCCGGTGCGCGCCCAGCGCAAGCGGTACGGACTCCACGGATTGAGCACCGACAGCCACAGCGTTCCGCCAGGAGCGAGCACGCGGCCGCATTCGTCCAGCAGCGGGTCGATCGGCACCTCGTCGTCCAGCGCGTGCTGCAGCAGCACCGCGCCGAGGGCTTCGCTCGCCACCGGCAAGGGCAGCCGGCAACGCACGGCGCCGTGGAACCCCAAGCCGAACCGGCGCAGCAACAGCCCGCGACCGTTGACTTCCGGCGCCGGGGCGCCGTCCACGCCGAGCCACGCCCACGCCGCCGCCGGGCAGCCGGCGAGGACGCGGAGCATGGCGGCTTCCTCGACCGCGAGCAGGCCCTGTCCTGCCTCGCTGCTGAACCAGCCTAGGGCAGATCCGGACATCTCCGATTGACGTGGGGGGTGGGCGACGGGCATTTTCGGGCCGGTTTCCTCCAGGCGCCCTTGGGCGCCGACCTCCCGATTGTGCGGCACGGCCGGCCGATCGGGACGAATCCGCGGACATTCGAATGCAATTGATTCCCCTGCCCGCCCTGAGCGACAACTACATCTGGACGCTCGCCGACGTCGGCGGCGCACGGGGGTTGATCGTCGACCCCAGCGAAGCCGCCCCGGTCTTCGCCGCCGCCGATGCGGGCTTGCAGCCGGCCGGCATCCTGCTGACCCATCACCACGGCGACCATATCGGCGGTGTGCCGGACCTGCTCGCCCGGTGGCCCGGCCTGCCGGTCTTCGCGCCCGACGACGACCGCATCCCCGCCGCCTACCGCCGCGTGGCCGACGGCGAAACCGTCGAGGTCGCCGGCTGGCGTTTCCAGGCGATCGCCGTGCCCGGGCACACGCGCAGCCACGTCGCGTACTACGGCCACGGCCTGCTTTTCTGCGGCGATACCCTGTTCAGCCTCGGCTGCGGGCGGATGTTCGAGGGCACCGCGGAGCAGATGCACGCCTCCCTCTCCCGCCTGGCCGCCCTGCCCCCCGAGACCCGGGTGTGTTGCGGACATGAGTACACGCTCGCAAACGCGGCCTTCGCCCGCGTGGTAGAACCCGGCAACCCGGCGCTGGAGCGCCGCTTCGAGGAGGCCAAGGCCATGCGTGCGACCGGACGACCGACCCTGCCCAGCACCCTGGCCGGCGAGATAGCCGCCAACCCCTTCCTGCGCGTGGACGCCCCGGAGGTGCGCGCTTCGCTGGCGCGCGAGACCGGCCACGCCCCTGCGAACGACGTGGACGCATTCGCCGCGCTGCGGCGCTGGAAGGACGGATTCACCGCATGACCGGCGCCGATCGATTGCGCCGCCGGCTGGGCGTTCTCTGCCTGGCCGCCTTCACCGCCCTGCCCGCGTTCGCGCAGGAAGCCGCGACCGACGCACCGGCACCCGCCGCCGAGGCAGCGCCGGCAGAAGCCGCGCAGCCGGCCGATCCGCGTGTCCGCAACGGTCTGGAGATCTACCGCAGCTTCCGCGACGGCCTGGCCGAGCCCGAGTGCGATGCCGACGCGACCTCCGTCCGCTGGCGCCAGCATTTCGCCCACGTCCCGCGTCGCCTCGCCACCGGGGACGACGACGTGCTGCCGCTCTTCGGCTACGTCGTCGATGCCCTGCGCGCGAGCAACGTACCCACCGAGTTCGCGCTGATCCCGTTCGTCGAAAGCGGCTACCGCCCCGGCGCCCGCAGCGCCTCCGGTCCCGCCGGGCTGTGGCAGATGATCGCGATCACCGCCCGCAACCACGGCGTGCCCATCCGCAAGGGATACGACGGCCGCCTGTCGCCGGTGGATTCCACGCAGGCCGCCGTGCGGTACCTGAAAACGCTGCACGGCATGTTCGCCGGCGACTGGCGACTGGCGGTGATGGCCTACAACGCGGGCGAATACCGCGTGCTCGGCGCGCTCAAGCGCAGCGGGCAGAACCCGCGCGACGTGGATCTGGACAAGCTCGTCGGCCTGCCCGACATCACCGTGGCCTACGTTCGCAAGCTGCATGCGTTGTCGTGCCTGATCGAACAGGCCGACGACCGCGAGGAATGGATGCGCTCGCTCGATCGCTCCGTGCCGCGCCTGCAGGCCGTGACGCTGCCGAAGAACGTGCAGCGCCTGGACCAGTGGGCGTCGCGCACCGGCCAGAGCGCGGCGCAGTTGCAGCGCCTGAATCCGGAATACGCGGACGGTCGCGTCGGCAAGACGGGATCGCCTGCGCGGGTGCTCGCCGTCGCCGATACCGGCACGACCTCGCTCGCCGTCGCGGAAACACCGGCGAAGGACGAGAAGGACGATGTCGCCGTCGATATCACAAGCGCCGTGTCGACGACCGAACCCGTCACGCCGCCGGCCGCATCTGGCGCACGCCGCCACACGGTCGCAAAGGGCGAAAGTGCATGGACCATCGCCAAGCGCTACCGCATCTCCGTCGCCGATCTGATGCATCGCAATGGGCTCGCGCTCAAGGCGGTGCTCAAGCCGGGGCAGTCGCTGCTGATCGACGCGCTCGAAAATCCCACGGCCACGCTACCGGGCGCGGCCGTGTCGCCCTGACGGCGCGCCTGCCTACATACGCCGGCGCATCGCGGCAACGCGGCGCCGGGTGCGGCTAAACTGCGATCTTTGCGCGGCCATACGGCCGTCGCCCCACCGTATCGGCATCACAGAAGGAATCGGCTCATGGGTTTTCTGCAAGGCAAGCGTGCACTGATCACCGGCATCGCCAGCGAGCGTTCGATCGCCAGCGGCATCGCCGAGGCCATGCACCGCGAGGGCGCGGAACTGGCGTTCACCTATCAGAACGAGAAGCTGAAATCGCGCGTTGAATCGGCCGCGTCCGAGTACGGCAGCGACATCGTGATCCCGCTGGACGTGAGCGACGACGCGCAGATCGCGGCCTGCTTCGAGCAGCTCGGCCAGCGCTGGACCGACGGCTTCGACATCCTCGTGCACGCCATCGCCTTCGCCCCGCGCGAAGCCATCGCCGGTGAGTTCCTCGACGGCATGACGCGCGAGAACTTCACCATCGCGCACGACGTGTCGGCCTATTCGCTGTCGGCGATGGCCAAGGCCGCGCGCCCGATGATGAAGGGCCGCAACGGCTCGATCATCACGCTGAGCTACCTCGGCGCTGAACGCGCGCTCGCCAACTACAACCTGATGGGCGTGGCGAAGGCGAGCCTGGAAGCGTCCGTGCGCTACCTCGCGCTGAACCTCGGCCCGGAAGGCACGCGCGTCAACGCGATCTCCGCCGGTCCGATCAAGACGCTGGCGGCGGCTGGCATCGCCGGCTTCCGCAAGATCCTGGGCCACGTCGAAGAGAACGCGCCGCTGCGTCGCACGGTCACCATCGAGGACGTCGGCAACGTCGCCGCGTTCCTGTGCTCGGACCTCGCCGCGGGCGTGACGGGCGAAGTGACGTACGTGGATGCCGGCTACAACATCATGGGCATGACGGGCATCCATACCGAGTAATGCCTGTTGCGCGGTGACACACGAAAGGCCCGGCGAAAGTCGGGCCTTTTGTTTTGAGCCTTACGCATTCGCGCTGGGTCGACCTCAAAAAAAAAGCCCGGCAATGGCCGGGCTTTTTTCTGTCGGAGCACGAACCGTCAGAGGTTCTGCTCGATCACCTGCACCTTCACGCGCTTGCGCAGCGAGTCGACGAGTGCACGCACGTCGTCGCCACCGCCGACCTGCGCAACCTGCTGCTGCAGCACCTCGCGCTGCTCTGCCGGCAGGCTGGCGATGTCGCCCGGCGTGACCTGGCTCACCGCGAACAACACGATGCCGCCGTTCGACAGCACCGCATGACCGGCCGAGACCTTGCCCGCGGCCGGCGGCTGCACGGCGAAGATCGCATCGGACACCGAGGCTTCCGGGATCGGCGCACCGCGCGGCACGCCCGGCAGGACCTGCGGCGGCGGCAGCTGCTTCGACGCGGCGATGGCGTCGAGCGTCTCGCCCTTGTTGACGCGATCCGCCAGCGCTTCGGCTTCCTTGACCGCAGCCTTGGTGGCGCGGTCGGCACGCACGGCGGCGATGACTTCGTCGCGCACCTTCGCCAGCGGCTGCGCCTGTTCCGGCGTATGCGCGACGACGCGGATCAGGACGCTGTGGCCCGGCGACAGTTCGATCGGATCGCTGATCTGGCCGCTCTGGATCGCTTCCTCGGAGAACGCGACGCGCTGGAGCGCCGGGTTGGCGCCGATGCCCGGCGCGTTCGTGCGGGCGAACGGACCGAGCTTCTGCAGCGGCAGGTTCATGTCGCGCGCAGCGGGCGCGAGCGAGGACGGGTTCTTCAGCGTCAGGTCGACCAGGCGGCTGGTGAAATCGCTCACCGTGCGCTCGCGATCAACTTCGGCCTGCTCATGCGCAAGCTGGTCGCGCACCTGCTCGAAGGTCTGCTGCGAACCGGTCTGCACTTCGCGCAGCTGGATCACGTGCCAGCCGAACTCGCTCTTCACAGGACCGCTGACTTCGCCGGCCTTCATCGCGAACAGCGCGTTCTCGAACGGCGCGACCATCATGCCCTTGGCAACCCAGCCCAGGTCGCCGCCGGTGGCCTGCGAACCGGTGTCCTCGCTGTTGGCACGCGCCAGCGCGGCGAAGTCGGCACCCGGTGCCTTGGCCTGTTCGGCCAGACGCTTGGCCTTGTCTTCGGCGGCCTGCTGCGTCGCGGCGTCGGCCTTCTCATCCACGCGGACGAGGATGTGCGAGGCCAGACGCTGCTCGGCTTCGACGAAGCGGTTCTTTTCCTGCTCGTAGCGATGACGCAGCGTCGCCTCGTCGGCGACCGGTGCCGCAGGCAGCTTGGTGGCGTCGACTTCGACGAACTCGATTTCCACCATCTCCGGCGCGCGGAACTGCGCGGTATGCGTGTCGTACCACTTCTGGATGTCGGCGGCGCTGACCTCGGCGGTGTCCGGCGCCGGCGGCGGCAGCAGCACGACCGACACGTCGCGGCGCTCGCCCATCAGACGGAGCAGGCGATCCATCTCGGCGCTGGTGACGAAGTTGCTGTTGCCCACGCTGAGCGCGAGCATCGAACGCTGGAGGTCCTGGCGCACGGTGGCTTCGAACTGCTGTTCGTTCTGCGGCGGCGTCAGCGAGGCGAGCGCGAGCTTGTAGCGGTCGTAGTTGAACTTGCCGTCCACCTGGAAGCCCGGCACGTCCATGATCGCCTTCTGCACCATCGCGTTGCTGACGACCAGACCGTTACGCTGCGCGGCGACTTCCTGCACGCGGGAGTCGATCATGGTTTCCAGGATCGCGCGCTTGTTGTCCACGCTCTCGAACGCGCGCGCATCGAACGCTTCGCCCTGCTGCGCGCGGCGCTGCATGCGTTCCTGTTCGAAACGGCCGCGGAATTCCTCGGACGTGATCTTCTCGTGCGTCCAGAACACCGAGACCGGCCAGAACGACGGCGCCGAAGGCCACCAGGTCGGCGGTGCGTCGATGTGCGCCACCGCGTTGTCGGTGCGCTGGCCGAGGTACTGCTCGATGCCGACGAAGGCGAAGGGGATGATCAACAGGCCCAGGATCACCGTGGCGATCCAGCCGGAAGTCTTGTCGCGAAGTTTCTGCAGCATGTCCGGGACGCGTTCAAGTCGTAAGCCGGACAGTTTAGCGCGGCCGGACGCCGTCACGGCGGCGGACGGGAGGAATTTCGACGACCGGCGATGCGGCGGGGGGAAGCGGCACGCGGCAGGCACGCCCGAACGACTCCGCCGATCGCGAAAAAACGAAAGACGCTGCTTCGCCACAGCGCGGAAAAAACAAAAGGCGCCGTTTCCGGCGCCTTTCGACTCAAAACTGGCGGAGTGGACGGGACTCGAACCCGCGACCTCCGGCGTGACAGGCCAGCATTCTAACCGACTGAACTACCACTCCGCTTTTTTGAACTGTGGGGCTGAACCCCGCGGATCGACGCGATGCACCGCGCTGCGACCCTCTCACTAATACAAAGGCGCCGTTCCCGGCGCCCTTGTGAAGACTGGCGGAGTGGACGGGACTCGAACCCGCGACCTCCGGCGTGACAGGCCAGCATTCTAACCGACTGAACTACCACTCCGCGTGCTTCAAAACCTAACCACCGCTGGATGCTTGATGGTGGGTGCTGAGGGTTTCGAACCCCCGACCCTCTCCGTGTAAAGGAGACGCTCTACCGCTGAGCTAAGCACCCGCTTGCACTGTTGCCCTGGGTCGAAACCCCGGCGGTGCTTGCCGATTCGTTAAGACCTCGGCGGCGAGTTGACTAGTTTACGGCATCCTTCAGCGCCTTGCCAGCCTTGAACGCAGGATTCTTCGAAGCCTTGATCTTGATGGTCTCGCCGGTCTTCGGATTGCGGCCCTGGCGCGCGGCGCGCTTGCGGACCTGGAACGTGCCGAAGCCGACCAGCGTCACCGTGTCGCCCTTCTTCAGCGCCTTGGTGACCACGTTGATCATCGCATCGACCGCGTTCGCGGCATCGGTCTTGGACAGCTCGGCAGCCTCGGCGACGGCGCCGACAAACTCAGCCTTGTTCATTCGTTTTGACTCCCTGTGCGGATAAGTGCCGCATGTTCGAAAGCAGCATTGAATCGAAGGCGATTCCCCCGATCGGTCTTCGCCGCGCAGCCCTTGCAGTGCAAGGGCTGCGTGGTTCCGCACTTGTTATACCAGCGGCATTTTGGTGCCGCAACCGCGAAAGCTAGGCGTGGCGCGGCTTTCAGGGTTTTCTGACACGAGCCGACGATCGGCGCGGATCAATGCTTGACGTCGGTCTGCGCGATGGTTTTCGAACCGTCGCGTACGGCGACTTCGCCCTCGCCCGAAGCCGATGCCGGCGCGGGTGCGCGTTCGAGCGCGATGTTCAGCACTTCGTCGATCCACTTGGCCGGGATGATCTTCAATCCCTGCGTCACGGCCTTCGGAAGATCGGCCAGATCCTTGCGGTTTTCCTCCGGGATGATCACGGTGCGGATGCCGCCGCGCAGCGCCGCCAGCAACTTTTCCTTCAGGCCGCCGATCGGCAGCACGCGACCGCGCAGCGTGATCTCGCCCGTCATCGCCACGTCGGCCTTCACCGGATTGCGCGTGAGCATCGACACCAGCGCGGTGGCCATCGCGATGCCCGCGCTCGGGCCGTCCTTCGGCGTCGCGCCTTCGGGCACGTGGACGTGCACGTCGTGCTTCTGCAGGAAATCCAGGTCGATGCCGAGCTGCTCGGTGCGCGCACGCACGACCGACAGCGCGGCCGAAGCCGATTCCTTCATCACGTCGCCGAGCTGGCCGGTCAGCAGCAGCTGGCCCTTGCCCGGCACCAGCGTGGATTCGATCTGCAGCAGGTCGCCGCCGACTTCCGTCCACGCCAGGCCTGTGACGAGGCCGACTTCGTTCTGCTCTTCCGCACGACCGAAATCGTAGCGACGCACGCCCAGATACTTGTCGAGGTTCTTCGAAGTGACGTTGACGACGCTCTTCTTCGCGCCCTTCTTCGTCGGCCCGGCGAGTGCGATTTCCTTCACCACCTTGCGGCAGATCTTGGCGATCTCACGCTCGAGCGAACGCACGCCCGACTCGCGCGTGTAATAACGCACGATGTCGCGCACGGCGCCTTCGGCGACCTTCAGCTCTTCCGGCTTCAAACCGTTGCCCTTGATCTGCTTGGGCAGCAGGTAACGCATCGCGATGTTGAGTTTTTCTTCCTCGGTGTAACCCGGAATACGGATCACTTCCATGCGGTCCAGCAGCGGGCCGGGAATGTTGAGCGAGTTGGAGGTGGCGACGAACATCACTTCCGACAGGTCGAGGTCGACCTCCAGGTAATGGTCGTTGAACGCGTTGTTCTGCTCCGGATCGAGCACTTCCAGCAGCGCCGAGGACGGATCGCCGCGGAAATCCATCGACATCTTGTCGATCTCGTCCAGCACGAACAGCGGATTCTTGCTGCCGACCTTGTTGAGGTTCTGCACGATGCGGCCCGGCATCGAACCGACGTAGGTACGGCGATGGCCACGGATCTCGGCCTCGTCGCGCACGCCGCCCAGCGACATGCGTACGAACTTGCGGTTGGTCGCCTTCGCGATCGATTGGCCCAGCGAGGTCTTGCCCACGCCCGGCGGTCCGACCAGGCACAGGATCGGCCCCTTCATCTGCTTCACGCGCGACTGCACGGCGAGGTATTCAAGGATGCGTTCCTTGACCTTCTCCAGGCCGAAATGATCGGCGTCGAGCACGTCCTGCGCGGCCTTGAGGTCCTTGCGCACCTTGGTGCGCTTCTTCCACGGCACGCCCAGCAGCCAGTCGAGGTAATTTCTGACGACGGCCGCTTCGGCCGACATCGGCGACATCTGCTTGAGCTTGTTGAGCTCGGCCTTGGCCTTGGTTTCCACCGGCTTGGGCATGCCGGCCTCGGCGATCTTGCGGGTCAGCTCGTCGATGTCGTTGGGTGCGTCATCGATCTCGCCGAGCTCCTTCTGGATCGCCTTCATCTGCTCGTTGAGGTAGTACTCGCGCTGGCTCTTCTCCATCTGCGACTTCACACGGCCGCGGATGCGCTTCTCCAGCTGCTGCACGTCGATCTCGCCGTCGACCAGGCCGACCAGCTGCTCCAGGCGCGCACCGACGCCGTGCGTCTCCAGCAGCTTCTGCTTGTCGCCGATGCGCACGCCAAGGTGCGCTGCGATGGTGTCGGCAAGGCGGCCCGGTTCATCGATGCCGGACAGCGTCTGCATCAGCTCCGGCGGCAGCTTGCGGTTGGTCTTCACGTACTGCTCGAACAGGCCCATCAGCGAACGCGCGATGGCCTCGATCTCGCGCTCTTCGCGATCGCCCTCGGGCTCGACGACTTCGGCCTGGCCGCTCAGCGCGCCGCCGCGCTCGGTGACGTCGTGGACGTTCACGCGCGACACGCCTTCGACCAGCACCTTGATCGTGCCGTCGGGCAGCTTCAGCAACTGGAGGACCTGGGCGAGCGTGCCGACCTGGTAGAGGTCGTCCGCGCCCGGGTCGTCGGTTTCGGCCGACTTCTGGGCGACCAGGAGAATGCGCTTGTCGGCCTCCATCGCCAGGTCCAGCGCATGGATCGACTTGTCCCGGCCGACGAACAGCGGGATCACCATGTGCGGGAACACGACGACGTCGCGCAGCGGCAGGACCGGGAGAGTGAGCG
>Ga0209257_1002191_pt1 | contig 20220 bp, 19 predicted proteins | sample AraplaCvi_mCL_r2_FD_184277 | JGI IMG/M metagenome (GOLD analysis project Ga0209257, IMG submission 184277) | Arabidopsis root microbial communities from North Carolina, USA - plate scrape MF_Cvi_mCL_r2 (SPAdes) (version 2) | ecosystem: Host-associated > Plants > Roots > Endosphere | place: USA...
TCACTTGTGGCGATCGCGTCCTAGTTCGTATCTGCGTGCTGTCGTGCCGTCGTCGTCAGGCTGACGGCGCATAGCTTTTTGCCGTGGCGAAAGGCACGGCTTGTCGATCGTCGATCTTCTTCTTCGCTCTCGTCCGGCACGAACAAGAAGCACGAGGATGAGTTCCCGTTACGATGCTTCGACTGGTGCTCCGCATGCTTCACCTCAAGTGCGGCTAGTCGCGGTATGCTCCGCCGCTGGCAGCGAATCGCGTCCACACAGCGGGTGAGGGCAGATCAACAAGTGGACCGCCCGTTCTTCGAAACGAATATCCCCAGCGGCCAGTGCAAACTTCGCTGAGGCGGGGACTAGACGCCTCTGAACTGATTATCTCCCAGGACCAATGTCTCCAATTGGAAGACAGCGTTCCTTCGTGGCGTCCGGTGCTCCGCTTCACCACCGCGTCCGATGAGCTCGCGTTTCGTGCCTGAGCATCGGTGTCCATCCCGGATCTGACAAGCTGTTCGACCTTGTCGCTCTTTGAATCCGGCTCGCCAGCACTGTACGGAGCCGTACAGCATCCTTTCGACGCAGGACGAGTTTCCTTCTCATTGTCGGCCGCGAGCGACCATGCAAATGCTCCGCCCGAAAAGCCGAAGCTGGATCGGTTGTCTAAAGCAGGGATGTGCGGATCGCGTCATCCAGGCGTCTTGGCTGGCAACGGACAAGCGCGCAAGACGAAGCAAAGATGCAAGCGGAGGATTATGAGCGGACCCTCGGGAACACCAGCCGCTCGTCCTATTGACCCTCTTGCCGGCATGGATTTCAGGAGAGTGACATGACGGACAATGACCCTTACGGATCAACAAAGAGGTCAACCGAATATGAAGCTCAAGGAAAGCGTGGGGGGCGAGCCGGGACAGCCCGCTCGCTCTGGGCAGTCGCAATCGCGGCCATTTTTGTGGGAGCCGTGTTTGCTTGGGTTGCGTTGCTGCAAGGTCAGCTAACCGACCCTGCTCCTGCAGGACCTTCTCAATCGAGGATCCCGTTGGAGGGAGGAGGCGCTCAGAACTGAGGCTGGGAACCACATTGGACGAACCACGATCCCTCAAACCTGGTTCGTTTCTGTGCGCAGTCGGCGTGCGGTATCGGCCCCCGCCCGTCCCGTGTCGTCGGCCGCAGCAGGTTCGCTCTCTGGATCTGCGAGAGTTCCTGCTGGCCCGCCGCGCAGCTTTCGCGTGGCTCTCCCGCAGCCTGCGTACCTCGGCGCGGAGAGCTTCCAGTTCTTCGTCCGGCGATACGCTCGCTGACACACGGTCATGACCTCGTACGCTCGCAAGAGCAAGATCGACAAGGGGAGCTCCATCGTCGCGAACAAGGTTGCCGGGTGGTGCGAACTGGAAGGGTCAGCTTGGGGCGAAACGTTCGTCGATCGTGGTTGAGATGGCCGAGGAACTCTCTTCCGGGCCTTTTCAGGTTTATAGACGGGTATCGCCCGGTGCTTGGTACCGTCCTGCTCCAAGTCAACGACCGCTGGAGCTTCCGGGCGGTCCTCACGGAAACGCGACGGCCCCAAACGAAGACACCCCGCGTAGCTGCCTGGATTGCTGCACTGGCAGAGCGGCGAACCAGCGCATCTTACGGTCGCCATTCCTGATCGTTGCGCCGGTCAAGTTCGCGGTCGAGATAATAGGCTGCACTGATTAGGGCCAGATGCGTGAACGCTTGCGGGAAATTGCCAAGCAGATCTCCGCGAACATCGAATTCCTCCGCGTAGAGTCCGAGATCATTGGCGTAATTGAGGACGGACTCAAACACGCGGCGGGCCTTCTTCAGGTCCCCGGCTCGCGCAAGGCATTCAGCATACCAGAAAGAGCAAGCTGAAAATGCGCCTTCCCTGCCTCTCAACCCATCCGCGTTCTTGTAGCGATAAACCACGCCGTCATCGGCCAAGGTTTTTCCAATGGCATCGAGGGTCGCGAGCCATCGAGGATCCGTTGCGCTGACAAAGCGCACCAGCGGCATCAGCAACAGGGAAGCATCTAGACTATCTCCACCCCTGGTCTGGACAAAATGCCCTTTCTCCTCGTTCCAGAAGTTCGCCCAGATATCCTCGTATATATCGTTGCGGACATCGATCCACTTGCTGAAGGGCGCGGCAAGAGATCGTTTGCTCGCAAGTCGGATTGCACGGTCAACGGCAACCCAGCACATCAGCCGGGAATGGAGAAAGTGCTGCGGCTCGCGCCGCATTTCCCAGATGCCGGCGTCCGCGTCTCGCCAATGTTGGCAGACGTAGTCGATCACTTCGCGCACGCCGTTCCAGCCATCGTGCGAGATAGCGTGGCCGTATTTGTTGCTCAGGTAGATCGCATCCATTAGCTCGCCATATATATCGAGCTGGAACTGTTCTGCTGCCCCGTTGCCGATCCGCACGGGACGTGACCCTCCATAACCGGACAGGCTATCCAGGCTGATCTCGTCAGGCACCTGGCTGCCATCGACGGCATACATGATGTCGAGTTTGCCACCGGCGCCACATTTCATGGCGCGCTTGCCGATCCAGGAATTAAAGGCTTCAGCCTCCTGCCTGTAGCCGAGGCGCATTAAGGCATAGACGGTGAAGGAAGCATCGCGGATCCAGGTTGCGCGGTAGTCCCAGTTTCGAGTGCCGCCGGGCGCTTCCGGCAAGCCGAACGTTCCCGCAGCGACGATAGAGCCATGACGCCGCGACGTCATCAATTTCAGCGACAGGGCGGATCTGATGACCATTTCCCGCCAGCGGCCACGATACGTGGATTTCGCGGCCCAATCCTGCCAGAAGGCGATGGTCGCATTTTCGAAATCATCGATCTCCGGGATCGCGATTTGCCCGTCATCGATGCTCGAAAGAATGAAATCGGCCGTTTCACCGGCCACGAGCCTACCGCTGGCGCGGACGGCGGTAGCATCGGCCGTGAGCGCCAAGTTCGCGGAGAGGCGGAAGCCTTGAGCTTGCGACGGCCGCCACAACGCAACGGTTTCGTCGACATCGGGCGCCACCGATTCGCGGGCGTAGTCGAAACGCGGTGCGCAGTGCATCGTAAAGAGAACTTCGCCACGTGTCGCCCGAAGCCGGCGCCCAACCGTCGTCGGACTATCGCTGTCGCTGTCCCTTACAGCCATGAAATCGGTCAATTCGGCACTTGCATCCTTGCCCATCCAACGCGTGAGCAAGACGTTTGTATCCGGGAGATATTGCTGCGTCACCCGCGCGTCCTCGATCTCGGGGCAAAGTTCGAAGACACCGCCGCGCTCCGGGTCGAGAAGGCCCGCAAAAATCGTCGGGCTGTCGAAATTCGGCCAGCACATGAAATCGATGGCACCGTCCTTGGCAATCAACGCCATCGTGGCGAGATCGCCGATAACACCGTGATCCGAAATCGGCCTCGGCACAGTGACTTCTCTACGGGATTGCGGCGACAGGCGATCGGATTTCGTTCGCGGGTCCATGAAGTGCTCCATGCAAACCACGAGGAAACGCTTGATAGACCAGATGGGTCCCGGGATCGCGGCTCGATTCCGGGATTAAAAGAACGACCTGACCAAGTAGACAGTCATAGAGTGACAAGAGAGATTGGGCTTGGCTGAAATCGACCCTTATCGGTCAGTGAGTTTCCAACTGTCACCGGACGGGCAGGCAAAGCCGTTGAAGCGCGTTATCCCGTCGAGCGATTGCCGGCTGGTCACAAAACCGCGGCATCCATTCCGGCCGTCGATGCTGGCATCGATCTCTTCAATGACACCCACGCCGCCCGTTGACGGATGGCCCAGGCCAGCGCGGTTGCGCCGACAGGACCACGTCCGACGGTATTTGCAATCACTGCTTGATCGGCACCGGCGCAACCAGCGGCACCCGTGCGAGCGGCGTCTCAAGAGGCTCAACTTGTGAACATGCCGCCGGAGCCGCACCCATGGCCGTGATGAAATGCTTCGGATTCATCTGCTGGATAAATCGTTTCGCCTTCTGCATTGCACGTCACTTTTATTGCGATGGCTTATGAGTAACCGACCACAACAGTCGTCGGCAATCTAGAAGATGACGATGACCTAACCCAATTCCGGTTGAGGTGTCGAATGTCCATGACCCAACACCCACAGCGATACGAGCCCTGAACGAGAAGTAGCCCATGGTTACAAAATGTCGTGTGAAAACGCCTTGCAGCGTGGTTGAGCTGGAGGTGTTTGGTGGGACCGCGCGGCCTCAGCGCGAACAGAGGAATGGGCGAGAACAGGCCCGCCACGCGATCCCGTCATAAAGACTTGTATACGATCAGTTTGTTCCGCAACGTCGATCAATTTCGCGACATGGTTGTCGATCAGGGCCTGGGGTAAGATGTTTCGCAGCGAAATCGGTGAGGGTGGCCGACGGTTAAACAGGTGCTTGGTCACTACGACCAGTAACGACGCTTGATGGACTTTCGCGCAGAAGTCGGCGTGTGGAAAAGAACTTAACCTTCTTCAGTGTAGCTGTTTATAGGCTCGGCAGGCTGCTGGCGATGTTACCATGGAAGTGCGCCACGCGATGGCCGTTTGCCGGCACTATCCCTTTTCAGTTCATGAATGGTCGCCACAACCGAGGCCACGAACATTGTGGCAATCAGGGCGCTCAAAATTGTCAGCAGAACGAACATCGAGCCTCCTCTCGTTCGAGAAGGTAATGGCTGCTTCACATAATTGTTCCCCTGCGCGTTTTCGCCTCTCGGTTCGCCTTGATGATCGCGGGAGTGGCGAGCAGCTCTAACCTGAAGTTATCATGTCGCACGAAGTGATGAGCGTACGGTAGCGGACAGTTCCCCAAGCCTGGGGAACATCGATGCCCCTCGACCATTGGTGCGGGGAAACACCGCAAAGAGGAAGCAATATGGTCACGATGGTCGGCGAGGAATCCAGTATCGAAGAGCTGGTAACGGATCTAATCTCTCTTGAGCACGACGCGATCGCCGCCTACGAGTCTTGCATCGATCGGCTCGACAACAAGGAGCTCGGCGCACAAATCGCAATATTCAAACAGGACCATCTACAGCACCTTAAGGTGCTTACCGACATGGCCCGCGAATTGGATGTGCAGGCGCCGTCCGGAGGCGATTTGAAGAAGATGCTGACGACAGGCAAGATCGCTATCGCGGAAATTATGGGCGATGCCGCCATCCTTAAGGCGATGAAAACGAACGAGGACGATAACGTCACCGCGTATGAGCGTGCAATCCGGCACGAGGATGCCATCCCGGCCACGAAAGCGTTTTTCATGAGTGCACACCTGGATGAGGAACGTCATCGGGCATGGATGAGCACTACGGCGGACACACTATCCTGACTGCCCCATACCACGCAAGGCACGCTTCACGGCATGAAAGATACCCTTGGAGCTCAAGTGCCCGCGGTTCCCACGATGTCGGCAGCCCTCGAAATTGCGGAGTACGAGTTTGACCTGGATGGGGCGCTGCTCGACGTCAATCTCTCGAGGGAGATATTTTATCCTGTTGCAGCCTTCCTCTCGATGCGGCAGATCCCCTTCGCCTTCGTGACTGGCTATGACGAAATGTCCCGTCCACCCTTCTATCGCGACGCCAAGGTTTTCACAAAACCAACTGATTGGGCCGCAGCCGCAAGGCACGTTACGGGCCGAGTGCCAGTCGCCGCGGCGGCATACGGAACCTGACATTGGCGCTGGAGCACCGCCCATGCGAGGAAACCGGGCATCTGAGCAGCCCCCTGGCAGCCAGAAGATCGCCGTCCCTCCACACCGTTTCTGCCCGCGATAACAAACAAAACTGATAATGCGCTGCGTGAGCCGGATTGGCGGGTCGATTGTGGCTCTAATGCTCACGGCAGCGTGTAGGCGATATGCTTAGTGCCGACCGAACCGTGGCCGCCCGCAACCATGACGACATATTGCTTGTTGTCATCCGTCCTATAGGTCGTCGGCGCCCCCTGACCGCCGGCCGGCAGCCGGGCTTCCGACAGTTGTCGGCCGTTCGTCACGTCATAGGCGCGCAGGTAGTTGTCGACGGCGGCGCCCCCAGGAAGGCGCCGCCGCCGCCCTTGGTCATCATTGGCCCGCGGATACCGGGCACGGCCCACCTTGAAGGGCAGGGGCAGCGGCGTCATGTCGTGCACCGTGCCGTTCTTGTGCATATAGGCGATGCCGCCGGTGCGGAGATCTACGCCGGCGACATAACCCCAAGGCGGCGCCTGGCAGGGAATCTGCAGCGGCCAAACATCCTGGGGACGACGGGAACAAAACAGGAATATTGGCTGGTGCCGAATGGCGAATGGCGATAGGAAGGTAGACCAACACATGAGGCTCGGCTCTTGGTCTATCGGTTCCTTCATACTGCTGACATTCATCTCGACTCCCCGCTTCGGACGCTGGCCTTACGAAACCTCGAGCTTTCCAAGTTGATCGGACTTGCGACCCGACGGTCGTTCGTCCGGATCGTGGACCTTTGTCTCGAGGAGCGGGTGGACGCACTCCTTGTCGCAGGTGACCTTTATGACGGCGAGCAGACGTCCATGAAGACGGCAAGGTTCCTCGCCGAACAGCTCGCCCGCCTTCATCAAGCAGGCATCGGGACTTTCATCATCCGCGGCAACCACGATGCGCTGTCGAAAATCACTGCCGAGCTGGTGATGCCTGATACGGTTAAGGTTTTCGGCGCCGCGGCGGAGACAACCCTCGTCGATCGTGACGCTTGCCATTTTCCCGTGGCCATCCATGGGCTCAGCTTCGCCAAGCCGCATGCACCCGAGAGCCTGCTGCGAAACTTTCCGCCTCCGTTTCCGGACGCCGTTAATATCGGTCTACTGCATACCAGCCTCGGCGGGTCGCCCGGGCACGATTTATATGCTCCATGCAGCGTTGCCGATCTTCAGCAGAGCGGATTTCGCTATTGGGCACTCGGCCACATTCACAGGCGATCGGCCGTCCCTGGCGGCGCCTCGACGATCATCATGCCCGGCATACCTCAGGGGCGCGACATCAACGAGGATGGCCGCAAATCCGTGTCGCTGGTCACGATCAGGGATGACCGCTCGATCATCGTCGAGGAGCGCCACACGGCTGTTGCGCAGTTCGAGAGACTTGTAATCGATATATCGCAGGCCGCTGATTGGAAGGACGTCGTCCTCGAGGTCAACAGCAAACTTGAGAGCCTTTCTTCAACGGTGTCAGCCGACCATCTCGTGGCGCGCGTTGAATTGATTGGAACCAATGACCTTGCGTGGAGACTGCGACGCGATACGGACCTGTTGCGGACGGAATTGGAATTGCGCGCAGCGTCGGCGGGCAACATCTGGATCGAGAAGGTGGTCGCTTCGCCCACGATACCGGGTCATAGCCGCGACCGCCAGTCCGGTGCGCTCCACGAGCTGGCATCGATTATCGACGAGGAGATCCTCGGTTCCACCGATTATGTCGGCGAACTGTGCTCCATCCTCGATGAACTGAGAGGGCAGCTTCCGGCCGAGCTTCGAGACACATTCGGCAGAGACGAAGCATCATTCGAGGCCCTGGCGTCTCAATTGGCCAGGAACGGCGCCTCGCAGGTTCTGGCGCGCCTACGCAGTGGCGAGGGAGAATAGCGTGCGCATCAATCGCCTTGATCTCACGCGCTATGGGAGATTCACCGACGCCATCCTCGATTTTGGGCCGCGCCCGGTCGGATCGGCTGACCTGCACATCATCTACGGACCGAACGAAGCAGGTAAGTCGACCACGCTCGATGCCATCCTCGATCTGATCTTCGGGATCGGCAACACGTCCAGATATGGCTTTCTGCATCCCTATAATACCATGCGTTTAGGCGCCAACGTCCAGGTTGCTGGCCAGGCGCGGGAGTTCGTGCGCATCAAACGGGCCCAGAACAGCCTGCTCGCCGGCGACGAGCGCAGCCTGGCTGACGCCGAAATCAGAGCCGATCTCGGAGGCATTGACCGCGATGCGTTCTCGACGATGTTCTCGCTGGACGACACCACGCTCGAGAAAGGTGGCGAGAACATCCTTGCAAGCAGAGGCGATCTCGGGGAACTGCTCTTTTCGGCCAGTGCCGGGCTTTCGGATCTCAGTCGACACCTTGTCGCGATCCGCGCGGATGCGGACGGTTTCTATAAATTCCGCGGACGCTCCGGCCTGCTGGGTGACCTTAAGGCCCGCTTGACGGAATTGAAGCAGAAACGCGAGGAGCTCGACCTCCAGGTCACGGAATATCGCAAGCGGTTGACGGAACTGAACCGCCTCGACGCGCTCTACGATCGAGCCCTGACGGAAAGGGCAAATACCAAGCGGCAGGCGGATGAGATCAATCGTGTCCTGAGCGCGCTCCCAACGATGAAAAGGCTCACAGCGTTGCGGGACCAGTTCGACGCCCTGGAGATCGTGTGCGAACCGCCCTCATCCTGGAGTTCGGAGCTTGTCGAAATTCGAAAGGGCGATATTGCCGTCCGCGTAAGGTTGGACGAGGTCGGCCGTTCGATTCAAGAGGTCGAAAAGGAGATAACGCAGACCGTAGATGACCGGGTCGCTCTTGGTCTTTCTGCGCGTGTCGCCGACCTTACGAAAATCCTGGAACCGCGATATCTGACAGCTTTGGTCGATATCCCCAAGCTCAGCGGCCGGATTGCAGAACTCTCCGTCGAAGCACTTCTTCTGCAGCTCGGAAAAGGCGATGAAATAACGCCGGCGAGATTGGTGCTGGATGCTGTCACCATCGGCAAGTTCAGGGCGTTGATAACCGAGCGGTCAGGCATCGACGCCCGCCTGTCATCTGCGTCGCAGGAGCTCAAACGAGCCCAGCGGGCACTTGAGGATGAGGGCGAGAGCGTCAGCCCGTTCGAAGAATTCGAGTCTCCCGGACGGATCAATGCGTTTAAGCTGCTCGCCGCGACAGTCAGGGCCCTGCCGCGATCGGACGACGCTCTTGCTCACCGGTCGTTGATGCGACGCTGCGAAAGCATGGATGTGGTCCTATCGCAGAACCTGGCACAGCTTGCGCCCTGGCGCGGAACCGCCGGCGAACTCGCGATGATGGCGATGCCATCGCCCGCAAAGCTGGACGACTGGAAAAGCCGATACAACGAAGGCCGAGATCGGGTGAAGGCGGCGCAAGCCGATCTCGGGCGGCTGGAGCCGGAAGTCCGGCGCATGGATGTTGAGATCGATCTCTTGCGCGCCAGAGCGGGCGAGATTGACGAGGCATCGGTCGCTGCAAGCCGGGCGGCGCGCGAGACGGCATGGATGTCACATCGCAAGACAATGGACGCGACCTCGGCCGCCGCTTTCGAGACGGCGATGAGGGCCGACGACCAACTCGTGACGCAGCGGCTTATCCACTTCGCTGAGGCAAGCAAACTGGCGCAATTGAAGCTCACGCGGGCATCTGTGGCATCGGATATCGAAATTGCGCGCGAGCGCCTTCATGCAGCCGAGCGTTGCCTCGCCGAAGTCAGAAGTGAGATGTCGGGAGCCTTGGCAGCGATTTCTTTTGGTGCCTCGCTCGATCCCGCGGAGCTTGAAGAATGGATCCGGAGGAGGGCAATTGCCCTTCGAACGCGCGAAGATCGATTGGCGATCGGGCAGGAAATTGCCGACATTCGCGATAGGGTAGAGCAATCGAAGAAACAGCTGCTCGCCGCCATGCAAGGAGCAGGCGTGGCGGGCAATGTCGATGCGGATCTGGCAACGCTTTTCTCCGCCGCAGAGCAAGAGCTGGACCTCTTCAACCTGGCCATGGATCATAGCGATCGCTTACGGCGTCTGACCGAAGAGATCACCGAGCGCACGAGCGCCAGGGACGACGCGATGAAAACCGCTCGTGAGTGGGACGCAAGCTGGCGCGAGCTTTGCGATGGTTGCTGGATCGGAGAAGAGCAGCAGGTCCCTGATGTCGGCGCCGTCAATGGGATCCTACAGGTTCTTGAAAAGCTCGCAACCGCTGTCGAAGCCAGGGACGGGTTGGTGGATCGCGTTCAGAAGATGGAAAAGGACCGCATGTCGTTCGAGGCAGCGGTCTTCGAACTGTGTGACAGGCTCAAGGTGGAGCACTCCGGTTCTCCAACCGAACTGGCGCGGATAATCGCCGAACGGGTCAAAGTGGCAGAGCGGAGCCAGGAGCAACGGCACAAGCTCGCGAAAGATCTCGAAAGGAAACGCGAGAGTGAACGAGCGCTTGTTGTTGAGAGAGACATTTTCGATGCCCGCATGAATGAGATGACGACATTTTTCGGGTGTGTGAACGCCGACGAGGTCGAGGCCCACATCAGTCTGTTCTCGAAGCGGCAGGCACTGCAGAGCTCGATTGTCGAACTGGAGCAAGGCCTGGTCGAGATCAGCAGGGCGAAAGGCATCGCCGAGGTCGAGCAGCAGCTCGCGCTGGCCGATCGAGAGGCATTGGAAGAACAACTCGAAGCCTTGACGCCCGCCCTGGAGGATCAGGACAAGACCTGTCGCGACTTATTTCATGAGCGAGCTACAGCGCAAAAGGCGATCGACGCGATCGGTGGGGATTCTGTGGTTGCGGAAATCGAGGAGCAGCGGCGAACGCTCCTGGTCGAAATCGAGGAACGTGCGGGGCGCTACCTGGAGCTTCGGGCAGGTGTTACGGCAGCCGAGCAGGCGCTAAAGCTATACAGGGATAGGCATCGCAGTGGAATGATGACGAAAGCCTCGGAGGCTTTCAGAACCATCAGTCGTGGAGCCTATACAGGCGTCGCTGCGCAGCCAAGCAGGGATGGCGAAGTACTGATCGCAATATCGGCGCACGGAGGGTCGAAGTCGGCCGATGAACTTTCGAAAGGGGCGCGTTTCCAGCTCTACCTCGCACTGCGCGTCGCCGGATATTTCGAGTTCGTCGCCAACCGGCCCCCGATTCCTTTCATTGCAGACGACATCATGGAAACATTCGACGATTTCCGGGCTGAGGAAGCCTTCCGACTGTTTGCGCAGATGGCGGAGCACGGGCAGGTAATCTATTTGACCCACCATCGTCATCTGACCGAGATCGCCCAAAAGGTCTGTCCAGGAGTCCTCCTTCACGACCTGGAAACAATCCAGTCGTCATTGCCTGTCAAGGCGATGGCGGCGGAGTAGGAATGCCACAGATTAACGTCAGCTTGCATTCTCCAAACTGAAGGCGCCTGCGCTGGATCGCCCCCTTTCGCTCTCGATATGTTCGAGGTGCGAGCTGGATGACTAGATCGAAGCACTCAGCTAACGTTACTCAAACGAAGGTTTCTGGGTTCCCCGATGTCATTGTCAGAGAAATTGATCGTCGTTCCATTCAAGCGCAACCGGCAGGATTGGTCCTGGGAAAAATGCGAGAGGCTTCCACCGGCATGTCCGCTGAGAAGATTGCATTACCGATGTCTGCAGGTCGATCGGGGTCGGTGCCTAATCCATCACGGTGGACGGCGAGACCGGTGAAACGAGTTCGCCACGCCTGCTTGCGAGCTTCGGCAAAGTGGCGACTTGAGGCGGGATGGACCGAATGAGCGACGATCACCGCAGCATTGTCACGGGAAGGCTGACACAAAGAGGATTTGGCAACGGTGTGCGTTGTGTAAGGTCAACGGTGAACGATAACCTGTGTCCCCGGCTGCACCATCTCGTAGAGCTCCTCTACGTCTTGGCGATACATCCGAAAGCAACCGCTCGACGCGTTGGTCCCAATGGACGAGGGGTCGTTTGTTCCGTGGATGCGTAGAAGCCCATCGGCAAGATATATCGCGCGCGTGCCAAGAGGATTGTTCGGGCCAGGTTTGACGACGGCAGGCAGCTTTGGGTTCTTCTGACGCATGCTCGTAGTCGGTCGCCACTCCGGATGTTCTTTCTTCGAGACGACCCGGGTCATTCCGTACCATTGTTTGCCTTCACGACCCACGGCGATCGGATAGACGTACCGCTCTCCCCACGGTGTGGTGTAATAGAGAGCGTGTTGACCTGTAACGATCACGATCGATCCTGTCGATCTGGTGATGGGCGCCCGGTTTGGCGCCGGGTTTGGGTAGCGGGGACGTGGCTCGTATATCGGCGGCGGTAGGTACGGGCTGTACGGCTCGTCGTATCCGTAGCCGCCATAGTCATCATATCCGTCGTAAGGCGCATACACCTGAGCGTCAGACTGAACGGCGCTCAGCAAGAGAGTGGCGACCAGAATAGCAAGAAGCCTCATAATCCTCATCCGCTTGTTAAACAAGCGCTATTAGGACGAGCTCTGTGGCGGGACTATGTCAGCGCCTTGCCACCTCCTGGACTGTTGCCGGGCGAAAGGATTGAACTCGAATCGGTCGGCACGCGAGCATGCCTACGCCTGTCTCAGCGAAAACGGCGAGGCGCGCGGAGGCTCTGGCAGAGAGAGCGGTCCGGCGCGGCAGGCCCATTTGGGTGCATTCGTTCCTCGGATTTCACCGCGACCTTAGTACAAAAAGCCGATAGGATGTTTGACCGACGCTATGTCGACACTCACCGCCCTGGTCAGCCAGATTGGCGCTGACATTTACGGATGTCTGTGCTCATGGTCGGGTGAGGAGATGCGGGTCGTCGAGCATGATCGCGTCCGGGTCTGCAATGGCGATTTGCTTCAATCCCTCCGCATCGACCAGGCCGACAGGGTAGCGCGGATACTCCGGCAAGGGCACATCACGCGGCTGCCCCACCATGACCGCAAGCCGCATGCCAGCGCCTCTGATCGAAGCCGCACGTCCCGGAGACAGTTCGCCCTGCCACAGACGAAACCAATTGGCGCCCGCCTGCGCGGCGCTTTGGTGCAGCTCCGGATCGCTTGCAAGCGCGAGTATCGCAATGTCGGCTGCGGTGTCTCGGGCTGCTTTGACAAGAGCGATGTCACGAAGTCCAAGGAGAGTGCGCCCAGCCGCGTCAGCGCGAGAGATTTCCGCGAGGATTGAAGGCAGATACGTCCTGTCCATCAGCTTCACATCAAGCAGCAATCCGAGTGGCGCGGAAGAAGCTATCGCCTCCGCCAATGTCATGATCGCCGGAACGAGGGATTTCAACGTGCGGAAATCGATCTCGGCCACGCTTCGTCGATCGCCACAGAGCCGCTGCAGGTCAGCGTCGTGAAAGTTCACGAGGATCCCGTCTCGGGTAATGCGTACGTCGGTTTCGATCGCATCTGCATTTGCCTTTTCGGCGGCGCGAAAAGCTGCCCTGCTGTTTTCCTGCGCCAGCAGGGCGCCGCCCCGATGCGCGATCACAAGCGGCTTCTTGAAGACGCCGAGCCAACGATTGACTGCCACTACAAAACTACCCTTGCCAAAATCTCGTGGCCTCTGTCACGTCCCGACGAACCACGCGTGGCTGTTATTGCCGATAAAGACCGCGGTGTTAAGATGATTGAGGTGCTCGTCTGTTGACATGCCCAACGCACCCGCCGTGAACGCGATATTCGGTTCGTGTGTTTCCTTCAATATCGTGAATGGTCGTGGCCGCGCCGATGAGGGAAAGCCGGGTATTGCGCATGTGTTAACCACGCCGGCCTCGGTAAGTTGGTCTTTCAGACGGCTGGCTTGGGGAGAAATTACCGTTTGTTTCAGGGCATCGAGATCATTCGTCCGCTATCGTACTGCCCAGGTCCAAGGCTTGTGGTATGAGGTCGGACCTTCCATATAACGCTTGCCACCCAACATCGCGCAAACCTCCGCAGCGGCATCCGCCGGTCTCTGCGTTGACGGTCTGCGCGGGGTGAGAGGGCCGCTCCCTTCCTCGAGGTCGAGCGCCCTCGGAAGATTTCGAGACGCTCGAGGTCGAACCGGCAACGATGGTGGTGTCTTGTTCTGACGCCATCTTATGCCGCGCAGGTGCGAGCAGGTGAACTCCTTTTTTCCTTTTCTTTCGGGCTATCGCTCTAGAGGCGGTCTATATGCGTCGCTCTGACGACGATCTCCTGTTGGCGGAAGCGAAGTTCCAAATCCTGGCGGTAAGAATGCCACCACGCGTGATCGATGTCGCTGGTCATGACCTCAACCACAACGATATGGTCGCGTTCAAGGTAGCCATCATTCTCCCAGATGCCTTCTGCGGGGCGTTAACATGGAGCGTCGCTCCACCAAACCTTTCGGTAAGTTCGTCGCGCACCGTCTGAAGATTTGTGCGGCTTCGACGCGAGCGTATGATGGGCAGCAGGATCTCGATCAGATAAGGCATGGTCCCCCCAACCACGACGCAAGCCCGTGGTTCCCGACCGCTGGCACCTGAAACCCCAAGGACGAGCCAACGCTGGCGCGGGCAAATGTCATCTGGGCCGGCGAGGAAAGAGCAGGGTGTCGCTTTTTTGCCTTGGCGCCGAACGCTTGAGCAGGCGGTGAGCAGCCGACAGTTGTCCGCATCGACAACATGTCCCTGATGGAGTTGATGTTACGCCGAGGATCAACGGCTTTGTTGAAGAACCGGCTATCCGCGGTGATCTCGCCCAGCCTTACGCCTCGATCGCAGACACAGGTTCGGAACAGCCGCGACGATCGGTTGACCGGTATCGAGACAGCCAGGACCTGATCGCAAGGTTGCGTCAGAGGCTCCAACGGGTGTCCTGTAACTCTCTCAGCAAATTAACGTTGTTTTAACTATGTGACATACGCCGCTCGTATCCTCGTGTATAAAGTTGCTTTCAATACATGGGTGAAGGCATGGCAGCGAATAAATATTCGGCCTTTGCGCCGGTCGGACTGAAGTTCCGCGACGAGCGACCCTTCGTTGTCCTTCGCACACTGGCCGATGTGGCGCGAATTCTCATGCAGGACTGGCCCCTGGACGACGGCGAGGACTATGTTGTCGCCATCAAAGCCTGCGCCGACGCTCTTACCGGCGCAACGAGCCCGGAGGAGCTGACACAGGCGCTGCTTCTCGCGGCCAAGGAAGCCGATATCTCCGCGTTCGCCCTGGTCCACGACAGAAATCTGGAAGAAGCCTTTTCGGGCGACCGTCTAAGCGTGCAGGGCTAATAAGCCCTTTGGGCTATCGCCGCTTTATAACGTTGTTGACACTTGCCCGGACGTGGAACAAATAGGAAACATTCGAGATGACAGAAGGAGGCCGCGATACTCGACAAGATTCAACAGCGCGCCAAAAGAAAGACCGCGTTCGACGCATGGTGGGAGCTTCAACCCCTCAAGCTTCGCCAAAACAATGATGTAGATTTCGCGCGGCGCTGCTTTCGCGCCGGACATCAGGTTGGCGCTCGCCCGCCAAAAACGAAATACACGTTCAAGACCGGCAAATTTCTGGTCTCAGTCTGGGCCCCGACCATAAGGGAAGCGCGCAAGGCGGCTCAGATCGAACTGAATTTTCGCGTCGCCGCGGGCGGAGGAATACCGCCAAGGGCTGGCTGGAAGCTCATCACGGTGAAGGCCGGCGATGCCTGAGATTCATCCGCTCAAAAGGCTACGGTCTTGGACGGTAAGAGCAGCGGCCGCCCAGGGACAAATCATTGTCGTCACCTGCGACTTCTGCCGGGTCACTCACAATTACCTACCAGGTGATCTTGAGACGCTGTGTGGAAACCTGTCCCTCGACCGGCTGCTCGGCAGGTTCAAATGCGAAGGCTGCGGCAAGAAGATATATCTGCGAATGACCCTTCACATCCCGCATGGGAGCGAATTCGGCTCCATGAAGATCCGGCGCCTGACGGGCGTGCGCACGCTCATTGTCCCGGTATGGTCGGAAGACATCCTGCGTTAGCGCATGCCTTTGGAACCAACGTCCGCGCAAACTGCTGAATCCGATTTTGGCGTGATCGCGCTCAAACGATCGCCGGTCGAGCTCTCCGATCGAACCGCACTAATCCACGGCTCTCAGGGAGGCCAGGAACACTGACTGCCATCATGTAGGCGAACTATCTGCCAGCCGCCGCGTCGCCTCAGTACTTTCAGTGAAAAAGACCTTGGCGAGCCGACTTCTCCACCAGCGCCTCGGCGGTTCCGATCAAACGACCAGCCCTCCCTAAAACAAGCGCACCTTGATCGCCGAACCCGATCTCTTGCGATATCGCTTCGATGGTGCGCGCCACGTCGCCAAGCTTCTCCGCCAGCTCTGACAGCTCGGCGCGTTGGGCCTGGCGTGCGAGGCGATGAAGACATTCGGCATATCTGGAGGCCACCATCATACGTGCGCCTATCTGGCAGGCGCCTTCGGAACTGGCTGTCAGCCTACCTTTCTGCCTTGTGGTCATCACGGCCTCCATGCATGTTTGCGGCTGACATCAGCCGCGCCGTCCTGGCCCCACATATGGTCGTCTACAGCCATCAGCGCGTCGAGGATATCCTGGCAGCGGATAGGCTCTCTGACGCCCGGGGGCAGCCGAAGGTCGGGCCGCGAATCCACCGCGAAGAGATCTGACGCCCAGGACGCCAGAATGGCTCGCTTCTCGCTCTTATCAAGAGCTGTGGCGAGCACGTCACGCGGGTGGTCGTAGCGCTGCTGCGTGTTGAGACGGCGCGCAGACACCGCCTCGCATGTTGATGCTTTTCGAGATCTGTTCCTTTCGATTGGCATGTTTTTGCCTCCTAAAAACCTTCAGCAAGGGAGTGAAAATCTCCAGGTGCAAATGAGATTGTTGCACCAATTTCGCCGTTCAAGGGGGGCAAGCCAGCCAGCAGAAAATTTTTCGGCTAGTGGTCTTGAATCAGAAAATCGGGCAAACCAGATCAATTTGCGTCGGCCGCCTGATGAGGGGTCGACAGGGCGGAGCCGACGGAATCGGCTCCTTCATTCCAACTCGCTTTACGGAGGTTTTGGTCATGAGAAACGAATTCGACTTCGCACCCTTGTTCCGGTCCAGCATCGGCTTTGATCGGGTCTTCAATCTTCTGGCAAACTCCCAGCGTTTGCAGTCCATCGAAACCTGGCCGCCTTACGATATCGTCAAGAGCGGTGAGGACAGCTATCGCATTCAGATGGCGGTCGCGGGCTTCGGAACGGAAGATCTCGATATCATGCAGGAGCGTAATGTCCTGGTCGTGAAAGCCCAGAAGGCGGAGGAAGCCGGTCAAGGCGAATATCTTCATCGCGGCATCGCAGGACGTTCCTTCGATCGTCGCTTCGAACTTGCCGATCATGTGCGCGTGGAAAGCGCTGGCCTCAAGAACGGCCTGCTTACCATCGAGCTGAAGCGGGAGGTTCCAGAAGCTATGAAGCCGCGAAAGATCGCGATCGGAGGCGGCGGAGACACGCAGGCGCCCCTCCAGATCGAGGGTGAAAAGAACGCAGCATGATGTTGAAGGGGCGCCAAGGCGCCCCTTCTTCCCGAGGCTCCTCAAATGTTTGTGTGCACTTCAGTGTAAGTCCCAGTGCGTTGCAATTGCCGTGCGAGTGCGTAAATCGAGCACGATTTCGGCCCTGGCGCGCGGGCCTAAAGCGAAATGTTGCGATGGATCGATCAACATCTTAAACCTTAGCTTGGCTGGACCATGCTCGTGGAGGATGTTGACACGGGGCAATGATCTCAACCTGGCGCTGCGCAACGCAAGTATTACTGGCGTGTTCTAGTGTTCCGAAAGCCATTAGGTTTATCAACGCAGCGAGCCGACCGATGATATTGTCGACCTGGGTTTGCGCAGCCATTCGTGAAAAAAAAGGCCTGCCGGGGTGGTGGCAGGCCAAGTTCTCTGATTGCGGGAACGGATCCCGCACGTGTTTGATCATGATTCTAGGCAGGCGCGGCGCTTGGTGCGCTATCGTACCGGCCTAGGCCGGCGCGGAATGGTCGTTTTCAAGAGCTTGGCGCACGCACCGCATCTGTCCACACCGAGCTTGCGCTGCGTGACAGATGGAACGTAATGACAATCTTGGAAATCCGCCGGTCCTTCCGGCGGGTTTCAGAAGAACAGCGGGTTAGTCAAGGAGCTGCTCTTCAGCAGAACGTTAAGGGCGTTTAGCAGTGGGAGATCTAAGGGACAGGCGGCGTTTTCCAGCAGCTCCGGAGGAAAATTCAGCCTAGGTAACGGCCAACAGTTCCAAATTCTCGCCCGCTCGATCGGCTAGCCCGGGCGTCAACCAGCACCAGCGACGGACAGTGGCCTGGCTCCGCTCGCGTCTATACGAAACTCGCGGACCGTTGGCGAGTGCGGAACCAGGACTGCTTGTCGAGCTTTCTGTTCCCAAGAAAGGAGAGGCACAATGGCTAATCCCTCGCAACCACTGGAATCCATGCGCGCGCATCCCGGTGCCCGTCGTCACAATAAGGAATTCCGGTACGACCTCGGCGAGAAGGGCTTTTGCGCCAATTCCACTGGCGAGCGCCGTCAGTCCCGTTCTCATCCAAGCTGCATATGTTCGCTCCGCAGCGTAGACCGTACGATCTGCCGCAAGCACGGTACGCCTGTCTGGACCTTGGGTGTCTTTTTCGCTCATGGCTCCGGCGGAGCCTCTATCCAAGGGCTACTTGCGACGCGGTTCGCGTTACGTCGCCCGGTCGGTGGCGGGCTGTTCGCGACGCGGCAGCCAGGAAATGATCGAGATCGACGCGATCGGCGCCGAAGCGGACGATATAACGGAGAGCCTGCTCCGGGCTTATCTGATACTTCTCAGCAAGCTCCTCGGTCGTGTATTCACCTTCATTCATAGCGCTTCTCCTTCGTTGAGAAAATTCCTCCCGGTTGAATGGGTTCCCTTAAACAGCCTTCCCAGCATGTGTCGTGAGCAAGCCTGTGGGCAGAGCCTCCCGTAGAGGGAACACAAAGGCGCCCTGTTTGTTTCGAAGCGACAGCCACCATCGGAATTCTCACGCATGACAATCAACGCAAAGCCCGCGCAGTTCCCGTCCCGGAAGCTGCCGGTAATCACGGCCTGGCTTCTCATTGGCTGCTCTCTTCCGGCCTGTGCAGCCGAAGGCCAGTCTTCAGGTCCCTCAGACGCTCTCTTTCTTGTCCAGATCGTCGTCCTGGTCGTCGTCGGTAGATTGTTCGGCGAGGCAATGGTGCGCATCGGTCAGCCTTCGATCATGGGACAGATCATCGGCGGCATCCTGCTCGGTCCTTCGGTATTCGGCTTTCTGCTCCCCAGCGCCCAGTCGGCAATCTTTCCTGACATCGACACGCTAAAGGCCATGACCGATGCGGTGGCACAGCTCGGCATTTTGTTTCTACTCCTGCTCGCCGGCATGGAGACCGACCTTTCGCTGGCGCTCCGGCTTCGCCGTGCTGCAGCCGGCGTTTCGCTGACCGGCATCGTCGTGCCGTTCACGCTTGGCTTCGGCCTCGGCGAATTCCTGCCCGCAAGTTTGTTGCCCGACCCGGACGCAAGACTTGTCACATCGCTTTTCCTGGGTACGGCGCTATCGATCTCCTCGGTCAAGATCGTCGCGACCGTCGTTCGAGAAATGGACTTCATGCGCCGCAATGTCGGTCAGCTGATTGTCGCCTCCGCCATCATTGACGACACAATCGGATGGGTGATTATCGCCGTGACCTTCAGCCTTGCGAAAGAAGGGGCCGTCGATTTCGCCACCTTGGCCAAGGGCGTCATCGGCACTATCCTTTTCATGGCCTTCTCCTTCACGATTGGTCGACGCCTGGTCTTCGAGATTATCCGCTGGACCAATGACAGGTTCAAAAGTGATCTTCCTGTCTTGAGCGCGATTATTGCAATCATGGGGGCAATGGCGATCGTCACCGACGCCATCGGGGTCCACACGGTGCTCGGCGCTTTCGTCGCGGGCATTCTGGTCGGCCAGTCGCCCATTCTGACCCGTCAGATCGAGGGGCAGCTCAGGGCGCTGACAACGGCTCTCTTCATGCCGGTCTTTTTTGGCCTCACTGGCCTCCACACCGATCTGAGTGTTCTTACCGATCCCTCGATAATGGTTCTGGCGGTCGGGCTGATTGTGATCGCCAGCCTAGGAAAATTTGGAGGCGCCTTTGCCGGGGCCAAATTCGGAGGCTTTTCCACTGCCGAGGCTGTCGCGCTGGGATGCGGCATGAATGCTCGCGGTTCCACCGAAGTCATCGTCGCGTCGATCGGACTTTCCGTCGGCGTGCTCGACGAGCGGCTTTTTTCCGTGATCGTCGCGATGGCAGTGGTAACGACGATGGCCATGCCGCCAACGCTGCGCTGGGCGCTCGCGCGCCTTCCGATGCGCGAGGAAGAAAAGGAGCGCCTCGAACTCGAAGCGTTCGAAGAGCGGAGCTTTGTATCGCAATTCGAGCGGATCCTGCTTGTAACCGACCACTCCGCAAGCAGCGATCTGGCGGCACGCA
>Ga0209257_1002193_pt1 | contig 20206 bp, 18 predicted proteins | sample AraplaCvi_mCL_r2_FD_184277 | JGI IMG/M metagenome (GOLD analysis project Ga0209257, IMG submission 184277) | Arabidopsis root microbial communities from North Carolina, USA - plate scrape MF_Cvi_mCL_r2 (SPAdes) (version 2) | ecosystem: Host-associated > Plants > Roots > Endosphere | place: USA...
GGTTCACCTGGAACGCCGACAGCCGGACCGCCGTCTGCACGCCGGCCAGCTCGCGCTGCAGCCTGAGCGCCACCGAGGCGTCGTCCAGGCGCAGGCGCGTGTCCGCCGCCCCACGCCTCGGTCCCCGCACCGCGTAGTAGCCGTCGGTCCGCGACCCCGAGGCCGTCAGCAGGACCCCGGGAACACCGGCGACCACCGCTGCGCGATAGCTGTCCCGCTCGCCCGCCGAGACGTCGGCGACGGCCAGGCCGTCCGGCGTCGCCCGTTCCTGCAGCGCCACCACGCCGGTCAGCGCCCCAGCGCCGTACGGACCCGCGCCCGCGCCCCGCACCACCGTGGCGCTCTCGATGCCCTCGGACGGAAGCCCGCTCCAGATCACCCAGCCGCCGAAGGGGTCGTTCTGCGGCGCGCTGTCCAGGGTCACCAGCGCCCGGCCCGCGCCAGACGGGGCGATGGCGCGCAGCGACAGGCCCTGGGTCGTCGGATTGGCCGCGCCAGACCCCGTGCGCCGGAACAGCGACACGCCCGGCGCGCTCTTCAGCGCCTCGTCCAGGCGAGGCTCGTTCTTCAGCACCTCAGGACCGATCTGCACCGCGCTGAACGCCGCCTCGCCGCCCAGCGGCGCCAGCCGCGGCGGATGGACGATCACGATCTCGACTTCCGTCGCCGGAGGGGGCGGCATCTCAGGCATTTTGACTCGCAGGGCTGGCGCGGCAGACGCCGCGAGGGCTAGTGAGGCCGGAGGGAGAGCGCAATGGCAAAGGTCGCCATCGTCACCGGGGCGGGCAGCGGAATCGGACGGGCCGTGTCCTTGGCGCTCGTTCGGTCCGGCTGGAGCGTTACACTCGCCGGCCGCCGAGCCGATGTCCTGGGCGAAACAGCAGCGCTCGCCGAGGCGGACGCCGCGCTGGTCCAGCCGACGGACGTGGCCGACCCGGACTCGGTCGACGCCCTGTTCGAGGCGACCAAGGCCCGCTTCGGCCGCCTGGACCTGCTGTTCAACAACGCCGGGACCGGCGCGCCGCCGACCCCGATCGAGGAGCATTCCATCGAGCACTGGCGCCGGGTCGTGGACGTCAACCTGACCGGCGCCTTCCTCTGCACGCGGGCCGCCTTCCGCCTGATGAAGGACCAGGACCCGCGCGGCGGCCGGATCATCAACAACGGCTCGATCTCGGCGCATGCGCCGCGTCCGCGCTCGATCGCCTACACCGCCACGAAGCACGCGATCACCGGCCTCACCCGTTCCACCTCGCTGGACGGCCGCGCCTACGACATCGCCTGCGGCCAGATCGACATCGGCAACGCGGCCACCGACATGACCCGCGCCATGGCCAAGGGCGTCCCCCAGCCCGACGGTTCGATGAGGGTGGAGCCGACCATGGACGTTCAGGCCGTGGCCGACGCCGTGCTCTACATGGCCGGCCTGCCGCTGTCGGCCAATGTGCAGTTCATGACCGTGATGGCGACTCAGATGCCGTTCGTGGGGCGCGGATAGGCCCGTCGGGCGGCAAGCCAGGCCGCGACAGGGCGTCGCAACCTTGGCCTTGGCGAGGCGCCTGAATTAACGGCGCTCCGAGAGGGGAATGCTGATAACTTAACGCTGTTATCTGTGCGACGCACCATTGTTGCTGCGACGCAGCAACTTTACGCTTGCGTCAGGGGAAGCGCGGCGGAATCATGGCGCATCGGCGGAGGACACGGTGAGCGTCAGTCTCCCGGCTTCGCCAAGAGGAACGTCGGAAAGGGGTTTGGCAAACCCTTGTCCCGGAAGACAAACGCAATGATCCGTACCCTGACCATCGCCGCCGCGGCCGCCATGCTCGTCGCCGCCCCCGCCAGCGCTCAATCGGTGCGCGTCGCCGTCGCCGGCAAGTCGACCGAGCAGCTGCACGCCGACATCGCCAAGGCCGCCAAGAAGGTCTGCAACCAGGCCGTCGTCGGCGCCTCGTTCCCGCGTGAAATGTACGCCTCGTGCTTCAAGCACGCCGTGGAAGACGCCGTGACCCGCGCCAACGACCCGGCCTTGGCCGCCGCCGCCGGCATCAAGCTGGCCTCGCGCTAAGCGCAGCCAGCAAAAGTGGTCGCCGGTTTTGCGCCCGGCTGCGCGTCTCTTTGAGTAGCGCGCCGTCCGGGCGGCGAACCGGGCTTCCACTTCGCCTTACGGCGCTATTCCGCCCCGAACGGAACCGGCGCCGGGGTCTCGACCTCGGCCTCGGCGAAGTTCGGCGCGCGCTTCTGCAGGTTCGCCGTCACGGCCTCCACCTGATTGGGTGAGCCGATGAGGGCGGCCTGCTCGCGGCTCTCCTCAAGCAGCACCTCGTGCTGGTCGGCCTGGGCCGCCAGGTTCAAGAGCCGCTTCGCCGCCCGGATCGCGTGCGGATTGCGCCCGGCCACGTCGCGGGCGAATTCCAGCGCTTCGGCCAGCGGATGCTCAGACACCCGCGTCGCCAGGCCTATGGCCAGCGCCTCTTCCCCTGTGAAGATCCGGCCCGAATAGGTCAGCTCGCGCGCCACGTCGTCGCGCACCAGGCCGCGCATCAGCACCATGCCGGCCATGTCGGGCACCAGGCCCCACTTGATCTCCATGACCGACATCTTGGTGTCGTGCGCCACGAACCGCATGTCGGGCGCGAGCGCGAGCTGGAAGCCGCCGCCGAACGCCACGCCGTGCACCGCGGCGATCACCGGCACGGGGATCTCCCGCCAGACCATCACCGCATGCTGCGCCCGGTTCGAGCCGCCCGGCGTCCGTTTGGGCGTCAGCAGTGGGCCGGCCGTGCCCTTGCCGCCCTGACGTTCGCCTGACGCCATCGCCTGGAAATTGCCCATGTCGAGCCCGGCGCAGAACGCCCTGCCCTCGCCGGACAGCACCACCGCCCGTATCCCCGCCTCGCCCTTCAGCCGCTCGCCGGTCTGGATCAGCGCCTCGAACATGGCGTTGTCGAGGGCGTTCATCTTGTCGGTCCGCACCAGGCGCACGTCGGCGACGCCGTCCTGCACTTCCACCTTCACGCGGTCGTTCATCGTCTCGTCCTCCTAACGCTTCGCCAGCACATAGCCGGCGCGCGGGAAATGCACATGCACCAGGTCCAGCTCGCCGCACTCGCGGGCCAGGGTCACCCGGTCGTTGCCCAGGTGCACTAGCACGCCCTCCACCGGGTCGCGGCCATAGTCGTCGGCCTGGACCACGATCAGATCGCCCTTCTTCAGGCCCGACGGATCGCCCGCGGCGCACGCGCCCTCGTCCGCCGGTTCGGTGGTGTGGGCCGCCTGCAGCGCCTCGGCCGGGGTCATTTCGGCGCGCCGGCCATGGCCGATGGCCTGCACCCGATCGCGCCAGGCCTGGGCGCGCGGCAGGCCGGCCAGCAACTCGTCGGCGATGTTCGGCGCCGCGGCGCCCAGCCACCAGACGTTCATCCAGGCCGCCACGTCCGCCAGGGACGGCGTCGTCCCGCCCAGGAAGTCACCAGCGAGCCCTTCCTCCACCCAGGCCGCATAGGCCCGCCACTGGGCCCGCATGAACGGGACCGCCGCCCTCATGGCCCCGATGTCGAAGGGCCGCCCCGAGAGCTTCTCCCGGTCGGCCATGAATTCCTTCGGGACCTTGTCGCCGAGCTCGGCGAAGATCACGGCGACGCTGGCCTGGAACCACAGTCGATCGGCCCAGAGGTTCACCGCCCAATCCGCTCCGGTGACCACCTTGGGATCAGGATGCCGCCGCTCGATCTCCGCCAGGATCACCTGGGTGTCGCAATAGACGTCCGCCCCGATCTGCATCACCGGGATGCGCCGGTAGCCACCCGTCAGCGGGATCAGGTCCGGCTTGGGCATGATCACCGGCTGGATCACCGAACGCCACTTCAGGCCCTTGATGCCCAGCATCAGCCGAACCTTCTCCGAGAACGGAGAGGTGTCGTAGTGGTGCAGGATGAACTCGGCGGTCATCTAGACGACCACCACGCCCTCGCCGGGCGGATTGGCGTACAGCGCCTCCACCAGGCCGTGGCGGCGCTCCAGCGTGGCGCGCTGGTTCACATAGCCCTTGTCGGTGATCTCGCCCGCGTCGATGGACGGCGGCTCCAGCATCACGACGAACCGGCCGATCCGGCGAGACGAACCGCCCGCCGTGGCGTTGAACGCGGCGATCCGGTCCTTGAGCAGGTCCTTCAGTGTTTCGATCGGGTTGTCGCCCAGGGTCGGCAGGGCCGCCGGCGACGGCCAGATCAGCGCGCCGGCGAACGGCTTGTCCTGGCCCGCGATGACCATGTCGAAGGCGTAGGGCGTGCAGGCCGCCACCACGTCGGGCCGCAGGGTGCCCACCGAGACCCAGGTGCCCGAGTCCAGCTTGAAGTCCTCGGTCACCCGGCCGTCGAACACCAGGCCCAGCTCGGGCTGGTCCGGATCCAGGAACCGGCAGGCGTCGCCCAGCTTGTAGAAGCCCTCCTCGTCGAAAGCCGCCGCCGTCTTCTCGGGATCGTTGTGGTAGCCGCTGGTCACCGTCGGCCCCTTCACGCGGACCTCCAGCTTGGAGCCGTTGGGAACCAGCTTCAGGGTGATCCCCGGCAGCGGCAGGCCGATCAGACCGACCAGCTCGGTGATCCAGTGGACCACGGTGATGCCCTGGGTCTCCGTCGCGCCGTACATGGTGGTCAGCGGGATGCGATAGCCGGTCTCGGCGATGGCCAGCGCCTGCAGCCGCTGCGAGACGTCGTGCGAGAGCGTCGCGCCGCCGTAGCCCGCGCTGCGCAGGTTCCTGAAGAAGCTCTTCCGCAGGACCGGGTCGCGCTCCATCGCCTCGACCAGCATGCCAAAGGCCACGGGCGCCGAGCCGAAGGCCATCGGCGAGATCTCGTAGAGGTTCTTGATCGTGGTCTCGAACATGCCGGCGATCGGCTTGCCCTCGTCCAGGTGCAGGGTCGCCCCCGCCCACATCGCGCCGTTGAAGCCGATGTTGCCCGCCGAGATGTGGCTCCAGGGCATCCATTCCAGCCCTTGCGGGATGACGTTGGGATCGGCGGGCTCGTCGCGGATGCCCTCCATCCCGGCGATCACGCCGGCGAACATGCCATGCGTCTGCGGCACGCCCTTGGGCATGCCGGTCGAGCCGGAGGTGAACAGATACTTGGCGACCGTGCCGTGGTTCAGCGCCTCACGCGCCGCCTCGACGGCCGCCGTGGGCTCCGTCGCGGTCAGTTCGGACAGCGCCGTGGTCCCGTTCCTGCCATCGACGGTGACGAACCTCAGCGTGGGATCGATGGCCCTCAGCGTCTCGAGGGCGCGGGCGAACATGTCGCTGTTCTGGGCGAACACAACCCGCGGCTTCACCGTGCCGAAGCAGTGCTTCAGCTTGGCGTGGTCGGACGAGATCAGGCTGTAGGCCGGGCTGATCGGGGCGATCGGCACGCCGGCCGTATAGCAGCCCAGCATGACCAGGGCGTGCTCCACCGAATTGGCCGAGAGCACCATCACGCTGTCGGCCCCCGTCAGGCCGTGGTCCAGCAGCCATTGCGCGATGCCGTCGGCCGCCCGCTTGGCCTCGCCGTAGGTGACGCCGGCCCAGGGCCCGTGGCCCGGCGCGCGCTGCAGGATGTAGGGCCGGTCCGGGTGCGCCGCCGCCTTCTCGGCCAGCAGGTGGGCGATGGAGCGGGGCCCCTCGGCCGGCGGGTGGTTCGAGCGGACGTAGTAGGTCCCGTCCGCGGTCTTCTCGACCGAGACGTCCGGCCCCTTCTGAGGAAGCGCCTTGAACGGCGGCAAGGCGGAAGCGGCGGCGGCCAGATCGTCGGCGGGGCTCATGCCCGTCCTCCCGGTTATCGTTGGTTGGCGGCAAGCCTACGCCAGCCATGCGCCCCTGCAACGGGGACGCCACGTCAAGCAGACGCGCGGGGCCGTCCCCTGGGTCAGCCGAACGGCGGCGCGAAGCGGATATTGCCGCGTTCCAGACCCTTCACGACCACGTCCAGGCCGCCGGACTTGATCATCCATTCCAGCCGGTGGTCGCGGTACTCGCGCTTGAAGAGGCCCTTCTCCACCAGCTCCGCCACATTGGGCATGGCCGAGGCCCGCGCCGAGGCGGCGGACTCCTCCGTGGCCTTGGTGACGGAGGGCCGCGCATTGGCCCGGGCCAGCCAGGCCGCCAGCTTCGAACCCTCCGGCGGCGGATGCCCGTGGCCGGCCGAGCCGTTCAGGTACGGGACCACGCTGAGGTCGCCCCAGCCGAAGGCCTCGCCGTTGAACCACTCCCGCCCGCCGAGCTGTTCCCCCAGCCAGGCGTAGAAGCCGTCCGTCTGTTGGCGCGCCGCCGCCGTCAGCGCCGCGGCCGCCTCGCCCTTGACGCGGCCGAACCAGCGGATTTCCGCGAGCCCCCAGTTGATGGCCTCGAAGTGGGTGTCCATCACCTCTTCCAGCATTCGCACGCGGGCTCGCTCGGCGGCGCCCGCCGGGCGCATGGCCGGCTCGGGATAGGCGTCGTCCAGGTACTCCAGGATGATCGTGGAATCGAAGATGCGGACCTCGCCGTCCACCAGCGCCGGCACCTCCGCCCGCGGGCTGGCCTTCAGGAAATCGCCGGACGCCCCGCCGACGCCCAGGCCGCCCGGCTGCTGCAGCTCGAACGCCAGCCCCTTCTCGCGCAGGGCGATCTTCACCTTCTGGGCGTAGGGCGACAGCGGATGTTCGTAGAGCGTGATCATGTCGTCAGCGCCTCCGACAGGTCCATCTTCTGGGCCGTCTTGGCCGCCTGGAACGCCGGCCGCGCCTTCAGCCGCTCCCAATAGGCCTTGATGGCTGGCGAGAAGGCCTCGTCCAGCTTCAGAAAATGCGCGAGCAGAAGCGCATAACCCACTGAAATGTCGGCCGCAGTGAACCGGCCGGCGCACAGCCAGTCGCCCTTCTCCAGGGCGCGGTCCACGTGCCGCAGGCGGCTCAGGAACCACTTGGCGTAGTCGTCGGCGACCACCTCGGCCTTGCCCGGCTCGAACCGGCGGTAGCGCAGCACCAGGGTCTGCGGGAACGTCAGGGTCGCCTCGCCGAAGTGCAGCCAGTTCACCCAGGCGCCGTAGGCCGGATCGTCCACCGGCACGGCCAGCGCGTTGGGGCCGTAGCGGGTGGCCAGGTACTGCACGATCCCGGCGCTCTCGGTCATGAAGGTCTCGCCGTCCTTCATCGCCGGGATGGTGCCGAGCGGATTGATCTCCAGGTACTCGGGCTGCCGGAAGCGCGGCGGGAACGGCAGCAGGTGCAGCTCGTACTCCAGACCCAGCTCCTCGAGCGCCCACAGCGGGCGGAACGAGCGGGCGTCGGGGCAATGCCACAGCTCGATCATCCTACCCTTCCCGCCGCGCGTAGTTCGGCCGCCGCTTCTCCAGGAACGCCTGCACGCCCTCCTGGAAGTCGCCGTCCGAGCTGGCCAGAACCTGGTTGCGGTCCTCCATGGCGATGACCGCCTCCAGCCCCTGGGCGTCGATGGCGTGGTTCAGCGCCTCCTTGGTCAGGCGCAGGCCCAGTGGCGTGGCGTGCAGCATGTCGTCGACGAAGCCCTTCGCCTCGACCTCCAGCTGGGCGGGCTCCACGATCCGGCTGACCAGGCCCAGCTGATAGGCCCGCTCGGCGTCGATGAAGCGGCCGGTCAGCATGTACTCCGCCGCCACCGACGAGCCGACCATGCGCGGCAGGAAGTAGCTCACTCCGATGTCGCAGGCCGACAGCCCGATGCGGATGAAGGCGGCGTTCATGCGCGTCTTCGGTGTGGCGATCCGCACGTCCGAGGCCAGGGCGAGCGCGAAGCCGCCGCCGGCCGCCGCGCCGTTCACGCACGCCACGATCGGCTGCGGGCAGCGCCGCATGGCGATCACGATCTCGCTGATCCCCCGCTGCCCCGTGAGCCCCTCGCCGATCGAGCGCGAGCCTTGCGGGTCGCCCCGCTCCTTCAGGTCCAGCCCGGCGCAGAACGCCTCGCCCGCGCCCTGCAGCACGACCACCCGCACGTCGCGCCGCCAGTAGAGCCCGACGAAGAACTCGCGCAGCTCCGTCACCAGGTTGCGGCTCAGCGCATTCAGCCGGTCCGGCCGGTTCATGGTGGCCCAGACCACCTCGCCGTCCTGCCGGAGTTCCAGGTCGGCCATGGTCAGAGCCCCTTCAGCCAGTTGAGCAGGAGCACGGTCACTTCGGTCGGCCGTTCCTGCTGGGTCCAGTGGCCGACGCCCGGCAGCACATGGGCGCCGCGCAGGTCGGTGACGTGCTCGCGCATCAGGGCCGAGGGGTCGGGGATGCGGCCGAAGCCGTTGAACGCCGGGTCGCGGTCGCCGCCGATCAGCAGCGACGGCTGCTCGATCTTGCGGTCCTTGAAGGCCTGCAGCCACTCGAAGTCCCGTTCGTGGTTCCGGTAGCGGCTGATCGGCCCCCTGAAGCCGGAGGCCTCGAACTCGGCCACGTAGTAGTCGAGGTCCCGCGCGCTGAGCCAAGCGGGGAACGGGTCCGGATCGACCATGCCCTCCAGCAGGGTCGCGCCATGCTTCTTCATGGGCCAGGTTCCGTCCGGGGCGTCGCCGCAGATGCCGTAGTAGAACTTGCGCAGGAAGCCACGCACGTCGGCCTCGGCCTCTTCCTCGGGCGGGCCGACGTTCTGGAACCAGGCCTGGTAGAAGAAGTGGCCCTTGCTGGTGAAGGCCTCGGTGAAGATCTCGGTGAACGGCCGCTTGGGCACGCCCGCGTAGGGCACTGAGAGCCCCGCCACCGCCGAGATCACGTCCGGGCGGGTCAGGGCCGTGTTCCAGACGATGGGCGCCCCCCAGTCGTGGCCGATCAGGATCGCCTTCTTGCCCGGCGCCATGGCCTCGGCCACGCCAGCGACGTCGCCGGTCAGCTCCTGCATCGAATAGGCTTCGATGGGATCGGGCTTGTCCGAGCCGCCGTAGCCGCGCACGTCCAGCGCCGCCACCTGATAACCCGCCTGGGCGATGGGTCCGATCTGGTGGCGCCACGAGTACCAGCTCTCGGGGAAGCCGTGGACCATGATCACCAGCGGCCCCTGCCCTTCGACCGCGACCCTGAGCCTGGCGCGCCCGGTGTCGATCGTCCGGAATTCCGGCATGCGTTTCCCCAGTCCCGTTTGGCCCATGTTCTCCCGCCGCCGGGCGCTGGCAAGGCTGACCGTGCGTCACGGTTGACCAGTCCGCCGCGCATGCAAGTCTGCGCGGAAGGGAGGAGCGCCGATGGTCTCGCTGACCGAGAAGAGCGCCGGCTTCGCGCATGTCCGCTGCACGGTGGCCGACCACGTGGCGACCGTCGTCCTGGAGCGTCCGGAGCGCCGCAACGCCCTGAACTACCAGGCCTATGACGAGCTGGAGCAGGCCTTCCGCCTCTCCGCGGCCGACGACGAGGTCCGCTGCGTCATCGTCACCGGCGCCGACCCCGCCTTCTGCTCCGGCGACGACGTCGGCGAGATCATGGCCGGGCCGAAGCCGGTCTCGAAGCGAACGCCGCCCGTCACCTATCAAGCGACGCCGGCGGCCATGGCCGCCCTGGAATGCGACAAGCCGGTGATCGCGGCGATCAACGGCGCGGCGGTCGGCTGGGGGATGGAGCTGGCGCTGTTCGCCGACATCCGGATCGCGTCCGAGACGGCGAAGTTCGGCGAGCTGTTCGTCAAGCGCGGCCTGGTCTGCGACGTGGGCGGCTTCTACCGCCTGCCCGCCATCGTCGGCCCCGCCAAGGCCGCCGAACTGCTGTTCACCGGCGACATCTTCGACGCCGCCGAGGCGCTGCGGATCGGCCTGGTCACCGAGGTGACCTCGCACGACGAGCTGATGCCCCGGGCGCAGGCGCTGGCGGCCCGCATCGCCGCCAACCCGCCGCTGGCGGTGCGCCACCTCAAGGCGGGCCTGACCCGCTACGCCTACGGCGATCCGCGCGAGATCGGCGCCTGGGCCATCGAGAAGATCCGCCTCCTGATGCAGACCGAAGACCACAGGGAAGGCGTCGCCAGCTTCCTCGAGAAGCGACAGCCGGTCTTCCAGGGACGCTAGGCATGGATCTCGACTTCAGCGGCAAGACCGTCCTGGTGGTGGGCGGCTCCAGCGGCATCGGCAACGGGATCGCCCACGGCTTCCGCCACCGGGGCGCCGACGTCCATGTCTGGGGCACACGCGCTTCGGCCGCCGACTACGAGGGCGTGGAGGGCTCGGACCTGAGCGGCCTCGCCTACGCCAAGGTCGACGTCGGCGTGCGCGACGAGATCGCCGCCGCCCCGACCCTCGATCCGCTGGACGTGCTGATCCTCTGTCAGGGGACCGTCCAGTACCGCCGCGCCGAGTTCGAGCCCGAGGGCTGGGACCGGGTGATGGCGGTGAACCTGGACAGCCTGATGGACTGCGCCCGCAAGTTCCGGCCGGCGCTGGCGGCGCGCAAGGGCGTGATCGTCATCGTGAGCTCGGTGTCCGGCTATACGTCCAACCGGGGCAACCCGGCCTACGCCGCCTCCAAGGCCGGCGCGGTCAGCCTGACCAAGACCCTGGGCGAGGCCTGGGCGCCCGAGGGCATCCGGGTCGTGGGACTGGCCCCTGGCCTGGTGGACACCAAGCTCACCAAGGTCACCACCGAACATCCCGAGCGCCGGGCGGGCGCGCTGGCGTCCATCCCGCTGGGCCGCATGGGCACGCCGCAGGACATGGCCGGCGCCGCGCTGCTGCTCGCCTCCCCTCTGGCCGGCTATGTGGTCGGCCAGACCCTGATCGTCGATGGAGGCCTTTCCCTATGACCAGCCGTTCCGTGGCGGGCTCCGTCGTCCTGGTCACCGGCGCCGCCTCCGGCATGGGCCGCGCCACCGCCGAGGTCTTCGCCGCCGAGGGCGCACACGTCGCCTGTACCGACATCGCCGCCGAAAGCGTGCGCGAGGTGGCCGACGACCTGGTCCACCGTGGCTTCAGCGCCGAGGCCTGGACCCTGGACGTCGCCGACCCCGCCGCCATCGCCCTGACGGTGGAGGCCGTGGCCGCGCGGTTCGGCGGGATCGACATCCTGGTCAACAACGCCGGCGTCTCGGCCTTCGCGCCCATCGACTCCGATCACTACGAGACGATCTGGGCCCGCTCGTTCTCGATCCTGCTGACCGCCCAGCAGCGGCTGGTGCGGGCCTGCCTGCCGCACCTGCGCAAGTCCAAGGCGCCGCGCATCGTCAACATCGCCTCCACCGAGGCCCTGGGCGCCACCAGCCGCGACAGCCCCTATTCCGCCGCCAAGGCGGGCGTCACCGGCCTGACCCGGGCGCTGGCGGTCGAGCTCGGGCCCGAGGGGATCACCGTCAACTGCATCTGTCCGGGCCCGATCCTGACCGGCATGACCGAGGCGATCCCCGACGAGGACAAGCAGACCTATGCGCGCCGCCGCACCGCCCTGAGGCGCTACGGCCGGCCCGAGGAAGTCGCCCACATGACGCTCAGCCTGTGCCTGCCGGCCGCGTCCTACATCACCGGGGCCACCATCCCGGTGGACGGGGGCCTGATGGCGCGGAACGCCTAGCGGCATGCTGCCGGCCCGTTCTGTCGAAGCGCTTGCCGGCCACGGTCGCCTCGCCCAGGATCTGCGGGCATCCTGGAACGGAGCCGCCCGGCGGTAGCCCTCATGCGCTGGAACCGACGCGAGTTCGTGGCGGGCGCCGCTTTGGCGCTGGCCGGCTGCGGCCGAGCGCCGGCCGAGGCGCAGGAACCGAAGATGCCCGCGACGCCGCTGCTGACCCGCCCGATCCCGTCGACCGGCGAGGCCCTGCCCATCGTCGGCCTGGGCACCTGGCAGGCCTTCGACATCGCGCCCGGCGGCGCGGATTGGGACCAGGCCCGCGAAGCGCTGGCCGCCTTCGCCAGGGGCGGCGGCAAGGTGGTGGACTCCTCGCCGATGTACGGCCGCGCCGAGGCGGCGATCGGCGCCCTCACCGCCGAGCTGAAGCTGCGCCCCAGCCTGTTCCTCGCCAGCAAGGTGTGGACGCAGGGCCGCGCCGCCGGTCAGGCCCAGATCGCCGCCTCCCACGACAAGTTGCGGGCGCCGGTCCTCGACCTGATGCAGGTGCACAACCTGCTGGACCTCGACACCCACCTGGCGACGCTGCGCGCCGCCAAGGCGGCCGGGACGATCCGCTACGTCGGGATCACCCACTACGACGAGAGCGCCTACGGCGCGCTGGAGGCGGCCATGCGGCGCCACGCATTGGACTTCATCCAGATCAACGCCTCGGTGGCCGAGCGGACGTCCGAGGCGCGAATCCTGCCGCTGGCCGCCGAGCGTGGCATGGCGGTGCTGATCAACCGCCCGTTCGCCGGCGGCGACCTGTTCAGCCGCGTGCGCCGCCTGCCGCTGCCGCCCTGGGCCGGCGAGATCGGGGCGACAAGCTGGGCGCAGGTCCTGCTGAAATACGTCCTGGCCGACCCGGCAGTGACCTGCGCCATCCCCGGCACGCGCAACCCGCGCCACGTGCTGGACAACCTGGGCGCCGCGACCGGCCCCCTGCCCGACGCGGCCCAGCGCCGCCGGATCGTGGACGCCGTGGCCGCCGCCTAGTCCTTCTTACCGAGGCCGAAATCCGGGATGCGGTCGCGCAAGCGCTTCTTCTTCGGTTTCGGCGCGGGAGCCGGCAGTTCGATCACGGGCGGCGATGTGGACGCCGCCGCCGCGGTCTCGACCGGCGCGGCGGGGGCCGGCGCCTCAGCGGCCGCGACCGTCTGCACACCGACGTCCCGGTCGCAGCGCTCGTCACGCTTGGCCGCCTCGAACACGGTCACGGTCAGCACCGGCTGGTAGCCGGGCTTGTTGGTGCTGACGAAGGCCGCCAGCGCCCGGCGTCCCGGGAGGTTGCAGAACGTCTCGCGGAAGGCCCAGTCGCCGGCCGCCCATTGCGTCTTGGCGGGCACGAACAGTTCGGCGCGACGCTTGATCGCCGCCTGCACGGCGTCCTGCACCTGCACCGGCTCGCCCGCCGTCACCCGCACGGTGCAGCTCACCGGGTCCCTGCCGCGACGGATGGTGACGTCGTCGCCGTCGATGTCCTCGACCGGCGCGTTGTCGATCACCGCCGCCAGGCAGGCGCCCGTCGCCGAGCGCGCCTCCTGCACCGGATCGGCGTGGGCCGCCACGGCGGGCAGGGTCAGCAACAGGGCAAGGGCAAGCGTTCGCATGGCGCTGGTTCGCCTAGCATCGCGGCGCGGATGTGGCGATCACCCGGTGTTCCGAAGGCCCGACGCGACGCCGGCCACCGTGAGCTGGATCGCGAGCTTGAGCTGCGGGTCGTCGTCGCCCGCCCGCCGCCGGGCCAGCAGCTCCAGCTGCAGGTGGTTCAGCGGGTCCACCACCTCGGCGGCCAGGGCCACGGACTCGGCCATCTGCGGATGGTTGTCGAGCAGGCTGGTCCCGCCCCGGATCGTCAGCACCAGTTCGCAGGCGGCCGCATGCTCGGCGCGGATGCGCTCGAAGATCGCCTTGCCGGCCGCGCCGGGGTGCAGGGCGGCGTACTTGGCGGCGATCGCCATGTCGGACTGCGCCAGCGCCACCTCCATGTTGGAGATCATGGCGGCGAACACCTGGTCCTCCGCCAGGCCCCGCAGGTCGGCGGCCGAGAGCCCGGCCCGGGCCGCCCCGCCGGCGAAGCCGTACCAGGCCGGCAGCATGAAGCGGGCCTGCGACCAGGAGAACACCCACGGGATCGCCCGCAGGTCCTCGATCCGCCGGCTGGGCGTGCGCGAGGCCGGGCGGCTGCCGATGTTCAGCCCCACCAGCTCGGAGATCGGGGTGGCGCCCCAGAAGAAGTCCTCGAACGCAGGATTGTCGTAGACCAGCTCCCGATAGGCGGCGAACGACGCCTCGGAGAGCGTCTCCAGCATCGCCGAGCCGGGCTGCACCTCGTCCGGCCGGGCGCTGGCCATCAGGACGGCGGCGGCCAGGCTGTCCAGGTTGCTCCGCGCCGTCGGCCGGTCGCCGAAGCGCCGCGAGATCATCTCGCCCTGCTCGGTCAGCCGCAGGCGGCCCTTCACCGTGCCGGGCGGCTGGGCCATCACCGCCTGGGCCGCCGGGCCGCCGCCGCGTCCCACCGATCCGCCGCGGCCGTGGAAGTACCAGAGGTCGACGCCCTCGCCCCGCGCCTGGGCGGCCAGCGCCGCGGCCGCCTTGCTGACGTTGTGCCGCGAGGCGACGTAGCCGCCGTCCTTGTTGGAGTCCGAATAGCCCAGCATCACCTCGCGCCACTTCGCCTCGCCGAACAGGGCGGGCGGCAGGGGCAGCGCCAGCCATTGGCGCAGCAGCTCGGGCCCGTGCTCCAGGTCGCCGATGGTCTCAAGCAGGGGCGTGATGCGGATGGCGCTGCGGCCCTTGTCGCCGCCCTGCACCAGCCCGGCCTGCTTCAGCAGCACCAGCGGCTCCAGGATGTCGGAGAGGCTGGCCGTCTTGGAGATGATGTAGGCGCTCAGCGCCTTCTCGCCGTAGAGCCGCACGACCTCGGCCGCGGCGTCCAGCGTGCCCAGCTCCCGGTTCGTCTCCTCGCTGTAGTCCAGGAACGGCGAGCGCAGCGGCCGGTCGTGGCTCAGCTCCTTCGACAGCACCCGCACCCGCTCGGTCTCGTCGGAGCCGAGGTAGTCGATGTTCACCCCGGCCCGGACATAGAGCTCGTGGATCATCCGCTCGTGGACGTCGGCGTTCTGGCGCAGGTCGATGGCCAGCAGGTGGAAGCCGCAGGCCCGCGCCACCGCGATCAGGGTGCGCAGCCGCCCGCCCACCACGCGCTCGCCCAGGTGTTCACGGATCGACTGGCGGATGGTCTCCAGGTCGGCCACGAACTCGGCGGCGGCGTCGTAGGGCTGGCCCTTGGTCTCCCAGCTCGTGCCGGCGATGCGGTTGGCGGTGGCCGAAAGGCGGTCCCAGATCTCCTGCAGCGCCTGGCGGTAGGGCTCGTCCCGGCGGTGCACCGAGTGGTCGGGCGAGACGGTCGCGAGCGCTCCCACCGCGGCGCTGGCCGGCGAGAGGTCGGCGCTCACCGCCATGTCGAACCACAGGCGACGCACCTCGTCGGAGTAGTGGTTGAGGATCAGGCGGGCCTGCGAGCGCATGGCCAGCTTCAGCGTCTCGCCGCTGACGCCGGGATGGCCGTCGCGGTCGCCGCCCAGCCAGGAGCCCAGCGTCAGCGGCGTGGCGGTCTCGAAGCGCTCGCTCCAGTCGTCGTACAGTTCGACCAGCGCCGGCAGGATCGAGCGCCGCACGATGGCCAGCGAATTGCGGATCTCGTCGGCCGGGCTGATGCGTTCCGGCCGGTGCATCCGGGCCTTCCACAAGAGCGCCACCTCGCGGAACAGGTCGTCCCGCAGCCGCTTCTCCTCGTGCGGCTCGAGGCGGTCGGCGCGGCGCGACATCAGCCGGGCGATCTCGGCCTCGCGCTCCACCACCGCCCGGCGGCGCACCTCGGTCGGGTGGGCGGTCAGGACCGGGGACACCGCCATGCGCGGCACGATCCGGCCCGCCGTCTTCGCGCCCAGCCGGTCCGCTGCGCCCGTCAGGGTGCAGGGCAGCTCGCCCGGCTCCAGGGCGGCCTCCAGGTTGCGGCGGCGGCCGGCCACGTCCTCGCCGAGGTTCGACAGCATCGAGGCGCAGGTGAAGGCGCGCGCCAGATAGACCGCCTGATCGGCCCGCAGGCTGGAGAACAGCGCCTCCAGCGCCTCCTCGTCGTCCTGCCTGGCGACGTCCTGGGCGCGGCGCACCAGGGCCGCGGCGTCCTCGCCATCGAGGTAGCGGATCACGTCCTCGAGCAGGGCCTCCAGATAGTGGACGGCCTCGCCCGCGGCGGCTTCGGGAACCAGGGCGACCTTCATATCCATCATCGGGCCGACTCCCCCCCACGCAAGACGGCGGCGAACATACCGCAAGGGAAGGGTCCGTCAGCCAGTATCGCACGATGAAAGCGCGGCCACGACGCTACATGCTTCGGCCGCAGGCGCGCGATCTCCAGCGCGCCGAGGCCCTGGGCGGTGAAGGCGCCCGGTTGCTGGCGCATGCGGGCGACGTCGGCCTCTATCGTAGCGAAGGCGATCGAGCGACCCTGCAACTCCGCCATCCCCGCCGTGGCCTGGCCGGCGCTCCACCCCAGCGCCCCTTGCCCGGTGTCGGCCACGACCCGCGCCATGCGAAACAGCCGCCAGTGCAGGTAGCCCAGTTCCCCCAGCGGATCGCCCGCATAGGAGCCCAGGTCGTGCGCCAGCTGCTCGGCATAGGTGGCCCAGGCTTCCGAGTAGGCGCTCAGATAGCGCTGCCGGGCCGCGTCGGCGGACTGGAGGGTCGCCTGCAGGGCGTGGCCAGGGACCGTCTCGTGGAAAGCGACGCTGGGCAGGGTCCAGCTGGGTCGCTCCCGGATGGCCTTCAGGTCGACATAGTAGGCCGGCGGTTCGCGATAGCCGCCCCGTCCGCGCGCCTCGTCGGCGGGCGACATGCGGCGCACCTCGGCGGGCGGGATCGGCAGGTCCCCGAACGCCTTCGCCAGCTTCGGCCGCAGCGCCGCCAGCCGCGCGTTCATCTCGGCGACGGCGCGATTCCGGCCCGCGTCGCTATCCGGGTAGAGATAGCGCTCGTCCGCGAAAAGCGCCCGTAGCCGCTCGGCCACCGTGCCCCGGCTCAGCCCTTGCCCGTCCAGCAGCCGATCGGCCCGCGCCTGGAGCCGCCGCGCCTCGGCCATCGCGCGGCGGTGCGCCGTAGCCGGATCGAGCGGCGCGCCCCACGCCTCCGCCAGGACCTGGGCATAGTCCGCGGCGGCCCGCGACGGGCTGGCCAGAAACGCCACGGCGGAGGCGAGCGCGGTTCGGCGGGTCCACATGAGGGCCGTGTCTAGCCGACCGAAACGGCGAATGATACCGGTGTCATCATGGAATTGGACCGCCGTACGCTCCTCGCCCTCGCCTCCACAGCCGCCGCGACGCCCGCCTTGGCCCAAGCCGCCGATCCCACGGAAATCGTCAGGCTCTGGCCGGGCCGCCCGCCCGGCGCGCTCGCCGTCCTGCCGCGCGAACAGATCGTCGACCGGGTGAAGACCTCGGGCTTCCAGGACCGCATCGTCACCGGGATCGGCGAGCCGCTGATGACGGTCTTCCGGCCCGCGAAGCCCAACGGCGCGGCCTGCCTGATCACGCCCGGCGGCAGCTACATCCGGGTGGTGATCGACAAGGAAGGCTTCGAGATCGGCCATCGGCTGGCCCAGGCCGGCGTCACCAGCTTCGTCCTGCGCTACCGCCTGCCCGCGGAAGGCTGGGCCAATCCGGCGGACGTGCCGCTCCAGGACGCCCAGCGCGCCATCCGCCTGATCCGCGCCGGCGCCGGCAGCTATGGGATCGACCCCGCCCGCGTCGCCAGCCTCGGCTGTTCCGCCGGCGGGCACGTGGCGGCCAGCCTCGCCACCGGCTATGGCCGCGCCGTCTACGCGCCGGTGGACGACGCCGACCGGCTCTCGGCCCGCCCCGACCTGTCGGCCCTGCTCTACCCCGTGATCGACATGTCCCCGCCCTACGCTCACACCGGCTCGCGGACATCGCTCCTGGGCGCGTCATCGAACCCGACGGCCGAGGCCGCCTATTCCCCGCACCGCAACGTCACGGCCGAAACCCCGCCGACCTTCCTGGTCCATGCCGCGGACGACGACTCGGTGCCGGTGGAAAACAGCCTGAACCACCTCGCGGCCCTGCGCGCGGCCAAGGTCCCGGCCGAGGCGCACATCTTCGAGGAGGGCGGTCACGGCTTCGGCATCTACCTGGCCCGCGGCAAGCCCGCCCACGCCTGGCCCGACCTGTTCCTGGCCTGGGCCGCGCGGCGGGCCTGGCTGGGCTAGCAGCGGCGGCGATTGCGCTATAGGTGGCGAGTGCCCGCCCTCAAGCCCACGCCGCACACCCTGTCCGCCATCCCCGCTGTCGGCGGGGAGGTCGACGTGGCGATCGTCGGCGGCGGCGCGGCCGGGATCTCGGCGGCGCGGCGGCTCATCGAGCTCAGGCGCTCCGTGCTGGTCCTGGAGGCGCTGCCCCGGCTGGGCGGACGCGCGCACACCGTCGACCTCCTCGGCCTTCCATTCGATCTCGGCTGTGGCTGGCTCCACTCCGCCGAACGCAACCCACTCGCCGCCCTGGCGGAGGCGCAGGGCCGCCCGCTCGATCGGAGTGAAGGGGCCTGGCGGCGGCAACTGCACGACATCGACTTCCCCCAAAGGGACCAGAACGCCGCCTGGGCGGCCTACCAGCGCCTCGGCGAACGGCTCCGCCACGCGCCGCCGCCCAGCGACCGGGCCGGTGACGCCGTGCCGCCCAACGACCCCTGGCGGCCGTTCCTCGATGGGCTGAGCAGCTTCATCAACGGCGTGGAACTGGACCAACTCTCTGTGCGGGACTTCCTGGCCTACGACGACGCGGCGAGCGAAGCCAACTGGCGGCTGCCGACGGGCTACGGCGCCTTCCTCGCGGACCTGGGCGGCGCGCTGCCCGCAGCGCTCGCCGCCCGCGTGACGTCGGTGACCGAAGGCGACGGCGTCACGGTGGAGACCGACCGCGGCGCGGTGCGGGCCAAGGCCGCCATCGTGTCTGTCTCCAGCAACGTCCTGGCGACCGGCGCCATCCGCTTCTCGCCGGCGCTCGACGACCACCTGCAGGCGGCCGCGCGCCTACCGCTCGGCCTCGACAACAAGGTCTTCCTCGCGCTCTCCGAGCCCGACGCGGTCCCGCCCGAGTCGCACCTGCTCGGGCAGCTGGATCGCGCCGGAACGGGGAGCTACTACCTGCGCCCGTTCGGCCGCCCGGTGATCGAGGCCTTCCTCGGCGGCGCGCTGGCCCGCGATCTCGAGGCGGCGGGAGACGATGCGGCCTTCGATTTCGTCCGCGGGGAGCTGCGCGAACTCCTGGGCTCCCGGTTCGTCCAGTCGTTGACGCCGCTCGCGGTCACCCGCTGGGGCGCCGAGCCGACGATCGGCGGATCCTACAGCCATGCCGAGCCGGGGCATGCGGACGCGCGCGCGGTCCTCGCCCGGCCGCCCAGCCCGCGGCTCTGCTTCGCGGGCGAGGCCTGCTCCACCCAGGACTACTCGACCGCCCACGGCGCCTGGCGGAGCGGCCTGGCGGCCGCGGAGTGGATCGACCGCGGGCTGCCGAAGGCGCCATGATCGATCCGTCGTCCCGCGCGCCGGCCGGAGCCGCCCCTTGAACTTCTTCGAAAGCCTTCTCGCCCTGCTCGCCGTGGCCATCGTGCTGCTGCAGGTGTCGCGCCGGCTCACCATCCCCTACCCCACCATGCTGGCGGCGGCGGGCGTCGCCCTGGCCCTCGTTCCCGGGGCGCCGCCGATCACACTCGACCCGCACATGGCGCTGGCCCTCTTCATCGCCCCGGCCCTGGTGGATTCGGCCTTCGACTTCCCGGCGCAGGCCATACGGCGGCTCTGGCGTCCGCTGTTCGCCCTGGCCGTGCTGGCCGTTCTGCTGAGCGCCGGGGCGGTGGCCTGGCTCGGCGTCGCCATGGCCGGCCTGCCGCTCTACGCGGCCCTGGCGCTGGGGGCGATCGTCGCGCCGCCCGACGCCGCGGCGGCGACCGCCGTGCTCAGCAGCGTCCGCATGCCCCGCCGGTCGGTGGCCGTGCTCAAGGGCGAGAGCCTGCTGAACGACGCCACGGCCCTCCTGCTCTTCAGCGCCGCCACGGCCATGCACACGCAGCAGGGCATCGACACGAGCCTCGCCGTCCACCTGGGCCTGGCCGCCCCCGGCGGTCTGCTGCTGGGCTTCGTGATCGCCAAACTGTTCCGCTACATCACCCCGTTCGTCACCGGCACGCTCGGCGGCAACCTGCTGGAGTTCGTCAGCTGCTTCGGCGTCTGGATCATCGCCGAGCGCCTCGGCCTCTCGGCGGTGCTCTGCCTGGTGGCCTTCGCCATGACCATCGCGCGAACCGCCGGCCTGACGACACACCCACGCGTGCGCATTCACAGCTTCGCGGTCTGGACCACCGCGGTCTTCCTCCTGAACGTGCTGGCCTTCCTGCTCATGGGCTTCCAGGCGCGCTCGATCGTGAACGCCATGGAGCCCGGCCGCCTGCAGGAGGCGGCGATCTTCGCCCTGGCCGTCATCGTTTGCCTGCTGGTCGTGCGGATGGCCTGGGTGTTGCTCTACAACATACTCGCCCGCCGGTTCCGCGTGGTCCGCGGCGAGTATGTTGTAGAGCAACA
>Ga0209257_1002196_pt1 | contig 20183 bp, 18 predicted proteins | sample AraplaCvi_mCL_r2_FD_184277 | JGI IMG/M metagenome (GOLD analysis project Ga0209257, IMG submission 184277) | Arabidopsis root microbial communities from North Carolina, USA - plate scrape MF_Cvi_mCL_r2 (SPAdes) (version 2) | ecosystem: Host-associated > Plants > Roots > Endosphere | place: USA...
CACGGCATGGAGGGCGTCCGCTTCTACACCAAGGTCAAGACCATCACCGCCCGCTGGCCCGAAGGCGCCGTCGAGGACTCGGCCTTCGTCATCCCCACGATGAAGTAGGCCGTCCCGCAATGCCCAAGACCTACGGCCCGATCACCGACCGGCTGCTGAAGCTGCGCCCCGGCTCCTCGTGCTTCGTCAGCCTGCGGCGGCTCTGCTTCAAGACCCTGCGCAAATATGCGCCGGAGTACGAATGGTCGGTGGAGACCCGCGAGGGCGGGCTGGTCGTCACCCGCGTGCGGTGAAGGTCGCGGCGTGGGCCGTGGTCGGGCGCTGCGCTTCCACGGTCGCGGCGGCGTCCAGCAGCAGGGCGTCGTATCGCTCGAGGTCGTAGGCGATGGCGCCGGCCGTGACCCGCAGCGGGCCGCCGGTGGCGATCACCAGCCGATGGCCGGCGACGGCCGCCAGCGTCAGCGGCGGGCCGACCTGCAGCCGGTCCAGAGCAGCGCGGACGCCGCCGCGACGGCTCATCAGGTTGAGGTCGAGCACCGGCCCGTCCAGCACGCGCCCCGTGGTGGCGGCGTCGCCGGGGAAGGCCGCCGGCGGACCCGCGGGCGTCAGGTCGAACTCGCCGAACGCCGCGACCGCCAGCGCCAGCCGGCCCTCCAGCACCGCCAGGATCCGGTCCACGTCCGGGAATACCGAGAACGGCCCGTCCGAGCGGACCTCGGCCATGCTGACCCGCCACTGGAAGTCGTCGAAGCCCGAGCCGGGCGGCCAGGCGGCCACCTCGCGGGTGACCCCGCCGCCATTCTTCCAGGGCGTGGCGACCCGGTCGGCGGCGCGGAGCAGCGTGGCGTTCACCCCAGGATGCCCGGCAGGTCGAGCTGCTTCTCGCGCGCAACCTGCAGAGCGATGTCGTAGCCGGCGTCGGCGTGGCGCATGACGCCGGTGGCCGGGTCGTTCCACAGCACCCGCGCGATCCGCTTCGCAGCCGCCTCGGTGCCGTCGCAGACGATGACCATGCCGGCGTGCTGCGAGAAGCCCATGCCGACCCCGCCGCCATGGTGCAGCGAGACCCAGGTGGCGCCGGAGGCGGTGTTGAGCAGGGCGTTCAGCAACGGCCAGTCGGACACCGCGTCGGTGCCGTCGCGCATGGCCTCGGTCTCGCGGTTGGGCGAGGCGACCGAGCCGGAGTCCAGGTGGTCGCGGCCGATGACGACCGGAGCCTTCAGCTCGCCCTTGGCGACCATCTCGTTGAACGCCAGGCCCAGGCGGTGCCGGTCGCCCAGGCCCACCCAGCAGATCCGCGCCGGCAGGCCCTGGAACTTGATCTTCTTGCCCGCCATGTCGAGCCAGTTGTGCAGATGCGGGTTGTCCGGGATCAATTCCTTCACCTTGGCGTCCGTTCTGGCGATGTCCTCCGGATCGCCCGAGAGCGCGGCCCAGCGGAACGGGCCGATGCCGCGGCAGAACAGCGGGCGGATGTAGGCCGGCACGAAGCCCGGGAAGTCGAAGGCGTTGGCGACGCCGGCTTCCTTGGCCATCTGGCGGATGTTGTTGCCGTAGTCGACGGTCGGCACGCCCGCGGCCTGGAAGTCCAGCATCGCCTGGACGTGCTCGGCCATCGACGCCTTGGCGGCCTCTTCCACCTGCTTCGGATCCTGGGCGCGCATGGCGGCCCACCGCTCCAGGGTCCAGCCCTTGGGCAGGTAGCCGTTCACCGGGTCGTGGGCCGAGGTCTGGTCGGTGAGCAGGTCGGGCCGGACGCCGCGGGCGAACAGCTCGGGCAGCAGCTCGGCGGCGTTGCCCAGCAGGCCGACCGAGATCGGCGCCTCGTCGCGGCAAGACTGCTCGATCCAGGCCAGGGCCTCGTCGACATCGGCGGTCTGGCGGTCGAGATAACCGGTGCGCAGGCGCATATCGATGCTGGACTGCTGGCACTCGATGGCCAGGCACGACGCGCCGGCCATCACCGCCGCCAGCGGCTGGGCGCCACCCATGCCGCCCAGGCCCGCAGTCAGCAGCCAGCGGCCGGACAGGTCGCCGGCGTAGTGCTGACGGCCCATCTCCACGAAGGTCTCGTAGGTGCCCTGCACGATCCCCTGGGCGCCGATGTAGATCCACGAGCCGGCGGTCATCTGGCCGTACATGGCCAGGCCCTTGCGATCGAGCTCGTTGAAATGGTCCCAGGTGGCCCAGCGCGGCACCAGGTTGGAGTTGGCGATCAGCACCCGCGGCGCATCGGCGTGGGTGCGGAACACGCCCACCGGCTTGCCCGACTGGACCAGCAGGGTCTCGTCGTCCTCCAGCCGGCGTAGGGTCTCGACGATCTTGTCGAAGCTCTCCCAGTCGCGGGCGGCCCGGCCGATGCCGCCATAGACCACCAGCTCTTCGGGCCGCTCGGCGACGTCGGGATGCAGGTTGTTCATCAGCATCCGCAGCGGCGCCTCGGTGAGCCAGCTCTTGCAGCTCAGCTCCGAGCCCGTGGCGGGGCGGATCACGCGGGTCTTGTCGAGGCGGGTCATGCTTTGGCGAAGTCCAGGCAGGCGGTGAGCACTTGGGTGAGGGCGGCGCGCATCGGGGCGGCGCGTTTTTCGGCGTAGGCCGTGGGCCAGATCTGCGAGGTCAGCAGGCCCGGCGGCTCGTCCATGTAGCCGCGGCAGGCCAGCTCCATCTGGATGGCGTGGATCCCGTCGGCCGGGCGGCCGTAGTGGCGGGTCGTCCAGCCGCCCTTGAACCGGCCGTTGGTGACCCGGCTGAATTCGCTGGCGTCGCAGGCCGCCTCGACGGCGGCGGTCAGCGCCGGGTCGCAGGTCACGCCGGAGTTGGTGCCGATGTTGAAGTTCGGCAGCAGGTCGTCGAACAGCCGCGGGATCGCCGAGCGGATCGAGTGGGCCTCGTACAGCACCACCTTGCCGTGGATGGCGCGCAGCCGGTCGAGCTCGGCCTGCAGGGCCGCATGGTAGGGATCGAAGTACTCGGCCCGCCGCCGCGCGATCTCCGCCTCGTCCGGCTCGCCGGTGCGATAGAGCGGCTCGCCGTCGAAGGTGGTGGTCGGGCAGAGACCGGTCGTGGCCTGGCCCGGATAGAGCGAGGCTCCCGACGGGTCGCGGTTCACGTCGATGACCGTCCGGCTCATGGCCGTCCGGATCGTGGTGGCGCCGAGCGAGAGGGCGAAGTCGTAGAGCTTCTCGAGCCACCAATCGGCGTCCTTGCGGGCCAGCCAGGGCGAAATCAACCGCGCCGCGACTTGGGTCGGCAGCTCGGTCCCGGTGTGCGGGAAGCTGACCACCAGGGGCGCGTCGCCGCGATGGACCTCCAGCCAGTCGTTCATGCCACGCCCGGCAGGTCGAGGGCTGCGGCGGTGACGACCGCGCCCGAACGGACCAGGCGGTTGGCGGCCTCGATGTCCGGGTGGAAGTGGCGGTCGTCGTCCAGGTGCGGCACCTGTTCGCGCAGCAGCGTCCGCGCGGCTTCGAGCGCCGGGCTGGACGTGAGCGGCCGGTGGAAGTCGCAGCCCTGGGCCGCGGCCAGCAGCTCGATGCCCACGACCGCCGTGGCGTTGCGCGTCATCGGCAGCAGGCGCGCGGCGCCGTGCGCGGCCATGGAGACGTGGTCTTCCTGGTTCGCCGAGGTGGGGATGGAGTCGACGCTGGCGGGATAGGCGCGCTGCTTGTTCTCCGAGACCAGAGCGGCGGCGGTGACTTGGGGGATCATGAAGCCGGAGTTCAGGCCGGGCTTGGGCGTCAGGAAGGCGGGCAGGCCGCTGAGCGCCGGGTCCACCAGCATGGCGATCCGCCGCTCGGCCAGGGAGCCGATCTCGCAGACCGTCAGGGCGATCATGTCGGCGGCGAAGGCCACCGGCTCGGCGTGGAAGTTGCCGCCCGACAGCGCCTCGTCGGTGTCGGCGAAGATCAGCGGGTTGTCCGACACCCCGTTGGCCTCGTAGCCGAGGGTCGTCGCGGCTTGGCGCAGGACGTCGAGGGCGGCGCCCATCACCTGCGGTTGGCAGCGCAGGCAGTAGGGATCCTGCACCCGCTCGTCGTCCTTCAGGTGCGAGGCGCGGATCGCCGAGCCGGCCATCAGAGCGCGCAAGGCATCGCCGGCCTCGATCTGCCCCGGCTGGCGGCGCAGGACGTGGATGCGGTGGTCGAAGGGGGTGTCGGAGCCCTTGGCCGCCTCGGTGGAGAGCGCGCCCGTGACCAGGGCGGTCTGGAACAGCCGCTCGGCCTCGAACAGGCCGGCCAGCGCGTTGGCGTTGGAGAACTGGGTGCCGTTCAGCAGCGCCAGGCCCTCCTTCGGCCCCAGCGCCAACGGCTCCAGGCCGGACGCGCGCAGCGCCATGTCGGCCGGCTGATGGACGCCCCCCACCTCGATCTCGCCCACCCCGATCATGGCCGCGGCCATATGGGCCAGCGGCGCCAGGTCGCCGGAGGCGCCGACCGAACCCTGGGCGGGGATCACCGGCGTCAGGCCGGCCAGAAGCATCTTCTCCAGCAGGGCGATGGTGGCAGGCCGCACGCCCGAGGCGCCCTGGGCGAGGCTGGCCAGCTTCAAGGCCATCATCAGCCGCACGATGGCGGTGGGCGAGGGCTCGCCGGTGCCGGCGGCGTGGGACAGCACGATGTTGCGCTGGAGGGTCGCCAGGTCGCCGGCCTCGATCCGTACGCTGGCCAGCTTCCCGAAGCCCGTGTTGATCCCGTAGACCGGCTCGCCGTGCGCCAGGATGCGCTCGATGGCCGCCGCGCTCTCGGCGATCGGGCCGGCGGCGGAGGCGGGCAGGCGCACGGACGCGCCGCCGTAGATCTTGCGCCAGTCGGCGAGCGGGGTGTCGCCGGGAACCAGCAGGACGTCGTTCAAAGGCCTCTCCAGACGCGGGCGTACAGGGGGTTGAAGCCCATCCGGTAGACGAGCTCGGCGGGGCGCTCGATGTCCCAGATGGCCAGGTCGCAGGCCTTACCGGCCTCGATCGTGCCGATGTCGGCCAACCGGCCCAGGGCGCGGGCCGCTTCGCGGGTGACGCCGGCCAGGCACTCCTCGACCGTCAGGCGGAACAGGGTGGCGGCCATGTTCATAGTGAGCAGCGGCGAGGTGAGCGGCGAGGTGCCGGGGTTGCAGTCGGTGGCCAGCGCCATCGGCACGCCGGCGGCCCGCAGGGCTTCGATGGGCGGCGCCTGTGTCTCGCGGACGAAGTAGAAGGCGCCGGGCAGAAGAGTGGCCACCGTGCCGGCCCGCTTCATGGCCGCGATGCCGGTGTCGTGCAGGTGCTCCAGGTGGTCGGCCGACAGGGCGCCGAACTCCGCCGCCAGGGCCGCGCCGTGCAGGTTGGAGAGCTGTTCGGCGTGCAGCTTCACCGGCAGGCCGTGCGCCTTCGCCGCCTCGAACACGCGGCGGGTCTGGGCCGGCGTGAAGCCGATGCCTTCGCAGAAAGCGTCGACCGCCTCGGCCAGGCCCGCGGCCGCGACCGCCGGGATCATTTCGCGGCAGACCAGGTCGATATAGCCGTCGGCGTCGCTCTTGAACTCGCCGGGCAGGGCGTGGGCGCCGAGGAAGGTCGTGGTCACGCTCACCGGCCGGACCTCGCCCAGCCGCCGGGCCGCGCGCAGCGACTTCAGCTCATGCTCCAGCGACAGGCCGTAGCCGGACTTGATCTCGACGGTCGTGGCGCCCTCGGCGATCAGGGCGTCGAGGCGGGGCAGGGCCTGGGCGACCAGCTCGTCCTCAGAGGCGGCGCGGGTCGCGGCCATGGTGGAGACGATCCCGCCGCCGGCCCGGGCGATTTCCTCGTAGGAAGCGCCGGCCAGGCGCAGCTCGAACTCGTGGGCGCGGTCGCCGCCGTAGACCAGGTGGGTGTGGGGGTCGACGAGGCCGGGGGTGATCCAGCGGCCCTCGCAGTCGATGGTCGGCTCCGCCTCGAAGGCGGGCGCGTCGGCTGCGGCGCCGGCCCAGGCGATTCGGCCGTCCAGGGCGGCGACCACGCCGTGCTCGACCACGCCCAGACCGGGCGCGCCGAGGGCGAGGGTGGCGAGGCGGGCGTTCCGCCAGACCCGGTCGCAGCGCACGAAGCCTCCGTTCAAATCCTGGTGGCGAACCTAGCGCCGGGGCTTCTTATTGTATAGACATAAGTGGCGCCGACGGGCGCGCGACCAAGGAAATGGGCATGGCGGGACTCTGGTTCGAACACGCGCTGCTCGCCGAGGGTTGGGCCGACCGCGTGCGGGTCCAGGTCGAGGACGGCGTTGTCCGCGGGCTGCGCGCGGACGCCGATCCCGAAGCCGGCGACGAACGCGGCGGCATCGCGGCGCCCGGCCTGCCCAACCTGCACAGCCACGCCTTCCAGCGCGCCATGGCCGGCCTGACCGAGGTGCGCGGCCCGGAGGGCGACAGCTTCTGGACCTGGCGCGAGCTGATGTACCGCTTCGTGGGCGACCTCACGCCCGACGACGTGGAGGCCATCGCTGCCCAGGCCTTCCTGGAGATGCTGGAGACCGGCTTCACCCGGGTGGGCGAGTTCCACTACCTGCACCACCGCCCGGACGGCGGCGCCTACGCCGATGTCGCCGAGATGGCGGCGCGGATCGCGGCGGCGGCGGAAGCGGCCGGCATCGGCCTGACCCTGCTGCCCGTGTTCTACGCCCACTCCGGCTTCGGCGGCGCTGCGCCGACCGACGGACAGCGCCGGTTCGTGAGCAACGTCGACGGCTATGCCCGCCTGCAGGAGGCCTCCCACGCGGCGGTCCGCGACCTGCCGGACGCGGTCGTCGGCGTCGCCCCGCACAGCCTGCGCGCCGTCACCGAGCACGAGCTGCGAGCCCTGACCACCTTCGCCGGCCCGATCCACATCCACATCGCCGAACAGGTGAAGGAGGTGGACGACTGCGTCGCCTGGAGCGGCGCCCGCCCGGTGGAATGGCTGCAGGACCGGTTCGGCGTCGACGACCGCTGGTGCCTGGTCCACGCCACCCACGTCACCGACTCCGAGCGGGGGCGGCTGGCGGCCCGCGGCGCGGTGGCGGGGCTCTGCCCGATCACCGAGGCCAACCTGGGCGACGGCGTGTTCCCGGCCGACCGCTACGTCGCCGAGGGCGGCGCCTTCGGGGTGGGGTCCGACTCGAACGTGCGGATCGATGCGGCGGAGGAGTTGCGGCTGCTGGAGTACGGCCAGCGCCTGACGCTCCGCGCCCGCAACGTCGTGGCCCAGCGCGAAGGCGAGGCGACGGGGGCGGCCCTCTACCGCGGCGCGCTGGCGGGCGGGGCCCAGGCGCTGGGTGTCGCGCAGGCGCCTGGACTGGCCGTCGGCGCCGCGGCGGACATCGTCAGCTTCCCCAGCAGCCATGAGGCCTACGCCGGGCGCTCGGGCGACGCCTGGCTGGACAGCTGGATCTTTGCCGGTGGGCCGGTGGAGCACGTCTGGCGCCGCGGCGGCCGCGTGGTCGAGCACGGCCGCCACCACGCCCGCGAGCGGATCACGGCACGCTACCGCGAGGCGCTGGAGCGCCTGCTGCGCCGATGAGCGACGCCACCCTGCACAAGCGGATCCGCGCCGACGTCTCCGAGCGCATCCTCTCGGGCGCCTGGCCGCCGGGCCATCGGGTGCCGTCCGAGCACGAGCTGATGGCCGAGTACGGCTGCTCGCGGATGACGGTGAACAAGGCGCTAGCGCCCCTGGCGGAGTCCGGGCTGATCGTGCGGCGGCGCAAGGTGGGCTCGTTCGTCTCGCGCCCGCGCATCCATTCGGTGGTGATGGACATCCCCGACATCGCCGCCGAGGTGACGGCGCGCGGCGAGCCCTATGCGTACGAACTGCTGGCCCGGGCGGAGCGGATCGCCACGCCGGTCGAGGCGGCGGAACTCGGCCTCGACCGGTCGGTGCGCGTGCTGGCCCTGCGCTGCCTGCACCGCGCCAGCGACCGGCCGTTCGGGCTGGAAGACCGGCTGATCAACCTGGAGGCCGCGCCCGAGGCCGCCGGTGTGGATTTCGCGACGTCGCCGCCGGGGAGCTGGCTGCTGGGCCACGTCCCCTGGACGGAGGCCGAGCATCGGATCAGCGCCGCCAATGTGAGTAAGGCGGTCGCCGCCACCCTCGGCATCGCGCCGACGGCCGCATGCCTGGTGCTGGAACGGCGGACCTGGCGCGGCGAGGATCGCATCACCCACGTGCGCCTGACCTTCCCGGGCGAGGCCTACGACCTGGTCGCCCGCTTCGCGCCGCAGGGCGGGGCGGGTTAGGGCGCGTCCGCAGTACTGGCCCGGACCACGAGCTGGTGCGGCAGGGTGACCTGTTGGAAGGCCTCGCTCTGGCCGGCGAGGATTTCCAGCAGCAGGCGGACGGCCTCCTGCCCCAGCAGCTCCATCGGCTGGGCCACGGTCGTCAGGGCCGGGTTCAGGTGCTTGGCGAAGCGGATGTCGTCGAAGCCCACCAGCGACACGTCCAGCGGACAGCGAAGGCCGCGCTGGCGCAGGGCGTCGAGCGCGCCCATCGCCATCTCGTCGCTGAAGCAGAAGAGCGCGGTGAGGTTCGATGTGGCGTCCAGCAGAGCCAGGGTCTCGCGCACGCCGGCCTCGATCGAGAAGTCGCCGGTGGCGATCCGCAGCGCCGCCTCCTGCCCGCGCGCGCCGGCCGCCGCATGGACGCCGGCCAGGCGGTCGCGGCTGATCGGGCTGGCCAGGGGGCCGGTGATCACGCCGATGCGGCTGTGGCCCAGGCCGTAGAGGTGCTCCATCGCCTCGGCGGCGGCGCGCTCGTTGTCGATGTGGGCGCTGGAGACGGCCAGGTCTGGGCTGAACTCGCAGCCGTTGACGATCGGCGCGCGCGGCCCCTGGGCCTGCATCATGTCGGCCAGCGAGTCGGGCAGGCGGTGGCCGAGGAAGATCAGGCCGTCCGCCTCCTTGCGCCGCAGCATCTCGCCATAGCGCTCCTCCCGCTCGGCCTCGTGGCGCGTGTCGCCCAGCAGGACCGAGTAGCCGGCGTCCTGGGCGGCCTGCTCCACGCCCCGAATGACCTGCGAGAAGAACGGGTTGGAGATGTCCGGCACGGTGACCAGGATCTTCTCGGTGCGCAGCGTGCGCAGCATCTTGGCCGCCATGTTCGGCGCGTAGCCGAGCGCCGTCACGGCGGTCATCACCTTCTGGCGCGTGGTCTCGGCCACCAGCTCCGGCGCGCTCAACACCCGCGAAACCGTAGCTGTGGAGACCCCGGCGCTCCGGGCGACGTCCTGAATCGTGGCCATGGCCCGACACTGGAGACCCCGGCTCTGCAATTCAAGGCGCAGACTGCTCGCGCACACACGGGTTGTGCGGTTGCCTGCGGCAAACCGCTTTGCTATCTCTGAAATCGATTACATGGGCGGACAGGGGCCAGCTTCAATAGGCTCCGCCGCAGGCCTGTCGGGAGGGGCCGAAGTATGACGCAACAGGCGCGGCTTTTCCTGATGATGGTGCTCCAGCTGGCGGTCTGGGGCGCCTGGGCTCCGAAGCTGTTCCCCTACATGGGGATGCTGGGTTTCGCGCCCTGGCAGCAGTCACTGGTCGGCAGCTCGTGGGGCTTCGCCGCCCTGGCCGGGATCTTCTTCTCCAACCAGTTCGCGGACCGCAACTTCGCCGCCGAACGCTTCATGGCGGCCAGCCATCTCCTGGGCGGCCTGGCCCTGCTGGGCTGCGCCTTCACCACCAGCTTCTGGCCGTTCTTCGCCTGCTACCTGGCCTTCAGCTTCGTCTATGTGCCGACCCTGTCGGTCTCCAACTCCATCGCCTTCGCCAACCTGGCCGATCCGGCCAAGGACTTCGGCGCGGTCCGCATGGGCGGCACGGTGGGCTGGATGCTGGTGAGCTGGCCCTTCGTCTTCCTGCTGGGCGCGCATTCCGGCCCGGACCAGATCCGCTGGATCTTCATCGTCGCCGCGATCGTCTCGTTCGCCCTGGCCGCCTACAGCCTGACCTTGCCGCACACCCCGCCGAAGAAGGACGCCGCCGGCGCCGACCCGCTGGCCTGGCGCGAGGCGATCAAGCTGCTCAGCGTGCCCTTCGTGGCGGTCCTGTTCCTGGTCACCTTCGTCGATAGCGTGATCCACAACGGCTACTTCGTGATGGCCGACGCCTTCCTCACCGAGCGCGTGGGCATCGCCGGCAACCTCAGCATGGTGGTGCTCAGCCTGGGCCAGCTGGCCGAGATCGTGACGATGTTCATCCTGGGCGGGGTGCTGATCCGCCTGGGCTGGAAGGCCACCATGATCATCGGCGTCCTGGGCCACGCCGCGCGCTTCGCGGTGTTCGCCTTCTTCGCCGACAGCGTGCCGACCATCATCGCCGTGCAGCTGCTGCACGGGATCTGCTATGCCTTCTTCTTCGCCACCGTGTACATCTTCGTGGACGCCGCCTTCCCCAAGGACGTCCGCACCAGCGCCCAGGGCCTGTTCAACCTCCTGATCCTGGGCGTCGGCAATGTGGTGGCGAGTTTCGTCTTCCCGACCCTGATGGGCCGGCTGAAGGACCCGCTCACCGGCGCGGTCGACTACCAGAGCCTGTTCATGGTCCCGACCGGCATGGCCCTCGTCGCCGTGCTGTTGCTGGCCCTGCTCTTCCGTCCTCCCACCCGAGCCCCTGAATCCGTGGCGATCGCGTGATCCCCGCAAACCAAGGAGACGCCTCTTGCGCCCGACATCGTCCGCACTTCACCGGCGCGGCTTCCTGGCCGCGGGTTTCGCCGCCATGACGGCCGGCGGCGCGAACGCGGCGGCCCAGCCGTTCTTCAAGCGCCAAGGCCTGCCTATTGGCATCCAGCTCTACACGCTCGGTCCGGACGCGGCGAAGGACCTCGAGGGCACGCTCAAGGCGGTGGCCGGGATTGGCTATAAGACCATCGAGCTCCAGGGCCTGCTCGGGCGCACCGGCGCCGAGATGCGGAAGATCATGGATGCGGCGGGCCTCGCCTGCCCGAGCATCCACGTTCAGGGCCGCGGCCAACTCGACGGCGACCTCGCCAAGCTGGCGGACGAGCTCAAGGCCCTCGGCGTGAAAACCGCCGTGATGCCCGTCCCCGTGATTCCCGACCGGCTGACCCAGGCGGCCGGCGGCGACTGGCGCAAGTCGCTGAGCCTGCTGACCGCCGACGACTGGAAGATGAACGCCGACTTCCTGAACGAGAAGGCCGCGGTTCTGGCGAAGTCGGGGATCAAGCTCGGCTATCACAACCACAATTTCGAGTTCACGCCCCTGGGTTCGACGAACGGCCTGGAGATCATGATCCAGCGCACGGATCCGAAGCTGGTGACCTTCGAGCTGGACGTGGGCTGGGTGGCGGCCGCCGGCGTCGACCCGGTGGCGTTCTTCGGCAAGCACAAGGGCCGCTTCAGCCTGATGCACATGAAGGACATCAAGGTCGACACCCAACCCAATTTCGAACTGAAGATGGACCCGACCGAGGTCGGCTCGGGCAAGCTGCCCTGGAAGACCCTGCTGCCCGCCGCCTACGCCGCCGGCGTGCGCGGCTTCTACGTCGAACAGGAGCCGCCGTTCGCCCGCCCGCGGATCGAAGCGGCGAAGATCAGCCACGACTATCTGGCGAGCCTCGCCGCGTGAGCGGACGCGGACCCATCCGGCTGGCCATGGTCGGCGGCGGCCCTGGCTCCTTCATCGGGCCGGTGCACCGCATGGCCGCCGAACTCGACGGCCGCATCCGCCTGGTGGCCGGCGCCTTCAGCCGCGACCCCGCGAAGAGCGCCGCGCAAGCGGCGGACTGGGGCGTGGCGGCCGACCGGGCCTACGGCGACTACCACGCCATGATCGCCGCCGAGGCCGCGCGGGCCGACGGCGCCGAGATGGTGGCGGTGGTCACGCCGAACCACCTGCACTTCGATGTCTCGGCGGCCGCGTTGAAGGCCGGCCTCCACGTGATGAGCGACAAGCCCGCGACCTTGGACCTGGCCGAGGCTCGCGCCCTGGCCGAGGTTGTGGCCGGTTCGGGCCGGCTCTACGGCCTGACCCACGTCTACACCGGCTATCCGATGGTCCGAGAGGCGCGCGAGATCATCCGGCGCGGCGACCTGGGCGCCATCCGCAAGGTGGTGGTGCAGTACTCCCAGGGCTGGCTGTCGCGACCGATCGAGCGCGAGGGCAGCAAGCAGGCCGCCTGGCGCGCCGACCCGGCGCAGTCGGGCGTCGGCGGCTGCATCGGTGACATCGGGGTCCACGCCTTCAACCTCGCCGAGTTCGTGAGCGGCGTTCGGGTCGAGCGCCTATGCGCCGACGTCTCGACGATCGTGCCGGGTCGGCCGTTGGACGACGACGCCAATGTCCTGCTGCGGTTCGCGGGCGGGACGCGGGGCGTGCTGGTGTCCTCCCAGGTCTCGGCGGGCGCGCGCAACGGGCTGAACATCCAGGTCTACGGCGAGAAGGGGGGCCTCTCCTGGTCGCACGAGCGGCACACCGAGCTGGTGATCGACTGGCTGGATGCGCCCAGCCAGACGCTGCACGCCGGTTCGCCGTATCTGAGCGCCGTCGCCCAGGCGGCCAATCGCATCCCCACCGGCCATCCCGAGGGCTTCATCGAGGCCTTCGCCAACCTCTATCGCGACTTCGCCGACGCCATCGCCGAGGGCCGTCCAGACGCCGTCCTGGTGCCCGACATCGCCGAGGGCGTGCGCGGCATGGCGTTCGTGGAGACCGCCGTGGCGGCCAGCCGCGCCGGCGACGGCTGGGTCGCCCTGGAAGGATCCTGACATGAAGACCCTCAAAGGCCCCGGCATCTTCCTGGCCCAGTTCATCGGGGACAAGGCGCCGTTCAACAAGCTCGATACCATGGCCGAATGGGTCGCGGGCCTGGGCTATGTGGGCGTGCAGATGCCGACGGGCGGCGCCGACTCGTTCTTCGACCTCGAGAAGGCGGCCGAGAGCCAGGCCTACTGCGACGACATCGCCGGCCTCCTGGCCGGCCACGGCCTGCAGATCACCGAGCTCTCCACGCACCTGCAGGGCCAGCTGGTGGCCGTGCACCCCGCCTACGACGAGCTGTTCGACGGCTTCGCCCCGCCGGAACTGCGCGGCAAGCCCAAAGAGCGCCAGGAATGGGCGGTCCGCCAGGTGAAGGCTGCCGCCAAGGCCAGCCAACGCCTGGGTCTGACGGCGCACGCCACCTTCTCCGGCGCGCTGGCGTGGCCCTATTTCTACCCGTGGCCGCAACGGCCGGCGGGCCTGATCGACGAGGCTTTCGCCGAGCTGGGCCGGCGCTGGAAGCCGATCCTCGACGTCTTCGACGAGTGCGGCGTCGACGCCTGCTACGAGATCCACCCTGGCGAGGACCTGCACGACGGCGCGACCTACGAGCGGTTCCTGGACGAGGTCGGCGGCCACCCGCGCGCCTGCCTGCTGTTCGACCCCAGCCACTTCGTGCTGCAGCAGCTGGACTACCTGGACTACATCGACCGCTACCACGAGCGCATCCGAGCCTTCCACGTGAAGGACGCGGAGTTCCGGCCGAACGGGCGCTCGGGCGTCTATGGCGGCTACCAGGGCTGGGTCGATCGCCCCGGCCGCTTCCGCTCGCTGGGCGACGGCCAGGTGGATTTCGGCGCGATCTTCTCGAAGCTGGCGGCCTACGACTATCCGGGCTGGGCGGTGCTGGAGTGGGAGTGCGCGCTGAAGCACCCCGAGGACGGCGCCCGCGAGGGGGCGCCGTTCATCAGGGACCACATCATCCGCGTCACCGAGCACGCCTTCGACGACTTCGCCGCCTCGGGGGCGGACCCGGCCGCGAACCGGCGGCTGCTGGGGCTGTAAACGTTTCTGTTCGTCATGGCCGGGCTTGTCCCGGCCATCCAGAGACGCCGCGGTTGAGGGCTTTGCGTGGCGTCACTACAGCCCGTCCGGCGCCATCGGTGCATCTGGATCCCGGGACGAGCCCGGGGACGACGAGCATGAGGGGAAGGTAGAAGTCCCCACCAACCCTACTTCAGCTCCTGGACCTCGATGTCCTTGAACTCGAAGGGGTGGCCCTCGCTCTGCAGGGCGATGTAGCCCTCTTTCACGGCGAGTGCGCCGCCCCGCTCGGCGATCAGGCGTTTTGCATCGGCGGCGGCCATCGGGTCGGCCGGATCCAGCTCGATGTCCGCATACCGATGCACGACCGCGCCGTTGATCTTCTCGGTGACCTGGCCGTTCGGGAGGACCTCCAGTTCCAGCTTGGTCCACGTGCCGTTGGGGATGATGGGGCCGGTCGAGGGGATGCAGTGCTCCGCCTGTCGCTTGCCGCCGATGGTGACGCTGACGCCGGGCGTGCAGACCGCGCCCGTGGCGCGGGGGGCGCCGAGAAGCTGGAACTCCACCGATACCGGGAAGGACTGGTTCAGCTCCATGCTTTGCGGGCTCTGGCTGTGGAACATCACGCCGCTGTTGCTTTGCGCCCAGCTCGGCGTGTCGGGCAGCGCAGGCTCGAGCACGCGGTAGTTCAGCCGCAGGCGATAGGCCTTGAACGAGGTCTTGTAGAAGAGGTGCCCGAACTGCAGGTCGAACTTGTCGTAGCCGGCGTACGAGACCCGGATCGCCCCGTCCTTGACGATGAAGGTGTCATGCCAGTTCTCGCCGACCGGGTGGCGCGCGATCTTGGCGGTCCAGCCGTCCAGCGTCTTGCCGTCGAAGATCGGCCGCCAGGGCCCCGCCGTCTGCGCCAGGGCGCCGCTCGGCAAGACCGCGCAGGCCAGGACAACCGCGGCGATCCGCGGCATATTCAGGGTCATAGATCGCCTCCCGATCCGTCGTTGTTCGCTTGCAGTGTAATCGATTTCATGGAACCTAGAAGCCAAGTATCGCAGCCGACCGACAGCTTCGGAACAGGCTGCTGAAGGGGAGGGACATGGCCAATCTCAACACCCGGGCGAAAGCCGAGAACACCTATGACGCCATCGTCGTGGGCAGCGGCATCTCGGGCGGCTGGGCCGCCAAGGAGCTGACCGAGAAGGGGCTGAAGACCCTGGTCCTGGAACGCGGCCGCATGTTGCGCCACATCGAGGACTACTCCACCGCCCAGACCAATCCCTGGGAGACGAAGTACCCGAGGGGCAGGCTGCCCCAGGCCGAGCTGGACGCCCACTACAAGGTCCAGCAGCGGACCGGGTACACGATGACGGAGTACACCCAGAATCTCTTCGTTCGCGACGACGAGAATCCCTACACCGAGACCAAGTCGTTCGACTGGATCCGCAGCTACCATGTCGGCGGTCGCTCGATCACCTGGGGCCGGCAGAGCTATCGCCACAGCCCCATCGACTTCGAGGCCAACGCGCGCGAGGGGATCGCGGTGGACTGGCCGATCCGCTACGAGGACCTCGCTCCCTGGTACGACCGTGTCGAGCGCTTCATCGGCGTCAGCGGCCAGAACGAGGGCCTGGCCCAGCTGCCCGACGGCGTCTTCCAGCCGCCGATGGAGATGAACTGCGTCGAGAAGGCCTTCAAGGCCAGCATCGAGGACCGCCTTGGCCGCCGCATCATCATGGGCCGCGCCGCCCACCTGACCGCCCCCACCGAGGAGCAGATCGCGCTGGGCCGCGGCAAGTGCCAGAACCGCAACCTGTGCATCCGAGGCTGCCCGTTCGGCGCCTACTTTAGCTCCAACTCCGCGACCCTGGTGGCCGCCGAACGGACGGGCAATCTGAAGATCCGGCCGAATTCGATCGTCACCGAGCTGATCTTCGATCCCGCCAAGAACAAGGCGACCGGGGTCCGCGTCATCGACGAGCAGACCGGCCAGCAGACCGAGTTCTACGCCGAGGTGATCTTCCTCTGCGCCTCGGCCCTCAGCAGCGCCTGGATCATGCTGAACTCCACCAGCCGCCGGTTCCCCAACGGCTTCGGCAACGGCAGCGACCAGCTCGGCCGTAACGTCATGGACCACCACCTGGGCGTGGGCGCTTCCGCCGAGGTCCCGGGCTATGAGGACATGTACTACTCCGGCCGCCGGCCGAACGGCATCTACATCCCGCGGTTCCGCAACCTCGGCGACGCTGGCAGCGCAAGGAAGGACTACCTCCGCGGCTATGGCTACCAGGGCGGCGCTGGGCGCGGGGGCTGGGATCGCCCCATGGCCGGTGTCGGCGCCGAGCGCAAGGCGGCGCTCACCCAGCCGGGCCCGTGGATGTTCCGGATCGGCGGGTTCGGCGAGATCCTGCCCTACGCCGACAACCGCATCACGCTCAACAAGGCCAAGACCGACAAGTACGGCCTGCCGACCCTGACCTTCGACGTCTCGATCCGCGAGAACGAGAAGGCCATGCGCAAGGACATGGCCGCCTCCGCGGCCGAGATGATGGAGGCGGCGGGGTTCAAGAACATTCGGGCCGGGGACGGCGGCTATTCGCCCGGCCTGGGCATCCACGAGATGGGCACCGCGCGGATGGGGCGCGACCCCAAGACGTCCGTGCTGAACGCCCACAACCAGGTACACGAGTGCAAGAACGTCTATGTCACCGACGGGGCGGCCATGACCTCGGCGTCGTGCGTGAATCCGTCGCTGACCTATATGGCGCTGACCGCGCGGGCGGCGGCGCATGCGGTCGAGGCCAAGAAGCGGGGAGAGCTCTAGGATGCTGAACCGACGCGAAGCTGCGCTCTCGTTCGGCGCGCTCTGGACCGCCCTGGTCCTGCCCGCCAGCGCCCTGGCCCAGGCCACGCCCACCCTGACCTGGACGCCCAAGGCCGTCACCGCCGAGCAGGCGCGGACGCTGGACGCCGTGGCCGAGACGATCATCCCTGCCACCGATAGCCCTGGCGCGCGCGCCGCGGGCGTGCCGCAGTTCATCGACCGGACGCTGGCGACCTGGTCCACGCCGGCGGACGCGGCGGCGATCAAGGCGGGGTTGGACCAGATCGATCGCGACGCGAAGTCCGCCCACGGCGCCGCCTTCGCCGCCCTGACGCCGGCCCAGCAGCAGGCGCTGCTGGCCCGCTACGACCGCGAGTCCAAGGGGTTCTTCAACGCCCTGAAGGAGCTGGTGACGGTGGGCTACTTCACCTCCGAGCCCGGAGCGACCATCGCCCTGCGCTACGACCCGGTCCCCGGCGACTACCGCGGCTGCGTGCCCCTCAAGGAGATCGGCCGCGCCTGGGCGACCTAGGGGCGGGCCGGTCACCGCCGTTCCGCCAAACCAAGCCTGTCACCCCGGACGGCTGCAAGCCGATCCGGGATGACAGCGCTTGAGGTCGCGGACTCGAACGTCTGTCGCGAGCAGCTGAACCCGGATCCTAGGGCAGCCGCTTGATCTTGATGTTCTTGAAGGCCACGGGATCGCCGTGGTTCTGCAGGGCGATGTGGCCGGTCGGCGAGGCGGCGAACGCGGGCCACTTGGCGAACTTGGTCGTCGCCACGCGGGCCTTGAAGTCGTCCGAATTCATGTCGTAGGCCGCCACCTTCACCCCGTTCAGCCAGTGCTCGACCTTGCCGTGGTCGACCACCAGCCGGGAGTGGTTGAACTGGCCCACCGGCTTCGGCTTGGCGTTCTCCGGCGCGTAGAGTGCGAACAGGCCGCCGGCCTGCTCCTTCGGCGGCTCACCGCGGGCGTTGTCCAGCACCTGGTATTCCGGCCCACTATGGTAGGTCTCCCAGCCGGCCTCCGACACATGGAACATGACCCCGGAATTCCCCTTCGGGCTGATCTTCCAGTCGAAGCTCAGGTCGAAGTTATCGAAGCTGTCCTTGGTCAGGATGTCCTTGGAGGTCTTCGGATTGGGGCTGAGCTCGCCCCTGGCCGTCCAGCCGGCGTCAGGTTTGGGACTCTTGAAGCCCCGCCACCCGGCGGTCGTCCGGCCATCGAAGAGCAGCGTCCAGCCGGCCTTCTTCTCGGCCGGGGTCAGGGTGTTGTCGGCCGCAAGCGCACTGGTGGCGACGACGGCCAGGGCGAGGCCGAGCGCGAGGAACTTCATCCGTGATATTCCCTAGAGGCCGAGTTTCTTGAACTGCGCTTCCAGCGCCGCCTTCACCGCGTCGGACGGGCCCTCGTCGACTTCACGGGCGATGTTGCCGATGTAGCCGATGTCCTTGAAGCCTTCCTCGGTCGTGTAATAGGCGCCGATGGTCAGGTGCCGGAACCGCTTGAAGAAGGCGTCGCCGGAGGATCGCAGTGCGGTCATCGCCGCGCCCCGGTCGGCCCCGCTCTTCTTGGCCAGCGCCTTCAGCCCGTCGCGGATCAGCGGCCGGTCCTTGAGCTGGTCGGGGTAGGGCGCGCTCACCCACTCGTCGATGAAGTCCGGGACCCCGAGCGCCGAGGCCGCCGGCGCACCGCCGCTGGCGGGCAGGATGAAGTCGGCCAGGACGGCGGCCGCCTGCAGCTCCTCGTCGCTGAGCAGGCGCGGCCAGGGCGCCTTCTCAGGCTTCGCCAGCTTGGGGTCGGTGCCATAGCCCTTGGCTTCGGGCTCGCCGCCGAGCTTGGGGCCATAGACCACGACGCCGGCGCCGACCGCGGTGGCGGCCCCGACCACGCCGATCCAGGTCAGCGCGGTGCGGCGGTCGATCTTGCGGACGTAGGGGGTCTCTTCGCTCATAGGGCCCCCCGCTTGGCCAGGGTCGCCAGGTGGTCGCTGGACCGCCAGGCGAGGGCTAGGATGGAAAGGGTGGGGTTCTTGTCCGGGCTGGAGACCAGCACCGCCCCGTCGGTGACGAACAGGTTCGGCACGGCCCACGCTTGGCCGTACTGGTTGACCACGGAGTCGGCGTCCGAAGCGCCCATGCGCACCGTGCCCACCTCGTGGATCATCTCGCCGCCCTTCGAGATGGCCTTGCGGCCGTCGGTCTCGACGTTGCCGACGGGCTTGCCGCCTAGCTTGTCGATCACCTCCAGGAAGGTCTGCGTCATGTGCGCCGCCTGCCGGGTCTCATACTCGCCCCACTTCCAGTGGAACCGCAGGACCGGGATGCCCCACTTGTCCTTCACCGTCGGGTCCAGCTCGCAGTAGCAGTCGTCGTTGGGGATCATCTCGCCGCGGCCGTCGAAGCCGATGGTGCTGCCGAACCGCTGGCGCAGCTTGGCCCGCAGGTCGTCGCCGACGCTGGTCTCGTCCTCGGGCAGCAGGCCGGAGAGGCCCATGGACGGCATGCGCCGGCCGCCGTTGATCTCGATGTGGTAGCCGCGCGGGAAGCCCAGCTCCTTGTGCTTGTCGTAGCCCCACCAGGGCACATAGGTGTGCTGCGTCCCCTGACCGTCGTCGTTGGTGGGCGGCAGGCCCTCCAGCGCCGGGAACTGGCCGTTCACGGTCAGGCCCACGCTGTCCATCAGGTAGCGGCCGACCATGCCGTGAGTGTTGCAGAGGCCGTTGGGGAAGGCCGAGCTCTTGGAGTTGAGCAGGATCCGCGCCGTCTCGCCCGAACCGGCCGCCAGGACCACGGCCTTCGCCGTGACCGAGTGGTGCTCGCCGGTGACCCGGTCGACGTAGCTCACGCCCTTCGCCTTGCCCGCCTTGTCCAGGTCGACCTGGTAGACCAGGGCGTTGGTGGTGATTGTGAGGTTCTTAGTCGCCATCGCCGGCGGGATCAGCACCGTGGTGCTCTGGAAGTTCGCCCCGATCGAGCAGCCGCGGCCGCACGCCGTGGCGAAGAGGCAGGTGTTTCGACCCTCCATCTTCTCCGTGACGATGGCCCCATGCATCGGCACGACGGGAATGCCCATGGCGTCGAACGCCCGGGCATAGAACAGCTCGAAGGCCCGCGGCGGCGCCGTTTTCATCAGGCAGCCGTCCGGCGAGTCCGGCGTGTTGGTGAGGTTGCGCGGCGGCGCGGCCCCGCTGACGCCGATCAGCTTCTCGGTCTTGTCGTACCAGGGCGCCAGGTCGTCGTAGGTGATCGGCCAGTCGTAGCCCAGGCCGTCGCGGCTGCGCGGCTTGAAGTCCAGCGGCCCGAAGCGCAGCGAGATGCGGCCCCAGTGGTTGGTCCGGCCGCCCAGCATGCGCGGCCGCCACCAGGTGAAGGGCTCGGAGCCCTCGGCCACGGTGTAGGGCTCGTTCGGCACCTGCCAGCCGCCGTCGATGGTGGCGTCATAGAAGCCGAACGGCTTGTCCGGCGTGCCCACCCCGCGCAGCGGCGCCTCGGCGTTGATGTTGAACATCGGCGTCTCGGTGACCGGGTCGTAATGCCGCCCCGCCTCGAGCATGAGCACCTTCAGGCCCGACTTCGTCAGGTGATAGGCGCTCATTCCGCCGCCGGCGCCCGAGCGGAC
>Ga0209257_1002198_pt1 | contig 20181 bp, 16 predicted proteins | sample AraplaCvi_mCL_r2_FD_184277 | JGI IMG/M metagenome (GOLD analysis project Ga0209257, IMG submission 184277) | Arabidopsis root microbial communities from North Carolina, USA - plate scrape MF_Cvi_mCL_r2 (SPAdes) (version 2) | ecosystem: Host-associated > Plants > Roots > Endosphere | place: USA...
CGTTGCGTTAGGAGAAGCGCTTCAGCCGGAATTCAAAACCTACGCCCGCGCGGTTGTAGACAATGCTCGATCCCTTACCAATGCACTGGTTGATGGCGGCTTGTCCATCGTCTCAGGCGGAACCGACAGCCATCTGATCCTGGTCGACCTCCGTGCCAAGAACGTTACCGGCAAGGATGCGGAAGCTACACTCGAACGCGCCGGCCTGACCTGTAACAAAAACGGGATTCCCTTCGATCCCCAAAAACCCGCCATCACGTCGGGAATTCGTCTGGGCACGCCAGCTGGTACCACGCGTGGCTTTGGCTCGGCTGAGTTTGCGCAAATTGGCCGGTGGATCGTCGAAGTTTTGGACGGATTGGCCGTTCATGGCGTCGAGGGAAATGATGCGACGGAACGCTCTGTGCGGACTCAGGTCTCTAGACTTTGTGCCGCCTTCCCACTTTCGGAACGCTTTCGCTCTTAAAATGGCGGGCGCCGCTCGACGGCGCCTAGTCACACGGTCTTGCCGAGTGACGAACAAGAGGGAGGCGAGCACCCGCCTCCCTCTTATTATATTATCGCTGGTCGATGGGCTTCGCTTGGGATCAAGGTTGCCTCTGTAGGCCAAAGATTGACTTGATCTCAACATAGTCTTCGAAGCCGTACTTACCTTGCTCTCGGCCATTACCGGACTGCTTATAGCCGCCGAAGGGCGCAGACGCATCCATTGGCGCGTTGTTAACATGGACCATGCCGGCTCTGATCCGGCGCGCCACTCTTTCCGCCTTCTTCAGGTCGTGACAAGACACATTCGCAGACAAGCCATAGGGAGTATCGTTTGCGATCTGGATCGCGTCATCTTCGTCCTGAAATCCAATTATGGACAAGACCGGCCCGAATATCTCCTCTTTCGCGATCTGCATCTCAGGTTTGACGTTTCCGAAAACAGTTGCCTGGACGAAATAGCCACGGTCCAGGCCAGACGGCCGGCCAATTCCGCCGGCAGCCAGGGTGGCGCCTTCTTCCACGCCAGAAGCGATGAGCTCCTGTACCTTCTTGAATTGAACAGCGTTTGCGAGAGGTCCCATTTGAGTCTCAGGCGAGGTTGGATTGCCGACGATGATTTTGTTAGCAACAGAGGACGCTATCGCAACGGCCTCATCCATGCGCTCAGCCGGCACCAGGAGGCGCGTCGGCGCAATGCAGGTCTGGCCTGAATTGCTGAAGCAACGGCGCGCGCAGCGCGCCACCGACTCTTCGAAATTGACATCGCCAAATACAATATGCGGCGATTTTCCACCCAGCTCTTGCGAGACCCGCTTTACGGTCTCTGCCGCATTCTTCGCGACCAGGATACCTGCCCGAGTAGAGCCGGTAAACGAAACCATGTCGATCCCCGGATGCCGGGTCATCGCGTCCCCAACGCCGGGACCATCGCCATTGATGAGATTGAACACACCTGCCGGATAGCCTGCTTCTTCGACCATCTCCGCAATGATCAATGCCGATAGAGGGGAGATCTCGCTCGGCTTCAACACAACCGTACAACCGACGGCGAGGGCTGGCGCGAGCTTTGCCATAACCTGGTTCGCCGGCCAGTTCCAAGGCGTGATCAGGCCGCAGACACCGATTGGCTCCCGTACCACTCTGGTCGACTTCAGCTCCTCGGAGAAGTCGTAGGTTGCAAGAACATCGCGGGCTTCGACAAGATGATCGAGGCCCGCAGGCGCCTGTGCAGTTCTCGCCCAATCGATGGGTGACCCCATTTCAGTGCTGATTGCAACCGCTAGATCCTCCTGGCGGCGGGTATAGGCCGCAATCAGGTGGTCAAGTAGCCTCAGCCGCTCGGAAACGCTCGTCAGAGAATAGGTTTCAAACGCTTTCCGCGCTGCAGCCACAGCACGGTCGACATCGACTTTGGACCCAAGAGATATAACCGCAATCTGCTCTTCAGTTGCCGGATTGATAACAGCAAAGTCCCTGGCGACAGCTGGCGCAACCCAATCACCGTCAATGAAAAACTCCAGCTCGTGGCTCATGTTCGCTCCTCTGTTGGTTACCCATTTCTATTCCAGCGCCGGCGACAACGGTATTGGCAAAACCCCAACTTTATATCGGAAAAGCCGCGAGGAACTGGGCAGGATTTGACAGGCCTGGTATCGCTTGCCGGCCACCAAGTTGTCCGGGATAGCGGAAGAGGTGCCGCCATCCTTGTCGGTGGCAAACAATTCCCTGTGCGACGTCGGTGGCTCTTCCGAATATTGTTTTTGTCAGTGGCGATGGTTGCGGGGAGAGCCCGAGATTAGAGTTCGTGTTGATCAAGTGGTGCCTCACGGGCGCCTGCAATGATTGCAAACGGAGATGCACCTACGATGAAAGCCGCTGTTCTTTATAACTGCAACGAGGATCAGGTCATTGAGGAAGTGACGATCGGCAATCCGGGCGACAGAGAAGTCTTGGTTCGAATCGTAGCAAGCGGCGTGTGCCACAGCGATCTGAGCTACGCCAAGGGTAAGATGCGTGCTGTCCCGCTGTTGCCGATCATACTTGGTCACGAAGCTGCAGGAATTGTCGAGCAGGTCGGCTCGTCAGTTTCTAAGGTCAAGAAGGGCGACCATGTTATTCTATCGTGGGCTCCGAACTGCGGTCAGTGCTACTACTGCCACAAATCACTTCCCACGATGTGCGACACCTATGGCGATGCGGCCGTGGCCGGCACGTTGTGGAATGGAGCGCGCCGCCTCGGGACGCCCGAGAAGCCTATCCATCATTTCACGTGCTTGTCCAGCTTTGCGGAATTGGCTGTCGTTCCGGAGGCTGCCTGCTCGACCATTGAGCGGGACGTTCCCTTTGAAGTTGCTGCTCTTGTGGGCTGTGCAGTCACCACCGGTTTCGGCGCAGTGGTCAATGACGCCCGGGCACAGCCGGGTGACGTTGTCGGCGTGATCGGAGTTGGGGGTGTCGGTATCAATGCTATTCATGCCGCGGCGATCGCCGGTGCGGAGGCCGTCGTTGCCGTTGATATCAAACCTGAAAAAGAGGCGGTCGCACGACAGTTTGGCGCAACCCACTTCATCAATTCCGCGACACAGGATGTCGCCGCTGAATTGAAGGCGCTCACGCGGGGCAGGGGTGCCGACAGCATGATTGATTGCACCGGGCGTCCCGCCGCGATCTCACTTGCCTATGAAAGTGCTCGGCCCGGTGGTTCCGTGATTTCTGTCGGTATTGCTGCGAAAGGCGAAATGGTCTGCCTGCCCGCGTCGACATTGCCCAACAGTCAAAAGCGCATCATCGGCAGCAATTACGGTGGTGGTGTGCCGGAGCGTGATTTTGATCGGATCCTGGCCCTTTACCGCGCCGGGCGCTTCAAGCTCGATGAGCAGATCGGCAAACGGGTTCCACTTGAGCAGATCAACGACGCATTCCGTTGGTTGGAACAGGGCGTGCTGGCGCGCACTTTGATCTGCTTCGATCACTGATCGGAGCAGCCTACCGCACCGTGCCGCCAATGCCGTCATCGACACGACGCCATCGGGCGTTGTGGTCGTATGCGCGCCGGTGGGGAGCAGAATGCTCGAAGTGAGCCCGCAGCTCTTTTCGGCAGCTTGCTCGTCGGCGCGTTCCCTTCGCTTCTTTAACCAGTTTCCAGCACCTTTGCGGTCGCGTGTCGCAGCGGTTAGATGCGATGTGCGACCCGGGAGCCTCCGAAACTACGGCCTCTGAAGCTGTGGTGTCGTCCTCACGGCATCCGTCAGCTTGAGCCGCAAGAATCAGCGATAGGCGACGTGGACCTCGATCTCGCGCACCAACTGATGCTCCGAGCGCAAGCCAAAAAGGTAGCCGATGAAAAGCGCCTTGAACATCAAGGTCGAACCGAGCGCAGCGTGGCCGTTGTCGGCGCAGGAAAGCCGGCAACACCCTCATGAATGAAGGAAAATCGATCACCGTATCGATCTTGCGAAGCAGGTGATCCTTCGGAACCTTCGGAACCAGTTGCTCGAGCGTTACCGAGAGCCGTCCGTTCGGGAGCCGGTTTCTTCAACATCCCCACTGAATCACAAACCCCCGGACCAAGCCAGGGGTTTGTCAGCAGTCCGAGGCCGGCTGACGCCGGCCTTCGCTTGGGAGGACGCTTCTTTTCAGTCAATCAATGACAGGCAATTTGGACGCAACGGTCTTTTGGAAGTTATGCAAGGCGGCTTCCCAGTGAGGCGAGAACCTGCTCGGGACCTTCAATTCTTCCCTGATGCGGGCCATTGCCTGCACCTCGCGCCAAGGGCCATCGTCCTCGTCGAGAACCTGCTTCCAATAGATCGTGTTTTCGTCACGCAGCTTCTTGTACTCAGGCGAAGTAGCGGCATCCCCGATGAAATAAGTGCGTGAGGTGTAATGCGTCAGCTCAGGGCCGCGTGGAAGCTGCAGCGACGCAGACACGTAGCTCGGCGTACAAGTCAGGATCGTGCTCGGAAAGATGAACAGGATCACGGTTTGGGCAATTCCCGTCTCTTCCATGTTGGGGAAGAAGGGCAGGGCGTTTCCATCGGCTGCCTTTGTTGCGTAACGCTTCTGCGATTCAGCCAGCGAGCGCCGCGATGAGAACCCGGAATACACTGTGCCTCCGATTTCCGACGTGTAGTCTTTGCTGTGGTCGAATGCCTTGTGAACAAAGGGCAAGTGGTAGTCTTCGATGCCGCCCTCAAGCACGATTTTCCAGTTGACTTGATAGTCACGGCTTCCACGACCGGTTGCCGGGTCTGCGGGCTTGACGAGAGAGAAGTCAAAAGTGCCTTCCACGCGCTCGCGCACCGGCTTAAGGTATTCGTCGAGGTCAACGGCCTTGCCGTCGATGTTTGCGAAAATGATATCGAAATACTGGCTGCTCCGGACCTCAATGAGCGACAGTTCCGATAGATCAAAGTTCTCAGCATTGTTCTGGTTCACGCCGGCGATCGAGGGAGTGGCCATGAGATTGCCCTCAAGCCCATAGGTCCAGCAGTGATAAGAACACCGGATCGTCTTGACGTTACCCTTGTCCTTGACAAGTTTCATGCCACGATGCCTGCAGATGTTGTGATAACACTTGATGCTGCCGTCCCTGACCCGGACCAGAATAAGTTCATAACCTGCAACGCTTACGGGAACGACATCGCCGATGTTTGGGATGTCGCTGGCAAAGCCAACCCCGACCCAACCCGAAGCAAAAATATGCTTGCGTTCGGCTTCATAAAAGGAGGGATCGTAATATGCGCGTCCGGGCAGCCCCTGGGCGAAACTGATCGGCCGGTCAAGTTTTTCTACGTCTCCATGCGACAGTGTATTGGACTCCAAATCACGCGTATCATGAACGTTCATAGCGATCCTCCGGGGAATTGTTTGCACTTAGCAGCCGGGTCACCAACTGCCCTGCCTGCGCGCCGCCCCCAATACTAGGCCCGCCCACCTGGAGCGACCATCGATAATTGGAGAACTTTGTTTCGGCAATTTTCTGCAGCGTCGAGACTTGTTGCCTGTTTAAGTGCCTACATCCGGTCTATTCAACATAGGATAGGAGCTGGCGAACGGATACTATGGAGGCGTTGATGATCGACCAGGTGAAAATGAAGGCGCTCGTCAGGACCGTTGACGGCCTGCAGATGCGACATGAAGTTGCCGTACCCCATCCTAAGACTGGTGAGGTACTTATCAAAGTCCTAGCGTTTACTCTTGCACAAGAGGAGGCTCTCCCGCTTCCGATCGGTGCCAAGGGCGAAAGAATCGTCGGGCGCGGAGTTGCGGGAAAGATTATCGCCGTGGGACCCGATGTCCCGGCGTGGCGTCTGGGGGATCTTGTGATTATCGATCCTGGTCTTGGAAGCAAAGAAGGCACTGATGGCCTGATGGGCGTAGATCGAGATGGAGGAGCATGCGAATACATCGTTACGACAGCATTTGACGCCTGTACGGTGAGTAGCGCTCTCGGACTCGAAACCGTTTCGCTCCTGGCTTCCTATTACAGCCTGGCAGATCGCGTTTTGACCTGGGCGCGCCTTTATCCCGACGAAAGCATTCTGATACTCGGGGCCGAGCAGGGGTCTGGGCCTGCCGCTGTCGAGCTTGCCGTCAAGAAGCGCGCGAAGGTCTATGCAGAGGGTCAAAACTGGTCTCATGGGTCACTCGCCGCTCTCGGGGCGGAGCCAATCGCAACTCCTGGCGATCTGAGTGGAATGAAAGTCAACGTGATCGCAGATTTCCGCCAGAAATGCAGTTGGAAGGACTGTCTTTCACATCTTCTATCGGACGGGGTCTATGTATCATATGAGGGCGACATCGTTCGCCACTCCGCCGATCCGGTGTCGGCCCTGGTAGATCCAGACATTTTCACTACCGAGACGCTTGAGCATCTCGCACGCGCTGCGGAGCTGGGAAGAATCACGCCGAAAGCAGCGCGAGCGTTGAGCTTTGATGAGGTCGCAACGAGGTCCAAGGACTTGTTCGTGCCACAGCAGCTCGGACCGACGATCGTAACGATGCCCGTCGAAGGATCGTGACGGGTCGTTTCGAGGAGACGCCAGACTAGATGATTGGGCAGCGTGTCCATTCGTCTAGCCTACGCTTATCAGGCAGCCGGCGGGGTCCAAAACACATCAGCATGACAATCTTCGCGTCTCAGCCCGAGCTCGAGCAAAGCGGACCTGCATGTCTCGATCATGACTGGAGGACCGCAAAGATATGCCTTCATACCAATGCAGCTGGTGATATCTCGCTTAATGGCGTCGGCCAGAAAGCCTCTGCGGCGCTGAGTGGCGTCATGTGCTGCAGATAGCACGATCTGGGGAGTGGATTGCCCAATAGCTTCCAAAAGCAGCGACAGCTCCTTCTCCAAATAGATATCTTCGTCCGAGCGAACGCCGAAAAAGATATGCGCCGTTGTTTTGGCTTCATCTCTGTGCATTGCCCGGACCATCGACATGATCGGAGCGAGACCCGAGCCGCCCGCGCAGAATATGACCGGTCCAGCATGCTGTTTACGAAGATAGGCCATTCCTCTTGGCCCTCGTACAGCCGCCCTGTCTCCAACCTTTATGTTATCATAGATATGCGGGCTGACCGCCCCTCCAGGGACGGCCCTGATATGAAACTCGAGAGTGGTCGAGCCTGGCTCATTGGCAAAAGAATAGCTTCGCGCTGGCAGTCCCTCGAACTGCACATCTGCATATTGGCCGGCGGCGAATTTGAACGCAGTTTTTTCCAAGCTCGCCATTCGCACAATCGCGATATCATGAGTGACGTGCTCCACTGACTCAACCGTCGCATGGACCTCCTGATACGGAGCTTGCGGAAGCTCATCGCGGTCAAGCAGTGAGACTTCGCAATCACTCTGAGGTACCGACCGGCATCCCAGGACGAACCCCTGCAGGCGCTCCTCTTCATCGAGAGCAACATCCAAGTAGGGCTTCATTTCAACGCGGCCCGATATCAACGCGCATTTGCATTCGCCGCAGACGCCGCTTCGGCAATCAAATGGAAAGGCGTGCCCCGTTCTCAGGGCGGCCTCAAGGATGGTCTCGTCCTCCTCGCACACCAGGTCCTGACTGTATTGCTGTACAACCAACTTAAAGGGCATTTCTTCAGTCCGTTCTCGATCACCGGCTGGGAGGAGCTATTCGGGCCATTAGAAATCGCGATCCTGACTGCAACCGCAATATAAACATTGCGAACCAATGTTCAGAAAGCACGATAATGGGGTCAGATGACCGCGCGCGAGAGCCGGTGGCGAATGGAAGGCGTCGCCTTGGCTTCCCTTGAAACAACGATTGGCATGAACGGGGAGAGAACAATCAGGCAGCCCGCGCTCCGTTCGAGAGGACGAGTGTTTTCGTGATCCGCTTTTCGCGGCCTGCTGTCCGAGGAATTCGCCGTAGAATGCGATATGGTGTTGCCGTTGCGCCTGCGAAGGGTAAACGGCTCGGCCGCCAACCGCTCGATTTGAAGAAGGTCGATGCGGCAATGATACTTATCGGCGCTGGAACGTCGCGGATTGAAGCTGCAAAGCAGCTCAATCTCGGCCGCTCTGCAATCTATCGGGAAATACGCAGGCTCGGGTGAGCCGATCTTCGGGAGTGAGAACTGCATGATTGTTCAGGCCTGTCTCAACGGCGCACGCGCCAGCGACTTCCATACGCGGCTTCCGCTTAAGCCGGAAGACATGGCGCGAGATAGCGCACTCTCCGTCGCCGCAGGGGCGGCCGAGCTTCACCTCCATCCACGTGGAACCGATGGAAATGAAAGTCTCGTGGCCGTGGACGACACGATTCTGGCCGTTCGTCGCACTTGTCCCGGCACGCTTATTGGCGTTTCGACGGGAGCGTGGATCGAGAACGACGAAAATCGAACCCGCGCCTGCATTGCCCAATGGAGGGTGCTGCCGGACTACGCCTCAGTGAACCTGTCAGAGCATGATGCACCTGCCGTTATGGAATTACTTCGGCATCGTGGGGTCGGAATTGAAGCCGGGCTTGCCTCGATCTCCGACGCTGAGCGTTTTGTAAAGCTCCCCAACCACGGTCAAGTTTTGCGTGTTCTGATAGAAATCGAAGAGCAGGTTCTGGGAGCGGCACTTAAGGTCGCGGATGACATTGCCGCTGTGCTTGATCGTGCTGGCCTGCGGCTCCCCATTCTCCTGCATGGGTTTGACGCTACCGTATGGCCCTTCGTCGAAGTTGCACTCCAACGTCGCTGGTCCACCCGGGTCGGTTTCGAAGACGGCAAACACCTCAAGGATGGGACCATCGCGACCGATAACGCTGCCCTTGTCGCAAACGCCGTCAACATTTTCCGTGGAATGTCTGCTAACTGATCCGTGCCAGTCGCCAGCGCTCCTACCCAGATGCGAAAATTCAAACGTGCCCCGTTTTCTCGTTTTTGATTTTAGTTCCATTGCCGTTGTTCAGCGTACTGTCAACGCTATGCCCTCAATGGGTGCTGAATCATGTGCGGCTTGGAACGCCGAATATTGTTTCTGCAAGTGACGATAGTGTCGCTGGTTTGCTGTCGATAGCTTCGCCTCATCCTGAGTTCAGGGTTGGTCCGCGTTCGCGCGCTCGATAGAGGAGGCTAAACGTGACATTCGAAAATCACGATCCCCGTTCCCACAACAGGTTCTCGCTGCCGGATGTCGAAGCTGATGCAATCCAGCGCGCGGATCGCGATCATTACACCCACGCCTGGCCAAGCTTCCGTTCGGCAAGCGAGACGGATTCCCTAGTGGTGACAGGGGGAGACGGTGCGTATGTTTATGACGCGTCGGGACGCCGCTATCTGGACGGGATGGGCGGACTTTGGTGCGTCAACATGGGGTATGGGAGAGACGAGATCTGTGATGCGATCGCAGAACAAGCCCGGAAACTCCCCTATTACAATCCCACGGACGGGCTTGCGAACGTCCCTGCTGTCAAGCTTTCGCAGAAGCTTGCATCGCTTGCTCCGGGCGAGCTCAATCACGTCTTTTACACCTGCGGTGGATCGACAGCCAACGACTCTGCTCTTCGGCTCATCCAGTTTTACCAGAGCGTGCGCGGAAAGCCGAACAAGACGTTTATCCTGACGCGGAACAGAGCCTATCATGGCAGCACGATCATGACAGCTTCGATGGGGGGCAATCCGCCGGACAGGAGTCCTCATCTCCGCTTCGTTACCGACACTATCCGGCAGGTCTCCTGCCCCAACATGTACCGCCGGCCGGATGGCATGAGTGAATCCGAATTTTGCGACCTTCTTGTTGAAGAGCTTCGCACGACAATCCTTGAGCTGGGTCCCGATAACATCGCCGCCTTTTTCGCTGAGCCGATCCTGGGTTCAGGTGGTGTGATCGTCCCGCCGGAAGGCTACAACTTGCGCACGTGGCAGCTGTGTAAAGAGTACGACATTCTTTACGTAGCAGACGAGGTTATCACCGCGTTCGGCCGCTTGGGTCACTTCTTCGCGTCGAAGGAAAAATACGGCGTCGAGCCCGACATCATCACCTTCGCCAAGGGTATCACGTCTGGGTATCAGCCATTTGGCGGCTTTCTGTTTTCCGACACCATCCACCAAACCCTGGTGAAAGCCGAGCCACAAGCAGCCTTCATCAATGGTTACACCTACTCGGGCCATCCCGTTGCATGCGCTGCTGCACTTGCCAATATTGCCCTCATGGAAAAGGAGAACATTTGCGACCACGTCCGCAAGGAAGGTGCTTATTTCGAACTGAAGATGCGCGAGCTCGCTGACCTTGAAATCGTCGGCGATGTGCGAGGCAGTCATTTTATGATGTGCATCGAAAGTGTCAGAGATCGATCCACCAAGGAGCCCTTTGATGCGAGCGTGCGAGCAGGTGATCTTGTTGCCAAACACTGCGGCGACTTAGGGGTGATCGTGCGTCCATTGGGCAGCATGAATATCATTTCTCCGCCTTTGATCATGACGCACGGCCAAATTGACGAATTCGCTCGACTGATGCGCCAGGCGATTGTGCTGACCCAGCAAGAGCTCGCCGCGGCGGGCGCAATGAAAACCTCCGCGGCTCTTCACGGGTAATCGTGCTGAAATGGATATCGTTTATTCCGACAAGCACCTGCTACATAGGGATCGCGTGGAGCCATCCGGTAGCCAATTCATGCCGGTGAGCGAAGTACCTGATCGAGTTGATCGGATTCTCGCGGAGCTTGGAAAACGGAAGCTCGACAAGGGAATTGTCGCGCCGAAGAACTTCGGAATGGAATTCATCTATGAAATCCATTCCCTGGAATACACAGACTTCTTACAAAAAGCATGGGCCTTGTGGGAAAACAGCGGCAGGAGCAATCCGGCGCTTCCAAATTTTTGGCGTCGTCGGGATCCACGCGTCAATCGAGGGAGTGAGATCGAGGCATTGCTCGATTATTACTCGGGCGACCCTGGTGTCTGCCTTGTGGAAGGAAGTTGGTCTGCGATACACGCATCAGCCGAGTGCGCGTTAACCGCCGCAAGCATGGCGTCTGAGACTGGTGGTTCGGCTATTGGCCTTTGCCGACCGCCAGGTCACCACGCCGGTTATGACGTCATGCGCGGGTCATGCTATCTGAACAACGCAGCGCTGGCTGCAAAGCGCCTGCGGTGGGGAGGCGCTCGCCGGTGTGCTGTTATCGACCTCGACTATCACCATGGCAACGGCACTCAAGAGATTTTTTATCGATCATCCGACATCCTGACGTGCAGCATCCATGCCGATCCAGCGACGGACTATCCATACTATTGCGGGTATGGCGATGAAATTGGTGAAGGTGACGGGGAAAATTTCAACGCAAATTTTGTACTGTCACGCGGCGTAACATCGGTGGATTGGTTCAACGCTCTTGAGGCAGCGGTCGTCAAGATGCGATCCTTCGGTCCTGATGCGCTCGTCGTTGCTCTTGGTGTCGACACCTATAGAGAAGAGAAGAAGGCAGGTTGTTTCTTCCAACTGGACGGCGACGACTACTTTCGTATGGGCGCCAAGTTGGCGCGGCTGAATTTACCAACTGTCGTCACCCTGGAAGGGGGCTACAACCTTGATGCCATTGGCGTCAATGTCGTCAACTTCGTGGAAGGCTTCAACGATGTTCATCGGGGCGCCTGACCACCCCAGAGTGCTCACGCTGATCCAGTAATCCGGAGCAGGATAGCATCGTCCACCAAGATTGCAGCGCCACCCCGAGAGGGCTGGCAGCTGCGCGACTTTCTCCTGACGAACCAGAAAGAGTTCACGATGAAGAATTACAGTATTGCCCTTATTCCGGGGGACGGCATTGGTCCTCAGGTTATCGAAGCCGCATGGGAAATTCTGAGCGGCGCAGCCGCCATTGAAGGCTTCACCCTCAACGCGACAACATTTCCTTGGTCTTGCGAGTTCTACAAACAAACTGGTGAGATGATGCCAAAGGACGGTGTGAAAACCTTACGCCAGTTCGACGCAATCCTGCTCGGCGCTGTCGGTTGGCCTGCAACGGTACCCGACTCGGTTTCGCTGCATGGGCTCCTCTTGCCTATTCGGAAAGCCTTCACGCAATATGCAAACGTTCGAGCTCATCGCATGCTCCCGGGCGTGGAGGGGCCGCTGAGGAAAGCGAACTTTGATATCCTCTGCATCCGCGAAAATACCGAAGGCGAGTATTCCGGGGCAGGCGGGCGCATTCATCAGGGTACACCCGACGAGATCGCAACCGAAACCTCGATCTTTACTCGGCGTGGAATTGAGCGTGTGCTGCGTTATGGTTTTGAACAAGCTCTCAACCGAAGCCGCCGGCTCGCGTCAGTCACGAAATCAAATGCACAAAAATATTCGATGGTTATGTGGGACGAGATCACCCACGAGCTTGCTGCCGAGTATCCGGATGTGAAAGTGACCAGCTATCATGTGGACGCTATCGCTGCTCGAATGGTGATGGCGCCGGAAACATTGGACGTTGTCGTCGCTTCCAACCTCTTCGGCGATATCCTTACTGATCTGGGCGCGGCAATTCAGGGTGGCCTCGGATTCGCTCCTTCGGCAAATATCAATCCCGAGCGGACCGCTCCATCGATGTTCGAACCGGTTCATGGTTCCGCGCCCGATATCGCGCATCTCGGGGTCGCCAATCCAATCGCAACGATCTGGTCTGGCGCGATGATGCTCGAACATCTCGGAGAACGGCAGGCGGCAAATCGGGTCATGGCGGCTTTGGAGGCGACGACACGCAGCGCCGTAGGAACCGTGCCGGGGAAAGACAAAACGGAAGCGATCGCGACAGCTGTATTCGCCGCGCTTCGAGATGTTGGTGTGGCGCATGGCGATGCCGAAGCGCGAACGCTTCCCACTAGTTCAATTCTAATACCGTGATGCAAACTGGTACGAAATTCGCGCGGTCTCGAAATGCTCGAGCCAAACCGGGAACCGGGCGGGCCGGTGGACGACGCCATTTTGCCCTATACCCTGACAGTGGCCGAAAGAGCTACCTGGCCGGATAATCCAAAAACCTCACATTATTAAGGCCGCATCGGGGTGGTCAAATTTCAAAGGGAGTAAACACATGGGCTCGTGGAGCGATTTTCGCCGGGACAGTATCCTGATTAACGGCCAATGGCTGTCGGCAGATAGCGGTGGCGTGCTTGACGTTGTCGATCCTGCTACAGGGGAAATCATTGGCACTGTCCCAAATGCCGGTATCTCCGAGACCAGGCGGGCGGTCCAGTCCGCGTCGACTGCATTTGAAAAGTTCAGTCGGACCACCGCGACCGAACGCGCCAAACTGCTTCGTGATTTGTCGACCGCCATTCTCGACAATCAAGATGCTCTAGCCGAACTCCTTACCCGTGAACAGGGTAAGCCATTGACTGAGGCCAAGGGCGAAGTGGCGACGAGCGCCGCTTATATCTTATGGTTCGCCGAGGAGGCGCGTCGGGTTTATGGAGATACTATACCTTCCCCGTGGGCCGACCGCCGGATCATGGTGACGAAAAGCCCGATAGGCGTCATCGGTGCCATCACGCCGTGGAATTTTCCATCCTCGATGCTGGCCCGTAAAATCGGGCCTGCATTGGCAGCTGGTTGCACTGTCGTCGCTAAACCAGCGAGCCAGACGCCTTACTCGGCACTCGCCTGGGGCGTCCTTGCTGAACAGGTTGGTATTCCAGCGGGCGTCATCAACATTATCACAGGCAGCGCCCGTGAAATTGGTGGAGAGTTGACATCCAACCCCCTGGTCAGAAAAATCACGTTCACGGGATCGACGAATGTTGGCAAGCTCCTGTTGAAGCAAGCAGCTGAAACGGTCAAAAAGGTCTCGATGGAACTCGGCGGCAATGCGCCATTCTTGATCTTCGACGACGCCGATCTTGACCGTGCCGTTTCCGGGGCGATAACGGCGAAGTTCAGGAATGCCGGACAGACTTGCGTCTGCACCAACCGTCTCTATGTCCAAGCCGGGATCTACGACCGCTTCCTTGAAGCCTTCTCCAACGCCACGGAGACGCTAGTCGTCGGCGCGGGGCTTGAGCAGGGTGCTACCCTCGGTCCACTGATCGATGAGGCCGCCGTCGCCAAAGTTGAGGAATTCATGACTGATGCTCTCGGGAAGGGGGCGCGTGTCGTCACGGGCGGCAAGCGGCATCCGAAGGGCGCCCGATTCTATGAAGCCACCGTGCTTGCCGACGCCAACGCCACGATGAACTTCGCTCGCAACGAGATCTTCGGCCCAATTGCGCCTGTCTTCAAGTTCGAGACCGAAGACGAGGCCGTACGCCTGGCCAACGACACCGAGTTCGGTCTAGCCGCATACTTCTATACTGAGGATCTGGGCCGGGCGTTCAGGGTCTCAGAGCGCCTTCAATACGGCCTCGTCGGCATCAACGAAGGCTTGATTACCACCGAAGTTGCTCCATTCGGAGGCTTCAAGGAATCGGGGGTCGGCAAGGAAGGATCCAAGTACGGCATCGATGACTATCTCGATGTGAAATATGTCTGTGTCGGCGGGCTAGGTCTCTAGTCGGACGGCATGGCTCACCGGCGATATCGAATTGCACTGATTCCTGGTGACGGCTCGCAGTCAAAGTGACTAATGGAGCGTGGCTAGCATCACCCAGATCGTGAAGACACTACTTGACGGATTTGGATTTTGCTTGCTGGTACAGGCGGTCGCAGAGTTGAACTCTGGCCGCCTGACCTAAACGTTGGGCACCCGTGCCCTTCCTAGCCGCTACCATCTCTCATCGCGACAAGAACGTCGTTCACCTGCCTAACACACACAGCATTGTGCCCGTCTTCTCCATTGGTCACGGCGAGCTAAGTGGCCACGAATGCGGCCCTCGGCGATGCTTGCTTGGTATGAGATAGAGCTGATCCATAGCTGTCGAGCTATAGTGACCTGCCACTGAACTTTCATCCTCGCCTCGGAGACTTCCATGCCGCCGTATTTGGCCTTCCAGTTGTAAAACGTCGCTTCTGAAATCCCGTACTTGCGGCAGAGGTCGGCCGCCTTCGCACCAGCCTCCTGCTCCTTCAGCACCGCAATAATCTGCTCTTCCGTAAATCGCTGCTTCTTCATTCGTCCGTCCTTCAATGGGCCGGACTCTTATCCATTCTGGAGGAAATTCGCAGTGGCAGGTCAATAGCAGAAGGGTGTTCCGAGCGCCGCCTAAACGGCGCGTGGCGGGTCGGAGAAGCTTTGGAGGCCGGATCGTAAGGCTCAATACTGGCGCAATCTCAACCGAGGTCGCTCCATTCGGCGGGGTGAAACAATCCGGGATTGGCCGCGAAGGCGGCCAGATCGTGAATTGAAGAGTTCCTTGAGGTCAAAGCCTTCCACGTGGGTGGCCTGAACTAGACCAGCCTCCCAGTAATCACCCGGCACGCGACTTCGATTGCCGGCGGCCCGCATTGTCGATGATTGGTATCCAAGTCGGCGAGCCTTATGAATACATGGCGCACGGGGTGGATCCCGTGCGCCATCTTGTTAAGCCGCTCTAAGGCTTCTTGTGTGCGACGAAGCTGAACCATAGCTGTCGAGCTTGAATTGACTCAGAAGGATGTTCAGAGCACTCGCCTCGGCGGCGAGTCCGTGGCTGGCTGCCGTCTGCTCCTCGACCATGGCGGCGTTCTGTTGTGTGCCTTGGTCGATGGTATTGATCGCCTGGCTGATCTCCTGGAGGCCAATGGCCTGCTCGCGGGATGCCCCAACTATAGCCGATACATGCCGGTCGATCTCCAGAACTTCTGAGACGATTGTCGCAAGGGCATTGCCGGCGTGACCGACAAGCTCCACCCCTGATTGGACTTGTCCGGAGGAGGCGTTAATGAGCGTCTTGATCTCTTTGGCAGCGTTAGCTGAGCGCTGCGCGAGTTCTCGGACCTCTTGCGCGACAACGGCGAACCCTTTGCCTGCTTCCCCAGCTCTCGCAGCTTCGACGCCAGCATTCAAAGCTAAAAGGTTGGTTTGAAACGCGATCTCGTCGATCACGCCAATAATCTTAGAGATCTCTGCTGAAGAATGGGCGATCGCTTCCATTGCATTCACCGCGTCGCCTACGACCGCCCCGGAATGCTCCGCATTGCTCTTTGCTCGTTCCACCAGACGCCCAACTTCTTCCGCGCGCCGTGCCGCATCTTTAACAGTGCGAGTGATCTCTTCGAGCGCAGCTGCGGTCTCCTCAACGGAGGCGGCCTGCTGCTCAGTTCTGCGGGCAAGGTCATCCGCGGAGTATCGGACCTCATTTGCGCCCGCGTCAATCGCTCCAGCGTTTTGGCCAACCTTCTTTAGAGCTGACTCAAGCTTGTCGATAGACGCATTGAAATCCTTGCGAAGCCGATCAAGATCTGGAACGAACGTCGGCTCGATCCGGTAGATCAAGTTTCCTTTGGCAAGCTGTGAAAGCCCCTGAGCGAGCTCAATGACGGCAAAGTTCAGATCGGCCGCCTCCTGCTCAGCGCGTCGGCTACGGTCTAGCCGCTCGGCATCGGATAGCTTCTGACTGGCATCATCCTCGTGTTCGAGCCTCAGACGTTCCAAGCCGTTGGACCGAAAAACAGCGACAGCATCTGCCATCGAACCGATCTGATCTCGACGGCCTTGGCCTAGGATAGCGACTTGGAAATTGCCCTTCGCCAACTCTGCCATAGCAGCGGTCATTCTCGTGATCGGATTGATAACCAGTCGACCCAGCAGGTAGGCGAGCAGTGCGATGATTGCCACAACCGCAAGGAGTGCGGCAACCCCTGCTGCCGTCCGGGACGCCGAAAGCGCAGCGAAAGCCGCCTTGCTGTCAATGACAAAAACCAGATACCACTGCGTTGAAGGTAGCCCGGCGATTGGAACAAAGGAGATAAGCTTCTTCTCTCCCCCCACATCCACTTCCGTCAACTTCGACGAAATGGACGTGGCGTTAATGGGGAGCAAATCTTCTAGGTTTTTGGCAATGAGTTTCGCGTCGGGATGAATGAGGATCTTTCCGTTCTTGTTGATCAAAAACGCATAACCGTTGCTTCCTGCATCGACCTTGTTGATGATCTCGACAAGGGAACTTGGTGAAAAGTCAGCTGAAATAACACCAAGCAGCTGGCCGTCGTTCATAACGGGCGCAGTCGCCGACAGGCTTAGCTGCCGGAACTGCGATGTGAAGAAAATGCATCCGAACAAAGCTTGAATTTACGTAGTAAATAAGAACTTTCTGCCGAAATCCTTTTACCGAAATCCATTTCGGCATTTGGCAGCTACCGCGACGGCCATTCAAACCCGCCTTCGACCAGACTGCGAACGGTCTGCGCTTTTGGTAGTACTGAATTTAGGTTTGCTTCTTTTATCTACCGCGCCGAGCCCCAGGAGATTAAGTTCGTCAGCGAGGAAGATTCAGCTCGGATTTTGCCTGAGCATTTCTGGGTGAAAGGAGTAGCCAATCTTGACCGGTGAAAAGACAACCGCGGTTCGAATCTACGAGACGGGCGGACCGGACGTTATGAAATGGGAACAGTTTGAACTGCCACGGCAAGGCGAAAACGATGTCTTGATAAAGCATACCGCCATCGGCTTGAATTTCATTGATGTTGTCCAGCGTAGCGGTGTTTCTCCGCTGCAGTTGCCTTCCGGCCTCGGCTACGAAGCGGCCGGTCTCGTGGAGCAAACCGGCTCAGCTGTGACCGGTTTCGCTGCTGGAGATGCAGTGGTCTATATCAATGCAGGCCCAGGTGCCTATGCCCTAAAGCGTGTCGTAGCTGAGGATAAGCTAGCAAAAATTCCCCATACCCTAGATCCACAGCATGCTGCAGCAGTTCTTTTTAAGGGGCTGACGGCACAATATCTCCTCAACAAAACCGTCAGGATTGGTGAAGGGGACATCATTCTCGTTCATGCCGCTGCTGGTGGGGTAGGGTCCCTTCTTTGCAAATGGGGACGTAAGCTCGGCGCTACCGTACTCGGAACCGCTAGTACTGCCGAAAAATGCCGTATCGCAATGGCGAACGGATGCCATCACGCCGTGAACTACACGGTGGAGGGATGGCCAGAGCGTCTACTTGACCTTAATGGCGGGCGCGCTCCGAATGTAGTCTACGACTCCATCGGCCAAGCAACGTTCATGCAGTCCCTCGACCTCGCAGCGACATTTGGTACGGTGGTTGTGTTCGGCATGGCTTCAGGTCCCGCACCGGCGATAGAACCTGAACTGCTCAACAAGAAGGGTTGCTTATACCTGACCCGGCCTTCCGTTTTTGCACATAATTCGACGCCTGAGCTCTTCAGGAGGAATGTGGCTGAGCTGCTACGGGCGATTGACAACGGCATTGTGCCGGTCGAGGTAGGCCGTCGCTATAATCTCAGAGATGTTGGTGTCGCTCATCGTGATGCCGAAGCGCGAACGCTTCCGGCTGGATCAATTCTCATCCCTTGATGCGAACTAGCAGGAAATCCCGTTTGATGAGGCGCTGTTATTGGCCTCCTCGCCAACGGGGATGTAACACTTCACGAGCGGGGTATGCAGCCCCAGAGCCACAAGTCACTTCGTTCGTCGTTAATTGCCGATCCAGAGGAAAACCTGCAACTGAATGATGTTTCAGTTGCCGTGGAGTATAGGGCTATTGGCCCTTATCTACCTTCTGTCGGTGCTTCTATCTTGAGTTTCTTTTCGCGCGCCGCACGCAGCCGGGCGAAGTCGTCGCCGGCATGGTGGGAGGAGCGGGTCAGCGGGCTGGAGGCGACCATCAGGAAGCCCTTGCTGTAGGCGACCGTTTCGTAGGACTTGAACTCGTCCGGGGTGACGAAGCTTTCGACCTTGTGGTGCTTGCGGGTCGGCTGCAGGTATTGGCCGATCGTCAGGAAATCGACATCGGCGGTGCGCAGGTCGTCCATCAGTTGCAGCACCTCGTTGCGCTCCTCGCCGAGGCCGACCATGATGCCCGATTTGGTGAACATGGTGGGATCGAGTTCCTTCACCCGCTGCAGCAGCCGGATGGAATGGAAGTAGCGGGCGCCAGGGCGGACCGTCAGATAGTTGCCGGGGACCGTTTCCACATTGTGGTTGAAGACATCGGGCTTGGCGGCGACGACGCGCTCCAAGGCGCCCGGCTTCTTCAGGAAGTCCGGCGTCAGGATTTCGATCGTCGTTGCCGGCGAAGCGGCGCGGATCGCCCAGATCACCTTTTCGAAATGTTCGGCGCCGCCGTCCTCGAGATCGTCACGGTCGACCGAGGTGATGACGACGTGGCTGAGGCCCATTTCCTTGACCGCCTTGGCGACGTTCTTCGGCTCGGCCATATCGAGCGCGTTCGGTTTGCCGGTGGCGACATTGCAGAAGGCGCAGGGCGGGTACAGATCTCGCCCATGATCATGAAGGTCGCGTGCTTCTTGTCCCAGCACTCGCCGATATTCGGGCAGCCGGCCTCCTCGCAGACGGTGACGAGCTTGTGCTCCTTCACGATCGCCCGCGTCTCGGCATAACCTTTGGAGGTCGGCGCCTTGACGCGAATCCAGTCCGGCTTGCGCATGACTTCGGTATCAGGCCGATGCGCCTTCTCGGGATGGCGCACGCGCTTGGCGTGGGGATTGATCGTGTCGAGAATGGTCACCATTATGGTCTACTTGTCATTCCTCCCGGTGCTACAGTTATTAGGCTGCCTGTGCATAACTTTCGACCGGCGGGCACGAGCAGATCAGGTTGCGGTCGCCGTAGACATTGTCGACGCGGTTGACCGGGGACCAGTATTTGTCGACGCGGAAGGCGCCGGGCGGGAAGCAGGCCTGTTGGCGGCTATAGGGACGGTCCCATTCGCCGACCAGGTCTTCGACCGTGTGCGGAGCGTTCTTTAGCGGGTTGTTGACCTTGTCCATGCGGCCGTCTTCGATGGCGCGGGCTTCCTGGCGGATCGCGAGCATCGCCTCGCAGAAGCGGTCGAGTTCGGCCTTGGTCTCGCTTTCCGTCGGCTCGATCATCAGCGTCCCGGCAACCGGCCAGCTCATGGTCGGCGCATGGAAGCCACAGTCGATCAGCCGCTTGGCGACGTCGTCGACCGTGACGCCCGAGCTGTCGACCAGCGGACGAGTGTCGATGATGCATTCATGCGCGACGCGGCCGGTTTTCGACTTGTAGAGCACGTCGTAAGCGCCCTTCAGCCGGGTGGCGATGTAGTTGGCGTTGAGGATCGCCACCTTGGTTGCCTGGGTCAGGCCTTCGCCGCCCATCATCAGGCAGTAGCTCCAG
>Ga0209257_1002199_pt1 | contig 20181 bp, 17 predicted proteins | sample AraplaCvi_mCL_r2_FD_184277 | JGI IMG/M metagenome (GOLD analysis project Ga0209257, IMG submission 184277) | Arabidopsis root microbial communities from North Carolina, USA - plate scrape MF_Cvi_mCL_r2 (SPAdes) (version 2) | ecosystem: Host-associated > Plants > Roots > Endosphere | place: USA...
CAGGGGCCACCAGACTGCGAAGAGAAGCGTGACCCGCGTGAACGACCCACCGGCCATCAAGCCATCAGGAGCTTGACCCCCATGCCCGATTAGAGAAGCAGACATTGGCCCAGCGGCGCAAAGTGGACACTCATGGCGTGAGCGTCTGCATGCGTGTGACGAGCCCCAGGCATCGCAGCGGCCCAGAAAAAGGATCCGCCCTCCAGCCCCGAAGAGCTGGAGGACGGTGCTCGGCAGGGGAGAATTCACCGAGCAGAGGACGGACGACATCCGGTCTCTGACCGCGCGCCGATCGTCCTGATATTTAAGGCCTAGTGGGCGCGGCCACTCGTCGGGTGGGCGACCTTGCCCTCGTAGGCGTTCCAGCCGCTGTCGATGATGTAGGCGTAGAGGGCGGCCGCTTCGGCGTCTGACACGTCCTTGAACTGCGGCATGCCGCCTAGCCGCCGTTCGCCGCCCTGCACCACGCCCTTGAACGCCGCGAAGTCCACTTGGGTGTGGTTGAGGTTGGGCACCCCGCCGCCGACTGAAGCGCCGCCGTCGCTGCCGTGGCAGTATTCGCAGCCATTCACGACGAAGACCCGCTCGCCCTGCCTCGCCAGCGCCGGGTTTGGGCGCGGCGCAGGTGGCTTCGGCGCAGGGTCACGCCTGGCGAGCGCCGGATAGGCGGCCGTTCCGCCGAGCTTGAAGGCCAGCAGGCGCGGCGGCGTGCGGCTCTCGGGCGTTGAGGCGTAGCGGCTGACCAGCGACGCGGAGGCGGAGGCTGCTCCGTTGCCGGTCGCCACGACGATGTACTGCTCTCCGTCCAGCATCACCGTTGACGGCGCAGCGCGGATCGCCCCGCCCGTCTGCTTACCCCAGAGGACCTTGCCGGTCGCCTCGTCGAAGGCGAGCAGGCGGCCGTCGGCGAGCCCCTGGAAGACGACCCCGCCAGACGTGTGCAGGAGGCCGCCGTTGACGGGCAGGCTGGATGTCGTCGTGCGCCACTTGACGGCGTTCGTGGCCATGTCGAAGGCCACGACCTCGCCGCGCGGCTTCACCTTGGCGTCGGGCCGGAGGCCGTAATACCAGTCGTAGCCGCCGTCCGCAGTACGGGCGACCGGCATGATCATGGTCGGGATGTAGAGGATGTTGGTCTTCGGGTTGTAGGCGAGCGCCTCCCAGCCGTGGGCGCCCATGCCGCCCGGGAGGCCCAGGGTCTCCTGGCCAGCGCGGTTCCAGTACATTCCGTCGGAGTTGAAGATCGGGCGACCGTCTGCATCGAGGCCTTTGGCCCAGGCGACGTCGACGTACTGCGTCCCGGACAGGAACTTGCCGGTCGCCGCGTCGTAGACGTAGACGAAACCCTGCTTTGGGACCGACACCACGACGTGTCGCGGCTTCCCGTCCACAGGCGCATCGGCGAGCATCAGACCGACCGCCGCCTCGTAATTCCAGCCGTCGTGCGGCACCTGCTTGTGGTGCCACCGGTACTTTCCCGTTTTGGCGTCCACCGCGACGACGGAGTTGGTGAAGAGTTCGTCGCCGGCGTCCGGCGCGCGCGCGCTGGGTTCGCCCGGACCCACGGCGCCGGTCCCGATGATCAGCTGCCCCAGCTTCTCGTCGTAGACCATGGCGTCCCATGGCGCGGCGGGACCGTGGCTTTTGGAGTACCAATCCGTGCCCCAGCTCTTCGCGATCTTTTGCCAGAACGGATCGGTCTCCATCGCCGGGTCACCGGGCGCGGTGTAGAAGCGCCACCGGTGCTTGCCGCTCGCCGCGTCGAAGGCGTCAACGAAGCCGCGCTCGCTCCCTTCCTCGATGTTCGAGTTGCCGATGAAGACCATGCCGCCGCCCACGCGCGGCGCGCCGGCGATCCCGTATCCGCGCGTTGGGTCACAGCTCTGAACCTCCCAACGCTGCTTGCCGGACGTCCGATCCACGGCCACCAGCCGGCAGTCGCCCGTCGCAATGATCACCTTGTCGCCGGAAAGCGCGACACCGCGATTGAACTGACGTCCCCAGAACGCCGCCTTCGATTGCTTCATCGTGGCCTCGTCCGGGTAATCCGCCGCGAACTGCCACAGGAGTCTTCCGGTCTTCAGGTCGTTGGCGAAGACCTGCCCCCGCGGTCCGCCCTGGTAGATCACGCCACTCTCGATGAGCGGGTTGCCGATGAGCCCGTAGTTCGTCGGCATCTCCACCGCCCAGGCCAGGCCGAGCTTGCCGATGCTCTCCTTGTCGATCTGCCCGAGATCCGCGTGATGCTGCATCTGCAGGCCGTTGCCCAGCAGCGACCAGTCGGTGTTCCGCGGCGCGGCCTGATCGCGGGAGCAGCCGGCGACAAGCATCCCGAGCACCGCGCCGGCCACCGCGAGCGATCGCCGTCCACGCCGCATCTTCGGCCCACGAACCCTACCTTCAGCTCGCCCAAATCGGCCCATTTCGTCCCCACAACATTTTTGATGACATCAATTATGATAACGTCTATTGCGCTAAATAGTCCGCGAACGGGAGGCCGCGCAAGGGTGAAGTGATGAGGCGTAGCGATGGCGAACTGGCCGGCCGCTCAGCGTCGGTGTCGCCCGGCAAGAATGCGCCTGACAGTTCTCAGCCCGCGTGACCGTCCGAGCTCGAGCATTGAAATACTTGGCGAGGAAAATCAGATGGATGAGATCCTGCGGAAGGCGTACCGCGAAGACGGCGCGGTGCTGCTCAAAGGCTTGCTGAACCCGGAACAGCTGGCGCGATGCCGCGCGGCGTTCGACTGGGCGGTCGAGAACCCCGGCCCGCACGCCAGCAAGCTGTATGGCGAGAGTGGCCAGCGCTCGCATGTGGACAACAGCAACCCGTTGGCCAAGCCACGGTTGGACGAGATGGTGGCGTCCCTGCCGCTGGGCCGAACCTTCGCCGACCTCTGGGGCTCGAAGCACGCCTGGTACTTCGCCGAAGAGGTGTTCCTGAAGGAGGGCGGCGTCGGCGCACGCACCCACTGGCACCAGGACACGTCATACCTGCCGTGGGCGGGGATGCACTGGGGCAACGCCTGGATCAGCTTCGAGTCCGTACCCAAGGCCAATGCGCTGGAGATCGTGCGCGGCTCGCACCTGGGCGTACGCCACGACGGCACCACCTTCGCCGATCCCGACGATCCGACGGACCCGCTGCATGGCGGCGACCAGTGGCCGCGGATGCCGGATATCGAAGCCGAGCGGAAAGCGAACCCGCAGGCCTACGACATCCTTTCGTGGGCGACTGAGCCGGGTGACGTGCTGATCCTGCACCCCGCGTCAATGCATGGTGGCGCACCCGTCGACGCCGCCTTCCCCGATCGCCACACCCTTGTGCTGCGCTTCTTCGGCGACGACGCCACGTTCAGCCCCCTGCCGCCCGAGAGCCGGTCCGGCTACGAGCGGAACGGCTTCCTCTTCAGGAAAGAGATGGCCGCGCTCGAAGACGGGCAGCCCTTCCGCTCGCCGGTGTTCCGCCAGGTCGTGTAGGCGCCGGCCGAGCGCGGCCCTTCAGAACTCAAACATCACCCACCGGGAGTGCGCCGCGCATTCCCGGCTCGGGATGACGCGCGCCCAGCAGGGCTCGTCGGCGCGGCCGCAAACAAGGGGGAAACACCAAAGTGCAACGTCATACGATCCACAGGGCCTGGACGGCCAAGCTCTTCGCCACGGCGAGCTGTCTTGCAGGCATCGCCGCCCTCGCGCCTGGCGACGCGGCCGCCCAGACTGCGGCGCCCGCCGCGGCGGAAGACCCCGCCACCGTCGGCGAGGTCGTCGTTACGGCCAGCCGCCGCGCCGAGACCGTGTCGAAGCTGCCCTTCAACATCTCGGCTTACGGGGGACAACAGCTCGAGCGCGCCAACGTCACCAGCGTTGCGGCGCTCACCCGGCAGGTGCCGAACTTCACCATCCAGGACAACGGCCCGCGGACCGCAGCCTCCGCCATTCCGATCATCCGCGGCCTGAACGCCTCGACGCCCACGGTTGCGGCGGCCCGCTACTTCCAGTCGCCGGTCGGCTTCTACCTCGGGAATGCGCCGCTCACGGGGTCCTTCCCGTTGTTCGACGTGCAGCGCATCGAGGTCCTGCGGGGGCCGCAAGGCACCCTTTATGGCGCGGGGTCGCTGAGCGGCGCCGTACGCATCGTGCCGGTCGACCCGAAGCTCGACACCTTCACGGGCTTCGTCAGCGCCTCGGCCGGCGAACTCGCCCACTCGGACCAGGCCAGCTATTCGGTCTCAAGCGCGGTGAACATCCCCGTCGGCGAGAGCCTGTCCGTCCGCGTCAACGCCAAGCATCAGTACGATGCCGGCTTCATCGACTTCCGCGACGTATTCCGCCGCGCGAATGACGACTACGAGAAGGGCGCGCCGGTGCTCGCTAACCCGGCGAACGTGGCGACCAGCCCCGGTGTCTACTTCGACAAGGACGACGCCAATTACGCCCGGACGACGTCGGCCCGCGCCGCCGTGCTCTGGAGCCCGACCGACGCCTTCAGCCTGACGCTCGCCTACAACTACGCCTACTCGAAGGGGGTCGGCGGCAACATCGACAACAACAGCTTCAAGGGCGGTCCCTCGCCGCTCGATCCGCGCCAGACGCTTCGGCCAACGGGAGATTATGAGCGATCGCTGCCAACGCTGGAGCCCTGGGAGCGGCGCTCGCAGCTGGCGACCCTGGACGGCTCGTACGACCTGGGCTTCGCGACCCTGTCCACCACCCTGGCTTACGGCAAGTCCAAGGCCGAGACCCTAAACGACTCCACGGTCAACCTGCTGGGGTCGCCCTACGGCTACTACTACACGGGCGTGCCGGCCAATCCGCGGACTGTCATCCCGGTCGGCAACCCCGACAGCGATCGCTCCTACACCGAGGAGATCCGGCTGGTGTCGAAGAGCGGCGGCCCCTTCGACTATGTCGTGGGCGCCTTCTTCCAGCAGCAGCGGCGCTACATCGGCCTGCACGTGTTCGACCCGGGCGCCGACGTTCAGAGCGCCGCGGCGCATGGTGGATCCACCGTACCGATCGCGGCTGGCGGGACCTATGTCCCCCTGTTCGGCGACGGCTCGTCGTTCGTCCAGGACACCGTCCAGCGGTTCAAGGACGCCTCAGTCTACGGCGACCTGACCTGGCACGTGACCGACCAGTGGCAGATCACGGGCGGCGCCCGCTTCTTCCATCAGACCTTCACGTCCGATCTGACGGCGGCCAGCAGCTTCTTCTTCCTGACGGTCGATGAGCGTTCGCACTTCAAGACCGACAGCCAGATCTTCAAGCTGAACACCTCCTACCAGATCGATCCGGCGAACCAGGTCTACGCGACGTGGTCGCAGGGCTATCGCCGCGGCGGCGCCAATGCCTTTGCGCTCGAGGGCCCGCTCAAGGAACCGCGGGACCTCATCGAATACGATCCGGACAAGACCAACAACTTCGAGGCGGGCTTCAAGGGAACGCTCGGCGGGATCTACTACTCGGCCGACGTCTTCTACATCCGGTGGGACAAGCCGCAGATCGACCTCTCCACCCCCTACGGCCTGTGGCCCGTCGTCGTGAACGGCAGCAAGGCCACCTCCAAAGGCTTCGAGGTCGAGGCGTCCGGCCCCATCGGGCAGACCGGTCTGACGTTCAACGTGGGCTTGGCCTACGCCAAGGCGCGGCTCACGAAGGACTTCGTCCTGCCTGCGGGCGACGCCGCGGGTGGGATCATCCCGAACGCCATCATGGGACGGAAGGGTGACCGCCTGCCCGGCGCGCCCGATTGGAGCGGCGCAGCCAACGTCAGCTACAAGTCCGACTTGGAAGAGGGCGCCGTCACCTACTCGATCGGCGTCGACTTCCGCAGCTCGACGATCAACCAGCTGCCGAGCCTCAGTCCGAACGCGCCCACGCGCCGCGCGCCGGCATATGCGCTGCTGAACGGCAACATCGTCTGGGACCGCGGCGACTGGCAGGCCGAGCTCTACGGCACGAACCTGGCCGACACGCGGGTGAGGTTCGCGTCCAACTTCCGGACCAATAGCTCCTACCGCCTGACCGGCGACTGGGGCAACGCTTTCGCGGTCGCCCGGCCGCGGGAAGTCGGGGTGCGGCTGACGCGGCGTTGGTGACCTGAATTCAGGCCTCGAGGTCGACGCCGTCGGCCTCGAGCGCCTGGAGCATCGGGCCCAGATGGCGCGCGTAGTTCCGCCAGCGGCCCACGGACTTGCCATAGATCGGCTGACGCACCTGGGCGGCGCTCGCCGTCGCGGACGCCGTCCGGTTCTCCTCCACCCTGACCATTCCTTCCCGCCAGCCCACGCCCACGTGCGTCGCGATCTTCGGGCCGACGCTTGCCGGGGCCGCGATGAAGGCTTCGTAGGAGACCTCGAGCAGCTGGCCGCCGAGTGTTCGCCTCCAGTGGCCCACCAGGTCCCGATAGGCGGCATGATAGCGGGTCAGTTCGCCCAGGTCGTAGCTGAACGGATAGCCGCTGCCGAAGAGGGTCGAGAACATCGCAAAGAGGTTGTCCGCGGGCGAGCGGGTGACGAGGAGGATCGGGGCCCCGGGCAGAGCCAGACGGATGGCGCCCGCGTAGAGGTAGTTCAGGGGCAGCTTTTCCAGCACCAGCCCCCCTGGCCGCGGGACGCCGGCCCGTCGGGCGTAAGCGTTCGCGACGCAGGCCGGGTCCGCGCGGGCGGCGCGCTCGAAGATGTCGCCCACGCCCTCCGCGACACCCTCCATGAGGGCGGCGAGGAAGTTGTCCGTCTCGCCGTTGGACGAGATGTCCGGATGCCCGGTCAGCACCCGCTCGATCAGGGTCGTCCCCGAGCGCGGCAGCCCGAGCACGAAACCGTATCCGCCCGGAACATCCGCTCTCGGCAGGCTTCCCTCGAGCCGCTCGGCGCTGAAGGTCTCCCGGATCCGTCCCAGCTTCCGCACGTCCTCAGCCACGTCGTAGTCGAGGCTGGCGCGCCGGGCCTGGGCGCCTTCGGCGAAATGCGCGAAGGCCTCGTCATAGACGCTGAGGTCGTCGAGTTCCTTGCCGAGCGCATAGTTCAGGAAGATCTGGGCCGCGGGCGCCCCGGCCATGTCGGCGCGTCGGCGCCGGAGTTCATCCACATGGTTGTGATCCGGACGCTGCGTCCGCAGGTTGGATCGCAGCAGCGCCGCCTGGACGAGTTGCGGATCGAGGTCGAGGGCCCGGTTGCTGGCCGCTTCGGCGATATCCAGCCGGCCGATATTCCGCTCGGCGGTGGCCAGGTTGTACCAGGCTGCGGCGTCGTGCGGCGCAAGCTCGACGACGTTCGCATAGAACCCTTGGGCGAGCGCGTGCTCGCCCAATCCGAAGGCCGCGAAGGCGAGCGCCTCGTAGTCCTCCGCGCCGCCCGGCGGCAACGCCCGCGCCCGCTCGAGTTCGGCCACCGCATCGGCGCGCCGACCGAGGCCCGCCAGCACTTCGCTCAGGCGGGCCTGTCGCCGCGACGCGCCCCCCACGCCCCGCGCGGCGGCGAGGGCGTCGGACAGCGCCTCCATCAGGCCCTGCCGGAGCCGGCGACCGCCACGGCGCGCACCTCGACCAGGAAGTCGGGCTGCGCGAGCTGGGTGACGCCCACCGCCGACCATGAGGGGTATCGATCCGGGAAGAACGCGTCCTTCACCTTCGAGAACTCCGCCATGTCGCCGCGCAGATCCGTGTGGAACGTGATCAGTTCGACGACGTCGGAGAGCTCGGCGCCAGCCGTCTCGAGGATCCGCTTGAGGCTCTCGAACGCCAGCCGCGCCTGGGCCGTCATGCCGACGCCGGTCCGCATCGCGTCGTCGATACCGACCTGGCCGGAGACCCAGATCATGTCCCCCACCCGCGTGGCCGGTGCGAAATGATAGTTGTCGTAGAGCACCTGGGCGGCAGGCGGAATGATCTGCTCGCGGCGAGCGGTTTGCGTCATGGGCGCCTCGGCTACGTTGCTCCGCGCCGGACGATCCCGCGCGGGCTAATTTGGATAACGTTTGTTACGTTAACAGACGCCATGCCGCGCGCAACGGGGATCTGCGCCGACGGCGCAATCGGGTGGACTGTCGAACGCCACCCACGGTGGGGCCGGCAGCTCCTCAGCCGCGCTGCGGCCCCTTGATGAGAGTCATGGTCGCGTCGATCAGGTCGCTGATGCGCTTCGGCGTGAAGCGCTCGGGATCGCTCGGGATCGCCAGCATCCAGCCATCGGCCATGGCGCAGATCTGGTCGGTGAGCATGTCCGCCGGGATGTCGGTGCGGACCAACCCGTTCCGCTGGCTGATCTCCAGGGACCGGGTCATGGCGGCCCGATAATCACCGTACCGCTGAACGTACATCGCCTGGAATGCAGGCACGTGCCGGGTGTGGATGAGGATCTCCATGGCCGCCATCCACTCGGTGGAGTCCTCGGCGTTGGACCAATCCAGGAACTGGCGCAGACCCTTGTCATGCTCGCCGGGACCGCCGCGCATGCTGTCCCACTTGTCCCAGATGTGGCGGGCCACCTCGGTGACCATCGCCTCCTTGTCGGCGAAGTAGTAGGTCACGGCCCCCGTCGTGCTGCCGGCCTGAGCCCCGACCTTCCGCAGCGAGGCGCCGCTGTAGCCTTCCTTGGCGATCACCTCGATGGCGGCATTGAGGATTGCGCCGCGCTTCGCGTCCCTATCGCCGATCGGACGCCCACGGCCGCGCTTCGGGACAGCGACGTCCATGTCGACATCGCGGGCAGATGCGGATTCTGCCGCGGATCGGTCATCGGGAGCCATGCCGGTCAACTTAGGTGGCGGGCACAATTATCACAACGTGCGTTTGACAAACTCCGCTGCCTTGAACGCCGGTGGCGGCAATGCGCCAGAAGCGGACTCTGACCCGTGTGCCGACACACGACGTTCGTGGGCGGTCCGGAAGACCGTAAACCGTTCGATGCGGCTGCTACCCCGCGACAGCAACAGCTTCGACCTGGCGTTGACGATCTGCCGAGACTTCCTCGGATTTGCGAACGCCAACTGGCGTGCTGCAGGGAGTGGCCAAGCGCCGTCAGCGTCAGGCAGCCAATCGCTGCGGTGGGCTGTCGCGAAGCATGTAGCCCCCGCCCCACACCGTCTCGATGCAGCTGTCGCCCCCCGTCACGCCGGCGATCTTCTTGCGAAGCTTGCAGACGAAGACATCGATGATCTTTATCTCGGGCTCGGAGGGGCCGTTATACAGATGGGTCAGGAAGGCTTCCTTGCTCAGGGTCGTGTTCTTCCTCATCGAGAGCAGCTCCAGGATCTTGTATTCGCTGGGCGTGAGGTGGACGTCATAACCGTCAATCTCGACGGCGCGGGTGTCGAGGTTCAGCGAAATCGGGCCTGTGCGGATGATCGATGCGGTGTGGCCGCGCGAACGTCGCGCGACGGCCGTCATCCGCGCGACCAGCTCGGCCTTGTGGAACGGCTTGGTGACGTAGTCGTCGGCGCCGCAGGATAGCGCCTTCACCTTGGTGTCGACGTCAGCCGCGCCGGTCACCATGATCACCGGTGTCCGGTTGTTCTCGGCCCGCAGCCGGCGCACGGCCTCCAGGCCCGAGATGTCTTCGAGGTCGAGGTCCAGGAGGATGCAGTCGTACTCGTAGAGCTCCGCCAGCTCGACGCCTTCTTCGCCCGAGCTTGTGACGGCGACGTTGTGGCCTTCGCTGGCGAGCATGAGTTCGGCGCTGCGCGACGCCGCGGCGCCTTTACCGCGGCGCCTGCGGGCGGCCGCCTGCCCCAGGACATCGCGGACGAGATACTCGCCCAGCATGGCAAGCTCACCGACGACGCTCTTGTTCTCGTCGTGCGCTACGCGAGCGCGGAGTCATGAGCCACTCCGCCGCCAACTTCGCCCGAGACTATGAGCCCATGCTGCCCCGGCAGTGCGGCGAGGGCGGGGAGGCGTGCCTGCACAATGCCTATGTGATCGGCCGCCAGGCGCTGGATGGCGGGATGAGCGTCCTCGACATCGTGCAGCTGCACCACGACGCGATGATCGGCCTCGGTTCGGGGATCGAAGCAGGCTCGGCGGAGGCGCGTGAGAACATCCGGCGCGCTTCGGCCTTCCTGGAGGAGTGCATGGCGCCCTTCGAGATGGCGCTGCGCAGCGTGCGCGCGTCCAACGCCGACCTCATGACCTTGAACACCGCGCTTGAGGGCGCCAACGCCCAGTTGTTGGCGCAAACGGCAGAGCGCGAGCGCCTGGAAGAGACGCTGCGACAAGCGCAGAGACTTCAGGCCGTGGGCCGGCTGGCTGGCGGCGTCGCGCACCATTTCAACAACTGCTCACCGTGATTCTGGGCAATCTCGACATCGTGCTGCGCCGCGACCTCGATACGACGGGCCGCAACATGCGCCTAGCCGCAGCGTCCGAGGCGGCGGCGCGGGGCGCGCGGGTCACCCGGCAGTTGCTCACCTTCTCTGGTCGCCAGCATCTGAAGCTGGGTCGCTTCGAAGGCTTCCCGACCTCGCGGCCTTGATCGCCGGTTCCCTCGGGGCCGATATCTCAGTGGAGTTCGACTTTCCCTCAGCCCTGTGGCCCATCCGTGTGGATGCCGCCGAATTGGAGCTGGCCGTCCTCAACCTGTGCTTCAACGCCCGCGACGCCATGCCGGGAGGTGGGCGCCTACGCGTCTCCGCCGCCAACCGGACGACCCGGGACGAACGGCTCAGCATCGACGGGAATTACCTGGCCATCGAGGTGTCCGACACGGCGCAGGCATCGCACCCGAAGTGCTGTCCAAGGTTTTCGACCCCTTCTTCACCACCAAGGACGTGGGCGTCGGGACCGGCCTGGGCCTCAGCCACGTGCATGGGTTCGCCCACCAGGCGGGCGGCGCCGTCGACATCGAGAGCAAGCTTGGAAGTGGCACGACGGTGCGGATCTATTTTCCGGCGCTGGCAGACGCCGCAGACGGGACTGAGCCCTCGGAGGTGCAGGCATCCTTGGGCACCATCCTGATCGTCGAGGACGATCTCGACGTCGCAGAGGTGGCGGCTGCGATCCCGGCCGACTGCGGCTACGAGGTGCGCCTCGCCTCGCGGGCGCAAGGCGCGCTGGACCTTCTCCGGCGCGGTGAGAAGATCGACCTGGTCTTCTCCGACATCGTCATGCCCGACGGGATGAACGGTCTGGAACTTGCCGATCAGGTCACCCGCGAGCATCCGCGGCTGCCGGTGCTCCTGGCTACCGGATACAGCGACGCGCTGGCTAACGCCGAGGACCGGGGTTTCCAGATCATCGGCAAGCCGTATCGATCGAACGAGCTGTGCAATCGGATCGGCGCGATGCTCGCAGCCGCATAGGACTGATAGGTTGGTGCGGCTGACCACCGACCGTTCAACGGTTGCGTCAAGTCCGCGGGGCTCCTTGGGCCGTCGCCACTGGGGAGGTCGTGGCCGCTAAGGCGCTAAGCCTTCTGTCAGCGTTGGTCCTGGGTCCGCGCTTCAGCGCCCTCGACCGAGCGTTCCCGCGCATTGATGCGCGCTGAGCCGATACGGCTCCACTCAGCTCCCAGGCGTTGACGAGCGTTCTCGATCTGCTGGCGCAGATCGCTGAGCGCGGCCTCACGGTCCTCATGGCGCCGCCGCCAGCCTCGCACGCACCCGACGCCTCGGACTTCGCGCTGGCGGCGGAGGCTGGCGGCCCGCGATCGCGGCGATAGGCCACGGCCCGCGCGAACACTTCCGAAGGCTGGGCCTGCCAGAACGGCGATTCAAGGGAGACTGCGATGCGAACCACGCTGCGCGGCCCAAACCATTTCGCGGACCCACTTCGCTTGGTCGCGGTCTGCGCGGGAACGTTCGTCCTCGCCTACCTATGCCTGATATTGCCGCGCGGGGCGGCGCAGATCGCGCCGATCTGGCTCCCGAACGCCGTCGCGCTGGCGCTGCTGCTGCTCTCCCGCCGGTCGAGATGGGCCGGGATCGCCATCATGAGCGGCCTCGGGAACTTCCTGGCAAGCATGGCGGTCGACGCCCAGCCGGTCGTCGCGGCGATCCTGGCGATCTGCAACACGTTCCAGTTCGTGGGCTGCGCGATCTTGCTCGTCAGGGTGCTGGGCCGCGCGCCGGACATGTCCAAGGTCGCCAATCTGTGCGTCTACGCCCTGGTCGCCGCGGGCGCTTCGCTCATCAGCGCCGGCGTTGCCATCGTCGTCCTCGGTGGACTGGGAAGCGGGAGCGGATGGGCCGGCTTCGCCACCTGGGCGATGGCCGACCTGGCTGGCCTGCTGATCGTCACGCCCTGCATCGTGGCCCTGGCGTCCGAGCGGCGCCTCTGGTGGCGGCTGACGAGCCGCGAAGCGTGGCCGCTCGCCGTCCTGCTGGTCGTCGTGCTGTGCACGTTCCTGCAGGACCGCTATCCCCTCACCTATCTCGTGGTCGCCGCGCTGCTGCTGGTCACCTGGCGCGTCCATATCGCGGGCGCCGCAGCCGGCGTGCTGGCCACGTTCGGGATCGCGGTGGCCTGTACGGTGCTGGGCCGAGGGGCGTTCGCCATCATCGACGGATCGATCGTCGAACGCGTCATGGCCCTGCAGGTGTTCCTCGCTGCGTGCTTCTATCTCAACATTCCGGTCGCGGTGCAGCGAGCACAGGGTGGCGCCCTGCGCGCTGCGCTGGCGCAAGCCCTGGCGGAGGCCCAGGAGGCGGAAGCGAGATACCGCCTCATCGCCGAGCGCGCCCACGACATCATCGTCCGCGCCGACCTGAGCGGCAAATTCCTCTACGTCTCGCCGTCCTGCAGGGCGTTCGGGTACGAGCCGGAGGAACTGATCGGAACTAGTGGCTCGGACCTCGTCCACCCGGACGACCTCGCGCGGTTGGCTGACAACACCGCGCAACTCGTACGGGACGGTGTGGTCGACCACACCCGGCTGCGACAGCACCGCTTCCGCTGCAAGGATGGCCGGTACGTCTGGCTGGAAGGCAGCCCGACCGTGCTGACCGACGAGGCAGGGCAGGCCGTCGAACTCCTCAACGTGTTCCGCGACATCACCGAACGGAAGCTGGCCGAGACCGAGTTGGCGGCCAAGGACGCCGAGCTGGAGACCCTCACCAACCATGCGCCCGACCTTCTGGTCCGCATCGATAGCGACGACCGCGTGGTCTACGCCTCGCCGGCGTGCCGGCAGTTCGGGTACGAAGCGGAAGAGCTCGTTGGGCGACTGCGCCGCGACCTCATCCATCCCGAGGACCTCGAACGCCTGGGCCGTTCACTGGCGACGCGGCTGGAAGGGGCCCAATCTCAGCAGGGTGACCGACAGTACAGGATCCTGCGGAGCGACGGGTCGTGGACCTGGGTCGAGGGAAGCCTTTCCCTCGTGCGATCCGCCGATGGCGACGTGGTGGGCGCCGTCTCACTGCTGCGCGATATCAGTCAACGCCGGGCCGCGGTCGAGGCTCTGGCCGCGAGCGAAGCCCGGTACCGCCTGCTCACCGACAATATGACGGACGTGATCGCCTGCTTCGACCGCGAAGGCGTCCTGACCTTCCTCTCACCTGCGGTGAAGGCCATTCTCGGCTACGAGGCGGCGGAGTTGGTGGGTCGGTCCATCGTCGGCCTCATGCACCCCGACGATGTCGAACCCAATCGCCAAGCGCTGCGCGATCGTTTCGACGCCGGGCCGGTCGCTCCACCCATCCGGTTTGAATACCGCCTCTTCCGCAAGGACGGGGCTATGATCTGGCTCGAAGCGCAGCCCCGCGCGATCTACGACGCCGACACCGGCGAGTTCGTGGAGTGGCAGGACGCCGTCCGCGACATCACCCAGGCCAAGGCGATCCGGGCCGCTCTGGCTAACAGCGAGGCGCGCTTCCGACTCTTCACGGAAAACGCCAGCGACCTGATCGTGCAGAGCGACCCGACCGGTCGGATCACCTACATGTCGCCGTCGTGCAAAATGCTGACAGGCTATGCGCCTGAAGAGATCCTCGGCCTCACCGCGCACCATTTCATCCACCCGGACGACGCCGACGCCCTTTCATCGGCTTTCGCAGGCCAGATCAGGGGGCGTGGCGCCGCGCCGCCGGTCCGCGTCGAGTACCGAATCAGAACTAAGGATGGCCGCTACATCTGGCTTGAAGCGCGCCCCCAAGCCATCGTCGATCCCGTTTCAGGTCATGTGACCAGCGTCACCGACGTCGCTCGCGACATCACCGAGCGCAAGATCCTGGAAGAACAATTGCGAGCGGCGCGCGCGGAGGCGGAGGCCGCGGTGCAGGTGAAGTCCGAGTTCCTCGCCAACATGAGTCATGAACTTCGGACGCCCCTCACCAGCGTCGTCGGGTTCACCGGCCTCGCCATGGAACAGCCGGAGCTCACACCGCTCACGCGGAGCTACGTCGCGCGGGTCAGCGACGCCAGCCGTGCGCTGCTGAGCACGGTGAACGACATCCTCGACTTCTCCAAGCTCGAGGCCGGGCAGGTGACGCTCCGGCCGGAGCCCGTGCCGCTCGGACGCCTCGCCCGCTCCGCCCTGGACCTCTTCCAGCCCCAGGCGGGCGCCAAGGACCTGCGACTGAGCCTCGAAAGCGATCTGCCTGAAGACCTGACGGTGATGCTCGACCCCGATCGGGTGCGTCAGGTGCTCCTCAACCTGATCGGCAACGCGGTGAAGTTCACCGAGACCGGGGGCGTGACGCTGAGCCTGGGGTTTGACGAGGCCGCCGGAACCCTGGTCGTGGCCGTTCGCGACACCGGCGCGGGGATTCCCGAAGACCGGCTGGACCGGCTCTTCAAGCGGTTCAGCCAGGTCGACGGAACACGCACACGCTCGCATGGCGGCACCGGCCTCGGACTCGCGATCTGCAAGGGCATCGTCGAGGCCATGGGCGGGTCTATCGCGGCGACCAGCACGCTCGGCGAGGGGAGTTGCTTCTCCTTCACCGTCCCGGCGCCGCTCACGGAGCTGGCCCCCGATGGCATGGGAGGGCAACCCCTCCAGGCGGTCGTGTTCAGCGGCGTCCGCGTCCTCGTGGTGGACGACCATCCGGCGAACCGGGAACTCGCCGGCCTGTTCCTCGCAGGCGTCGGAGCCGAGGTCTCCGAGGCGGAAGACGGCGTCCAGGCCGCCGAGCTGGCCGCCCAATGTCCTTACGACGTGATCCTCATGGACCTGAGGATGCCGAGGTTGGACGGGCCGGGCGCCCTGCGCCTCATCCGAAGCCGGCCCGGACCCAACGCCGCAACGCCGATTCTCGCCTTCACCGCGGATGCGGATCCCGGCTCACTCCCGGGCATGTTGGACCTGGGGTTCCAGGGGGTGGTCTCGAAGCCCATATCGCCGGCGGAACTCATCTCCGCCATCGCCCAGGCCATCGCCATCGTCGACGCCGGCATTGAGTTGCACGAGGCCAGCTAAGTGGCCAACGCCGGAAAGGGGGGCGCCGCGCAGCTCACCCACGGGAGGGGGAACAGGGGACAGGCTATTGGAGTGCCCTTTGGCTAGGTAGTCCTCCGGGCAGCTCGGCAGGAGCGCCTGGGGTCACCATGGGTAGTCATCCAATCTACGCGGCCAGGATCGACCGCGTCCGCATTGTAGTGCCGCGCCAGGAGGCGGCGGATTGGAAAGCCGCGCTCGGCGATCTGCCCAAATGCGGACCCTCCCAACGTCTCAGTTGAGTCAGCCTCGGACGAATGCGCCGGACCTGGACGGTCCTCGAACCGTTCCGCCTCGCGCGGCGGCGCCGCCACCAGCAGGAACAGTGGGCCGCGATGCAGCCCGGATGCCGTCTTGCCGCGAAGCAGATCCGTCGCCGTCCTAGGCCTGCCAGCGCTTGAACAGCACGCTGGCGTTCACCCCGCCGAAGCCGAAGCCGTTGGACAGCGCATAGTCGAAGGCGACTTCGCGCGCCGTCCGCGCCACGAGATCCAGGCCGGCCGCATCGTCGTCCGCATTTTCCAGATTCAGGGTCGGCGGCGCGACCTGGTCCCGCAAGGCGAGCACCGTGAAGATCGCCTCCAGTCCGCCCGCGGCGCCCAGCAGGTGGCCCGTGGCGGATTTCGTCGCGCTGACCGCGGGGCCGCCGGCGCCGAACACCGCCCGGATGGCCGCCAGCTCCCCTTTGTCGCCCACCGGCGTCGAGGTGGCGTGGGCGTTGACGTGACCCACCGCGGAAGGCGGGATCCCGGCCTGGTCCAGGGCGATGCGCATGGACCGCGCCGCCCCGTCCCCGTCCTCAGGTCCGGCGGTCAGGTGATAGGCGTCGGCGCTGGTGCCGTAGCCCACCAGTTCGGCGATGATCCTCGCCCCCCGCGCCTGGGCGTGCTCGAGCGCCTCGATCACCAGGATGCCCGCGCCCTCCCCCATCACGAAGCCGTCGCGCGCCTTGTCGAACGGCCGGGACGCCTTGTCGGGCGCATCGTTGAAGCCGGTGGACAGCGCGCGCGCCGCGGCGAAGGCGCCCAGGCTCACCCGGTCGATCGTGGCCTCCGCGCCGCCGCAGATGGCGACGTCGGCCTCGCCCGCGCGGATCATCCGGGCGGCGTCGCCGATGGCCTGGACCCCGGCCGCGCAGGCGGTCACCGGCGCGCCCAGCGGCCCCTTGAAGCCGTGCCTTATCGAGACCCAGCCCGCCGCGAGGTTGGCGAGGAACGCCGGCACGGTGAAGGGCGACAGGCGACGCACGCCGCGCTGATCGGTCGTCCGCACCGCCTCGGCGATCGCGGGGAAGCCGCCGATGCCGGTGGCGATCACGGTGGCCGTACGGGTCCGCTCGACCTCGTCCTGCGGCGCCCAGCCGGCCTGGCCGATCGCCTCGTCCGCCGCGGCGATGGCGAAGGCGATGAACCGGTCCATCTTTTTCTGGTCCTTGCCGGGCACCGAAGCGTCGATGTCGAAGCCCGCCTCCGGGTCCTCCGTCATCGACAGCACGCGCCCGGCCACCTGGGCCGGCACGTCGGGCGCCAGCTCAGCCGGCAATCGGGTGATCCCCGACCGGCCGGCCAGCAGCCGCGCCCAAGCCGCCTCCGCGCCCACGCCCAGGGGCGAAACAACGCCCACTCCGGTCACCACAACGCGACGCATCATACTCACCTCTCTGATCGTTCGAGCGCCAGCGCGGCCCGTTCCAGCCGCAACAGCGCCTCGCGGGTTTCGTCGGCGCGGCCTTCCAGCAGCGCCGCAAGGTCGGCCTGGGCCCGGCGCCACGCGGGCAGGCTGTCGGCGATCAGCGTGCGCCCGGCCTCGGTCAGCCCCAGCTTGCTTCCGGCCCGGCCACGGCGGCCCGCATTGGTGACGAGCCCCCGCTGCTCCAGGACCCGCAGGTTGCGCAGCACGGCCGAGGGCTCGATCCCAACCTCTTCCGCCAACGCCGCGATGGACCGGTCGCCGGCGCGTGAGATGGAGCCCAGGAGGATGAACTGGGTGATCTGGAGGTTCAGGGGTTTGAGCCGCTGGTTGAAGGCGCGGGTCACGGCCTGCGCGGCCTTCCGGCTGCGGTGGCCGAAGCAGAACAGCGACATGTTGTCCGGCGTCATAATACTGCACATACAGGTTTTAGAAGCCTGCAGCTACAGGATTATGTCTCGCGTGAACGGCGAGGAGGCGGCCTTGCGGTTCGCCGGCCTGCAGTGATCTCAGGTGAAGCGGTCGCCCAGGTAGACGCGCCGGACTTCCGGGTCGTCGACGATCTCGTCGGGGCTGCCCTCGAACAGCACCTCGCCAGCGTGGATGATCGAGGCGCGGTCGATGATGTCCAGGGTCTCGCGGACGTTGTGGTCCGTGATCAGGATGCCGATGCCGCGCTGCTTCAGGTAGGTGATCACCTGGCGGATGTCGGCGATGGCCAGGGGGTCGATGCCGGCGAAGGGCTCGTCCAGCAGCATGAAGGACGGGTCGGAGGCCAGCGCGCGGGCGATCTCGACGCGGCGGCGCTCGCCGCCCGACAGCGAGACGGCGGGCGCGTTCCGAAGGTGCTCGATGTGCAGCTCCTCGAGGAGCTGGGTGACGGTGGCCTTGGCCTGGCGCTGGTCGCGCTGGCGCAGTTCGACCACGGCCATGACGTTTTCCCACACGCTCATGCCGCGGAAGATCGAGGTCTCCTGCGGCAGGTAGCCCACGCCCATGCGGGCGCGCTGGTACATCGGCTGGGCGGTGATGTTCTCGCCGTCCAGATAGATGGCGCCGTAGTCGGCCGGGATCAGGCCGGTGATCATGTAGAAGGTCGTGGTCTTGCCCGCCCCGTTCGGACCGAGCAGGCCGGCGACTTCGCCGCGGCAGAGGCGCAGGCTGACGCCCTTTACCACCGCCCGGCCGCGGAACGACTTGCCGATGTTGTCGACGACCAGGCCTTCGGTCGGGATGGCGCCCTTGGCCTGGACCCGCTGCGGCGCGTTCACTTCTTGGCGCTTTCTTGCTTCTTCGAAGGATAGAAGACGCCGCGCGGGCGGGACTTGGCGTTGACGCCCGTCGAATTGCCCAGCATGCGGCCCTCGCCGGTGTTGGTGTTGAACACCATCCGGGTGCCGCGCAGCACGTTCTGGCCCTGCACCGCCACCACGTCACCCGTCAGCGTCACCGTCTCGCTGCCGGCGTCGTAGACACCGTTGTCGCCGCGGACGCGCTGGTCCTTGCTGGTGACATAGTAGACCGAGCCCTCGGCCTCGATGCGGATCAGGTCGCCGCAGGCGCCGGAGCCTGTGGAGGCGCCGGGCTTGGTCTGGAAGAAGGCGCGAATCACGTCGGCGCGCAGGCGGGCCTGGCCCTGCAGGGCCTCGGCCTTGCCCTTCCACACCGAGACGCAGGCCTTGTTCTGCACTTCCAGTTCGTCGGCGGTGATGTCCATGGGGCCGTCGGAGCCCGGGCCGAGACTTTGCGCGTGCGCGGCGCCGCCGGCCAGCAGGGCCAGGGCGAGGACGGAGCTTTTGACGAGAGACTTCATGACTGCCCTTGCGCTCGGTCCGCTACTTCTTCTTCGTTTCGAGGCGAGTGCGGACGCCGCCCTTGAAGACCATGCGCTCGCCTTTGCCGTATACGCCATAGGACTCCGCGCGGATTTCTCCAAGGCCACCTGCGCCCTGAATGGGGCCTGAACCGACCACTTCACCGGTCTTGGTGTCGAAGAGCGAAGCGGCGGTGTCGAAGGCGTTCTTCGAGTCGGCCATGTGCACGCCGTTGCTCAGCTCCAGCTTGCCGTTCTGCTCGTGGAAGACGCCGTCGGCGCCGTTGATGCGCATCTCGTCCGGGCCGTTCTCGTCCAGGACCAGGGCGGGCTTCTTCAGGATCACACGCTGGTAGTCGAGGCGGTCGCGGACCGCCGAGTCGGCGGTCAGCACGAACGAGCGGCCCTTGTCGTCGCGGCCGATGAAGCGCGGGTTCATCAGGCGGATCGGCTCGTCCCCGACCCGCGTCGAGCGCGGCTGGGCGTTGAAAGTCGACCAGGCGACACTCCCGACCAGGCCCGCGAAGATCAGGGCGATCACCGCCGGCAGGGCGACGCGAAGCGTCCGGACCAGGCGCGAACGCCGCCGCCACCGCTCGAAGTCGGCGCGCCGGGGTTCGGCGAGGGGTTCGGAGAGGGGGGCGCCGGCGGCGGTCATCGCGCTTATCTAGGTATGGGCGAAGATGTCGGCATCCTCCCAGCCGGCCACGTCCAGCAGGGCGCGGTGCGGGAGGAATTCGAAACAGGCGCGGGCCAGGTGATCGCGGCGCTCGCGGACCAGCATCTCGTCGAGCCGCTCGCGGAGCGCGTGGAGGTGCAGGACGTCCGAGGCCGCATAGGCCACCTGGTCGTCGGAAAGCTTGGCCGCCCCCCAGTCGGAACTCTGCTGCGCCTTGGAGATGTCCACGCCGATCAGCTCCTTCGTCACGTCCTTCAGGCCATGGCGGTCAGTGTAGGTGCGGGCGATCCTCGAGGCGATCTTGGTGCAGTAGACGGGCGCGGTCACCACTCCAAGATGCAGCCAGAACATGGCGATATCGAAGCGGCCGAAGTGAAAGATCTTTGTCACCGCCGGGTCGGTCAGCAGGCGCTTGAGGTTCGGCGCGTCGTAGCTGGACCGGTCCAGCTTCACGACATGGGCGTCGCCCTTGCCATCCGACAGCTGTACGACGCAGAGCGGATCGCGGCCGAGCCGCAGGCCCATGGTCTCGGAATCGACGGCGACGGCCGTGGCGTTCGCCAGCGCGTCGGCCGGCAGGTCGCCCTCATGCACGAAAGTCGTCACTTCGCTCGAACTCCGACGTCA
>Ga0209257_1002200_pt1 | contig 20175 bp, 14 predicted proteins | sample AraplaCvi_mCL_r2_FD_184277 | JGI IMG/M metagenome (GOLD analysis project Ga0209257, IMG submission 184277) | Arabidopsis root microbial communities from North Carolina, USA - plate scrape MF_Cvi_mCL_r2 (SPAdes) (version 2) | ecosystem: Host-associated > Plants > Roots > Endosphere | place: USA...
TCCGGCCGGCGGCGATTTCCGGGAATGCCTCTCTGCGGCCTTGTCCAAGATCCACGGCGTCGCTGTCGGCCGTTATGGCGAGGACCGTTCGATCTATAAAGGCGCGGGCGAGCGGACCATCCACCACGCGATCGACCTCTACGCCGCGGCGGGCACGCCGGTCCTGGCGCCGCTCTCCGGCCGCATCGCGATGATCGGAAACGACACCAGCACCGACGGCTTCGGCGGCATCGTCGTCCTGGAGCATGAGGCGGGGACGCCGCATCGCTTCTGGACCTTCTACGGCCATCTGGCGCCGGGGAGCCTCGCCGATCAGGCGATTGGCGGTGTCATGGAACAAGGGGCCACATTGGGCGTGCTCGGCGTGCCGGCGGAGAACGGCAATTGGCCGCCGCATGTGCATATGCAGCTGATGACCGCGCTCTGCTTCGATCGCGCGGAGGCGATCATCGGCCTTTCCCGGCGCGAGCAGTGGGACTTCTGGGAGAGCATCTTCCCCAATCCCAATGGAATCCTCGGCCTGCCCATCGACACCGGCGCGATCGTCGCGCGGGATCCGGAGGCGATGCGCCGCTTGCGGAACCGCACGATCAGCCCGGTGCTCAGCCTGTCCTACGATGCGCCGCTGAAGCTCGTGGCGGGGGAAGGCACCCATCTCGTCGATGCGGACGGGCGGCGCTACCTCGACATGGTGAACAACGTCTGCCATGTCGGCCACGCTCATCCGCGCGTGGTGGAAGCGATCGCACGCCAGGCGACCCGGCTCAACACCAACACGCGCTATCTTCACGACAACCTGGTCGAATACACCGAGCGCCTGAAGCGCCTGCTGCCGCCGGAGCTCTCGACGGTCTTTCTCGTGAACTCCGGCAGCGAGGCGAACGATCTGGCACTGCGGCTCGCCAAGGCCTATAGCGGCGGCACCGAAGTGATGGTGCTCGACCACGCCTATCACGGCAATCTCTCTTCGCTGATCGACATCAGTCCCTACAAGTTCGATGGCCCTGGGGGCGCAGGCCGACCGCGGCATGTCTGGGTCACCGAGATGCCGGATCTTTATCGCGGCCGCTTCCGGTATGGCGATGCCGATGCCGGCCTGCGCTATGCCGAGAAGATCGCGACGCTGCTGCGCGACATGAACGGCATCAACCGGCGCCTCGCCGTCTTCTTCGTCGAAGCCGTGCTCGGCTGCGGCGGGCAATTGGTCCTGCCGGAAGGCTATCTCAAATCGGCGTTCGAGGAGATCCGCGCCGCGGGCGGCGTCTGCATCGCCGACGAGGTGCAGATCGGCTTCGGCCGCGTCGGCACGCATTTCTGGGCCTTCGAGACTCAAGGCGTCGTCCCCGACATCGTCACCATGGGCAAGCCGATCGGCAACGGGCATCCGATGGGCGCCGTCGCGTGCCGGCCGGAGATCGCCGCCGCCTTCGCGAACGGCATGGAGTATTTCAACACCTTCGGCGGCAATCCGGTTTCGGCGGCGGCGGGCCTCGCGGTGCTCGATGTCATCCGCGACGAGCGGCTGATGCACAATGCGGAGGCGATGGGCACCTGTCTCCGCGATGGCTTGCAGCGGCTCAGCGCGCGCCATGCGCTGATCGGCGACGTCCGCGGCCTCGGCTTGTTCATCGGGGTCGAGCTGGTGCGCGACCGCGCGACACGCGCACCTGCGCCCGACGCGGCGCACGCGATCGTCGAAGCGATGAAGGCCGAGGGCATCCTGCTCAGCACCGAAGGCCCGCATCACAACGTACTGAAGATCAAGCCGCCGCTGGTGATCGCCAAGGAAGACTGCGACTTCTTCCTGGAGACGCTCGACGCGGTGCTGACGCGCCGCGGGTGACGTTCATCAATCCGCTTCCGTCTTCACGCTGGTGAGCACCGTCTCGATGCCGACCTGGCTCCTGAGCTGGTTGGCGATGATCGCGCCGAGGTCGCCGTCGAGGCCGGTGACCTGCAGGTCCACGGTGAGCTCGTCGGCGCCGGTCGCGACGCTGAACAGCTTCGCCGGCACCAGGCCGCGCTTGGCGAAGACTTCCATGAGGCGGGGCAGGCTGCCCGGATCGGCGACCGTCCGCACGGTCAGGCAGAAGGTCGGCACGGGATTCCGGCCGCGCTCCGGGCGCGACAGGCTTTCAGGGACACTCATTTTAAAGGACTCCGAAACGCAAGGTGATTGGAAAAACCGGTCGTGCCCGGGCGCTGCTCAGAGCGCCCGGCCGGTAATTCGTCCAATCCCGAGTTTCGGCTGTGGATAAGTCATACGATTAGCCTATTCGGCGCCACACCCCTTGTCAAATCTGCGCTGCGTGCCGGTTCCGGCCGGGAATCCTGCTGCGCCCACGGGGGAAATCCCCTAAAGAAAAACGCCTGTCCAGGCGGGCGGAACGAGTCGGGCAAGGGATGACGCAGAACAACGGAAATGGAGCGCCGGGCGCGCGGGGGGATACCCCGTTGCTCGCCCTGCAAGGCATTTCCAAGCGCTTCCCGATGACGATCGCCAACGATGGCATCAGCCTCGCGATCCAGCCCGGCGAGATCCACGCCTTGCTCGGCGAGAACGGCGCCGGCAAGTCCACCCTGGTGAAGATCATCTACGGCGTGCTGCATCCCGATGAAGGTGCGATCCGCTGGAAGGGCGCGCCCGTCTCGATCGCCAATCCGGCGGCGGCCCGTGCGCTCGGCATCGGCATGGTGTTCCAGCATTTCTCGGTGTTCGAGGCGCTGACCGTCGCCGAGAACATCGCGCTCGGCCTCAATGACAAGCAGCAGCGCAAGGGCTTGCGCGACCGGATCGCCAAGGTCTCGGAAGATTACGGCCTGAGGCTCGATCCCGATGCCACCGTGCATCATCTCTCGGTCGGCGAGCGGCAGCGGGTGGAGATCGTGCGCTGCCTGCTGCAGAACCCGAAGCTCTTGATCATGGATGAGCCCACCTCCGTGCTGACGCCGCAGGAGATCGAGCGCCTGTTCACGACCCTGCGCCGGCTCGCCGCGGAAGGCTGCGCCATCCTCTATATCAGCCACAAGCTGGAAGAGATCCGGAGCCTCTGCGAGCGCGCCACCATCCTGCGCCAGGGCAAGGTGGTCGCCGAATGCGATCCCCGGCAGGAGACCGCGAAGCATCTCGCCGAGCTGATGATCGGCACGACGATCCGTCCGCCTTATCATCTGCAGGAAGAATCCGCGGAGACCGCGCCGGCGCGCCTGGAGGTCGACCATCTCTCGGTCAAGAGCGACCGGGCCTTCGGTGTCGATCTCAACCAGATCTCCTTCACGGTTTCGGCGGGCGAAGTGCTGGGCATCGCCGGGATCGCCGGCAACGGCCAGACCGAGCTGATGGCCGCACTCTCCGGCGAGACGCCGGCCAATCGCGCCGAGGCGATCATCATCGACAGCCGGCCCGTGGGCCTGCTGGGTCCGGCGGAGCGGCGCCAGCGCGGCGCCGGCTTCGTGCCGGAAGAGCGGCACGGCCACGGTGCGGTCAAGGACATGACCTTGGGCGAGAACGCATTGCTCTCCGCCTATCGCACCAAGGGCCTGGTGCGCGGCGGCCTCATCGACATGGGCAGCACCATGCGCTTCGCCGCGGAGATCATCAAAGGCTTCGCGGTGCGGAGCGATGGACCGGCGGCGGAAGCGCGCTCGCTTTCCGGCGGCAACCTGCAGCGCTTCATCGTCGGCCGCGAGATCCTGCAGAGCCCCGGGGTCCTGGTCGTGGCGCAGCCGACCTGGGGCGTCGATGCCGGAGCGGCCGCGTCGATCCGCCAGGCCTTGCTGGATCTCGCCGACAAGGGCGCCGCGGTCGTGGTGATCTCCCAGGATCTCGACGAGCTGATGGAGATGGCGGATCATATCGCGGTCATCGCCAACGGCCGGCTTTCGCCGCCGCGCGCCGTCGATCAAGTGACCGTGGCCGAGCTCGGCCTGCTGATGGGCGGCATCGAAGCGCCGTCGCCGGAGAGGCGCGATGCCGTTCCGGCTTGAGGCCCGCGGCCGCCATTCGCCGATTTGGACCTGGGCTTCGCCGGTCCTGGCGATCGTCGCGACGCTGATCGTCTCGACCGCGCTCTTCGCCGCCATGGGCAAGCCGGCCGGTGCCGCGCTCTACACATTCGTCGTGGCGCCGATCTCCAGCATGAACGGCATCGCCGAGCTCGGCGTCAAGGCGGCACCCTTGGTGCTGATCGGCGTCGGCCTTGCGATCGGCTTTCGCGCCAATGTCTGGAACATCGGCGCCGAAGGCCAGCTCATCCTCGGCGCCATCGCCGGCGGCGGCATCGGCCTCTGGGCGGGCGACGCCACCGGATTCTGGATCCTGCCGGCGATGATTCTCGGCGGTGCGCTGGGCGGCGCCTTCTGGGCCGCGATCCCCGCACTCCTGAAGACGCGGTTCAATGCCAGCGAGATCCTGACCAGCCTGATGCTGACCTATGTGGCGCAGCTTCTGCTGATCTATCTGGTGGTCGGACCCTGGAAGGATCCGGAAGGCTACGGCTTCCCACAGACCCGCCTCTTCGGCGAGGGCGCCACCATGCCGATCCTGATCTCCGGCACCCGCGTGCATCTCGGGGTACTCGCCGCGCTGATCGCCGTCGCCGTCTGCTGGCTCATTTACGCCAAGACCTTGCTCGGCTTCCAGCTTCGCGTGCTGGGGCAAGCGCCGCGCGCGGCGGCCTATGCCGGTTTCAGCGGCGAGGGCCTCACCTGGTTCGCGCTCCTGCTCGGCGGCGCGCTGGCGGGGCTTGCCGGCGTCTTTGAAGTGGCGGGGCCGATCGGCCAGCTCACCCCCGCGGTCTCGCCCGGCTATGGGTTCACGGCGATCATCGTCGCCTTCCTCGGGCGGCTCAATCCGATCGGCGTGCTCCTCGGCGGCATCGTGCTGGCGCTCTCCTATCTTGGCGGCGAGCAGGCGCAGATCGCGCTCGGCCTGCCCAAGGCCATCACCGGCATCTATCAGGGCGTGCTGTTGTTCTTCCTGCTGGGCGCCGATCTCTTGGTGCATTATCGCATCCGCCTGGTGCGCCGCGTGCCGGCCCGAGGTGCGGCGTGAACGGGTTCGAGCTCTTCACCTCGGTGGCACTTTCGGTGATCTCGGCCTCGACGCCGCTGCTCCTCGCCGCGACCGGCGAGCTGGTGACGGAAAAGTCCGGCGTGCTCAACCTCGGCGTCGAAGGCATGATGCTGGTCGGCGCGGTGATCGGCTTCGCGGTAACCCTCGGCAGCGGCAGCGCGACGCTCGGCATCGTCGCCGCGGCCCTGGCCGGGACGGCGATGGCGCTGGTCTTCGCCGTGCTGACCCTGACCCTGCTCACCAACCAGGTGGCGACCGGCCTTGCGCTCACCATCTTCGGCATCGGCCTTTCGGCGCTGGTGGGGGCGGGCTTCGTCGGCCAGCCGCTGCAGCCTTTGCCGAAGCTCGTCCTTCCCGGCCTCTCCACGCTGCCGGTGATCGGCCCGATCCTGTTCGGGCAGGATGCGCTGGTCTATCTCTCCTTCGCGGCGCTGATCGGCGTCTCCTGGTTCCTGCGCAAGACCCATGCCGGCCTCGTGCTCCGCGCGGTCGGCGACTCTCACGACGCCGCGCATGCGATCGGCTACGGCGTCATCAAGGTGCGCTATCTGGCGACCTTGTTCGGCGGGGCGATGTGCGGGATCGCCGGTGCCTATTTCTCGCTCGCCTATACGCCGATGTGGGCGGAGAACATGACCTCGGGCCGCGGCTGGATCGCCCTCGCGCTCGTGGTGTTCGCTGCCTGGCGACCGGCGCGGCTGCTGCTCGGCGCCTATCTCTTCGGCGGGATCACGATCCTGCAGCTGCATATCCAGGGCTTCGGCATCGCCATCCCCTCGCAATTCGTGTCGATGCTGCCTTACCTTGCCACCATCGTCGTGCTGGTGGCGATTTCCAGCGACCGGACCCGCGTGCGCCTGAACACGCCCGCCTGTCTCGGCCGCGCCTTCAATGCCGCAGGTTAAGTCCGAAAAAACATCATCCAAGGAGGCTTTGAGATGCAGATGAAACGCAGAACCTTCGCCAAGACGCTGATGGCCGGCGCCGGCCTGATCGCCGCGCCGCGGCTCATCACCAAGGCGAGCGCCGCCGACCCCTTCAAGGCGGCCTGGATCTATGTCGGCCCGGTCGGCGATTTCGGCTGGTCGTACCAGCACGACCAGGGCCGCAAGGCGGTCGAGAAGGCGCTCGGCGACCAGGTGAAGACCGCCTATGTCGAGAGCGTGCCGGAAGGGGCCGATGCCGAGCGCGTGCTCCGGGAGCTCGCCAGTGCCGGCAACAAGATCATCTTCGCGACCTCGTTCGGCTTCTGGCAGCCGGCGCTCAAAGTCGCGAAGCAGTTCCCCGACGTGAAGTTCGAGCATGCCACCGGCTACAAGCGCGCCGAGAATCTCGCCACCTACAACATCCGCTTCTATGAAGGCCGCTACATCCAGGGCGTCATCGCCGGCAAGATGTCGAAGTCGGGCATCGTCGGCTATATCGGCTCGGTGCCGATCCCGGAGGTGATCATGGGCATGAACGCCTTCATCCAGGGCATGCGCACGGTCCGCCCCGACGCCCGGATCAAGATGGTGATGATCAACGCCTGGTACGACCCCGGCAAGGAAGCCGATGCCGCCAAGGCGCTGCTCGACCAGGGCGCCGACATCATCGCCCAGCACACCGACTCTCCGGCACCGCTGCAGACCGCGCATGAGCGCGGCGTGAAGGGCTTCGGCCAAGCCTCGGACATGATCAAGTTCGCGCCCGACACCCAGCTCACCTCGTCGATCGATCACTGGGACGAGTACTACGTGAGCCGGGTGAAGGCGGCGATGGACGGGACCTGGAAGAGCGGTGACGTCTGGGACGGCTTGAAGGCGGGCATGCTGAAGATGGCGCCCTATATGAACATGCCGGACGACGTGAAGGCCTTGGCCGAGAAGACCGAAGCCGGCATCAAGAGCGGCGAGATCATGATCTTCATGGGCCCGATGAAAGCCCAGGACGGCACCGTCAAGATCAAGGAAGGCCAGATGCTCGACGACGGCGCCATCGCCGGCATGGACTGGCTGGCGGAAGGCGTCGAAGGCCAGCTGCCGAAGTAGAGGCGGAGCGGCGGGCGAGTGCGAGCGACCCCGCCCAAGAGGCACCCGAGCCCTGCGGCCGTCCGGCCGCAGGGCCTCCGGCACCCATGTCGCCGGGTGCCTGCAAACGCTGCCTTGTCCGGGTCCTGTCCGGGTTGACGGGCGACTCCCGCGCTCCCGGCGGCAACACCCCGGTCCCGCCGGCAACACAGACGCGCCGAATCCGTCTGTGTCATCCAAGTCCTTGAACCCGCGGCCGAAAGGGCGCCGTCCGGGTGCCGAAGATTTTTTGCTCTGTCTGCGTCCTGTCTGCGTTGCCGCGCACCTACGACGGCCCGCGCCGCCGAGGGCCGGACCCGGCGCGTTGGCGACGGCGGCCTCCGGCGCCGATGTCGCTCGGCGCATGCAAACGCTTCCCTGTCCGGGTCCTGTCCGGGTTGGCGGGCGACTGCCGCGCTCCCGGCGGCCGCACCCCAGCCCGGCCGGCAACACGGACGGGCCGAATCCGTCTGCGTCATTCAAGTCCTTGAGCCTGCGGCCGAAAGGGCGTTGTCCGGGTGCCGAAGAGTTTTTGCTTTGTCTGCGTCCTGTCTGCGTTGCAGCGCACCCACGACGGCGTGCGCCGCTGCGGACCGGACCCGGCGCATTGGCAGCGGCGGCCTCCGGCGCCGATGTCGCTCGGCGCATGCAAACGCTTCCCGGTCCGGGTCCTGTCCGTGTTGCAGCGCAGACAGGATGGCCCGTGCCGCCGCGGACTGGACCCGGCGCATCTGCAACGGCGGCGGACTCCTGCGCGATTGAGAATAGGGGCGGCGTGGGCGTCTCGACGTCCGTCCGGTGCGTGAAGCCGAGTTCCGGCGGCTGGTCCGCCGGAAGCTGTACGGACTCTTTGTCCTGTCTGTGCTCGGTCTGCGTCGGCAGCGCGATCTCGCTGCGTTCATGGGGGACGACCTGGGCGAGGTCGAGCGTGACGTCAATGGACGCCATCAGCCTGTCGCCCTGCACACCGTCTGGATGCTGACTGGGTGCGGTCTGCGTCACGGGTTTCCTCACGAGCTCGGCGACGAGCAGCAGGGCGACCGTCGCCTTCGGTTCTTGCCAGGCGGGAACACGGCACGGTGGTGCCGGTAAGCGGAAAGGCCTGCAATGCCGGGTCAGATGGCTGGACGGGCCGAACTGCGTAAAGAGTATAGCTTAGACGATGTATTTACACAATAGTGTGTTTTACTCCGGTAGAGACTTGAATCTTTGATAGGTGCGCCTACCTGAGACAGTGAGGACGAAAATTCCCAGGTCGCCGGTTCAAGCCCGGTCGGGTCCACCAAACTTATAACTGTTTTGGGCCCGTAGCTCAGTTGGGAGAGCGGGGAACTGAACCAGAAAGCCCGGCGCTTGCGCCGGGCTTTCTTTCTTTGGGGGTCTCCCGGGGCCTTGTGGCCTAGCGTGTCCAGCAGCTTTTCGTCGGCCCTGATCTCCAAAGCCTTCTCTATAAATAGACGCGACTACTCGGGATCATCTTGACGCACCCGTGAGTTCCTTTCCTCATTCATCGATTTTGCGTGTGAAAAGGTCCATGGGGGCGCCGCCTTCAGAAGGCTGGCAAATCTTTAGTGCGTTACCATCATCTTTAATCAACTTGCCCGTTAGCTTCAGCAGATCGCCGTCAAACGTGTTTAGCTCGTCCGCATTCGAGACGAGGGCTGTGGCGAGATGTATGGCGTCCTGGGGCTTTGGAATGATCACCGTTTCATCAGCAACCTTTAGAGCGGCCTGAGCCCGGATCAAGTCTCGGGCGCGGACGCCTACCAACCGGTCGACGGGGATGAGTAGTATGTGGTCGCCCTCGAAATACTTTGCCACGACATCATCTGTCGAATCCCTGATATCTGGATTCTTGCAAACTTCCGCCAAACACAGCCCGGAGACGCCGATCTCAATCTTGCGTTGGTTCTGGGCCAGATCGATAACTGCCATGCATGCAGAGTATCGGGTCCCCGCGGCACCGTTGATCAAGGGAATCCGCTCTTTCTGGATCAGTGCTATCCAGGCGCAGGCATCCCAACAGATGCACTTAGGAGAGGCGACCATCTCTAAGTCTAGCTAGATATTCCTCGGTGGATAGGCCGCCGGTAAAGTTCTCATCGAGAATAGCGTCGACGCCAATCTGTTCGGACCTAGGAGCAAAAAATCGTATGTCGGTTGCCTTTATCTGAGACACTACACCAAGCCCCTTATACCGAACGGTTCCGACTACAAGCATGCGACGGCCGTGTAGAAGATCGCCGACGTTGTGCTTCTCAATGACCTCCAGCGCCTTTCCCGTCAGAATGCACTTGACGATGTTGCCGTTAAGTCGGATGCGCAGCCAGACCAAAGAACGACCGTGCCCATCTTTTTCAAGCTTGCTGAAAAACCCTTCAACCGCGCTCAATTCTGCATACGGGCGTTCGACGGGGTTTTGCGCAAGCTGGGCATTCTTAACGGCACTTCTAGCGACAGCAGGAGTGACCCGCACTGGATTGATGCCAGGGCCGAAGTCAATCTCAGAAAGATCAAGCCCGTTCGTCACTCGCTCGAACGTTCGTTCGACCTTTGCCAGAACGGGATCGGTGAAATAGATCGGTCGCTCCGGGCGGGCTTCTAAAAGCGCAAGACCGGCCGCAACATGCTGTGCGACAAGATCAACGCGTCTATCGATGTTCGTCGCATAGTCGCGAGAGAAGGATTCGAGTTGTACGCTCAGGGGGCTGTTCTTGGACGCGTTCACCACGCGCCACTCGATTGCATTCCTGCCGTCGTCGGCGATTGCAGTTTCCACTCCCTTGAGGATGTCCAGGTAGTCGCGGATCTGATCAAGCAAATCTTCAGCGGTCGGCGCATCCGTGTTGTCGGGGCCGTGTCCCTCGATCTTGATCGTTATCGTCCTGCTCATGACCGCGACTCCGCAGTTCGCTCTTAAGCACTGGGAGATGAGTCCCGGTAAGTCAACCGCTTACCGACGATACCACGGACCAGTTTATCCGCGCGAGCCTCATCATCTGCCCCAAGGGCCGCTCGTTGTGTCTAAAGTCAAATTCAGCCAGATACCGCTTTAAATGCTGCGCGCTCACATGATGGTAGGTGCCGTTGATGCCGCGCTTGAGGATGGAGAAGGAGCCCTCAATAGAGGTGCCAAAATCCGAAACCTAACCCGACCCCCGCATCGGCTTGAACGTCGCGCTTGGAATCCGCGCCACGTCGGCGCCCGCCGCGCGGCGCAGGATTGCCGAGAGCTGGTCCGGCGAGAAGGGTTTCGAGAGATAGAGGTGCATGCCCGCGGCGGCGTAGCGTTCGGCGTCGCCGGGCATGGCGTTGGCGGTCAAGGCGACGATCGGCAGGGTGGCGTAGGCGCCGCCGAGCTTGCGGATCTCTTGCGCGGCGGTGGGGCCGTCCATGTTCGGCATCTGCACGTCCATCAGCACCAGGTCGAAGACCGCGCGTTGCACGGCGGCCATCGCCTCGATGCCGTCCTGGGCGATGGTGAAGCTGTGGCCGCCCAGTTCCAGCATGGTGCAGACCACGCGCTGGTTGATGGCGTTGTCTTCGGCGACCAGGATGTTGAGCTTGCGGTTGCCTTGCTGGTTCAGCAGCGTCTCGTCGTCGAGCGCCTTGGTCTCCGGCGCGGCGGGCTCGGCGGCGCGGCAGCGCAGGCGCAACCAGAAGGTGGCGCCTTCGCCCGGCGTGCTTTCCACGCCGACCTCGCCGTTCATCAGATGGACGAGCTCCTTGGAGATTGCGAGGCCGAGGCCGGTGCTGCCGGGCTTGCGGGCCGCGAGCTCCGCCTGGCTGTACTTCTGGAACAGGCGCGCCTGCATTTCCGGCGCGATGCCGCTGCCGGTGTCTTTGACCGAAATCGAGATTTCGTAGAGCGCGTCGCCGACCGATCTTGCATCGGCGCGGATCGTGACTCCGCCGCGCTCGGTGAACTTCAGCGCATTCGAGAGATAGTTGGAGAGCACCTGGTTCAGGCGGTTGGCATCGCCCAGCAGCAGCGGCGGCATTTCCGGCGCCACCGTCGCGCTCAGGGTGAGCCCCTTCGACAGCATCGAAGGCTGCCACAAAGTCACGAGCTTGCCGATCAGCTCGCGGATCGCGAAGGGCGCGATGTGGAGATCGATCCGGCCGGCCTCGATCTTCGCGATGTCGAGGATGTCGTTCAGCAGCGCCATCAGGCTTTCCGCCGAGCCCTGCAAGGTCTCGAGCCGGCTTCGCTGTTCCGCGTCCAGCGGTGAGGCGGCGAGGAGATGCAGCATGCCGATGATGCCGTTCAAGGGCGTGCGGATCTCATGGCTCATCGCCGCCAGGAACTCGGACTTCACCCGGTTGGCGGCTTCGGCCTGGTCGCGCGCCTTGCTGAGATCGCGGTTCAGGCGATCGAGCTCTTCGGTGCGCTGCTGCAAGGCTTGCTCGGCGGCGCGGCGCTGCTGCGCGGTGTCGCGAAAGACTTCCAGCGCCCGCGCCATGGCGCCGACCTGGTCGGTGCGGTCCTGGTAGGGGACGTTGCGGTCGAGCGCACCGGCGGCAAAGCTGTGCATCAACGGCGTGATCCGCTCGAGCGGACGAATGACAAGTCGCAGGGCGATCAGGGTGAAGACCAGCAGCACCGAAGCCATGACCGCCGCCGTGGCGAGCAGCCGCTCCAGATGCGCGGCACGATCGGCCTGCAGGATCGCGTCGGAGAGTTCGATGCGCAGGCGGCCGAGCAGCTTGCCGTCGTTATAGACTTCGGCAGTCGCTTCGACGGTGTTCCCTGCGCTTGCGACGCCCTGGAGCGCCACGAACTCGCGGCCGTCGGGTTCGAGCACGACGGCGTTCTGGAATTCCGGCAGCTCGCTGCGCAAAGGCTGGAGCTGCGCCAGGGTCGCGTTCTTGTCGAACTCCCAGAACGAGCCGGAGATGGCGCCGGCATAAAGATCGGTCAGCAGCCGCGCGCGGTGGCTCAAGGCGGCGTTCGCATCGGCCAGGAACAGGCGATCCTCGACCAGGACGTAGACCGCCTGGATCGCCAGAAAGACCAGGGCGAGCGCGATGGTGGCTTTGGCCTTCAGGCCGAGGGAAGGCCGCGACGACATCAACGATCAGTCGCGCCTATCGAACGGCGCCGTCAGGCATCGGAAGCGGCGACGGAATCGGTGAGGCGGCGGATGATCTGCGCGACCGGCGCCGAGATCTCCGGCGGTTCCTTGACGATGCCTTCGGGATCGCCGCGGCCGAGGCTGGTGAGCTCGACCAGAGCGTCGCCGGCATCGGCGGCGTCGCGCTCCGGCTGCGTTGTCTCGGTCGGATCAGTAGGACGGGGCGGCTTGGCGGCGGCGCGCGGCGGCTGCACCAGGACAGGGCGCGCGGGCGGCGGCGGGGCAGCGGGCGTCTCCGGCGCGGCATCGATGACCGGCCGCGTGCCCGGCGATCCCGTTTCGCTGAGGAGATGGCGCACGCCGCGCTCCAGGCGGATCATCGCCTCGCGGAGCGGCGTTGCGTTGCGGCCTTCGACCAGGTCGAGCAGCGTCTTCACCATGGTGCGGAGCTGCTCGTTCTGGGATTCGAGGCGCGCGATATCGGTTTCCTTGCCGGCGAGCTCGACTTCCTGGCGGGCGATCGCGTTGCGCGCATCGTCAAGCTCGGTCTCGAGCGAGGCCGAGCGGATGCGGGCGGCCTTCAGGTCTTCGCTCTGGCGGGAGAGCGCGCCTTCGACGATGCGCACGAGATCGTCGAGCCGCAGCCCGTATTTGCGCTGATCGGCCTCGACGCCGCCCAGGCGATCGCGGGCGGCTTCGACCCTCGACTGCAATTGTGCCAGATCGTCCATGTGACCCTCGTCGGAACGCGGCCAGCTTCGCCGGTCTTGGTTAATTCCGCGTTAATTCCGCTTTCAATCCCAAGATCTGAGGCTGCGACCCGGCCGCCCGGGAGTCAAGCCATCGGCGGCGCGAAGGCTCCTTAATACCCCAGCGCGCAGCCGTCCTTGCGGGGGTCGGAGCCGGCCAGCAGCACACCGCGCTTCCAGTCGATGGCGATGGCCTGGCCGCCGCCGAGCGGTGAAGCGAGGCGCAGCACTTTGTGTCCGCGATCGGCGAGGCCGAGGAACACGTCTTCCGGCAGGCCGGTTTCGGCGCCGAGCACGCCGTCTTCGTGGTGCACCCGCGGGCAGTCGAGCGCCGCCTGGGGGTCCATGCCGAAATCGATCATGTTGGTGAGGGCGTGGACCTGGCCCATCGGCTGGTAGTCGCCGCCCATGACGCCGAAGGAGAGCGCCGGGCGGCCCTCGCTGGTGACCATGGCCGGGATGATCGTGTGCATCGAGCGCTTGCCCGGGCCGATGCAGTTGGGATGGTCGGGATCGAGCGAGAAGCAGGCGCCGCGGTTCTGGAGAAGGATGCCGGAGCGCTCGGTCGCCCGCGCGCTGCCGAAGCCGTAATAGATCGAGTTGATGAAACTGACCGCGTTGCGGTCGCGATCGACCACGGTCAGATAGGTGGTGTCGGGATGCGGCTCCAGCATCCGGCGCTGGCGCAGGTCGTGCGCGCGGCTGGGATCGATCTGTGCGGCCAGGCTGCGGGCATGTTCCGGCGACAGCAACTCATCGACCGATGCCGTCATGTGATCGGGATCGGCGATATGCCGGTCGCGCTCGCGATAGGCGAGCTTCGCCGCCTCGACTTCGAGATGCAACCGGCCCGGCGAGAGCGGATGCGAGCCGATCGACGGAAACTGCGCGAGGATGTTCAGCATCAGGAGCGCGGTCAGGCCCTGGCCCGGGGGCGGGCATTGCCAGACATCGAGCCCGCGATAGCGGGTCTTGATCGGCAGGGTGTAGCCGCCGCGATGCCCGGCGAGATCCTCCGCGCGCAGCAGGCCGCCCTCGGCTTTGACGGTGCGCAGGATGTCCTCGGCGACCCAGCCCTCGTAGAAGCCGGCGGCACCCTTCCAGACGATCTCGCGCAGGGCCTTGCCGAGCAGCGGCAGGGTCACGCGGTCGCCGGTCTCCGGCGCCTTGCCGCCGGGGAGATACTGTTTCGCCGCCGCCGGGTTGCGGGCGAGGCGCGGTGCATCCTCCGCCCAGTCGGCGGCGACCCGCGGGGCCACCGGGAAGCCTTCCTCGGCATAGTGGATCGCCGGGCGCAGGATCTGGTCGAGGCCGAGCTTGCCGTGGTCCTTCGCCAGCCGGCACCAGGCCTCGACGGCACCAGGCACGGTGACGGCATGGATGCTGTCGGGGTCGATCCTGGAAATGCCGCGCTGCTGGAACCAGCCCGGCTCCGCGGTCCGTGCCGCGCGGCCGGCGCCGTTATAGGCCAGCACCCGGTCGGTGCCGCCGGCCGCCATCAGCACGAAACAATCGCCGCCGATCCCGGTCATGGCGGGCTCGACCACGCCGAGCACCGCGGCGGCGGCAATCGCGGCGTCCATCGCGGTGCCGCCGGCCAGCAGCATCTGGATCGCGGTCAGGGTTGCCATCGGATGCGCGGTCGCCGCGGCGGCCTCGCCGGCCACCACCACGGAACGTCCCGCCGCCTGAAAGTCCCGTCCCCCCATCATCCGCCTCGATTAAACGGGGCGTGTGGCCCGTGCAAGCGCGAAGGTTGCATGACCCGCACGCATGCGTGAGCGCGGTCACTGCGGCCCGGGCGGAACTGCGCTATGAATTGAACCGTCCGCTGCAGACGGGCGACGGACTACCAGTGGCGGATTACCAGTAGCGGACGCGGCCGGTATCGACGTGGACGAAGTTCGACGCGGTATACATGCCGACGCCGCCGCGCTTCATCGAGACCGCGGTCTCGTGCAGCGTCGTGAGCTTCACGTCGGCGAGGCGGATGTCGATCGCCTTGCCGTCGAGATGCATGCTGCGCTTGGCGACGCCGCTGCTCTCGGCGTTCAGCATGGAATTGGTCTTCGGGCTGCGATAGCCGGATATGATCTGGAACGGCTGCTTCGAGCCGGTCTTCCGGTGCAGTTCGGTCAGCAGGTCCAACAGCTGCAGGTCGATCGGGTGCACGTCGCCGGTGCGGAAGTCGCGCAGGATGTGGTTGATGTCCTTGAGCGCGCCCTTGTCGAAGCTCGAGCCGCGCAGGTAGGTCGCCTTCAGCTTCTCGTCGGTATGGGTGTTGTAGAAGGCGAGGGTTCGATCGCCGGCCGGGCCCTGCGAAGCGAAGGCTGCCGGCACCATCAGGCTGGTTGCCGCAGCGGCAAAGCCGAGGCCGAGCAACCGGCGGCGGCCGAGCAGGGGAGAGGAATTGGTGGTGTCTTCGTGTTGGGTCGCCGCGAACGGCCCTTGCGATGCCATCATTCTCTTCGGTGCTATTGAGGTTATGGGCGAAAGTTTGCACAGATGTCTTTGCATGGCAAAGTTAATTTGCCCTTGACAGAGCATTTTAGACAAATGCTCTCACGGACGTGAGAGTGGCCGAAATGCCTTGCGGGGCAGGGACTTGACCCGGCCGGGTGATTCGCGGCAAATCCCGGCACACTTTTTCCTGATCCCCTGAAGGACCCGACGTGCCGATTCTGCTCGGCCTGGATACCGGCGGCACCTATACCGATGCCGTGCTCTTCGACCCCCAGAAAGGGGTCCTCGCCTCGGCCAAGGCGCTCACCACCAAGCACAACCTGTCGATCGGATTGAAGGGTGCCATCGAGAAGGTGCTGCCGCATCTGCCCGAAGGCGTGGCGCCGGCCGAGATCGCCCTGGTCTCGATGTCCACGACGCTCGCGACCAATGCGATCGTCGAGGCCCATGGCGCGCCGATCTGCCTGATCCTCGCCGGCTATGACGCCAAGGCGCTGGAACGCGCCAACCTGAAACAGGCCTTGGGCAGCGATCCCGTGGTCTTCATCGCCGGCGGACATCGGCCGAGCGGCGACGAGCAGGCGCCGCTCGACCTCGAAGCCGCCCAGGCGGCGATCCTGGAACATGCGCCGAAGGTCGCGGCGTTTGCCGTGTCGGGCTACTTCTCGGTGCGCAACCCGGCGCATGAGCTGGCCTTGCGCGATCTCATCCGCGGTCTGACCGACCGGCCGGTCTCCTGCGGGCATGAATTGACCTCGAAGCTCGACGCGCCGCGGCGCGCGCTCACCTGCGCCTTGAACGCACGGCTGATCCCGCAGCTCCAGCAGCTCATCCGCTCGGTCGCGGGGCTGATGCAGGAGAAGGGGATCGACGCGCCCTTGATGGTGGTCAAGGGCGACGGCTCGCTGATGGATTCCGCCATGGCGCTCGCCTGCCCGGTGGAGACGATCCTCTCCGGCCCGGCGGCGAGCCTGGTCGGCGCCAAGCATCTCTCCGGCGAGGACACGGTCATCGTCTCCGACATGGGCGGCACCACGACCGACATCGCCATGCTGAAGCACGGCCGGCCGGTGCTGAACAAGGAAGGCGCCACGGTCGGCGGCTGGAAGACCATGGTGGAGGCGGTTGCCGTCCACACCTATGGGCTCGGCGGCGACAGCGAGGCGCGGATCGACGAGCATCACGGCTTCACCCTCGGGCCGCGCCGCGTGGTGCCGCTGAGCCTGCTGGCGATGCAGTATCCCTCCGTCGTCGATGTCCTGCGCGCGCAGGCCGAGAGCGACGAGATGGTGCAGTATCGCGGGCAGTTCGCGCTCCGGCAGCGCCCGCTCGATACCGGCTCGACCGGGTTGAGCGCCGGGCAGCAGCAGGTCTGGGATCGCCTGGCCGAGGGACCGGTGGCGCTCTCCGACATGATCGTCGGTCCGGCGGTGGCGCGGAACCTCCAGCGCCTGGTCGATCGCGGCCTGGTCGTGATCTCGAGCTTGAGCCCCAGCGATGCGGCGCATGTGCTGGGATTGCAGACCGGCTGGAACCGCGAAGCGGCGGCGCTCGGCGCGCGGCTGTTCCTGCGGCGCGCGCCGCAGGCCGGCTGGCATCCGCCCAAGGATGCCGAGACGCTCTGCCGCGATGTGGTCGAGCGCGTGGTGATCCAATCCGGCCGCGCCTTGCTCGATGCCGTGATCAACGAGCAGGCGCGAATCGACGACCATCACTGGGGCGCGCTCGGGCGCTATCTGGTGCAGCATTCGCTTTCGCCGAAAGTGGGCGGCTCCCATGGCATTTCGGGGGATGATCTCTTCGACGCGGTGCTCTCGCTGAAGCATCCGCTGCTGGCGATCGGCGCACCGGTCGGGAGCTACTATCCGGAGATCGCGAAACGGCTGAATACCCGATTGGTGATCCCCAAATTCGCGGAAGTCTCGAATGCCGTCGGCGCGGTCGCCGGGGGAATCATGCAGCGTGTGACGGCCGTCATCACCTCCCCGGCCGAGGGCCGGTTCCGCGCCCATCTTGCCAGCGGGATCAAGGACTTCGGCGATCTCGAACTCGCGTGTCAGCACGCCAAGGACTGGGCTACGGCGACCGCAACCGAGCAGGCGAAGGCGGCGGGGGCCGCCGAGATTGAACTTTTCCACGAGCGCGACGACAAGATCTTCGAACAACCGGGCGGGATGAAGATCTTCATGGAATCCAACATCGCCGCCACGGCGTTCGGCCGACCGGCTCTGGCGACGGCGTAAATCAAACGCCCGTTTGGCACGATCTGAGATCGGCATCACATACCTCTCCCATGACAGGAAGCAGCGGCTTTGGTAATGTCCGGCCGCCGCTCCAGACAGATTGGTGAACCATGCGACGCGCAAGTTTTCGTAACGCCGCCCTGATTTCGGGCGCCTTTTTTCTGGCTGCGGCAGCCGATGCCTTTGCCGAATCCGCCGACCGTTTCCCGCAGAGCCAGCCGAGCGAGACGGCGGTGCCGGAGCTGCCGGCGGCGATGCCCGCCGCGGTGCCGGCGATCGATCTCGCCTTCGATGCGCTGCAACGCGACGCCGCGGTCGCCGAGCTCAAGATCGATTGGGTGGCGCTCAAGGAATACTACAAGGCGCGCAACTACGCCGCGATCTGGACCACGGCGAACGGCTATACGTTGGCCGGCCAGGCCTGGATCGTGCAGGTCCCGCGCGCGGTGAAGGCCGGCATGCCAATGCCGGAGCAGACGCTGTTCAAGATCGCGGGCATGACGCCGCCGGTCGACGGCGCTTCGCAGACCCGCAACGAAGCGCTGATGTCGGCGATCTTCGTCGCGACTGCGGTCGATGCGGTCGGGCCGCTCGGCGCCATCAAGGAGCGCGGCGTCGCCGTGCTCGACAAGGTCGTCGCCGAGAAGGAGCCGGGCGACGCGATGGGCGAGGAATGGCCGGCCTATTATCGCTTCTGGAGCCTCTATGCGAAGCTCCCGACCTATGTCGGCTACTACCAGGCGGGCGGCTGGCCCTCGGTGCCGAAGGTCGACAAGGTCGAGCCCGGCCAGACCAACGACGTGATCCCGGCGGTACGCACCCGGCTGCAATATACCGGCGAGCTCGCCTTGAGCACGACCTTCACCGACAACGTCTACGACACCGACCTTCAGGCGGCCGTCGCGGCGTTCCAGCGCAGCCACGGCCTCAACGATGACGGCGTCATCGGCGGCCGCACGCTCGAGGAGATGAACGTCTCCGCCGAGAAGCGCCTGCAGATGATCCTGCTCAATCTCGAGCGCATGCGCGCGCAGGGCGGCAAGTTCGAGCCGCGCCATCTCATCGTCAACATCCCGAGCCAAGAAGTGAAGGTGATCGAGGACGGCAAGGTCCAGTTCATGACCAAGGCGATCGTCGGCAAGATCGACCGCAAGACGCCGACGCTCGACAGCGTGATCAAGGTGGCGAAGTTCAATCCGGAATGGAATGCGCCGCACAAGATCGCCTCCAACGACGAGGTGCGCCGCGCCCGCGCCGATCCGAACTTCCTGCGCGATCACGGCTTCACGATCTATGACGGCAACGGCATGGAAGTCGATCCGGACGCGATCAACTGGCACGAGGTCGGCCCGGGCAACTTCCCCTATCGCCTGGTCCAGGCGCCGGGCCCGGAGAATGCGCTGGGGCCGGTGAAGCTCGACTTCCCGAATCCGGATTCGGTCTACCTGCACGGCACCAACCAGAAGCAGCTGTTCGCCAAGCAGGATCGCTACTTCTCGTCGGGCTGCATGCGAATGCAGCAGCCGATCGACATGGCCGCCTTCCTGCTCCAGGACGATCCGAACTATCAGCGGGCGCGGATCGACCAGATCGTCGAGAGCGGAAAGACCACGCTGGTCCCGCTCCGCACCCCGATGCCGGTCCATGTCGTCTATATGACGGCCTGGGCGGATGAGGACGGCGTGCTGCAATTCCGCAAGGACATGTACAAATACGATCGCTATGCTCCCATCCCGGACGACCTGCAGCCGACCGCGAATCTGATCGCGGAGACGCAGGAGCCCATGAAAGCAACCAAGACCGAGTCGAAGTAACGATGAACGCCTTCCGCCTCTCCGCCGCCGCGATCGGCTTCGCCGGTTTCCTTCTCACCTCGATTGCCGGTGCTGCGGCGGACGGCGTGGCGGGCTTCGAAGCCTACGAGAAAGGCGACTACGCCACCGCCCTCAAGGAGTTCCTGCCGCTCGCGCAAGCCGGCCAGACCTCGGCCGAGGCTGCGGTGGGTCAGATGTATTTCGAAGGCAAGGGCGTCGCACCGGATATGAAGGAAGCCGCGCGCTGGCTGCAGCCTGCAGCGACCAAGGGCAATGCGCGCGCGCAGTTCCTGCTCGGCAAGCTCTATCTGACCGGCGAAGGCGTCGGAGCGGCGAATCCGCTCACCGCCGCCGTCCTCACGAAAGCGGCCGCCGATCAGGGCCTGGTGGAAGCGCAAGTCGATACCTGCGCCTTCTATTATCAGGGTGTCGGCGTGCCGAAGGATCTGGTCATGGCCTATCTCTATGCCAATCTCGCGGCCCAGCAGGGTAGCGAGGACGGCAAGAGCATCCTCGCGCTGCTCAGCCAGGACATGAAGCCCGAAGACGTCGCCAAGGGCGATGCCGCGGTCCGTGCCTGGAAGCCGGTCCTGCCCGACATCAAGGATCCTGAAATCCAATAGCGCTTCCGAGCATCGTCCACAGGATTCGGGTATCCTGGCCCGACGATGGAAGTTCTTTTCGTCCTTGCCGGCCTGTTCTTCCTACT
>Ga0209257_1002202_pt1 | contig 20160 bp, 18 predicted proteins | sample AraplaCvi_mCL_r2_FD_184277 | JGI IMG/M metagenome (GOLD analysis project Ga0209257, IMG submission 184277) | Arabidopsis root microbial communities from North Carolina, USA - plate scrape MF_Cvi_mCL_r2 (SPAdes) (version 2) | ecosystem: Host-associated > Plants > Roots > Endosphere | place: USA...
GGGGTCTGATCGAAGAAATACAGCGTCTCGAAACGGACCAGCGGCAGGATGAGGCCGAGCGCCAGGAGGAATGGCGCGGCCACGAGCAGGACGGGGCGGATCATCGAAAGCGCCCTCATAGGCCCGAACCTCGCGCCGACCCGACATTTTTCATGAACACTCCGTCTCCTCCAGCCATGGCCTTGCCGACTTGGCACGATCGCGTCGCCGTGTCACCGTCGCCGACGACAATATCCCCATCCCTCAGCGAGGAAAGACAATGGACATTCGAAACGAGGAAGGCGCATCCGGCGGCCGTTATGCGGCCGAGGTCGAGGGGCACGAGGCGGAGATGACCTATTCGCGCACCTCGGCGAAACTCGTCATCGTCGATCACACCGCCGTTCCCGATGCGCTACGCGGCAAGGGCGTCGGCCAGGCATTGGCGCTGCACGCAGTGGAGGCGGCCCGGACCGGCGGCTGGAAGATCATCCCGCTCTGCCCATTCTTCAAGGCACAGGCGCAACGCCATCCGGAATGGCACGATGTCGTGAATTGATCTTTGCGGCTCAGACGGCTGCGATTTCCGGGTGGGTGATAGAGTGTAAAACGGCGAAACACCAAAAGCCATGTATGACGGACAGCGCGCCCGTCATACATGGCTTCTCAGTGGCGATCCCAGGGCGCCGCAGCCGGCGCCCGCCGTTTTTTACGCCCTTGCGCGGGCGCTGGTGTCGCGTTCTTCCAGCGCCGTCGCCCTTGCATATTCCGCCTGCATCTCTTCGAGCGCCATTTCCAGCGACTCTTCCTGCATCTTCAGTTCCTTGATCGAAACCTGCAGGTTGTCGGCCCGCTGACGCGCGGCCTTGGCGAAGGTCGGATACGCAAAGTGATTCGGATCTGAGATTCCGGACTTCTTTTCCTCGACGACGATCTGGCTCTCCAGATCCTTCGTCATCCGTTCGAATTCGGACATCATCATCTGCAACTGCTGCAATTGACGTCGTTTTTCGTTCACCTGAAACTCTTTCAGGCGAACGAGACTCTCTCGCGACTTCATACGCATTACTCCCGTGATGCGAGACCCCGGCTCAACTTGAAACCGCCCTGCGCGCCGCTTTGACACGGTTTGCTAAAAAATTTCCTGCGATATTAACAAATACCTACCGCTGGTAACCTTTCGTTTACGGGCATCGTTAATGATAGGCCCGATGATTTAAGGGTCGGTAAATGCCGCGGCATTAAGTTCGAACCTTTTCATTGGCGAGTCGGATGAATCACTTAGCGCATTTTCCTAATGTTGAAGATGAAGAGCGCCATTTGAGATTCCTATTGGAAAACAGAGAAATGGAAAAAATATTTAATAAATTCGATACTCCTTGCCAGAGTGAATTAGAATTTGTTAACCATTTCGTGGCAGCTTCCAAATCACGTAGCGTGTTCGGTATCGTGTAGGGGGCCAGACCACCTTTCGGCGGCGGTAAAGGGGATAATTATGCGGGTACTACTCATCGAGGATGATAGCGCGACGGCGCAGAGCATCGAGTTGATGCTGAAATCAGAAAGTTTTAATGTTTACACCACCGATCTCGGTGAAGAAGGCGTCGATCTGGGCAAGCTGTATGATTATGATATCATCCTGCTGGATCTGAACCTGCCCGACATGTCCGGATATGAAGTGCTTCGCACGCTGCGGCTGTCCAAGGTCAAGACACCGATCCTCATTCTGTCGGGCATGGCCGGTATCGAAGACAAGGTTCGCGGCCTCGGCTTCGGCGCTGACGACTACATGACCAAGCCGTTCCACAAGGACGAGCTCGTTGCCCGCATCCACGCCATCGTCCGCCGCTCCAAGGGCCATGCCCAGTCAGTCATCATGACCGGCGAACTGATCGTCAACCTCGACGCCAAGACTGTCGAAGTCGGTGGCCAGCGCGTCCACCTGACGGGCAAGGAATACCAGATGCTGGAGCTGCTTTCGCTCCGCAAGGGCACCACCCTCACCAAGGAAATGTTCCTCAACCACCTTTACGGCGGCATGGACGAGCCGGAACTGAAGATCATCGACGTCTTCATCTGCAAGCTCCGCAAGAAGCTCGCCAACGCTGCTGGCGGCGCCAACTACATCGAGACCGTCTGGGGCCGCGGCTACGTTCTGCGCGAGCCGGATGGTGCCGAGTACGCCGAAACCGCCTGATATTTCCGATCCCCCTTATCGGATAACGAAATCCCGCCCTTCCGGCGGGATTTTTCGTTTCTGCCTGGCAACGAGAAGAGGCCTTAATAAAAGAGATGTGAGGCTGGATAAGCGGTCGAACCTTCTCCGTTGCGATCAAGAAAACGGAGTGCGGGCGGCCGAACGTGCTTACGCGTTCGGCGAGGCTGCATGGAAAGGCGACCTGGCGTCAGGCAGCGATCGCGCGGTTTCCGAAAACGGCGGTCAGGATCTTGCGGTCGAACGGCTTCAGCAAGAAGTCGGTGGCGCCGGCCCGTTTGCCCGCCATCAGCTTCTTCAGATCCGCCTCGACGACGCAGTAATAGATCTTGACGTCTTTGCCGCCGTCCATGGCGCGGATGGCGGCGATGAGGTCGAGGGCGCCCTCCATGCCGGAATCGACGATCAAATATTCCGGCAGCTCCGTCTGGCAGCGCTGCAGCGCCTCGCCGGCGTTGGAGGCCTCGCTGACGAGAAAATCGAGTTCGGAGAGAATGCGCTTGCCGACCTTGCGGACGATATCCGAATTATCGGTGATCATGAACCTTTGCATGGGCGCTCCTTTGCCCCTCGCATTCGTCGCAGCAAGAGGCCTCTTACAACCCTGGAGAATAGGTCCATCAGGCTAACGAATCGTTACCGGACGGGGCTAAGACACCCGTCCAATCTCGAAATCAGGCCGCCGCCGCGGCCACCGCCGTGAACACCAGTTCTTCGGCACTGGCGCTGTGATCAAGCGTCATTCCGCACTCCTGCGCCAGAAGCACAGTGTAATAGGGCTGGATCGAATGGGCGTCGATCGCTTCCTCGATCGTGCCGGTCGAGATCTCGACGAATTTCGGCGGCAGGCGCATCAGCTTGCCTTTGGCCGTGAGCTTGAACCTGGCATCGAACTCGGGATTCTCAAGCGTTACCTCGAGCACGCCGCCGCGCGGAATTGCCGAATAGGCAACGAGAAATAGGTTGAGTAGCAGCTTGACGCGATTCTTGGCGACGATGGCGCGCGGCCCGTTCCAGATGACCTCGGTTTTCTTCTCGGCGATGGCGAAATCCTTGGCCGCACGCTCGGCCTCGCCGGTATCGATCGAAGCGCCGACAGAACCCGAGGCACCGAAGGCGAGACGCGCGAATTTCAGACGGACGGAAGCGTTGAGCGCGCTGGTGCGGATCAGGTCCATCGCATCGGCGTCGGCACCCCCCTCATCCAGCAGCTCCAGCCCGTTATTGATCGCACCGACGGGTGAGATGACATCGTGGCAAACGCGGCTGCAAAGAAGCGCGGCCAGATCCGGGCCGGACAAGGTGAGATTGGGGTTCTTGGACATCATCGTCTCCTGAGGGGCGGCAAGTTCATCGCGCCCGGGAATATGCTTCATCAAAATTGCGCGAAGTTTGCGATCGTACTCGGTGCCATAATGACACCATATTTGGTAAACCGATTGTTAAGATCATCGGCGCAAAATGCACCAATCGCCGCGAGCGGTTGCCCGCTCCCAGCCAAACGACGAACGGATGACACCATGCGCCCTCGATTTCCGCACCGATTCATCGGCTTCTGCAGGTTGCTTTCGGCCCTCGTCTTTTCCTCGCTGATGGTCGCCGGGCCTGCCTCCGCCCAGGACAACGGCCAGTACACGATGCAGGAAATCGTCGATGCCGGCCACTCCTTCTTCGGCTCCGCCAGCGGCGGACTTGCCAAAGTCGTCGAGAGTGCCTTCCAGAAATACGGCCTGCCGAATGGCTACATTCTCGGACAGGAAGGCGGCGGCGCGTTCATCGCCGGCCTTACCTACGGCGAAGGCCAGCTGAACACCAAGAACGCCGGCGAACATAATCTCTACTGGCAGGGCCCCTCGCTCGGCCTCGATTACGGTGGCCAAGGCTCACGCGTGATGATGCTGGTCTACGACCTGCCCTCGGTCAACGGCATCTATGCCCGCTTCGGCGGCGTCAGCGGCTCGGCCTATGTGATCGCCGGCTTCGGCATGACCCTTCTCAAGAACAACGACGTGCTGGTCGTGCCGATCCGCACCGGCGTCGGCGCCCGCTTGGGTGTCAATGTCGGCTATCTCAAGATCACTCAGGCGCCGACCTGGAACCCCTTCTGAGACCGCAAAGCCGCCGGAAAGCGCCGCCGTTCGCATCGGCGGCCTTGCCCATATGCGTCATGCGTGCTTAATCATCGCGGCTGACCTCTTATCAACCTTCGAATCGATGGCCGCGCCGTGATCGAATACGCTCTCTTGTTCGGATTGGGCTTCCTGACCGCGGCCTTCCTCGTCTTTCTGGTCTCGCCCGCCGTTCACCGCCGTATCGTCTGGTATACAGAGAACCGCCTGAAGGCGACCATGCCGCTCAGCCCGCAGGAGGTTCGCGCCCAGAAGGATATGGTGCGCGCGCTCTATGCGGCCGAAAACGCCCGCACCACCCAGGACCTGCTGCGTGAGCGCGAGAAATCCCTGTCGCTCCAGCTTCGCCACGACGCGCTCGCCGTCGATGCCGGCAGGCTTGCCGCCGAGATCGGCGAATTGCAGGCCCAGATCGGCGAGATGCATGTCGAGGCCGCCGAGCAGCGCTCGCGTCTGCGCAAGGATGAGAATTATATCAGTCAGTTAAAGACCAATCTGCATATTGCCGAACAGTCCGCGGCCAACAAGGAGAGCGAACTGGCAACGATGCGGACGCGGCTTAGCAAGCTCGGTGAACAGACCGATGGGCTGAGGATCGATCTGGCCGCACGCGAAACCGAGGCGGAGAGCCTGAAATCCCGCGCCAACGCGCTACGCGACGAACGAGACACGTTGCGCCAGGACGTCAACCTGCTACAGAAGCGCGCCAAGGATGCCGAACAGAAACTGACGCAACAGCAGCACATGGTGATCCGCCTGGAGGACAAGGCCGCGCGCGACAGCGCTTCCGCCGCCGAAAAGGAAGCCCTGGCCGCTCGCCGCCAGCAGGAGATCGCCAAGGTGAAGGAACAGTTGAAGGCCGCCAATGCCGAGATCCGCAAGGTCAATCGCGTGCTGCGCGAGGCCGGCCTTGCCGGGATGGCCGCGGAGCTGCCGGCGGAATCGACGGCCGAAGACCCGGCAACATCCATGCCCGACACCGCCGTCGTCACGGCTGAGATCGGCGAAGATGTCCGCAAGCGCAGCGCCGCCCTTGCCGAACGCCTGCAGAATGCAAAGACGGTGACCGGACGCGATGGGGAGATCCGCGAGGAAATCGCCTCAATCGCCGCCAACATGGTGGCCCTGACCGCACTCAAGGAGGGGCCCTCCTCGCCGATCCGCACTCTTTTGCCGAATGCGGCGGAAAAGACCCCGAGTGATCGCGTCAGCCTTGCCGACAGGGCGGCCGCCATCATCGCCGATCCCCAGCGCTAACGCATACCGCCCGGAAGCGTGCCGCGGTTCCGGGATAACGACATGCATCAAAACAAAGGACCGAAGCGCCCCCGCACTTATGCGACGCGCTTTAGGATCACAATTCAGATCCGATCCATCGCCGACGCCATCGAAAACAGCGCAATGCCGGTTGCCGTCGCGGCGTTGAGACTGTCGAGATCCTCCGACTGCGGGATGCGGGCGCTCTGGAAGCGCGCCAGCAGCGCCTCCGGCAACCCCTCCCCCTCGGTGCCGATGACAAGCGCCATGCGTGCCGAGGCAGGAATAGCGCGGATATCGGTCTTGCCGTGCGGGGAAAGCGTCCAGATGGCAAAGCCGCGATCGGCAAGCGAGAGCAGCACATCCATCGCCTTGCCGCCGCGCCGGTGCGGAACGCTCAGCACCGAACCGACGGAGACACGCAGCGCCTTGCGGTAGAGCGGATCACAGCAGGTTTCGTCGAGCAGCACCGCATCCGCCCGGAAGGCGGCTGCATTGCGGAACATCGAACCGGCATTGTCATGATTGGAAATGCCGCAGCCGACGAGCACCAGCGCCCGTTCCGGCAGCGCCTCGAGAAGGGCCGCCTCTCCGCGATCTTCCCGCCGGCCGAGCGCCAGAACGCCGCGATGCAGATGGAATCCGACGACGCCGTCAAGCACATCGGCCTCGGCGACATAGACCGGCACATCGGCCGGCAGCCGCTCGAGGATGGGCATAACGCCGTCGACGCGGTTGCGCAGCAGCAGGATCTTCTCGGCGAAAAAGCCGCGGTCTTGCGCATGCGCCTCAGCGAGCATGCGCAGCACGACGGTGCCTTCGGCGATGAAGCGGTTTTCCCGGCCCGTCAGATCGCGCTCGCGAATATTGCGGAATTCGGCGATGCGCGGATCGTCGGCGCTGTCGATGGCGATCGGGACGGCGGCCATGCCGGCCTCAATTGCCCGCGACGCTGACGTCGGCGACGGTGCGGCCGGTCCTGAGGTCGAAGACCAGCGCCTTGCTCTTGCCCTCGGCCGTTTCGCCGTAAAACAGGATCTGCCCCGCCGAAAACGAGGTGGACTGTACCTTGAAGCCGAGCGGTAGGGAAACTGTCGCCGCAAGCGGCGCATCCGAAGGCACGCCGGCGGCGGAAACGGTCGCCGGCGTCTCCTTGGGTTCGCTGTGCATCGTCTTATAGACAACCGCGCCGAAGACCGCCATAAGGCTCACGAACATGATGGCGCCGGAAACGATCTGCAGGCGGACCATCTTGCGCCGGACACTTTCCATCGCCGGATCAAGGGGCTTCTCTTCCTGGTCGTCTGGCTCGATTGCTGTCATCTGTGCGTCCCGTTCTAAAAAAATACGTCGGAGAAGAAGCGTCTTGAGCGACCCCTTTAAACAAGCAGCCGGCAATAGAAAAGTCCTGACCGCCGATGAAACGGCCGAAGGCCGGCTCGACGCCTGGCTGACGGCACAGGTCGGCGAGGAATTTTCGCGCAGCCGCATCAAGACGCTGATCAAGGACGGCCAGGTTTCTCTGCGCGGCGAACCCGTCACCGATCCGCAGCGCAAGGTGCGCAACGGCGATAGTTTCGAGATCACCCTGCCCGAGCCGGAAGACCCGACGCCGCAGGGTGAGGATATCCCGCTCGATATTCTCCATGAGGATGAAGACCTCATCGTCATCTCCAAGCCTTCCGGTCTCGTCGTCCATCCCGGCTCCGGCAACTGGACGGGGACGCTGGTCAACGCGCTGATCCATCACTGCGGCGATACGCTCTCTGGCATTGGCGGCGTGCGCCGCCCGGGCATCGTCCACCGGCTCGACAAGGACACGACAGGGGTCATGGTGGTCGCCAAGAACGACATTGCCCATCGCCACCTCTCGCTCCAGTTTGCCGATCATGGCCGCACCATGCCGCTGGAGCGGGCCTATCAGGCGGTCGTCTGGGGCCGTCCTCGCTCACTGACGGGCACGGTCGATGCGCCGCTCGGCCGCGCTACCGGCGATCGCACACGCCGGGCGGTCAAGCGGCCCGACAGTCATGACGCCGACGAGGCGATCACGCATTATGAGGTGATCGAGCGCTTCCAGGAGAACCCGGACGCGACCGCGCTTGCTTCGCTGGTCGAGTGCCACCTCGAAACCGGCCGCACCCACCAGATCCGTGTGCATATGGCCCATATCGGCCATCCGCTGCTCGGCGACACGGTTTACGGCGCCGGCTTCAAGACCAAGGCCAACCGCCTGCCCGAAGAAATCCGCAAGGTCGTCAACAGTTTCAACCGCCAGGCGCTACATGCTTTCATGCTGCAGTTCGAGCATCCCCGCACCGGCGAAATCATGCATTTCGAAGTGCCGCTGCCGGATGATATGGTGGAACTGGTCGAGGCATTGCGGGGATAGGGGCTCGTCTCCGCCCCCTCTCACAGCTGCGTGAGCGGCACCTTGAACCGCTGTTTTGCCACACTTATCTGTATATTGACTTAGTGCGGGCTCGCAGCAGAGCCGCACGTCCCGGTTTGCCATTTTTAACGCGAGGGCGCGTTTCCAACGGGAACCGGAATTCACTTTAGGAGGGTGCACTATGGCCCGAAATACCTTGCCGTCCATTACAGCCGGCGAAGCCGGTCTCAATCGTTACCTCGACGAAATCCGTAAGTTTCCGATGCTCGAGCCGCAGCAGGAATACATGCTCGCCAAGCGTTATGCCGAGCATGGCGATCGTGACGCCGCCCACAAGCTCGTCACCAGCCATCTTCGCCTTGTCGCAAAGATCGCGATGGGTTATCGCGGCTATGGGCTGCCGATCGGCGAAGTCGTTTCCGAGGGTAATGTCGGCCTGATGCAGGCCGTCAAGAAGTTCGATGCCGAGCGCGGCTTCCGCCTTGCCACCTACGCCATGTGGTGGATCAAGGCCTCGATCCAGGAATATATTCTGCGTTCGTGGTCGCTCGTGAAGATGGGCACGACCGCCAACCAGAAGCGCCTGTTCTTCAACCTGCGCCGGCTGAAAGGCCGCATCCAGGCGATCGATGACGGCGACCTGAAGCCGGAGCACGTCTCCGAAATCGCCACCAAGCTGAAGGTCTCGGAGGAGGAGGTCATTTCGATGAACCGCCGCCTGTCCGGCGACGCCTCGCTGAACGCGCCGATCAAGGCGGCCGAAGGCGACAGCGGCCAATGGCAGGATTGGCTGGTGGACGACCATGACAGCCAGGAAGACGTGCTGATCGAACAGGACGAACTCGACACCCGCCGGCGCATGCTGGCGAAAGCGATGAGCGTGCTGAACGAGCGCGAACGCCGTATCTTCGAGGCTCGCCGCCTCGCCGAGGATCCGGTGACGCTGGAAGACCTGTCGACAGAATTCGACATCAGCCGCGAACGCGTCCGTCAGATCGAGGTCCGCGCTTTCGAGAAGGTGCAGGACGCTGTCCGCAAGGAAGCCCAGGAACGCGCCAAGGCCGCCCGCGTCGTCGAAGCAACAGCATAAACCTGGCTTATGAGAAATTGAAAAGGCGGGTCCTTGCGGCCCGCCTTTCTGATTCTCTGCTGTTCGCAACCTCGGCACCCCGTCAAAGGTCGAGAGTTCGAATTACGGCCAGTCGTCACTGGCTCGTCGACACGTCCCCGAGCGCGGTCCATTCCTTGATGGCGGTATTGAAGGCATCCGTTCCCGTATTGCCCTTTTCCATCGTCAGCAGCGCGCGGCGGCCGTTGCGGTAGGTGACGGGGATATCGATCCAACTGCGGGTCGACATCAGGTCGAGATTGGCCTTGCGCGCATCGGGATAGTCGTTGAGCGCGATCATGTGGAAATCGTCGGTGATTTTGGCCGGAACCGCGATCAGCGCGTCGCCGCGGTCCTGCTCGGTGCGCTTCATCGAAATGCGCTGAACGCTGTCGATGCTGCCGCCTTCGAAATTCGGCGGCAGCGAGAAGACGATCTCGACGAGATGGCTTGCCGGCAGCGACGGATCGGAATTGCGTTTGAAGGTGACGAGAGCAGAGAGATTGCGCTCCGGCACGGTGACGTTGCCCTGCACCGTCGCCTCCTGCCGGCCGCCTTGGCCTGCTTCGTGCTGCACGCTCCAGACCACCGATCCTTCGATCGCCGTCGGCGAGCTTTGGCCGATGCGCTCCTCATAGAGGAACATCTTTTGCGACGAGCCGACGAGAGCGGTTTGCTGCGGCGATGCTGCCGGGCCGTTCGGCGTCGGCGTTTCGGCCGGTGCGACATCGCCCTGCGCGGTCGCCGCCGGCGGCGTGTCCGCTGCCGCGACATTCTGTTCGGCGACCGATTTTCCTTCCGCGGTCGGCGTTCCCGGCACCGTCGCCGGTCCGCTGTCGACCTCGGTCCCATCGGTCAGCAGCCGCTGGGTGAATTTCGAATTGGCCGCGGCGCCGTCATTGTTCATTGACGCCACCTGCGGGTTCTGGTTCGGCGGAGCCGGCGCCGCTGGCGTATTCTGCGCTCCCGGTGTGGTCGGCTGGGCCGGCGTCGCTGCGTTCGGCTCGGCAGGCGTTGCGGAGCCGGCAGGCGGCGTCGCCGCCTCGTTCCTGGTCGCCTGCGACGGTGCCGAACTGACGAGCCCGTCGACCATCGCCACCAGCGCCTCTCTGTTCATCCAGCCGGCATAGGCGCCGCCGCCGATCAAGAGAAGCGCGAAGATGAGGGTGATGACGGTGCCGATGCCGAAGCGTCGACGCTTCGGCTCCATCCGGAAATTCTTGCCCTGCAGCTTGGAAGCGACCATCTGGTCGATATCCATCGCCGGATTGGTGTCATCGTCGTCGGCCGCGACAGAGCCGCGGCGGTCGTAGCCGCGTAGCGCCTTCGCCTCGCGCCAGTCCTCGCTCGGCGCGCCGCCTGCGGGGGCCGGCTTGCCGTTATGCACTTCCGCGAAGATATCGACATCGTCGAAATGCGAGGCGACCGGCGCCGCCTTTTTGTTGTTGTCTCCCTCGATCGGCGGCAGATCATCGAAGACTGCGGTCTCCCAGGAGAAACTTTCCTTGGCCGCCGGCATGACGGCCGCAGGTGCGACTTTTTCGAGGCTCGATATCACCTCCTCGAAGGCGCGCGCCGAGGTATCCGGGGTGGTCGGCGCCGTCTGCGAATACTGCCGGAGCTCCTCTTCCGTCCATTCGGTCTCCGCATCCTTCGGCGCCGGAGCCGGAGTCTCGGCGGCGGGCTCGGTCCAGACGGGATCGAAATGCGCTGCGGCATCAGCCTGCAGCGGCTCCTCGCGGCTATGCTCAACGAATTCCTCCGGACGATCGAACTCAGCGACGACCGGCTCCACCAGCCGATGGGCAGCATGGTCCAGGCCGCGCGCGACGCGTTGCGACGAGTCGATAGGCTCGTAGGCCTTCTCGGCAGCCGGCTCCTCGCTTTCCACCGTCGCCGGTTCGGCCGCGAGTTCTTCTGCCTCTGCGGGAGGCTGCTCGTCGGGATGATATTCGCCGGCTTCCTCGTGGCGATGGTCGGCAGGCGGTCCCCAGCGCTCATCATCTGCAGGCCAAGCCTCGGCAGCGATGTCGCGTCGCTCACCGGAATGCCATTCCTCGGCCGGCCCTTCCTCTTCATGCGAGGGATGCCAGTATGTTTCGGCAGGAGCCGGTGTCTCTGCCTGCGCGGGAGCAGTGGCCTCGGCCGCAACGGACGTGGGGAGGCTGGGTGCTTCTTCGGAGAGAGGCTCCTCGTCCGCGAACTCTTCCTGGGGCTCCCGCGGCGCGGCAGCTTCTACGTGATCCGGCTCGGCGGCGGCCTCAACCGCCTGCGGTTCCGCAGAGGCTTCGTCGACCGGCTCTTCGACGGTCGTCTCCGGTGCAGGCGCCGGTTCGCCTTCGTCGTGGACCGCTTGTTCTTCGGCGAATTCCGGCGCGACGGCGGCGGCAACCGGCTCATCGAGCGGCAGCGCCTCGGCGTGTTCGCCTTCCACTTCGCGGATGGCGGCCTCGAGCTTTTCGAGCTGGCGTTGCAGCATGGCTTCCGGCGGACGCGGCTTCATGTTCTCGAGCTGCCGCTGCACTGCGCCGCGGGCACGTTCGTAGACCTTCACCCGCATCTCTGGGGTATTTTCAGCCAGGCCGTCGACGGCCCGCCGAATAACTGCAATAAAATCCGCCATCAGTACTTTCTCAAGAAGTCCGGCACCCTACCGAACCATCCTCCATAGTGACCCGTGAGCTTAGTCCTCAAACGGATCGGTCACAAGTATCGTGTCATCCCGCTCCGGGCTGGTGGAAAGGAGCGCGACCGGCGCGCCGATCAGCTCTTCGACCTGGCGAACATATTTGATCGCCTGTGCCGGCAGGTCCGCCCAACTGCGGGCACCGACGGTCGATTCCTTCCACCCTTCCAGCGTGATATAGACCGGTTCGACCCTAGCTTGCGCTCCCTGGCTTGCGGGAAGATGATCAATCTGTTCACCGTCGAGCATGTAACCGACGCAAATCTTCAATTCCTCAAGGCCGTCGAGCACGTCGAGCTTGGTGAGCGCGATGCCCGTGATGCCGTTGGTGGCAATCGACTGGCGCACGAGGGCGGCGTCGAACCAGCCACAGCGCCGCTTGCGCCCGGTTACCACGCCGAACTCATGGCCTTTTTCGCCAAGGAACTCACCGATGGCATCCTTCAGCTCCGTCGGGAACGGGCCTTCGCCGACGCGCGTCGTATAGGCTTTGGTGATGCCGAGGATATAGCCGAGCGAGCCCGGCCCCATGCCGGAACCGGCGGCGGCCTGGCCGGCCACGGTGTTCGATGAGGTCACGAAAGGATAGGTGCCGTGGTCGATGTCGAGCAGGCTGCCCTGCGCGCCTTCGAAGAGGATGCGGGAGCCCTTGCGGCGCTCCTTGTCGAGGAAGAGCCAGACGGTGTCACGGAACGGCAGCACCCGATCGGCGATCGAGGTCAGTTCGTCCATGATCGTCTGGTGGCTGACTTCGGCGACACCGAGGCCGCGGCGAAGCGCATTGTGGTGCGTGAGAATACGGTCGACCTTGCCGGCAAGGCTGTCGAGATCGGCAAGATCCATCACCCGGATGGCGCGGCGGCCGACCTTGTCTTCATAGGCAGGGCCGATGCCGCGGCGTGTCGTGCCGATCTTGGTGCCGCTGTTCGAGGCCGCATCCTCGCGCATCGCGTCCAGCTCGCGGTGCAGCGACAGAATGAGCGTCGCATTGTCGGCGATACGCAGATTGTCCGGCGTCACCGTCACGCCCTGGGCTTCCAGCCGGCCGATCTCGGCGATCAGCGCATGCGGATCGACGACCACGCCGTTGCCGATCACCGCCATTTTGCCCGGGCGCACGACGCCGGAGGGCAGCAGCGACAGCTTGTAGCTGGTGCCGTCGATGACGAGCGTATGGCCGGCATTATGTCCGCCCTGATAGCGCACAACGATATCCGCGCGCTCCGAAAGCCAGTCGACAATCTTGCCCTTGCCTTCGTCACCCCATTGCGAACCGACCACGACTACGTTCGTCATCCAACTCTTCCTGTTACCGGCGGAAAACCGCGCACCTGCTCAAACCCGCGCATCTATAAAGCTTTGTTTTTGGGAAAGCGACCCTGTTGTCACAGGTGATTGGGCTTTTTACGTGACAAATCAGCAGCCGGCAGGCTATTGCCCGTCACAAAACGCCGCTCGGCGGTCGCGGAAAGACGGGAAAAGCGCTCTTGCAAGCCACGGCCTACATCTGCCTCGTTATCGCCACCCTCTGCTGGGGCGGGAACTCCGTCGCCGGCAAGCTCGCAGTCGGCCATATCAGCCCGATGATGCTGACCTTTCTGCGCTGGTTCATCGCCGTGGCCCTGATCGCCTTGATTTCGGTGCCGCAGCTCAAAAGAGACTGGCCGGTGGCCCGGAAGAACCTGCCGCTGCTCTTCTTCTACGGCGTCATCGGCTACACGCTTTTCAACGCCATGCTTTATTCGGCCGTGCAATATACGACGGCGATCAATGTCGCCATCGAGCAGGCCGGCATCCCGATGCTGATCTTCCTGTTGAATTTCATGTTCTTCCGCACCGGCATCTCGCTGGCGCAATGTCTCGGCTTCGGCATGACGCTGATCGGCGTCGCACTGACCGCCGCTCACGGCGACCTAGCAACACTGCTGCAACTAAGCCTCAACCGCGGCGACGGGCTGATGCTGATCGCCATTGCCGCCTATTCGGTCTACACCATCTTCCTGCGCTGGAAGCCGCCCGTCGACTGGCGCACGCTGATGGCGTTCCCCGCGCTCGGCGCCATGCTGACCTCGGCGCCGCTGCTCCTTTGGGAAGCCGGGCGGGGTGCCGCGCTGTGGCCGGATCAGGCCGGCTGGGTCATCACGTTCTACACGGCGACCTTCCCGTCGCTGCTGGCGCAGATCCTCTATATCAAGGGTGTCGAGGCGATCGGCGCCAATCGCGCCGGCCTGTTCATCAATCTCGTGCCGGTATTCGGAACTTTGCTTTCCGTCGCCCTGATCGGCGAGGCGCTGCAGTCCTTCCACATTGTCGCGCTGGCACTGACCTTAGGCGGCATCGCGATCGCCGAAAAAGGCCGGCCGAAAGCTTCGGCTCCGACCGTTCCAGCCTCACCTGTGGATTAGAGCCTTTCCTGGTTAGATTGAAGCATTCTGTTGGCGCAAACGGAGTCGGATGGTCGACCGGCTGGCGCGCGTCGTAGCCCAGCTCTACGGCCAAGCCGGCCGGTCGATCAGCCGCCCGTTTCAGCCAACCCTCCCGCAGATTTGCCAGGCAAATCTGCAAGACTTGGGAATCGCCGGACGCACTTATCGCTTCGCCACGGCGAAGCGGTGCGGCCGGTGGGCCGGGCATCTCTCCGCCAGGATCAGAGGCGATCGGCTCGAGCGTACCAACGGGCATGCCCTTCGCCAATCGCCTCTGCCCTGACGAAAACCGGCTCCGGCCGAATGCTTCAATCTAACCAGGAAAGGCTCTAACCAAGCTCCAGCGTCGTCACGCCGAAGACGTGCTTCAGCGGGGTGGCCGGCGCCGGGCCGCGATACATGCGCGTCGTCTCGAACACCGGTCGAAGGCCGAGGCCCTCGGCGAGTGCCACCGCCTCGTGGTTCTCCGTGGGGATATCGATGAAGAGAGCAGCCCCTTTCGCTTCGGGGATCAATTCGGCAAGCAGCGCTGCGGCGCTGTCGGCATCGTTGGCAAAGAGCGGCCCGATCTTGTAACCCTCGTAGCAGCGGCGGATCGTGCCGTAACCGCGGATCTTGCCGCTCTTGCGCACCACAGCCGAGCGGCGGCCCTTGCGAGCGGTGCACCAGGCGGCAAGGAAGGCATCCCGCGGCTGCGGAAAGATCGCCGAATCAAAACGCTGCAGGCCTTCGAGGCGCGAATCCATGACCGGGTGCGCGGCAAGCGCCGAGACAGGCAAGGTGGTGGCGACGCCGCCGTAGCGAATGGTGGAATAGGCGGGTTCGAAGCCGGCCTTGCGGTAGTTGTCCTGTTGTGCTGCGACGCCGTCGAGGCCGATCGTGCGGTCCCCCGCGCTTGATATGCCCGTCTCCCAGATCGCCTTGCCGTAACCCTTGCCCCGGAAATCGGGATGGACGATGTAGAGGCCCAGAAAGGCGAAACTCTCACCGTATTTGACGACCGAGATCGAGCCGACGGGGACTTCACCGACTGCGCCGACGAAAAATCCCGACGGATCGGCCTCAAGAAATGCAAGCGAATCGTCGAGGCCCGGGTTCCAGCCCTCCTGACGCGCCCATTCGAGCACGAGTTCCAGTTCGCCGGGCCGCATGGAACGAACGGCAAATTCCGAATTCATGCGACTTTCCCAGATTGAATGTCCCGCAAGTCCATCCCGGCAACGGCAAAGCAATTGTCAGGTCCCCAGTTCCCCGATTGCAGCTGCGAATGATGGAAAGTCGCGCTCATGATCTTGACCACGCGTATAATCATTTTTCGATGCAATGCAGAAAGCTTGGTTTCCGCATTAGCATGAAACAATGCCGATGCAAGCTCAAGAAAATTACTTGCGCCAATTATCTCTCCACGACCGCGAAAGCCTGCCGGCGGTCCCCACCGACGGATCACCGGGCCGTTCCGCCGACCGCCGCCTTCTGCTTTTCGATCCCGTTCGCCATAGGTGAGAAAAGACGAGCCGTCTCGGCCGCCGGTGCGGGATAACCAAACGCGTAACCCTGCAGGCCATCGCAGCCAAGCTGCGCCAGCACGACGGCATGCGCTTCGGTCTCGATGCCCTCGGCGATCACCTCGACGTCGAGCGCCTTGGCGATTTCCACGATCGAACCCACCACGCGCCGCTGCTCGGCGGAGCTGACGACTTCGGCGATGAGCTGCCGGTCGATCTTCAGCCGCTTTGGCCGCAGCTTGACGAGACCGATGAGCGAGGCATGGCCGGATCCGAAATCATCGATCTCGATGTCGATACCCATTTGTTTGATATCGCCGATATGATCCAGCAGTTTTTCGTCGCTGTCGTCGAGAAAAATCGTCTCGACCAGTTCGAAGACGATCACGTCGGGCGGAATGTCGAGTTTCCTCAGCTTGCCGAGCAACGTCGGATCGGCAAGGCGCGACGCCGAGATGTTGACGGCGATGCGCGGAACCGCAAATCCCTGCAACAGCCAGAACAGCCGGTCTTCAAGAACGTTTTTCAGGATCGCCGCATCGATCTCCGCCGCAAGCCCATGCTCGTCGGCGATCTTTAGGAATATCCCCGGGGCGAGCACGCCCTTCTCCGGGTGTTTCCAGCGCGCCAGGGCCTCGAAGCCAATGACTTCCCGCGTCCGGGCATCGAGCTGCACCTGATAATAGGGAACGATCTCGCCGCGCTCCAACCCGAGCTTCAGCTCTTCGGCGAGGCGACGCTTGGCGCGCAGATCTTCCTGCAATTGCCGCGTGAAGAATTCGACGCGATTGCGCCCGAGCTTCTTGGCCTGGTAGAGCGCCAGATCGGATTCGGCAAGCAGGTTGCGCGCCCGCCGATCGCCGCTCCAGGAAACGCCGATCGAGGCGCCGGATTGCAGCATCTCCTGACCGAAGCGGATCTTCTTCCGCAGCCGGCGCTGAAGGTCGTCGGTAATCAGCTTCAATTCGGCGAGATCGCTGAAATTAACCAGCACAATGACGAATTCGTCGCCGCCGACGCGGGCGACCATGCCATTTGCGGGAATGGCGGCGGTGATGCGAAGGGCTGCGGCCCTCAGAACCGCGTCGCCTGCGGCATGACCGTGACTGTCGTTGATCTGCTTGAACTGGTCGAGGTCGAGATGCAGGACGCCAAGCGTCGTGATGCTCCTGTCGGCCGGCAGCTCGGCGAGCCGCTTGTCGAGAAGGCGCCGGTTCGGCAAGCCGGTGAGATAGTCGTGATCGGCGACATGCTCAATGCGCGCATTGCTTTCCTCGAGCGCCAGCGCCCTCGCCTCGGCCACCATCTTCTGGCCGGCGAGTTCAGCGTTGAGCAGGACGTCGGCGGTGACATCCCATTCGGCGCCGATGAAGGAGGGCAGCCCCTCCGCATCCACGTAGAAATGTGCGCGTGACCGCAGATGGCGGATTTCGCCGCTCGGCAGCACGATCCGAAATTGCGAATTATAGGCGCCTCGGGTGGCGATCGCCTGGTCGAAGTCGTATTCGGCTTGCTCGCGGTCGTCGGGATGGATCGCATTCGACCATAACCATGCCGGCACTTCCCGGCATGTCTCGCCGGTCTCGTAGAGACGGTGCATCTGCGCATCCCACAAGATCTCGCTCGTTGCGATGCTGTGCTCCCAGACACCGATCCGGGATGCATCGAGAGCGAGTTCGAGCCGGCGCAGAAGATCCTGAAACTCTTGTTCGGATCGCGTGGGTCTATTTTCTGGCAACGCGGTCTCAGCCTTAGAAGCTTCCATAATCGCAATATGGTCTCAGGCCGGCATTAATGAAGCCTTGTTGCGATGATCGAACTAGTCACTAGGTGAACTGTCCGTTACGACTTTCCCTTTTTGGATCAAAGGACTTGTAGTCCGTAACACAGTCAAGATCAGTGGTTGTGCCGTGGCGGGTTTTTGGCAATCCCGCGGAATTCCGCCGCCCCTTCCAGAACCGCGCCGTCCGACAGTTGCGTGACCGAGCGCCGGTAGATCTGCTGCCACGGCGTCGCATCCGGGGGCACCGGCGGAGTACCGTCGCCCTTGCGCCGTTCGATCTCGGTCTCGTCGACCACCATGTCGCAACGCCCATGGTTGAAGTCGATGCGGATGATATCGCCGCTGCGAAGCCAGGCAAGGCCGCCGCCGGCCGCACTCTCCGGCGAAGCGTTGAGGATTGAGGGGCTGTCGGCCGTGCCCGACTGGCGGCCGTCCCCGATCGTCGGCAGGCTGCTGATGCCGCGCTTCAGAAGATGGTCGGGCGGCTGCATGTTGACGACCTCTGCCGAACCCGGCCAGCCGAGCGGCCCGGCGCCGCGGATGACCAGAATGGTATTCTCGTCGATGTCGAGATCGGGATCGTTGATGCGCTTGTGATAATCTTCCGACCCGTCGAAAACGACCGCCTTGCCTTCGAAGACGCCCTCCCGCCCGGGCTCCTGAAGGTAGCGCCGGCGAAAATCCTCAGAGACCACGCTCATCTTCATGATGGCGAAATCGAAGAGATTGCCCTTGAGAACGAGGAAGCCGGCCCGCTCCTTCAGCGGCTCGCCGAATGGCCGGATAACCTCGCGGTCGCTGGCTTCCTTACCCTGCAAGTTCTCGGCCATCGTCCTGCCCGTCACCGTATCACAGTCGCCATCCAGTTTTCCGGCCTGCAGCAATTCCCACATGATCGCCGGCGTACCACCGGCGCGGTGGTAACGTTCGCCGAGATAGGCGCCGGCCGGCTGGACGTTCGCCAGCAGCGGGATGTCGAAGCCGTGCACCTGCCAATCATCGGGATGAAGCTCGACGCCGGCATGCTTGGCCATCGCCGCCAGATGCGGCTGCGCATTGGTCGAACCGCCGATCGCCGAATTGGTACGGATGGCATTGAGGAAGGCCGCGCGCGTCAAGATATCCGACGGCTTCAGATCCTCGAAGACGATCTCGACGGCGCGCCGCCCGGTGCGGTAGGCCATCTGCCCGCGCTCGCGGTAGGCAGCCGGAATGGCGCCGCATCCGGTCAGCGACAGGCCGAGCGCCTCGGCAAGGGCGTTCATCGTCGAAGCCGTGCCCATCGTGTTGCAGTGGCCGACGGAGGGGGCAGAATCGAGCGCCGCCTGCAGGAATTCCTCCCGGTCGATCTCACCTGCCGCATATTTCCGCCGCATCCGCCAGATCACCGTGCCGGAACCGGCCAGCTCTCCCTCGTGCCAGCCGTCGAGCATCGGCCCGCCGGAGAGCACGATCGCCGGAATATCGACCGTCGACGCCGCCATGATCGCGGACGGCGTGGTCTTGTCGCAGCCGGTCGTCAGCACGACGCCGTCGAGCGGATAGCCATAGAGGATTTCAACGAGGCCGAGATAGGCGAGATTGCGGTCAAGTGCCGCCGTCGGGCGCTTGCAGTTCTCGAAGATCGGATGTGTCGGAAATTCGATCGGAATGCCCCCGGCATCGCGAATGCCGTCACGGACGCGCTTGGCAAGTTCGACATGCACCCTGTTGCACGGCGTAAGATCGCTGCCGCTTTGGGCAATCCCGATGATCGGCTTGCCGGAGCGCAGCTCTTCCGGAGTGATCCCGTAATTCATGAAACGCTCCAGATAGAGCGCCGCCATGTCGATATGATCTGGATTGTCGAACCAATCCTGCGAACGCAGGCGCCGCTTCGGAGACTGGCTGTCGGTCACCTCTTGCCTCCGGGCAGAGCATTCTTCTCTTCGAGGTGCAGGAGCAGGCCGCTATGATCCTTTTCGCCATTGCCGTTTGCGACGAATTCGCCGAATTCGGCGTGTACCGCCGCAGTCAGGGGCAGCGTCAGCGACAGGGCATTGGCCGTCTCCATGGCGGCGTTCAGATCCTTCAGCTGGTTGCTGGACGAACCGCCTGGAGTAAACTGCCGATCGACCATGCGTTTCCCGTGGAGGTCAAGGATACGGCTCTCGGCAAAGCCGCCGCGAATGGCGTCGCGGAAGGCCGCCGGCGAGCCGCCGCCGGCGGCAATCAGCATCATCGCTTCGGCGACGGCGCCGATCGTCACCGCGACGATCTGCTGGTTGGCGAGCTTGGCAAGCTGGCCCGCCCCGCTTGGACCGACGCGGGTAACGCGCCCCATCGGCGCAAAGATATCTGCAAGTGCGTCGATCACACCTTTCTCGCCGCCCGCCATGATGGCGAGCGTACCGGCGTCGGCCCCGACGACGCCGCCGGAAACCGGCGCATCGACATGAGCGATGCCGCGCTCAGCAAGCCTGGCAGCATGGTCGCGGGCAAAATGCGGGGCGATCGAACTCATATCGATAACGGTGGCCGCTGAGGTCATCGCATCGGCCGCTCCGCGGTCGAACAGCACGTCCTTCACCGCTTCGGCATTGGTCAGCATGGTGATGACGACGTCGGCGCCCGAAACAGCATCCGCGGGTGTCTCTGCACAGATCGCGCCGTCTCCCGCCAGAGCCTCGGCTTTGCTGCG
>Ga0209257_1002204_pt1 | contig 20118 bp, 12 predicted proteins | sample AraplaCvi_mCL_r2_FD_184277 | JGI IMG/M metagenome (GOLD analysis project Ga0209257, IMG submission 184277) | Arabidopsis root microbial communities from North Carolina, USA - plate scrape MF_Cvi_mCL_r2 (SPAdes) (version 2) | ecosystem: Host-associated > Plants > Roots > Endosphere | place: USA...
ATCGGCAGCAACAAAGTGAACACGGTGTGGCCCGGGCGCGAGCGGTACGCCAGCGAGCCGCGATGCTCGCGCGCGACCTGCTGCGCGAGCGCGAGCCCGAGGCCGCTGCCTTCGGCGCGGCCGGACACCAGCGGCAGGAACAGGCGCTCGGTGAGTTCCTCCGGCACGCCGCGGCCGTCGTCGATGATCTCCAGCCGCAGCGCGATCGGATGGACCGCGTCGGCGATGCGCACTGCATGTTCGGCGCGCGTGCGCAGCGTGACGTTCGCCGCGCCGGCTTCGATCGCGTTGCGCACGAGGTTCCACACCGATTGCATCAAGCGGTCGGCGTCGCCGGCGAACTCGGGCAGGCTCGGGTCGTAATCGCGCACCAGCCGCACGGCCCAGCCGGCATCGCTCTCGGCCAGGCGCAGCACGCGTTCGAGCACCGCGTGGATGTTGAGCGGTGTATGCGGACGGGGCGGCGCCGGCGTGAGCAGGCGGTCGACCAGCGCGGTGAGGCGTTCGACCTCCGATCCGATCATCGCCACCAGTTCGGGCGAATCGCCGTGCGTGTCGGCATCCAGCCGGCGCGCCAGCAGCTGCGCGGCGCCCTTCAGGCCGGCGAGCGGATTGCGCAGTTCGTGCGCGAGTCCCTTCAGCGACGCCGACAACGCCGACGGCAGCAGCAGCGCCGGATCGTCGCCGGGGAATTCATCGACCGGGTGCGCTTCGAGCAGCCAGCCGGCGTCGTCGCGTCGGCTCAGCCAGACGTCGGCGAAGCATTCCTCGCCATCGGCATAACGAAGGCGGACGCGGCGAACGCGCAGCGGGGCATCGGTCGCATCGAGCCGCCCCATCGCATCGGCCAGCCGGCCTTCGCCACCGTCGAGCCCGGCCAGTGGCCAGCCCATCAACCGCCGCGCGCCAACCCCGAGCCACCGCGAGAACGCCGGGTTGCAGCCGACGATCGCCCCTTCCTCATCGCTCCACGCGACCGGCGTGGTCAGGACGTCGAGCTCGGGTCGGGCGTTCTCGGGCGAGGGTGGGGCTGGCATTGCACCATGTTAGTGCAAGGCCGGGGCTTGGCGCAGGGCGGTCCGGGCGGGCGTTTTGATCAGACGGCCAAAGGTTGTCCGCCGGTCGAAACGATGGTGCCGGCGTATGGACGAACTATGGAGCCGACGCACCTGCGTGCAGGGGAACGTGCGATCCGATGCGAATCAATGTGCATTGTCGAGCGACAGCGAAGGTCGTCCACTCGATGGTAACCATAAGTACGTGCTGCACTTCGAGAAGGGCCAGTGGCCGCCAGTAGAAGCATTCTGGTCGGTGACTGCCTACGACGCCGATGGTTACTTCATTCCCAATGCGATCAAGCGGCAGGCCATCGGTGATCGCGACAAGCTGGTTGCCAATGCCGACGGCTCGTTGGATCTATATATCCAGGCGGATTCGCCCGGAGCGGGGAGAGCAACTGGCTTCCAGTTGCGAAAGCGCCGTTCACGCTGCTGCTGCGCCTTTACTCGCCGCGCGAAGAGTTCCTGGAAGGCAACTGGGCTCCGCCGGCGATCGCTCGGCGATAGTGGTCTTCGCCCCAGCGCGCAGATGGCCGCTATTGGCCGATAGCGGGCGTTCGGCCGATCGAAGCGGGCTCTGCGGTGCTAATGTCCGCTTTCGACCCGAAGCGGACATGGGTTCGACGAGCGGATGGCGACCGGGGACGAATCCGGGGGGAGTGGGACGAATGGAAGTTTGGGCAACTGCAGTTGTTACCGTGATCTTGGGCCTCAACCTCTGCGCTGGTATCGCCGTCGTGCGGTCGGCATCTCTAGGTCGCGCGCAGAAGGGGATCCATCTCCTGATCATTTGGCTGATGCCCGTCTTGGGAGCGATCCTCATCCTCGGCTTCCTGGTGACGGATCGAGCGGGTTCCTGGAGATCGAACGACGAACAGTCACAGGCAGCAGGGGACATCACCATGCTGGATCAGGGGGCCAACCCTTGCGGCTGCTCCGGATCCAGTGCTGACAACGACTGATCGCGCGCTCTAAATGACGCGTCAGCAATGTCCGCTTCTGGCCGATAGCGGACATCTCGCGAGGCGAGGCGAAGCGCGCCATCGTGGCTCGCCAAAGAAAAAAGCCCCCGGCTTGGCCGAACTTTGGTCCGGCGAGTAGCCAAAACTTTGCCGCTGACCGATTGTCGGCGCTCGAACCGAAGCGGACGTTTCCGCCAGGCCCATGGACGACATCGAAGTCACGCTGGACGAGGTTTGCGCGCTCCTTGAGCGGGTCGTGGGTTGTGCCGTCCTTCGCAGCCGCGTCGATGGCGAACATGCCGTCCTGGACCTGATCGGCGAACGTGGAGCGCTGATGGCGCTTCAGGACATCTTTCAAGCCGCCAATGCCGATATCACTCCGTGGCTGTCCGTGCGCGTTGAAGTCCCGTGCGCTGTAGCGACTCAATCGGTTCGCGCGTCAATCGCGTGCAGGGATGAGGTCATCTCCCACGGCAGTTTGCAGCTTGTCGGCATCCACGTTGTCTGGCGTCTGTATCGCGACGGCCTGATGGAGGCTTCCGAGGTAAACAGCTATCTGCTTCGTTGGAGTGCTGCGCCGGTCGCGGCGTAACACGCGGATATTCGCTTACGCTCCAGCCCCTCACCCACGACGCAGCGCAATCGTCTCCCACGCCGCCACGATCACCAGGACCAGCGTCGTGGCCGTCCCCAGCGCCAGCGGCGACAGCAGGTGCGCCATCGCGACCGGCCACAGCGCGGCCAGCAGCACGACGCCCGCGCAGTGCGACAGCGGCGGGCCGCGGCGGTCGTTGCAGACCCACTTGAACAGCGCGACGCCGAGCAGATAGAGCATCGGCCCGCCGATCATTGCCGCGATCGCGGCGCGGCCATCGCCTTCGAAATGATCCGGATGCGCGAGCACCAGTTCGTCCGCCACGGCGCAGACGATGACGCCGGCGATGATCAGCAGGTGCAGGTAGGTGTAGGCCAGTCGCGCCTGGCGTCCGGGGTCGTCCGAGTGCTCGATGCGATGGCTGGCGCGCTCGGCGCCCGAGTCGAAATAGATCCACCACATCGCGACGCTGCCCAGGAAGGCCACGACGAACGCGGCCACGGTCGGCGCGGTCGAGGCGTGCCCGGCGAACGTGGCGCCGGTCACCAGCACCGATTCGCCCAGCGCGATGATCACGAACAGCGCGCACCGTTCCGCCAGATGATGCCCGTCGACGTCCCAGTCGACGGTATGCGAGCGGCCCAGGCCGGGAACGTAAAAGTAGAGTGCGGGCCCGACGTATTCGATGGCGACCGCCGCGACCCAGAACGTCGCGCGCATCGGCCCTTCGGCGAGGCCGCCGGCCACCCAGAACGCGCCCGACACCATCAGCCACAGCGCGATGCGCACGAAGTTCTCGTGCAGCACGCGATGACGGCCGCGGATCGCCACGGCGACGAATACCGTCCGGCCGACCTGCATCGTCGCGAACACGACGCCGAACACCAGCCCGCGCTCCGCGAAGGCGTGCGGAATCGAAGACGACAACAGCAGGCCGCCGAGCATCAACGCGAACAGCAGCACGCGCACCGGCGTGCGATCCGGGTCGAGCCAGTTGGTCACCCACGAGGTGAAGATCCACAGCCACCACACCGCGAGGAACAGCAGCAGCGTCTGCAGCGCGCCTTGCGTGGTGAGGTTTTCCAGGAGCGTGTGCGAGAGCTGCGTAACGGCGAACACGAACACCAGGTCGAAGAACAGTTCGACCATGGCGACGCGGCTGCTTTCCGCAGTGCCGCGCTGGCGCAGGAGGGGAGAGTTGGGCGTCGTCATGCGGGCTCGGGCGCGCGGAGCCGGTCGGCGGCTCCGTCGGGCCCACGGTGGCACATGCGCGGCTGGGCGTCATCCGACGCGCAGCTGCGGGAGAACGCAGCGTCAGTGCTTGAGCAACGTGAATCCGTATTTCCCGAAGATCGCCGCCGCTTGCGGCGAGGTCTGCACGAAGCGCAGGAATGCCGCTGTTTCCGGACGCGCGCCTTCCACGGCCGCGAACGGATAGACGATCGGCTTGTGCGAGTCGGCCGGGAACGTCGCGAGCACGTCGACCTTCTGGCTGATCTTCGCGTCGGACGCATACACGATGCCGAGCGGGCACTCGCCGCGTTCGACGAAGGCCAACGCGGTGCGCACGTCGTCGGTGCCGACGATGCGGCCCTTCACCGCGTCCCACCAGCCCAGGTTCGTCAGCGCTTCGCGTGCGTAGATGCCCACGGGGACGACGCCCGGCTCGCCCGTGCACAGCTTGCCGTCGAAGGCGCCGGCCAGATCGAAGCCGCGCTTCACCTGCACCGGGAAGGCGCGTCCCTGCGGGACGATCATCACCAGCGAGTTGCCCAGCAGGTTGGTGCGCGTGGCCTTCTGGATCTTCCCGCGCTTGTCCAGATAGTCCATCCAGGTCAGGTCGGCCGAGGCAAAGACGTCGGCCGGGGCACCGGCTTCGATCTGCTTGGCCAGCGCGGAAGAGGCGGCGTACGCCAGGCTCGGCTTCGGGTGGCCGGCCTTCTGCCATTCGGCCCCGATGGCGTTGAGGGCGTTGGTCAGGCTGGCCGCGGCGAATACGCGGACCGGCTCTTCGGCCAGCACCGGACCGGAAAGGACGAGCGCCAGCAGCAGGAAGGCACGGTGGATCCAGGCACGCATGGGCTTGCTCCTCGGGGGCTCGATATATAGCCGCCTATATAGCGCAAGTCCGCCGCCCATGCGGCTCGTCCGCACCCGATCGCCGTCTGCACGGCCCTGCCCTGGGTTTCCTCGCGGCGCCTGCCGTACACGCCAAGAGCAACCTGCTGGAGTTGCTGACTCACAGGGGCTAGCCGACGGTGAGCACCGACGACGGTTTCAAGCTCTCCACGCGCGACGGCTCGACGTCGACGCCGCCTTCGTTCCAGGCTGGCACGCAGCAGCAGCTGGACTACGCCGCTCCCGTTCGCGTACCGACCGCGCGCACCGGGCGCCAGCGACGTCGTCAGAAGTTCGGCGGGTCGTAGAAGACCATGATGCGGACGTCCTCGAGATCCGAATCCGCGGGGTCCTGCTGCGAGACGTGCGCGTAGCGCAGGCGCAGCAGCAGTCCCTTCAGGAAGCCGTCCGGAATCGCCCACTGGAAGTTGAAGTCGTACTCGTCCTTGGCGTACTCGGTGGGCGATTGCGGATCGGATCCGTCCACGTAGAGCGCGTAGACGCTGGCACCCTTGATCGACTGGAACGTGTAACCGGCGCGCAGCAGCCACGCACTCTCGCCATCGCGGTTGAAGTCCTCGACCTGCACGCTGGTGTAGCCGGGATAACCGCTCCACGGGTTCTGCATGTTCGTGTCGCCGCCGGCGCGCGTGTACGCGGTCGTGAGCAGCGCGCCGCCCCAGGCGAGCTCGGCCTTCGCGCCCCACTGGTCGGAAGAGAAGTCCGTGCCGCGCAGCAGGTCGTCGCCCGCGCTGGTCTGGTCGGAATACTGCGCGGCGAACGACAGCTTCAGCTTCTCGGCCAGCGGAATCCCGTAGCGCGCTTCGGTGTAGAAGATCTGGATGATGTCGTCGCTGTAGTAGCCGATCGCACCGACGGAGAAATCGCCGGTCTTGAAGTTCGCGCCCAGCGCGTAGACGCCGCGTTCGATGCCGTCGGGCGCGCCGGCATCTTCGGCCATGGACACGAACTCGTCCGAGTTGCGCTCCTTGATCTCGTCGAAGTAGCCGCCGCCCACGCGCCACTCCGGGCGTCCTTCGTCGCCGCCGTACAGGCCCTGCAGCGTGATCGCCTGGAACGTGTTGGGCGTCATGCGCGCGTCGTTTCGGTTGATGTACGGCGTGTCGATGCCACGACGCCCCAGGCTCAGGCGCGTGCCCTCGTTGAGGAGGAACTCACCGTAGACCTCGCCGAGCACGGTGTAGCCTTCCTGCCCGGGTTTGAGCAGCAGCGTGCCGTCCTTGTCGTCCGGGCCATAGAGTTTCTGCGACGTGTAGCCCGTCGCGCCGAACGCGAAGCGCTCGCGGAAATAGCCGGTCTTGAAACCGACCGAACCGCCCAGCGCCCACGCCTCGCTCTCGCTGTTGTCGTACTTGTCGCGACCCAGATAGAACGAACGGGCCTGCATGTCCCACTTCGTATCCTGGAACGCCTTGCGCCGAGTTTCGCGGATCCATTGCTGGCGCGTGCGCGGGGCGAACGCCTCGTCGATCGGCGTCTGTCCCTGTTCGGTCGATGTCTGCACCTGCTCGACGTACTCGTCGTCGGGTTCGTCGTCCGTGGCTACGCTGGTTTGCGCCGCGGCCGTCAGCGGCAGCAGCGCGCCCACCAGCAGTGCAGGCACCCACATCGAGAGCGCAGTACGGCGCGGCGTGACGCCGCGCGTGCGCATCGTGGCCATCGCGTCCATGTCGCCTCCATTCGCCGGCTACTGCGAGAGCACCATCGCGAAGTAGCCGAACACCGTGTAGAGCACGCCGGATATCGCGTAACCGACCGGGAATCCGACCCACGGCACGGTGCTGTCGATCTCCTTGGCGGCTTCGCGCGCCGGGCCGGAGTGCGAGCGCGAACCCGCGACACCGCCCATCAGAACGGCCGGGTTGATCTTGAAGATGTGGTAGCCGATCGCCCAGGTGATGAACGGTGGAATCGTGCTGGCGACGAAACCGGCCAGGAAGATCTTGATCGCGATGGAACCGGTGAGCTGCTCCAGCAACGTGGCGCCGGCGTTGATGCCGACGATGGCGATGAACGTCACCAGGCCCAGGTCTTCCAGGATGTTGCGCGCGGCGTTGGGCGTGCTGCCGAAGTAGCGCAGGCGCGACACGATCGACGACACCAGGATGCCCGACAGCAGCAGGCCGCCGGCATTGCCCAGGCCGACCGAGAAGTCGCCGACCGGTACGTTGACCTTGCCGATCAGCAATCCCAGCACCATGCCCGCCGACAGCGTGAGCAGGTCGGTGGAGGTGCTCGGTCGCGCGACCTTGCCCAGCAGGCCCGCGGCCTTGTCCACCGCGGCGCGAAGGCCCGTCACGAACACCACGTCGAGTCGCTTCAGCTCGGTATCGGGACCCGCGGGCAGCGGCTCGCCGGAGCGCTCCAGGCGCGTCACCTGCAGCTGGCCGGCGAAGTCTTCGTCGGCGAGTGTCTTGAGCGGCTTGCCCACGAACGACTTGTCGGTGACCAGGATCTCGGCCTGGTCCAGCGGCACGCTGAGCGCCTTGGCGTCGTCCACTTCGGCGCCGATCAGGCCGAGGTTGGCCGTGAGGTCACCCAGCTTCCCGCCGAGGGCGAGCACGTCGCCCTGCTGCAGGACGAGGTCGGGAGAGGCGCCCAGCGAATCCTCGCCACGTCGCACGTTGACGATCCGGTACTGCGGATACGTCTTGCGGAACTGCGCGATGCTCTGTCCGGCCGTCTGCGTGTTGTCGAGTCGATAGGCCCGCAGCCCGCCGCCGCGATAGCCGGTCAGCGCCGCATCGTCGACGTTGCGAACGCCATGCGCCTGCTCGTACTCGCGCGCGGCCTTCTTCGCGTCCACGCCCCACCAGCGCGGCAGGTACTTGCAGATCAGGATGATGCCGACCGTGCCCCAGATGTAGGTCACGCCGTAACCGAGCGCGATCATGCCCGACACCTGCTCCGGCGTACTGCCGGCAGGCACCTTGTACGCGCCCTGTTCCATGGCCATTTCGGCCGTGCCGATGGCGGCGGACATGGTCTGCGAACCGGCCAGCACGCCGCCCGCGGCGCCGCCGGGAAGCGCGAGCCACTTCGACATCAGGACGACCAGTCCCAGGCCGAGGAACGAGCAGATCACCGCCAGGATGGTGAAGGTGATGCCGTCCTTCTTCAGGCTGTTGAAGAACGCGGGCCCCACGCGCAGGCCGACGCCGTACATGAAGAGGTAATAGAAGAGCGACTTGGCGAAGTTGTCGAGCTGCAACTTCACGCCGTACGTGGACGCCCATGTCGCGAGCGCCGCGCCGACGACCACGGCGGCGGCAACCATGCCGAGGCCATAGCCCTTCACCGAGAACTTGCCGACCAGCACGGCCATTCCCACCGTGAAGAACAACAGGATGTAAGGGTTGTCTGCCAGGAACTGGAAGAACGCTTGCATGGCGGCTATCTCCGAAATCCTGTCGGGGTCACTGCACGGAACTGGCGCGACGATTGGCCAGCGTGGATGGCTTGATCAACTTGATGCCCTGCGCGGCGTGGTAGCCGTGGATCTCCTTCACGTCGAGCTTGCGCATGAAGGCGATGGTGTCGGCGGTGATGACCTGGCCCGGCACCATGATCGGGAAGCCCGGCGGATAGGGGATCACGAAGTTCGCCGAGACCATCTCCGGCCCGTCGCGCAGGCGCTTGTCGACTTCATCGCTGCCCAGCCTGACGAACTCGCAGTTGTCCTCGTCGTAGGCCATGAAGAACGCCGGCCGCATGTGGCCTTCGTTGCTCGCGCCCTTCGGGTCGTCGCGGAACGCATCGTGGAAGCGACTGAAGTTCGGCAGGTCTGGCACGTCGGTCATCAGCGATTTCACGCGATCGGCGAACACCTGCTGCCCGAGGCTGCCTTCCTGCGACAACCGCGATTCGATCTCGCGCGACAGATCCGCCAACGCCTTGATCAGCAGCGCCGCATCGCTGTGCGTGTTGTTGATGTTCGTCTGCACCAGCACGCTGTTGCGCGAGGTCTTGTTGATCTGGATGTCGAAGCGTTCGGCAAGCAGGCCCTTGAACTGCGTGCCGTCGAAACCGGCGGCGCCGCAGATGAGCGTGAGGCGCGTGGGATCGAGCGCGAACTCGTCGCGGTCGAGGGCATCGATGGCCTTCGTCCAGCTCGAATCCGGCGGACCGTAGTCCTTCAGGCCGGATTCGCGATATTCCGCCGGCACCATGTCCTCGGCGGTGGCGACCCGGAAGTACTTCGAGATCAGCGGATGCGTGTTGATGGCATGGCGGATCTTCAGCGCGAGGTCGGTCATGCGCATGGTCAGCGCATAGCCCTCCAGCTCCATCTGACGCCGCGCGAGGTCGAGCGACGCGATCAGCTGCAGGTTCGGCGACGTCGAAGTGTGCGCGAAGAACGCTTCCTCGAACGGGCCTTCGACCTGATGGAAGTCCTCGTCCCACACCAGCATCATCGAACCCTGGCGGAATGCCGACATCGACTTGTGCGTCGAGTTCGTCTGGTACACGCGGATGCGGACCTTGTCGGGATCGGGCAGCCAGTGTTCGTCCAGGAGTTTCGGATCGCTGGGATCGAGTTCGCCGCGACCGGCCTTCCACTCTTCGTACTCCTTGCGGTAGCTCTTGCTGCGATAGCGCGCCGTGAGCGCGGCGGCGGCGCCCATCGCCGTGCGACGACGATGCAGCGGATTGAAGCGCGCGAAGCCGAACCACGCCTCGTCCCAGAGGAACACGAGGTCGGGCTTGATCGCCAGGCACTCTTCCATCACCCGGCGCGGGTTGTACATGTGGCCGTCGAAGGTGCAGTTGGTCATGTCGATGGCTTTGACGCGATCGAGCTTTCCACCGGCGGCGCAGTCGAGCAGCGCCTGCTTGATCGTGCGCAGCGGCACCGCGCCGTACATCGAGTACTGCGTCAGCGGGAACGCTTCGACGTAATACGGCTGCGCGCCGCTCAGCACGAAACCGTAATGGTGCGATTTGTGGCAGTTGCGGTCGACGATGACGATGTCGCCGGGCTTGCACACCGCCTGCACGACGATCTTGTTCGACGTGGACGTGCCGTTGGTGCCCAGGTACGCACGCTTCGCGCCGAACGCCCGCGCCACCGCTTCCTGCGCGCGCTTGATGTTGCCTGTGGGCTCAAGGAGGCTGTCGAGGCCGCCGGTCGTCGCCGACGATTCGGCGAACAGGATGTTCGTGCCGTAGAAATGGCCCATATCGCGGATCCAGTTGGACCCGAAGATGGACTTGCCGCGTGCGATGGGCAGCGCGTGGAACGTGCCGATCGGGCGCATCGCGTACTTCTTGAGGTTGTCGAAGTACGGCGTCTCGTACCGGTCCTTGATGCCGTCGAGGATCGACAGGTGAATCTCCATCGGCTCTTCGACATGGTGGAACACGCGGCGCAACGGCGCGGCGGCATCGCTGCCGGCGAGCTGCTCAGGCGATCGGTCCGACAGCAGGTAGAGATCGAGCTCCGGTCGGTAGCCCTTGATGGCGCTGGCCAGCGTCAGCGACAGCGTGCCGGGCTTCACGTCCTCCTTGTCGACCTGGATGTGGCGCGCCAGGAATTCCTTGAGGTCCGGCACGTCGTGCCGGGACGTGAATCCGAAGCCGTCGATCAGCACCACGGCCTGCAGGTCGCTGTTGACCATCACCGCGAGCGCCGCGTCCTCGAAGGTGCCCGCGTGCACCACGGCATAGTGGAACTGGTCATCGGGCCGGCGCATGCGGCGCATTTCGTCCTTCGAACGGGCCCACTGGCCCGGATCGTTCGGTGTCACAACCAGCACTTCGAAATACGGCTTGTCGTGCAGGCCGGCGATGTCGGGCGGCAGGGCGTCGAGCGTGGTGGCGTCGAGGTCGTCGCCGGTGTCCCAGACCTGTTCGTCGCGGCGGTAATCGCCCGAGAGGATCGCCGACGAGACCTTGCGCACGAGCCGGGTGAACAGCGCCGAATCGCCGCGATCGAGCGCATCGTGCAACGCGCCGAGCAGGCGTTCGCCGGGATACGCCCAGCAATATTCAAGGCGCAGCACTTCGTCGAGCTGCTGCTGGCAGCGCTGGTGCAGCTCGCTCGCGGCCTTGCCCTTCTCCGCGACGGACCAGGCGCGCGCCGTGGCATTGAGGTGACGCCACTGATCCGCGCGCAACGACGCGGCGACCAGCACGTTGGAGAGCTTCTGCGGCTCGTTGGAGTGGAGTTCCTGGTTCATGCGAGCGCTCCGGCCAATGCGTGGGGGATGGTCAATGCGCGCGACGGGTCATCCTTGCGGACGGCGCACCCCGGCATGCTGGAACCGGCGGCGGGCGGGCGCTATTGGGCCTAGGCCCTACTTCCGGCACATGGGCTACCGTTCGTCGCGGATTGCGCGATTTGCGGGCTCGTGGGCACGTTCGCGGCACGGGTTTTGACGCGGGCGGTCGTTGGCCAGCCTGATGCGCGTGGCGTTGATGCCCGCTCCGCCCTGGCCGTCAGGGTCCGTCCAAGGACATCGGGCTCCAGGACAACGGACCCCGGGAGCGGGCCATCAGTCGCTCGAACGCTTCCGCCATTGCACGTACGGCAGCACGGTGATGGTCGCCACCAGCAGATACAGCACGACGGTGGCGGCCAGGAAACGTTCGTCGGGGAAATTGCCCTTCGCGATGGCCAGCGCGATGGCGGGATGTCGCGATGCGGTGGACAGCGCCAGCACCGTCCGCTGGTCGCCGACGGGCCCGCCCAGCCAGTGTCCCGCCAGCAAGCCGATGCACGCGAACAGGAACATCGCCAGCAGCGTGTGATTCCCGATCAGCCCCCACAGCGCGTGCGACATGCTCACGATGATGGCGAGCGCGCACACCACCAGCAGCACGGTCGAGGCGATGAGCAACGGTCTGTCCAGACGCGCGGCGAGTTCCGGCTTCCATGCGCGCACCGCCATGCCCAGTGCCAGCGGCAGGGCGATCATCAGCAGCACCGGCTTGGCCACGGCCGCGGCATCGACGTCGAAGGAACGATTGAAGTAATGCCCGATCAGTTCCGCCGCCAACGGCGAGAGGACGATGGCGAGCAGCCCCATGGTGATCATGAGTCCGAGCCCGTAGCTGGCATGCCCGCCGGCCTTGCCTTCCTTCTTCGGCAGCATCGGCGGGATGGGCGAGATCGCCAGCGCGATCAGCACGATCTGGGTGGACCGGGGCAGCGATAGCGTGCTCACGATGGCGATCGCCGCGATCGGCATCACCACGAACATCGAAAGCAACGAGCGCGCCAGCAGGCCGCGATGGCGCACCAGGTGCAGCGCATCGTGGAACGTCGCCTGCAATCCGTAGCAGAAGACCGTGCCCAGGATGCTGGCCTGTATGCCCAGCAGGATCAGCGTTTGCAGGGTCATCTGGCAGCCGCCCACGTGGTGGTCGCGGCAGTGTTTGGTCCTGCGCGTTCACGCCGTGTGAGTTGCACAGGGGCGCACAGCAGGTCAGCCGGCTTGTCGACTGGATTCCGCGCCAGTAGTGTTGCTCGCAGCAAGGGGATGCGCCGCGTTGGGGACCGTGCGGCGTCGGGTGCATGAGCGGACTCGCAGGTCCGTCAACGAGTTGACCGGGGTGCCATGCGCAAACGGATTGCAGCTTGCTCCTTCAGCATGTGCGCGGCGCTTGCCATGGCGGCCTGCCAGCAGAAGCAGCCCGCCGCGCATGTCGAAACTCCGGCGAGGAAACCTGCAGTGGCTCCCGTCGAGCAACGCAGCCTTCCGGCTGACGTGCGTACGATCATCAAGGCCAGTCGCGAACGGATGGCCCTGGGTGAGTACTACGACCCCAGCTACTACAGCATCGACTACCCCGGCGGCGACGTTCCCAATGACCGGGGCGTCTGCACCGATGTCGTCATACGCGCTTACCGCCGCATCGGGATCGACTTCCAGCAGCTGATCCACGAGGACATGAGCCGGAGCTTTCCGGCCTATCCGAGGCTCTGGCAGAACAGATCGACGGACAGGAACATCGACCATCGACGCGTGCCGAACATCGAGACGTTCCTCAATCGCAAGGGCGCATCGCTACCCATCACGTCCCGGGGCGCCGACTACCACCCCGGAGATCTGGTGACCTGGCGCCTCACGGGTGGCCTTCCACACATCGGGATCGTCTCCGATCGCGTCGTGCCGCGAAGCGACAGACCGCTGATCCTTCACAACATCGGAGCTGGCACCGCGGAAGACGACATACTCTTCACTTATCCGATTGCAGGGCATTTCCGCTACTTCCCCGACGAAGCCGTCCATTCAAGGAAACGCGAGCACGAGGCGATGGCAGATTCTGGGGTCACCACTCGTGGGCGATAGCGCATTCCCGACCGAGGCAAACGCGTAGACGATGCGACTGTCCGCTTCCCACGCAATGCGGACGTCCGGGTTGCGATTCGCAAAGGCACGGTCGGAACCGCCGCTGCTTGCTGCAACCCATGCAACACCTGCGGGTCAGATTGGGAAGGCCCAGGTCCATGGCTGCTCCCGATGCGACTGTGCCCGTCCGGGCGGATCGGCGGAGCGTCTTCCACGCATTCAAACGCGAGCTGAACTTCGCGCATCCGACTGCAAGTGGCATCGCCCGATGCCGTAAAGTCGGCCCGCCCGACGGAGATCGCTCATGCGCAAGGCCTTGGTGACGGTGCTGGTGCTGGTCGCGGTGGGAGCCGCGGCGGTGTTCTGGTGGACGCGACCGGAGCGCGACAAACCCATCGACCCGCGGATGGCGTGCCATGTCGGCATCTATCGCCTGGGCGATGGACGACTCGTCGACATCGCGCCGACGTCCGACGCAGGCCTGCGCTGGCGGGCGATGGACGGGCGCACGGGCAGGATCGCGCAGGACGCCGCAGGCAAGTGGAGCGGTACGGTGGGGTGGAGCGACCGCGCCGACACCACGCCGGTCTCGCTGGGCACCTGCGAGCAGCCTGCGATGACATTCGAAGGTCAGTCCGGCACGAAGCTGGATTTCCCCGCGATCGAAACGCGCTTCCAAGGCAACGGCGAAACGCTCGCCGGCCGGCTGGTGCTGCCGCCGGGCGACAAGCCGGTGCCGATCGCGGTGATGGTGCACGGCTCGGAAAGCTACTCCGCGCGCACGTTCAACGCCTTCCAGCGCATCTTCCCGGCGCAGGGCATCGGCGTGTTCGTGTACGACAAGCGCGGCTCCGGCGACAGCACCGGCCGCTACAGCCAGGACTTCCACCTGCTGGCCGACGATGCGGCCGCGGCGTTGAAGGAGGCGCGTCGCCTCGCCGGGTCGCGCGCGTCGCGCGTGGGCTACAGCGGCGGCAGCCAGGCGGGCTGGATCGAGCCGCTGGCCGCGCAGCGCAGCGACGCGGATTTCGTCGCGGTGAGCTACGGCCTGGCCGACAGCCCGCTCGCGGAAGATCGCGACCAGGTGCAGCTGGACCTGATCCGTGCCGGCTTCGGCGGCGATGCGCTGGTGAAGGCGCGCGAAGTCACCGACGCGACCGGCGAGGTGATCGCATCGGGCTTCAAGGACGGCTACGAGCAGGTGGAAGCGCTGAAGGCGAAGTACGGCAAGGAGCCGTGGTGGGGCGCGATGAAGGGCGAGTTCACCGGCGACATAGTCAAGCACTCGCCGACGATGCTGCGCCTGATCGGCCCGTTCCATGACCAGGGCACGACGTGGCGCCACGATCCGATGCCGCCGCTGCGCGCGGTGAAGGTGCCGCTGCTGTGGATCCTCGCCGGCGCCGACAAGGAAGCGCCGCCGGAGGAAACGCGTCGTCGCCTGCTGTCGGTCGCGAAGGCGAATCCGCACGTGGAGGTGGTCGAGTTTCCGGGTACGGACCACGGCATCATCGAGTTCGAAACGGCCGCCGATGGCGAGCGCACGTCGCTGCGTTACGCGGATGGCTACTACGCGATGCTGGTGGACTGGATCCGCGATGGGGCGTTGAAGCCGGGCGCGTACGGGAACTCGGAGCGGTTGGCGCCTCGGTGAGCAGGGACTGCTCCTCCCCCTGCACGGAGGGGGAGGTTGGGAGGGGGTACCCGGCGCGTGAGCGCCTGATGGCGTTCGTCACGACGCGCGCCATGGCGCGAAAGCGTCGCTCCTCACCCCTGCAAGCAGGGGAGGGCGTCCATTGTCAGCTCTGCAGCACCGGCAACCGCAGCACGACTTCCACCGCGCCATCGTCGCTGGCGCGCGTGCCAAGCTCACCGCCGTGTCCCTTCGCGATCGCACTGGCGATCAGCAGGCGCAGGCCCAGTCCATCGCCCGCGGGCGCAACCTGCGGCTGCGTGAACAGCGTTTCGATGTCGCTGCCCGCGCGGATGGCGGGGCTCAGCGGGCCGGTGAGATGCACCGAGCCTTCGTGCACCTCGATGCTCGCAGAGCCCGGCGCGCCGCTGGCGGCGTTGCTGTCGTGCGGCGTCGAGACCAGCCAGAAGAACGTCGACAGCAGATTCGCCAGGCGCGACGCGTCGCCTTCCAGGCACACGTTCTCGGCCTGGTTGTCGTAACGCACTTCCACTGCATTGGCACCCAGGCCGCGACTGGCTTCGACGATCAACGCAAGATCGATCGGCCCGCTGCGCGTGAGCAGGCGGCCCTGGTCGGCGCGCACCCAGTCGCCGATCTCGTCGATCATCCCGGTGAGGCGCCGCATCTGGCGGTCGATGAGTTCGAACAGCTCGTCGCGTTCGGTCACATCGCCGGTGCTGTGGCGAAGAAGGAACAATGCGGACTGGATGGGCGACAGCGGGCCGCGCAGGTCGTGCGCCCACTTGCCCATCCATGCCGGATTGGAGCCGGCGGGACTGGCGTTGGCCGGACTTGAGCCGGAAGGTTTTGAACCGTTCATTGCGGCGAGCCCTCCGCGAGCGGGCGCAGTCCCTTGCTGCAGATGTCGGTGATGGCCTGGATGTCCGGCGGTTTCACCAGATGATGGTCGAAGCCGGCCTGCGAAGTGCGTGCGCGGTCTTCGGGTTGCCCCCAGCCTGTCACGGCGACGATGACGAGCCCGGCGCCGTGTGCATTGCGCAACGCACGCGCGACGTCGTAACCGCTGCGGCCGGGCATGCCGACGTCGAGGAAAACGATCTCCGGCGCGAACGCCGCGACTTCGCCTTCCACCGTCTTCGGATCGTAGACGGCGCGCGTCTCGTGGCCGAGCAGCCGCACCATCATCGCCAGCGTGTCGGCGGCATCGTGGTTGTCGTCCACGATCAGCACGCGCCGCTTCGCACCGTTGGCGTCGCGCGTCGGCGGGGCGGCGGGCGGCAACACCTGCGATGCGCCCGCATGCGGCAGGCGCACGCGGAACGTCGAACCCAGGCCTGGGCCGTCGCTTTGCACTTCGACGCGACCGCCATGCATCTCAGTGAGCCGCTGCACCAGCGTCAGGCCGATGCCCAGCCCGCCGCGCGAGCGCTCCACGGTCGTGTCGACCTGGCGGAACATCTCGAACACCGTGTCCATCTGTTCGACGGTGAGGCCGATGCCGGAGTCGGTGATCCACACCTGCACTTCCTCGCCTTCCAGCGCCACGCCCAGTTCGATGCGGCCTTGCGCGTCGGAATACTTCGCCGCGTTGTTCAGGAGGTTCGCGAACACCTGTGCCAGCCGCGCGTGGTCCGCATCGAGCGGGACCGGCGAGTCGGGCAGGTGAAGGTGCAGCGTATGGCCACCCTCCTCGATCAGCGGTCGCGCGGTATCGACGGCGGCGGCGATCACGTCCTGCAACATCGTTGTCGCGCGGCGCAACGTGAGCTTGCCGCGCGTGATGCGCGCGATGTCGAGCAGGTCCTCGATCATGCGCACCAGCAGCGACAGCTGGCGCTCCATCATCGACAGCAGCGGATCGTGGTCGTCCGGTTCGCGCAGGCGGCGCACGGCGAGCGCGTTCTGCAACGGCGCCAGCGGGTTGCGCAACTCGTGCGCGAGCGTGGCGAGGAATTCGTCCTTGCGCTGGTCGGCCTCGCGCAGCTGGCGTTCGGCGCGCGTGCGTTCCTTGTTCTCGGCGAGCAGTTCGCGATTGCGCAGTTCCAGCTCGGCGTTGGCCGCGCGCAGCGACGTGTTCAGTCGTTCCAGCTCGCGCGCCTTCTCCTGCTCCAGCTCGCGATGCGCCGCCGCCAGGCTCGCGTTGAGCGATTGCAGTTCGCGCCGCTTGCGATACAGCTCGGCCAGGACCGACACCTTGGTCCGCATGATCTCCGGGATCACCGGCACCATCACGTAATCCACGGCGCCGAGCTTGTAGCCGCGCAGGCGGTCGAGGTCGCTCAGGTTCACCGCGGTGACGAAGATGATCGGCGTGTTCTCGAAGCGCGGATGCTGGTGGATCAGCGTCGCCGTCTCGAAACCGTCCATCACCGGCATGTTCACGTCGAGCAGGATGACGGCGTATTCGTCCTCCATCAGCAGCTTGAGCGCTTCCATGCCCGAGCGCGCATCGACCAGTTCCTCGCCCAGCGGCTCGAGGATGGTGCGGTAGGTCAACAGCCGCCCGGGCTGGTCGTCGACCAGCAGGATCTTGACCGGCGCGGCCGCCGTCACGACCGCAGCGTCGTTGTTCAACGTTGCAGCCATTGACGAAGGACTCCAAGCAACTGGTCGGTCACGACCGGCTTGGCCAGGTAATCGGACGCGCCTGCCTCCAGGCATTTCTCGCGATCGCCCTTCATCGCCTTGGCGGTGAGCGCGACGATCGGCAGCGTGCGGCGATCGCCCAGCGCGCGGATCTCGCGCATCGTGTCGTAGCCGTCCATGCCGGGCATCATGATGTCCATCAGCACGAGGTCGAGTTCGGGCATGTCGTCGACCTTGGCAACCGCGTCGCGACCGTTACCGGCGGTGTGCACGTGCATGCCGTGTCGTTCGAGCACGCTCGACAGCGCGAAGATGTTGCGCACGTCGTCGTCGACCACCAGCACGTTCTTGCCGCGCAGGCCGTCGTCGGATTCGTGCAGGCTGCGCACCATGCGCTGCTTCGCCGGCGGAAGATTGCCGATCACGCGATGCAGGAACAGCGCGGTCTCGTCGAGCAGGCGCTCGGGCGATTCCACGCCCTTGAGCACCACGCTGCGCGCGACACGACGCAGGCGATCGCTTTCGTCGGCGCTGAGCTCCTTGCCGGTGAACACCACGATCGGCACCGTCTTCAGCGATTCGTCGGCGTGGATGCGCTCGATCAGGTCGAAGCCGGTCATGTCCGGCAGGCGCAGATCGAGCACGGCGCAGTCGTACTTGTCTTCGCGCAGTGCGGCCAGCGCTTCCTCGCCCGAGCCGACGGTGTCGATGGCGATGTCGTCGTGGCGCAGGAGTTCGACGATGCTCATCTGCTCGTGGGCGTCGTCTTCCACCACCAGCAGGCGCTTCACGCGCGGCGTCGCGTACTCCTTGATGCGCTCCAGCGCCTCGCCGATGGTTTCCGACGTGGACGGCTTGGCGAGGTACGAGAACGCGCCGCGCTCGATGCTGTGGTGGCGGCTCTCCTCCACGGTGACGATCTGCACCGGGATATGCCGCGTGGTCGCATCCTGCTTCAGGCGCGCCAGCACGGTCCAGCCGAGCATGTCGGGCAGGAAGATGTCGAGCGTGATCGCCGTCGGCTTGTACTCGCGCACAAGGCGCAGTGCTTCGTCGCCGCGGTTGGCGTGCAGCACCTGGAAGCCGCGCGAGCGCGCGAGGTCGCGTAGCACGGACGCGTAATGCGCGTCGTCCTCGACGATCAGCAGCGTCGGCTCGTCGGAAACGAGCGTGTGGCGATCGTCCTCGACGCGTTCGGCGACGGTTGCATCGGCGCCGGCGACGTGTTCGGCCGGCATCGGCACTTCCACGCGAATGCGGTTCGCGGTGCCGTTGGGTTCGGGCAGGTTGCGGTCCTGGTTGTTGCCCAGGTAGTTCAGCGGCAGGTACAGCGTGAACGTGCTGCCTTCGCCTTCCACGCTGTGCAGGCGCAGTTCGCCACCGAGCAGGCCCGCGATTTCACGGCTGATCGCCAGCCCGAGGCCGGTGCCGCCGTACTTGCGCGCGGTGCCGGCGTCGGCCTGCTGGAACGCTTCGAACACGATGCGCTGCTTGTCCGGCGAGATGCCGATACCGGTGTCGGTGACTTCGATGGCGACCACGACCGGCGCGCGTGCCAGCACCGGATGCTCCTCGCTCCAGCCGCGCGTGACCGGGCGTGCGGAAAGCCGCACGCTGCCCTGTTCGGTGAACTTGAACGCGTTCGACAGCAGGTTCTTGAGGATCTGCTGCAGGCGCTTGGGATCCGAACGCAGCGTCGGACCCAGTTCGCGGGTGAAATCGACGGCGAAATCGAGCTTGCGGCGTTCGGCCTCGTGGCGGAATCCGCGTTCGAGGTTTTCGCGAAGGTGCGCGAAGCTGATCGTCTCGATGTCGATGGTGACCGTGCCGGACTCGATCTTCGACAGATCGAGGATGTCGCTGATCAGGTGCAGCAGGTCGGTGCCGGCGGCGTGGATCGTGCGGCCGAACTCGACCTGGCGCTCGCTCAGGTTGTCTTCCGGGTTCTCCGCCAGCTGCTGGCTGAGGATCAGGATGCTGTTGAGCGGCGTGCGCAGCTCGTGCGACATGTTGGCGAGGAACTCGGACTTGTAGCGCGAGGTCTGCGCCAGTTCCGCCGCCTTCTCTTCCAGCGCGCGACGCGCGTGTTCGATCTGCAGGTTCTTCTGTTCCACCTCGGATTTCTGCGCGGCCAGCAGCGAGGCCTTCAGCGCGATCTCCTCGTTGGTCTGCTGCAGTTCGTCCTGCTGCGTCTGCAGTTCGCCTGCGAGCTGCTGCGACTGCGACAGCAGGCGTTCGGTACGCATCGTCGCTTCGATGGTGTTGAGCACGATGCCGATGCTGCCCGACAGCTGTTCGAGGAACGCGCGCTGCGACGGCGTGAACTCGTGCAGCGTCGCCAGCTCGATCACCGCCTTGACCTGGTCTTCGAACAGCACCGGCAGCACGATCACGCTGCTTGGCGCGGCTTCGATCAGGCCCGACTGGATGCGCACTGCGTCGGAGGAATCGGTGCGGCGGATGTTCTCCAGCAGGATCAGGCGCGCCTCCGCGGCGCACTGACCGACCAGGCCTTCGCCGAAATCGAGCGTGCGACCCGTGGCGCCACTGTCAGCGTAGCCGGCCAGCTGGCGCAGGCGCGGCGCTTCTCCGTCGCCGCCTTCCTCGACGATGTACATCACGCCCTGCTGCGCACTCACCAGCGGCGCCAGTTCCGACAGCAGCATCTGGCCGAGCGTGAGCAGATCGCGCTGGCCCTGCATCATCGAGGAGAACTTGGCGACGTTCGTCTTCAGCCAGTCCTGTTCGCGGTTCGACTCGGTCGTCGCGCGCAGGTTGGCGATCATCGCGTTGATGTTGTCCTTCAGGTCGGACACTTCGCCGCGCA
>Ga0209257_1002207_pt1 | contig 20105 bp, 23 predicted proteins | sample AraplaCvi_mCL_r2_FD_184277 | JGI IMG/M metagenome (GOLD analysis project Ga0209257, IMG submission 184277) | Arabidopsis root microbial communities from North Carolina, USA - plate scrape MF_Cvi_mCL_r2 (SPAdes) (version 2) | ecosystem: Host-associated > Plants > Roots > Endosphere | place: USA...
TGCCGTCTCGCCGCACGGTCGCAATGAACTCCTCAAAGGCTTCGCGATCGGTGGGGAAGGGTTCCTCCCACGTGGTGGAAAAACCTTCCTCATCGATAACCTCGAGGACCCAATCGAGATTCGAGCCCGCTGGCCGATAAATGCGCAATTCGACGACGACGCCGTCGTCACTGAACTGGCCGGAAAATTCTGAATACTCGTACGTCTGCTCTTCGTCAGTCATTTCCGCAGTCTAACACGCTTGATAAAGGACGTCTCATGCTGTTCGGCAGTTATCGCTGCTCCAGCGGGCATCGATGCTAGTCGTCACCGCCATCTTGTACTTGGCACCGAGAAGCTGGTGCCGGCATGGCTTGGCCCCATCCAAAAACATGGCCCGACCGCCCAGGCGCTACGCGTGGCGGCTAGGTTGTTGGCGATGGGAAGGCCGCTGGCCAGATTCGAAGCTACGGAGCGTCGAAATTGACACCCCGTCCGCTCCGAATGTTGCTGTTATCGGCAGCGTGCTTCGTATCGCCGACCGTAGCGATCACGATAGATGCAATAGCCGGCGCGCTCTTGCGAACGACCGATCAGGTTGCCTATGACGCCGCCGGCGACAGCGCCGATTGCCGCGCCGCCCCAGCTATCGCTCACGGCGCCCCCGATGATGGCACCGGTGCCAGCGCCAATCGCCGTCCCTTTCTCGGTCTGCGTGCAGGACGCAAGCGTACCAATCATTCCAATCGCAATGATAAGCTTTTTCATGCTTTCACCCCTTTGCTACAAATCAACCTGGGAGTTCACCACTCTGCATCCTCAGCGCGAGCTTAAGCATCTACGCAACGCGCGCAATTGTCGATAGTGGTGTTTTGCTGGGAGCAAGGAATCTCTGACGGTCAGGCATTGCTCGCTCGAGGCCCACAGCCGGCGGTCCACCAACCGGCGGTAGATCATCTAAGCGCAGGGGCAACTATCGCCAGTAGCTTTGCCCGCTGGCGACCGACGATCGGCCCATGACGTAGCCAATCGCAAACGCAAGCAAGCCGACGGCAAGCGCTAGTCCGGCTGCAGTGTACGGGTGATCTGCGGCCCCGACCGCCGCGGCGTTTGCCTCACGGCTCACGGCGTCGGCGGCTGTCTTTGCGACCTTGCGGGCGCCTGTAGGTGGTTCGATGGGTTTTCCGGTGAAGCCCGCTTTCAGATCTTTCGCCACGATGTTTCTCCTTGTGGTGGTCAGGGAAGGAACTGTCGATTCGACAGGAAGTTCCGGAACTGCACGCCTGCGCCGCCGCCATACCGCTCGCGGGGACGGCTCCGATGGTGCCAGACCACTCGGCCCGTGCGGGGTCCATTGTTCATCGGAGGTTCAGGCTGATCAGCCCAGAGTAATTGGCAGATAGGAGGAGTTACGATGAAAAAGCTCTTATCCGCCTTCGCAGCGATTGGCTTGGCTGCGTCTTTCGCGTTGCCGCTAAGCGCCGCTCCGATTTTCGCGCCGAAACCCGTCCAAGTGCAGACGGACACTGTCGAACTGGTTAAGCACCGGAGTCATCGTCATTGGCGCGCGGATCGCCGGTGGGATCGTCGGTGGGATAGGCGGTACGCCTGCGGTTACTATGGCAGGTGCTACCCCCGCCATTACGGTTACTATGGTGGCTACCGTGACCGCGGCTACTATGGCTACCGCGACTATTACCGCTACCAGCGTCGATCCGGCGTTACGGTCTACTTCGATTTTTAGCGGGAATCGCGTGAGGACATTCAGCAGGTCGATGAGGTCGTCGGCTTGCGCTCGGGCATGACCCCCTCATAGTGGCGAGAATGCACAATGTAAGCTGCCAACGCGCCTCACATTATTGCAGATCAGATAGCCTGCTGGTGATCTTGAACTTAAGTCCAGTGTGATATCCGGAAACGGAGCTAGGCATCCGGGCGATATCGAGCGGCGTCGGAATTCTGCTCCCGCCACATGGCGTCGCCGAACAGTGCGGCCTCGTCGCTCAGTCCCTCGCGGAATTGATCGGTGATGTACCGGGCCAGTAAATCGGCGCGTTTTCCATGACGCGGGATACTGCACCAGATGCACACCCGGTCGAACGTCCGTTGAAGCATGTCTAGTTCGTCCGGGGTGATCCGGCTGTTTAGGCCTCCCGCAATCTCCTCCATCGAGACCTCTTGGTTGCCCTGCCGAAGAGTGTCCGCGTTCGGATCCAACGCAGCGGATTTGTAGAATCCGATCATGTGTTTCAGAGCGCCGCTCTCACGAACGCCGCCTTGGTAGCAATTGATAATGCGGCTTGCGATCGCCTCAGCGGCCTCACTATTCCGCGACAGGCCGAGCCCACGCAGGACGTCCTTAAAAATCTGGTCTATCTGGTCGATTTCGTGCGGGAGAAGCATCTTCGAATTGGTCGTCGGAGACATCGCGCGACCTCCTATACTGGGGCGAAAGCGTGATGATCTTCCAGCCGCCGAGGCCCTCATCTACGCCCGGCGATGGCGCGATTATGAGCCGACACTGCGGCAATGCAACTAGACGGAAGTTGCGGGCCTCGGGGTGACCGTCGCCAAAAAGGCGCGCTACGGATTTCTCGTTGTGACAAAGCTAGTGCAAATGTGTGCCAAAGCCGCCGCCGCGCCACATCCAAGTGGCAACTTCCGGGCGCATGCAAGGGTCTCTGGAGCCGACGGCTCTGAAGGCGTTCCGCCCTCATGTTTTCGTGAGACCATTTTGATACCGGGAAGGGCGGGAAGCGCCTAAAAAAGCCCGGAGAATAAGGGAAAGCATGTTATTGCTGGGGCGCATGAAAAAGGGGCTAGGAATGGCCCTAACCCCTTGAATTCGTTGGTGAGCGCGCAGGGATTCGAACCCTGGACCTACTGATTAAAAGTTTTCTGCCAAACCCTTTCTCTGCATAACTCTGCATAACATTGGGCTGCATCTAAGCCATTGCAGAGTAACAGCTTTTTCCGATATTTTGGTGTCTGATAACCTCACATCATAACGGCCCTTACCGCCGGATATCGATACCCGACTGTTACCCCAGAGGCAATTCCATGGCAAAAGCTCTCACCGTCAAATTCATCGAAGCGATCAAGCCCGACACCCTCCGCAAAGAGATACCTGATGGCGGTATGCCAGGCTTGTATCTGGTGGTTCAGCCGAAGCGCGAGAAAGACGGAAAGCAGCTTCCTCCTTCCCTTAGCTGGGCCATCCGCTACAGAATGGCCCAGAGGGCCCGTAAGATGACGATCGGGCCATTTCCGCTGTATGGGCTTGCAGAAGCACGCGAGGCCGCCAGTAAGGCTCTGAGGGCTGTTTCTGAGGGGCGTGACCCTGGGGAGGAGAAGCTGCTAGCCAAGGTTGCTCGCTCCAACGATGATGACCAAGTTGGCGCCGTCTTGAACGAGTTCATCAAGCGCCACGTCGAAGCTAAGACGCGCGAGAGTTCGGCCAAGGAGACGAAGCGCCTTATCGACGTCGAGATCCGGCCGAAATGGAAGAGCCGGCATATCCGATCAATCACGCGCCGGGACTGTATTTCACTGCTCGACGATCTTGTCGACCGCGGGGTAGGGACCACCGCGAACCGTGTTCACTCCGTCTTGCGGAAGTTCTTTAACTGGTGCCTCGAGCGCGATGTCGTCACAGCGTCACCGATGGCGAACGTCAAGGCGCCCTCCACCGAGGTCTCGCGCGACCGTGTTCTCTCTCATAACGAGATCCGTCTGCTCTGGCAGGCCGCCAGCAAGATCGGATGGCCCTTTGGCCCAGCAGTCCAGCTCTTGCTCATCACTGGTCAGCGCCGTGATGAGATAGCGGCGTCCGGGCGCTCTGAATTCATCCTCGAGGGAAAGCACCCCGATTGGACGATCCCCAAGGAAAGGTCGAAGAACGGCATTGCTCACACCGTGCCGTTGGCACCGGCCGCGGTGGAGATCTTAAGCAGCCTTCCCGTGATCGAGGGCGAAGCCGACCTAATGTTCACGACGACGGGGGAAACTCCAATCTCCGGTTTCTCGCGAGCGAAGGATGCCCTGGACGAAGAAATGATCGCAATCGCCCGTAAGGAGGCGGCCGAGCGCGGCGACGACCCAGAGGCGGTCCAGCTCGCTCCCTGGCGCTTCCACGATCTGCGTCGCACCTGTGCGTCTGGAATGGCCGCTCTCGGCTTTCCTGTCCACGTCGTCGAGGCAGCCCTGAACCACAGGAGCGGCGCGATCAAAGGCGTGGCAGCCGTCTACATCAGGCATGATTTCCTTGACGAGAAGCGCAGGGCATTGAGCGCCTGGGCATCGCAGTTGCAGGAAATCGTCGGCAAGAACGAATCTGGAACAAATATCGTGCGGTTGGCGGTCTAAAATGTGCTGCATCTGGGGACAGAAGCCCGTTACCCCATTGTTATTCACCGTTAGGCTTTGATAAAATTTGAGGCACTTGAATAGTCCCAACTGCTTCTCTCTAGAAAGGTATGTATCCAGCGATGAGCACTCAGACATTCCTGACAACAGCCCAAGTATTGAAGCGCTACTCAATCTCCGAAATGACTTTGTGGAGGTGGCAGAAGAGCACCGACCTAGCGTTTCCAAGCCCGATGGTTGTTAACAAGCGTAAGTTCTTCCGCGAGGATGAATTGGTCGCCTGGGAGCGCAATCGGGTGAGGGCGTCTGCATGAGTTGCCCCACTCCCGACAACGAAAGTATCGTCTTGGCAGCCCAGTGGCTTGCCGACCAGGCGCAATCACCGCGGCCGATCGTGCCGGCATTGAAGAACCGTTTCGGCCTCTCGGCGGTCGAGGCTTGCGAGGCTGCAGCCATGGCAGATCGCTTCCGGATCTATCGGAGGGCTCACGTTTGAAGCTGGAGGCCACTAAGGCGCATGTGCAGGCCAAACATCGAATGCGCCGAAGGGCGATTAGCTCCGGCAAGGGGAAGCTTGGGGGCTGCGTTCATTTTGATGTCAGCCGAAACGCCGGCTGGAAACCGTCCAAGGAGATCATGCGGCTGCGCGAGATCGAAAAGGTGATTAAGAGCCGACATGGATCAATCATCCCAGATGCGACCGGTACGGACGACATGGATCTCTGCATGGGATACATCCGTGCAGCGGCCTTGTCGTGCACTGGGCAAAGCATGCGTGATTGGTGTGCCCGATTTTGCCCCTGGATCATTGATCGTTGGGAAGAGTTGGTCTCTCCCATCCTGGTGCAGGCGGAGAATCGCCGCTTTATGGCGAACGCGGATGGCGTCGCCGGCATGATAATGGTCTCGATGAAAGAGAGGACTTCCCTCGGGCTTAAGACGATCGGCGCCTGCGATGTGACGACCGCTGAACGAAAGATGCTGGCGAAAGAGCGTAAGCGTGAACGGGACAAGAACAGACAGGAACAGCTTCGACGCGCCGCCGGTCGGATTGATCGCAAGTCCCAGCAAGGCAAGACTGTGATGGATCTAAAGCCCTGGGAGGACGCTGGGGTATCTCGGGCTACTTGGTACCGCCGCCAGCGTGAGACAGCTTTGTCGCAAATAGAAATAGCACCCAATAGCGACACTCGTGTCTCACAGCTTGAATTGCCACCAACGCCACCGCAAATTCAAACAGGCCAAGCGCGCGTAGCGGGGTTGGTCGGGGGTCTGGGGCATCATGCCCCGGCAGGGTTCCAAGGGGCAGCGCCCCATGGGAAGAGCGACACTGAGGAAGCAGCATGAAGGGAGAGCAAATGGACCTTTTCGACACGATCGGCGCCAGCAAGCCCACTGCCGAGATCATCGCCTTTCCCGTCGACAGAGAACTGATGTTTGTCCGTGAGACTGCCAGGACACTCGAGAGCCGCCAAGGGGCCGCCGCAGATCGCTTCTGGCAGATGACTTGCCGCCGCCTTTATGCGCGCCTCCAGGTACAGAGGATGGCAGAGCCCGATATCAAGCGTGAGATCGACAAGTTCGCGTACGCAGTCCACGCCGAGATGCAGCGGGCAGCCTGGGCTAAGTGGATGGACGAGAATCCAAACAACGCGGCCTAAAATCCTAAGTCATTGATTTTGTTGGGACCGATATCTGGTCAGAATCGGCTAGAATATCCCGGTGCGTGCACCGTTTTTTCTAGGCCCGGGCATGACGTTCCCGCACAGCAATTGCCGCGCAAAACTGTTTCATCGACGTTAGTTAGCGGTAGCAACTGATATATAGTCAGTCGGTTGAACGTTTCTTTATGTAGTAAAATCAGTGTGTTAGATTGCTTGATATTAACCGTGGGTAGTTCACGGGTATCTGAGAGCGATCCAGAACATGCCGACAGAAAGCAGCCAGAAAGCCCCACGAAAGCCCACCGCTCGCAGCCGCGTCAGCAATGGTTCGCGCTTAGGCGAGGGGATTGACGGTCGCACGGTCTGGGCAAGGCGCCTTCGGGACGTGCTTGAAGACTACACCGACGACCTGATGCTCCCCCGCGATCAGATCCCCAACAGCATCAAGAGCATGATCCGGAGAGCCGCGGTTCTAACCGTTGAGCTTGAGCGCGCTGAAGCTGGCTTTGCGGAGAATGGCAAGGCGGATGCCTCCGCCCTTAACGAGTACCAGCGCACCGCCAACAGCCTCCGCCGCCTGCTGGAGAGCTTGAACATCAAGAGCGAGGGGCCGAGCAGGCCAAGCAATGCGATGGCCATGCGGAGGGTCCAGTCGGGCTTCTCGCGCGCCGACTGGCGACTGTGTGACCCCGATCCAAAGACTGCAGACCGCATGAGGGCTCGTGCCATCGCCTTCAAGCTGTATGTGGCCGAGCGCGACGGCACCCCCCTTGCCCCGCAACTCGCCGCCTTCAAGCAGCGGCTAGAGGACGCACAGCTTCAAGCTGAGGCTGAGGAGCTAGAGGCCGAACTAGACGCACTCAAAGCAGAATTCGAAGCCGAGGAGATCACCCTTGACGATCAGTGACAACATCCTGAGGGCCTGGGGCTCCGTCGACTGGGTGCGGGAAGAGGGGCAGGGCGTACAGCTCGGCCCATGCCCTCGTCAGATCCAGCGCGCCTTTGCAGATCAGGGGCTTGATGCCATCGCCCTCGGTGTCATCGGTCGGGACGCTGACGGTAACACCTTCCTGTTGGACCGGGCGGCTGCAGCCCTTGAGGCTGAGCTTACGCGAAGCCGCCTCCCCACAAGAATTGGGCGTTAGGAGAAGACTTCCATGGCGTTCACCCCAGATACACTGAGCGTGATAGTTCAGCCGATCGGCGGCGTCGGCGTACGCTTTTTAAGCTATCTCACTGATGACGACACCGAGACAGTCATCGGCTCTGGCTATTTTGCCAGCGCGACCAAGTTTGGTGTCCGCCAGAGTGACTTGATCTTCGTCACGCCTGCTGTGGGTGGGACGGAGGAGCCGTATGTCCTTGTCGTCGATAGTATTGACAACGATGGGAACGGAACAGGTGTCATCAATAGAGACGACGCGGCGCCTTTCCCGACTGTCTCTGTGGCAGAGAATACCAATATCCGGCCGACGATTCACGCCATCGAGGTCTATGGCAACGCAACCGTAGGCGACGGCCTTGCTGGCATCTACACCGATACGAACAATGGCGCGACCGAAACCTTCGTTTCCGGCGACGGACGCACATGGTATCTGGCGGGTGACTTCCTCCAGTCTGGGACTGGCGCTGTTTCCCGCCCGACCCGCTACAAGAACCGTGACATCATCAACGTGCTGGATTTCGGGACGCCGACAGGGGGCGACAACTCCGCGATCATCAACGCTGCGATCGACGAAGCAGCGGCACGCGGCGGCGGCAATGTCGTATTGCCTCCTGGCACAACCCCGGCGACTGAAATCATACTTAAAGCAAACGTCAATCTCGTTCCGGCTGGCCGAGGTTCAACGTTGCAGAACATCGGGTCGGCTACGTATTTTCTGCGGGCGGAGGGTTCTGTCGGCGCTAACGTCAGCCTCACGGCGAATGCTTCGGCGGGGGCAACTCAGATCACCATATCCAGCACGGCCGGAATAGCTGCAGATGACTATCTTGTGCTGTCTGACAACTATTCTTACGCTGCCACTGACGCCACTTATAAGTCAGGAGAAATGGTGCAGGTAAAAAGCGTCGACAGCGGCACACAATTGACGCTCGTAGGCGAACTCTACGGCTCCAACGCCCCCGGCAATGCCTACACAACCGCAAACTCTGCGAAGATCCAGCGGGTATCTCCAATCATTGCGCCCAAGATCGAAGACGTTGAGTTCTTTGGCGACAAGGTGCAGACGACGGTCGCCATCCATGCCATGTACGCACTAAGGGCCAAGTTCAGCCCGCGAGTTCGGACTTATGGCAACACCGCCCTTTTGCTCCGCGGATGCATCGACAGCGAGGCCGTTGGCGGTCTCTATGATGATCTTCTTGATGATATTGCGGGAGGACACGCCGGTTACGGCATTTGCGCCGCAGGGCCTAATAGCGCGGTTCGCGTCCAAGGGAACACGATGGCTCGTTGCCGGCATGGTTTCACGACCATCGGCGGCAGCACGGGTTATTCGCATGATCTGATCGTCAGCGGAAATCAGACACACGACACGTCACAGGCCGGGATTGATACCCATGCGTCCGGCGATGATATCCTGATCGCCGGAAATAAGGTGTCGAAGTCTGCTGGCGCGGGCATATCCCTACGCTCTCGCGGGACTCGGGTCCTCGGCAACGATATCTCCAGGACGACCATCCACGGCATTCTCTTGGCTGAGGATAACCTTTCTGACGTGACGATTGCCAACAACACAATTGATGCTGCGGATGGTCATGGCATCTCTAGTAGTCCGTCTTGCCGAAATCTGAAAATCCGCGACAACCAACTGACGAACATTGGCCTCGACGGCATCACCTTGTTCGGAAGCGGCACGATCGACAGCACGGGGCTTGTGGTCAGGGACAATGATATATTCGGCTATGGCCTGGCCGCGTCTAACCGCGCAGGGATTATCACGACCGGTTCCGTCGGTAGTACCGGCGCTATTATTTCAGGGAACACTGTCGCCCCGCTTACTGGTTCCTCAAACTATGGCATCCGCACTCTGCAGCTGACGGGTAGCGCCGTGATCGACAACAAGTTTTTCGGCACGTTTGCTACATCATCAGTCGATGCCGGGTCTAACGTCTCTCTTGGGAATAAGCGGATCGATAATGCGGTCCCTCAGATTCAGCTTGACCCGGTAGCCGCAGCCATCCGCACGATCGGCCCCAACACCAATGAAGACCTGTTGATCATCCCCAAAGGAACGGGCGTCGTGAGATTTGGGACGTTCACCAGCAATGCCGACGCGGCGGTCAATGGCTACGTGACGATCAAATCGATCGACGGCACATCCCGAAAACTGGCCACCATCGCGTGAACACAGAAAGGAGCCCTCAGATGATGGTTGAGATGATGATCGAATCTGAAAACCATATTGCCACCTGGGCGCTCCGCCGCTCGGAGATCATGGGCCGCATTGCGGATCTGAAGGAAAAACGCGGCGCGGCCATGGTCGATGGCGTCGAGTTCGACAGCCAGCCCATCAGGGACGCCGAAGACGAACTCGATGCGATCGATCTTGCCGAGGCAACCGAGGAGCGCAGGGCCCGTCAGAAGCTGCTGGCAGAGGACGAAGCACGCCGGAAGAAGGCACGGGCCGATCTTGCCAAGGCCCGGAAGACCCGTGAAGCCGCGATGCAGCAGGCAGAGGACGCGTGCCACGCGCTCGCCTCGGCGCTTCGGAAACTCCTCGATGGAAGCCGGGAGGCATCTAACATCATGATGAAATTGGGCTTTTCGCAACCGGGATGGCTGGCTGAGCCAAACGTGAAACTCTCCGCATCGCTTCGCATGGCCGCCATCTTGCAGCCCGTCTGCGGTCGCCGGTTCGGGAATCTGGAACTGCCCGAGGCAAAGGCGGATCACCTCGCAGACGGCTCGTGGAAGGCGGATAGCTGGAAAGTGGCCGATCGGAAGAAATCAGGGGCCGCCTTCGACGCCGCCCTCGAAACAGGAGAAGAGAAATGACCAAGTCCGTAATGATCGAACCGAAGGAAGGCCTGCGCCATACTCCGAAGGTGGACCCTAACTTCGTGAACGTGAACCATGACGGCTTCAAATTCCGCGACGTCTTCGCTCGGCTGCCGCACGGCACGATCGCCGATGACCTGAAAGAGCCGACGCTTTGGGAGCGCGTCCAGCGCAGTGTGAGGGCGCTCCGCAAGTTCGACCGGCTGATGATGGTCGCATTCGATGAAAGCTGGGTCGCAGAGGCCCTTGTCGCTCACGCCGACCACGCGACGGTTATCCTGGCGAAACCACGGGTTACGCCGTTCCCTGATCGCGTGGAAAGGCTTTTCGGCGATGGCACGTACCAGGTCACATGGGACGGCGCGGCTTATGTCGTTGTCCGCATCCGCGATGGCTACGTGATGACCAATGGATTCCCTAACGCAGCTTTGGCCGAACGCGCGCTCGCGGCGCTCTATCCGCTTCGCGCATAAGCCCAGGCCCCGGACGTTTTCGCCTCTCGTCCGGGGCCATTCTTTTCAAGGATTGGAAAACATGTCGAACGAGCTTGTTACCACTTCGAACGATCTGCCAGCCGCCGGCGGAGGTGATGTGCAATCCGGCGCCAGTGCAGTGTCAATCGACCGGAGCCGGAAGGCCGAGATCGAGCGTATTCGCGCTACGGACTTTGATCGGTACGAGAGAGAAAATCTCGACCGCGAACTGATCGAACTCCTGAAGGCGGAGACGGAGGAAACGACGCCGACCGACCCTATGGACCCGGACACGAGCCGATCGCTTCTCTCCGTGACCCCAGAGGGCAAAGAACTGGTACGGGGATGGGATGGCCTGGGCGGCTTCAAGATGCAGCTACAGCGCCTCCAGAACCAGGTCGGCGGACTGGTGAAGCAGATGGGCGACGATCGTCATCAGCGGGTGTTTATGGAGCGCTTCGACCGCGCATTGCCTGAGTCCATCCGTTACCCGATCTATGAAGCCCTGGCGATGGGACCGCCGACGTTCGTTAATCCGGTCTCGGACAAGCAGATCAAGGAATTCACGGCCGGCGCAGTTGGGGCCGATCTTGTCAAAGAATGGGGCTCCGCTGCTCCCGAGCTTATCGCCACGATCTTTAAGCGCGTCGACATGCTGAAGCAGCGGATCGGCGACGACGCGATGGAGATGTTCAAGGATTGGTTTGGCACTCTTTCTGCTCCCGAAACAAAAGCAGTTCTGCGTTTTATTGCGGGGCAGGGCCGATGATCACTGAAATCGAGATTGAAGACGTCGGGACGCTGCGCATGCCGAACACGTGGCAGGAAGAGCGGATCCACGCCATGCCCCGCGGGCCGAACAAGGCTATCGCGCCCATGGCCTTCGGGCTGGGGATGACCATCAATCAGTTCAAACGGCTCTCGGAAGAGAAGCGCCGGGAGATCTGGCACGCCTTCAACCGCATGACGGAGCCGCCCATTCCAAATGTCCGGCCAGAGGATACCAAACGGCGCATTCCGAGGCGAAACGAGCGCGTGCCCGAGGAACGAATGATTGAGCTTGGACGCGAACTCCTGGCGATCAAGGCGAAGCTTCCCCGTGGTCACTTCGGGCCCTGGGTCGAGGAGAAGAGCGGGATTTCCTACAGCGCCGCTCAGCGCTTCATGCGCGCAGCGAAGGATTCTGCAGAATGAAGACACGGTTCAAGATGGGTGAGGGCTGCTTTGAAGCCGCCAATACGGCCTCTGGTGGACGGTTGGCGCGCGACGAGATCGAGGCCGCATTCCAGCGCATGGGCGAGTACAAACAGCGCCTGCAGGCCACTGGTGACTCGGCAAATATGGCCGACAAACTTCGGTCATTCGCCGAGCGTGAAGCCGAACGCACCAGAATCGCCGCGGCTCTTCAGAAACGACATGCAGGACTCAACGTCCTCGTCCGCGATCGGCTCGAGCAATCCATCGATAGCTTCGTTGCCGCCGGCATGACAGAGCGCCAGGCTCTCCTCGCCATCGTCGAGGGCACACAGCGAGGCGTGCAGGGCGGTCGGAACTCCATCGCCGCGCTCACCGGAGCGTATGAGGCGCGCTACCTGGGCGGAATGCTGGCCGAGATCCAAGCCAATCGCCCGCATCTCGTCAGTGTTCTCCGCGATCCTCGCATGGACGCCGATGTTCTCAAGGAAATGGGCGAGCTTCGCGAAGGGGGCAAACCGGGCACCACCGGCAACGACGATGCGCAGTACATTGCCAAAGTCTTCGCTACCTACTCTGAATTGGCGCGATCGGACCTGAATAGCCTTGGCGCCTCCATTGGGAAACTGGAGGGATGGGCCGGCCCTCAAACACACGATGACGTCAAAATGATCGCGGCCGGGAAAGATGCATGGATCTCCGCGGTCATACCGAAGCTTGACCTTGACAGGACCTTCCCTGATACGGCCAGCCTGGAGGAAGTGAGGGACGCTCTCAGCGACATCTTTGATACGATCGTCACAGGCCTTCCCAACAAGCCGAGCGCCCGCGAGAAGGGCCAGCGCGTCAATCCTGCTAACCTCGCGAAAAGCCTTGGAAAATCCCGGGTGCTGCACTTCCGTGATGCCGAGGCCGCACTGTCCTACCGCGATGAATTTGGATATGGGAACACCGTTTCGGGCATCGTCTCGCACTTTCGCAACAGCGCCAGGATTGCGGCCAATATGGATGTCCTGGGACCGAATCCGGAGGTCATGTATGCGGCGGTCGCGGAAAGTCTGAAACGCAAGCTGAAAACTGGCGATCTGCCCGCCGATGTGAGGCAGAAGCGCATTCGAGAGCTAAACGTCGATGCGGGCGCGCTGCGCCAAGCCATTGATATTTCTACGGGGCTCGTCTCGAAGCCCGTCAATGTCACCGCCGCAAAGATCGGTGCCGATATTCGCGCTTGGCAATCCATGGCCAAGTTGGGCGGCGCTGTCCTGTCCTCGATCAGTGACACCATTACGCCGGCCATCGCAGCACAATTCCGCGGTTCCAGTTTCTTCCGTAGCTGGACCGCTCAACTCGACGGCTTGCGCAAGGGGCGCCCCAAGGGAGAAGCCGCCGAGATTTCCTATCTCCTCGGCGAAGGATTTGATGGAATCTTGGGCCACATCGTTTCGCCGAGTGCAGCAACCGACAGTCCCGTCGGTCGGCTTGCGGCTCTGCAGGAGAAGTTTTTCAGATGGAACGGGCTCACATGGTGGACTGACGTCCAGAGGGCCACGGCAGGAAGGGTTATTGCTGCCGAGATGGGCATCCGCGCCCAAAGCGCATATGACGCGCTCCCGGACAATTACCGCCACGTCTTGAGCCTGCACGACATCGATGCTGCGAAATGGGATGTCATCCGTAAGGCAAGCCTCAGAGAGGAAGGCGGAAACGTCTACGTTACGCCCGACCGAATCCGAGCACTGCCGGACGACGAGATCGCGACGTTGGTGTCATCACGCCTCGAGGGCAAGACCGAGGAACAGCGCGCGGCCGCTATCGAAAAGGCTCGGCGCGACTTAGAGCTATCGGTACTTCGCTTCTTTGCCGACGAGACCAGCTACGGCATTGTTGAGGTCGACCCCAGAACGCGCAGGACGATGACTCAGGGATTGCGGCCGGGAACCTTCGCTGGCGAAGCCATCCGCTTCATTGGCCAGTTCAAAGGCTTTCCGGTGGCGTTTACGCAGCGGTTAGGCGGGCGTGCGCTGTATGGGCATCGCAAAGGTGCTCGGATGGTCGATAAAGTCGTGCATATGGGAACTCTGCTCGGTGCAATGACGATGGCCGGCTATGCGTCCATGACCCTCAAAGACCTGGCAAAGGGCTACTGGCCGCCGCGCGACCCGACCGATATCAAGACGTGGCAGGCTGCCTTTGTCCAAGGTGGTGCTGCCGGGATCTACGGTGACTTCCTGTTCTCGAAGGTCAACCGTTTCGGTGGCGGCCTGACAGAGACAGCGATCGGCCCCGCTGCGGGTGCTATTGCTGATCTGGCAGAGCTTGGCCTAAAGGCGAGGGATGCGGCGCTGAGTTCGGAAGAGGAGGTTCGCTTGGCGGATTTCCTGAACTTCGGCACGCAGAACACGCCGTTCGTCAATTTGTTCTACACCCGGCCGGCGCTGGACTTCCTGTTGCTCAATTCGTTGAGGGAAGTTGCTAGCCCAGGCTACACCCGCAGGGCGGCGGCCAAACGAAAGACCGAGTACGGCCAGGAGAGCGTTATAGGCAGCCTCTAAGCGGGGCGCCTCTCGAATGCGTAACGGAGCCCTACGCCCACCGCCGCACCGAATACGAACCAGAGATGCACACCTCGACGAATTGGGCGGTTAGACACCCAATACCAAAAATCATAACCGCCCTCGGCGCCCGATGCGGATGCATAACCTAGATATCCGATCACAACGAACACGGCCCCGAATGTGAGCCCCGCAACGAGGTAGGGTAGATGTTTTGCTTTATCGAGTTTCATGGCAGCCCCCGTGTGGGGGAAGATGATGTCACAACAGCATAGGTTGTCTAGCCCTTCAGCATGAGCTTCCATTTCCGCAACGTCAGGCGCACCTTCAGCCATAACACCCGCAAGATCGTCATTCGCTTTCACCTCTCGTTGGTTGAAGTCTGACACCTGGCCCACCGCCGACCATCTCGCCGTTAGCCTGGAAGATGACGCCGGCCGCCTCCATAGCTTCCCGCATGTCTAGCAGTGTTCGATCGTAAGGCGAGCGCTTGCCCGCCTCGAAGTTGGCTATGGTCGCCTTGGCAACCCTAGATGCGCTCGCGAGCTGATCCTGAGACCATCCCAGAATGGCACGACCGGCGCGGCATTGATCAGACGTGATACACAAAATTAGCAACCTTATATCAAAAGTGTTGACTTGAATTTAGTGCATGGTTATATCAGAAGTGTAATCTAAACTCAATAGGGACGAGACCTATGCTGAATGCACCCATTCCAGCAATCGCTGAAAGCATGCCTAAATTCCGCGTCCACGCCGTGATCGGGGACTCTATGGAGCCCACACTCCGCGGCGGCCGTGATTATGCCCTGATCTCCCCTGTTTCTTCGTATAGCGGCGAGGGGATCTACCTGATCGATACTCGCGTCGGCGTCGATTTGTTCCGCGTCACGAACGCCTTCGACGGGAAGGGCGGCCTGTGCCTCTCGAAAGAGAACGAGCGCTATGGGTCTCACACGATCGACCGTGAACGGTTCAACGAGACCGTCCTGGGCATTGTCGTCGCCGACATCAAGCCACGGGACGAGCGGTTCCTTCAGGAGGCGATGCAATGATCACACGGAGAACCATGCTCGGCGCAGTAGCCGCTACTTCCATGCCCTTGCCGGCCGTTGCCGCTCCTCCGCCCGTCCAGAGCCCCGAGGAACGCCTTCAAGCTGCTATCGAGGAACTGCAGGCCGCGGCCAATGCGGCGCTCCCAGGGATCGGAGGGTGGAAAATCAGCAGAGGCGATTCGACGACCTGCCCACTGTTGGTCATCGCTTTCGGCGACCAGCCCACGAAGTTAACCCGGCCGCGTTGACGATTCTTCGGGTAACGGCGGCGGTTGGCGGTTACCCAATTTGTTACCCAGACGCGAATTGCATCAAAGTATTGGGTGAGGTTTTGTCGGTAAACTCTTGAATTCGTTGGTGAGCGCGCAGGGATTCGAACCCTGGACCTACTGATTAAAAGTCAGTTGCTCTACCGGCTGAGCTACGCGCTCCCTGGCCGCGGCTGTGAAGCCCGGCGGAAGTGGGCGGACATATGCACGCGTGTTTCCTGTCGGTCAACCGAAAAATTGCGGCTTTTGTGAAGAAACGGTGCATGGCGCAATGATCGCCAAAAGGTGATTGGTATCATCATGATCCTGCGGCTAAGGAATGGCCCAAATGCCGCATGCCGGAGTTCTTGCCGTTGTCGATCGCCGATATTTCCATCTGGACCGCCATTCTTGCCGGCGCCCTCTCGTTCCTTTCCCCTTGTGTTCTGCCACTCGTGCCGCCCTATCTTTGTTACATGGCGGGCGTTTCGGTCGACCAGTTTCGTAGCGGCGATGCGGCGACGGTCGGAAGCACCCGGCGTGCGGTCCTGCCGGCGGCGCTGTTGTTCACGCTCGGGTTCGCAACTGTCTTTGTGGCCCTTGGGGCAGGGGCCTCGTCGATCGGCATGCTGCTCAGGCAGCATATGGATCTCCTGTCGCGCATCGGCGGCGTGATCATCATCATCATGGGCCTGCATTTCCTCGGCGTGTTCAAGATCGGGCTGCTGGCGCGCGAGGCACGCTTCCAGGGCGGCGGCAAGCCGGCGACGCTCTCCGGCGCCTATATCATGGGGCTAGCCTTCGCCTTCGGCTGGACGCCCTGCATCGGTCCGGTACTCGGCACGATCCTCGGTGTCGCCGCTGCTCGTGACACGGTGTCCGACGGCGCCATGCTGCTGGCCGTCTATTCGCTCGGGCTTGCCATTCCGTTCTGGATCGCGGCTGGCTTCTCTGGCGCCTTCATGCGCTTCCTGTTGCGCTTCCGCCGTCATCTCGGCCTGGTCGAGAAGCTGATGGGCGGCCTGTTGGTGCTGGCGGGCCTCGCTTTCCTCTTCGGTTTCATCAGTTCCGTCGCCATCTGGTTCCAGACGACCTTCCCGATCCTGATGAAAATCGGCTAGGGCATACCCTCGTATTTCGGAATCACTTTTCCTAAGGGCCGGCCTAATCGTCAGGCCGGTTCATGGGCTAGGCGTGCGAAGGCTACTGCATGTTTCCTTTAATCGTACCCGATTAAAGTACAAAAAGATGCTGCAATTCAAAGTGCTGCAGCGACCTTTGCGCGTCTGGTAAGACGCGCGGCGCTGTAGGTGCCGGCGCGGGGAAGTGAAAGATGCGAGGGGAAAGATGACGGAAATCGCGGGCCTGGTGATGCCGTTCTTCGGCCTGATCTTTCTCGGCTATCTGACGGCGCGTTTCGTCCAGCATCCAGGCGAGGCAATGGGGTGGCTCAACACCTTCATCATCTATCTCGCCCTGCCGGCGCTGTTCTTCAAGCTCGTCTCACGCACGCCGATCGAGCAGCTGGCGCGCGCCGACTTCATCCTGACGACGGTCGGGGCGACTTATATCGTGTTCTCGCTGATCTTTCTCATCGGCGTCTATATCAGGCGCAACTCCATTGCCGAGGCGACGATCCAGGGCTTCGGCGCCGCCTATGGCAATATCGGCTACATGGGTCCCGGCCTGGCGCTTCTTGCGTTGGGTGATGCGGCCGCGGTGCCGGTGGCGCTGATCTTCAGTTTCGAGAATGCAGCCCATTTCGCCGTCGCGCCGGCGATGATGGCGATATCAGGCGGCCGACAGGAAAAACCGCTGGTGTTTGCCGCAAGTGTCGCGCGCAAGATCATCCTGCACCCGTTCATCCTTGCGACGCTCGCCGGCGTCGTCGCCGCCTTCTTCGCGGTGCTGCCGCCGGTGCCGGTTCAGCGGCTCATCGATTATCTCGCGCAGTGTGCAGCACCTTGCGCGCTCTTTGCCATGGGCGTGACACTGGCGCTGCGCCCGATCAAGCGCATTCCCGTCGAGATCGGCTACATCGTTCCGGCCAAGCTGCTTTTACATCCGCTCGTCATGTTCACGGCCATGAGCCTGACGGGCAACTATGATCCGATCTGGGTGCAGACCGCGGTGCTGCTGGCAGCACTACCGACGGCAACGAACGTCTTCGTCATCGGCCACCAGTATGGCGTATGGCAGGAGCGGGCCTCGGCGACGATCTTGATCACAACGACGCTGTCGGTCGCAACCGTCACCGGCCTGCTTTACCTGATCCGCTCAGGCGCTCTTCCGCCCGATCTTTTCCCGTAGGCTATCCCTAAAGGCGTGAAGCGCGCTGCCGGGATGAACGCCTTCGCGCATCAGGAGGCTGCGGAGCGGCCCGACGGCGGAAAGCACGTGCAGCCCGAGGGCGCGTAGCGCCTGCACCGGCAGGAAGCCGGAAAGCAGCGAGCGATTGAGCAGATCCACGCTCGCCGTGCGGCTGATGATGTCCGGCCGGCGGCGGCTATCGAAACGATCGCCGATATCGCCGGCGAGCGTTTCTCCACTGGCCGTACCGATGATATCGACGAGCGTCATCACATCGCGCAGGCTGAGGTTCAGGCCTTGGGCACCGATCGGCGGAAAGGCGTGCGCCGCCTCGCCGAGGAGCACGACACGCCCCTTGCCGAAGCGCCGCGCGGTCATGCCCGAAAGCGGGAAGGATTGCGGCGTGCCCTCGACCGTCACCTTGCCGAGAATCGATTGCATCCGGTCCTCGACCGCGCGGGAGAGTGCAGCAAGATCCAACGTCAGCGTCTGTGCGGCATCGTCGGGTTTGCGTACCCAGACGAGGCTGGAGCGGTTGCCGGGCAGGGGAACCTGGGTGAAGGGGCCGCTTTCGGTGTGGAACTCGGTCGAGATGTTCTGGTGCGGCAGTTCGTGCGCAAAGTTCAAAACGACCGCCGTCTGCGGATAGGACCAGGTGCTGACGGAGATCTTTGCCGCTTCGCGCACCGGCGAGCGGCGGCCATCGGCGCCGACGAGCAGATGCGCACTGCATTGGCTGCCGTTTGCCAGCTCGATCGTCGCGACAGTATCCGAAAGGTCGAAGCCGATTGCGGAGGCGGTGATGCGCGTCAGCTTCGGGCTCTCTTCGGCCCGCTGGCGGAGAATGTCGATGAAAGGCGCGTTCGGGATGTTGTAACCAAAGGCGTCGAGCCCGACTTCCGAGGCGCGAAAATTGACCGGCGGCGCACGCAGCAGCCGGTTGGTTCCGTCGAGAATGCGCATGGTCGAGAGCGTTGCCGTCAGCGGCTCGACCTTTTCCCAAAGGTTGAGCTTTTTGAGATACTCGATCGATTGGTCCATCAGCGCCGTGGTGCGTCCGTCGGCGACCGTCGGCTCCGGACCGATCAAGGCGACGTGGTAACCGGCGTCGGCAAGCGCGATGGCCGCGAGCGATCCCGCGAGACCTGCACCGATGATGGCGATATCGTAGTGATCCATGAGGCAACCAACCTTTCACGCACGCTGCGAGGCGTCTTGGCCGAGCCTCGATCATACCTCTAGTCGCGGGCGAGAGCGAAATAAATGGGTAGAATCAGCGCAGAAGCAATTTGCAGGTGTCCACAGGACAATGGGGCTGCAGGAAGCGACCGAGCTTGAATTTTAGTGGCGATGCGTTGCAAAGGGTGCATATTACGCCCAATGCGCCGCAGAGCGGTTGAGGCGGGCTTCCGGGTCCGTACGGGGAAAACAGCAGGGGTGGGCGGCGTCCGCAGATGAAGTTCTTTAACTACAAACGAGTTCCCTACGCCGAGATTCGCGCCTTTTCCGTGCATATCTTGACCGCCTCGGGATCGTTTCTTGCTTTCCTCGGCGTCGTTGCGGCGGCCGAGCACCGCTTCGTCGATATGTTCTGGTGGCTGGGCCTGGCGCTGCTCGTCGATGGTATCGATGGGCCGATCGCCCGCAAGGTCCGCGTCAAGGAAGTGCTGCCCAACTGGTCGGGCGACACGCTCGACAACGTCATCGACTACGTGACCTATGTCCTGCTGCCGGCCTTTGCGCTCTATCAGAGTGGCATGATCGGCGAGCCATGGTCCTTCGTGGCGGCGGGTGCGATCGTCGTCTCGAGCGCGATCTACTATGCCGACATGGGCATGAAAACGGATGAATACTTTTTCTCTGGCTTCCCCGTCGTCTGGAACATGGTGGTCTTCACGCTGTTCGTCATCCAGGCGAGCGAGGTGACGGCGTCGGTCGTCGTCTTCGTCTCCGTGGTGCTGACCTTCCTGCCGATCAATTTCCTTCACCCGGTCCGCGTCCAGCGTTTGCGGCCGCTGAACCTCGGCGTCTTCCTGATCTGGTCGGCGCTGGGTGTCTATGCGCTGCTCCTGCATTTCGCGACGCCGGCTTGGGTCGTGACCGGTTTTGTCGTGACAGGCATCTATCTCTACGTAATTGGCTTCGTGCTGCAGATTTTTCCAAGTCTCGGCCAGAAATAGGAGCAGGCAATGGCACAGGCGATTGTGGTACGCGAACTCGGTGGACCGGAGGTCCTGAAACTCGAAGGCGTCACGCTCTCGC
>Ga0209257_1002214_pt1 | contig 20037 bp, 17 predicted proteins | sample AraplaCvi_mCL_r2_FD_184277 | JGI IMG/M metagenome (GOLD analysis project Ga0209257, IMG submission 184277) | Arabidopsis root microbial communities from North Carolina, USA - plate scrape MF_Cvi_mCL_r2 (SPAdes) (version 2) | ecosystem: Host-associated > Plants > Roots > Endosphere | place: USA...
GCACCATTTACCCTTCTCAGGGCAATCGACAAAATCCCGGAAATATGTTAGTTTTCCGTGGGTTTTGTTCCGAATTGTCCGAGGGTGTCTCACACAATCTCACCCCGAAACGGGCCATCAAAAAAGCCATAATGGCCCGTCGTTTTCGAAGTGAGTATTGCTCGATGGCCCGTTCGCCTCGAGCGCCGTGATTGGTGCCGGTCCTAACCCTTTTAAAGGAGTTGAGCCGTGCCTCTTAGCGATGTTCAAATCCGGTCCCTCAAACCGCGGGATCGCATCTACAAAATTTCCGATGCCAACAGTCTCTATCTGGAGGTGCATCCGACCGGCGCGCGATTGTGGCGCTTCAAATACACCTGGCATGGCAAGCAGAAGCGCATTGCGCTCGGCGCTTATCCGAATGTCGGCCTCGCCGAGGCAAGGCGCAAGCGCGACGAAACCCGATTGCTGATCCACGAAGGCGTCGATCCGCTCGCGGACCGGAAACGACAAAAACTCGTGGGCAAGTTCAAAGCCTCGAACCGCTTCGGCGATCTTGCCGGGGAATATATCGAGATGGTCACCAAGGAGGGGCGGAGCGAAGCGACGATCGAGAAGATGCAATGGCTTCTCGAAAAGCTGCGGCCGATCGCCGACATGCCAATCGCGGACCTGCAAGCTGTCGACCTCTTCGCTGTGCTCAAGAAGATAGAGGCGCAGGGCCGCTTCGAGACTGCACGCCGTTGCCGCTCCTTCGCGAGCCGGGTGTTTCGCTATGCGGCGGCATCGGGGCGAGCGGATTCCGATCCCACGACGCTCCTGCGCGGCGCGCTGATTGCGCCGCGCCCCAAGCACCATGCGGCGCTCGTCGAGCCGGAGGAGGTCGGCGCATTTCTTCGCGCGCTTGACGGTTACTCGGGCTACCCGATCACTTTGCTCGCCTGCAAGATCCTCCCCCACGTCATGGCGCGGCCCGGCGAATTGCGGCTCGCGCGCTGGGCCGAGTTCGATTTCGAGAAGGCCGTCTGGACTGTTCCGCCGGAGCGCATGAAGATGCGCCGGCCGCATTATGTCCCACTGTCGCGACAGGTCATCGCGCTGCTTGAGGAGCTTCGGCCCTATGTCGGCGGCGAGGACTATGTTTTCCCGGCCTTCCATACGTGGAAGCGCCCGCTCAGCGAAAATACGATGAACGCGGCGTACCGCTGCATGGGTTACGGGCCGAGGGATTTGACCTCTCACGGATTTCGCGCGACCGCCTCGTCGCTTCTCAACCAGTGCGGCAAGTGGAACCCCGACGCCATCGAGCGGTCGCTTGCACACGCTGACAGCAATCAGATTCGCCGCATCTACAACCGGACGCCTTATTGGGACGAGCGGGTACGGATGCACCAATGGTGGAGCGACTATCTGGATGCGCTGCGCAGTGACGATGAAGCGGCGATCGCTGTCCTGATGGGAGACTGATCGATATCTGGTTCGATCGCTGATCGGAGACGAGCTCTCGACCTTGATTCCGGCGGCGCCGTTTGACCACGCAATAGAGACTTCCGGAAAGTTGATCCGGGCTAAGTCTTTGAATTAAGGGGTCGATGGTGCCGCTTACAGGACTCGAACCTGTGACCCCATCATTACGAATGATGTGCTCTACCAACTGAGCTAAAGCGGCAACGAGGGGCGCCACTAGCAGCGCGTTGGGATGAAAACAAGCGTCCTTGCACAGGATTCGGCGTTCGCATTCCATGCCGGCAATGCGCGGGCGGTTCGCCGCCTAATCCTGACCCAGCGGCAGTTCGGTTGTCGCCTTGATTTCAGACAGGGCCACCGTCGAGTTGATTTCCTGCACCCCCGGCAATTTGCTGAGTTGGTCGAAGAAGAAGCGTTCATAGGCGTCGATATCCTTGGCGACGACGCGCAGCATGAAATCGGTGGTGCCCATCAGCACATAGGCGTCGAGCACCTCGGGGAAGCCGCGGATCGCGGCGCTGAATTCGTCGAGATTGGCACGACCGTGCGCGTTGAGCTTCACCTGTGCGAACACATGCGCGTTGAGGCCGACCTTGCGCCGGTCGATGATCGCGACGCGCTTTTTGATGAAGCCCTCGCGCTCGAGCCGGTCGATGCGGCGCCAGCATGGCGAGACCGACAGCCCGACACGCTCGGCGATCTCAGCCGTCGTTTGATTCGCGTCGCGCTGCAATTCGCGGAGAATCTTTATCTCGAATGGGTCAAGATCGGTCATTTTGACCTGATATCGGGATTTTTGGGAATTGGATATGCAAAAATGCGCGTGAGCGGCCGATAATCGAGCAAGATTGCCCAAGGCGGAAATGCGACAACCAAGCCTCAATTTAAGGAGGGTTTTTTCATGGTTGTCCGTCTTGCCCGTTTGGCGCCGCCGCTCGAATGCGTGCGGCTATACGATCTCGAAGCGGGGCTCGACGGATTCATTGCGATCCACTCGACCGCTTTGGGGCCGGGGGCGGGCGGCTGCCGCCTGTGGTCCTACCCCGACATGAAGCAGGCGCTGGGTGATGCCGTGCGGCTTGCCGAGGGAATGAGCTACAAGAATGCCTTGGCCGGTCTGCCGCTCGGCGGCGCGAAGGCGGTGCTCCGGCGTCCCGAAGGCGAGTTCGATCGTGTGGCGCTGTTCCGTGCGTTCGGCCGCGCTGTCGAAAATCTGGGCGGCCTATATGTGACCGCCGAGGACGTCGGTACGTCGGTCGAGGATATGCAGGAGGTTGCCTCGGTCTCGCGTCATGTCGCCGGCCTGCCCGCCGTGGCGGGACGCGCGGGGGGCGATCCTTCGCCTTGGACCGCCAGGGGCGTGTTCGAATCGATGCAGGTTGCGGCCGAGTTCGCGCTGGGGCGTGACTTGGCGGGTCTGACGGTGGCGGTGCAGGGCACCGGCAATGTCGGCGCCGACCTCTGCCGCCGCCTTGCTGAAGCCGGCGCGCGGCTGGTCATCGCCGACGTCAATCCGGCGCGCCGCGACCGGCTGAAGGCCGTGCACGGCGCAGAGGTTGTCGATGTGTCCGAGATCGCGTCGGTCGATGCCGACATCTTCGCGCCCTGCGCACTCGGCGGCGCGCTTGATCGCGAGACGGTCGGCAAGCTGAAGGCGAAGCTCGTCTGCGGCGCGGCGAACAACCAGCTCGCGACCCCCGACGTTGCGGCACTACTGATGGAGCGCGGGATCGCCTATGCGCCCGACTATGTCGTCAACGCGGGCGGGATCATCAATGTGTCGGCCGAATATCTGGGCGAGGACGAGCATGACGTGAAGCTTCGCGTCGCCGAGATTGCACCGCGCGTCGGCGCGCTGCTCGAACGCGCCGCGCGCGAAGGGCGCTCGCCCGCGCTTGTCGCCGACGAGATGGCCGAAGAGGTGATCGCGGGCGCGCAGCGCGAGGCGGCGTGATGCATCGTTTCCATGTGAATGCGATTCTCGATCCGCAATCGCTGCCGCGCGTCGCCAATCATTTCGCGCAGCGGTCGATCGTTCCCGATGCGATGACGATGCAGCTGCTGCCGACGCATATGCGGATCGAAGTGACCGTCGCGGGGCTTGGCGCAGGGCAGGCGGCAATCATCGCGGCAAAGCTTGGCGAAGTGGTCGCGGTGCTGGGGGCGGATCTCGAAGATCTGGCGGCCGAATTGATGCCGGCGGAATGAGAGCGGCCCGTAGCGAACGGAGCCAAGCTCAGCTACGGGCCGCAACAGTATCTCTACTGCTTTGGTAGAGTGACAGCAGGGCGATGGCTTGGCTAGACTGCGGCTGTTCGAAACAGCGCAGCAACCACTCGATTCATCGCCCGTTATGCCCCAGCACAAGCAGACCAGAACCGGACTCATCATCCGCCACGTCCCGCACGAGGGGCTCGCCGGATATCGCGAGCCGATCGAGGCGGCGGGCTATGAGCTCGCGCGGCTCGACGTCGCCGATCCGAATTTCGGTGCGGCCGACCTCGGCGAGCCCGATCTGCTCATCATGATGGGCGGGCCGATGGGCGTGTACGAGCAGGACGCGCATCCGTGGATTGCGTGCCAGATGAAGCGGCTGGCGCGCCGGATCGACGCGGGGCGGCCGACGCTCGGCGTGTGCTTCGGCGCGCAGATGATGGCGGCGGCGATGGGCGCGCGCGTCTATCCGGGCCCCGCGAAGGAAGTCGGCTTTCACCCGCTGAGCTTTGTCGACCCGGTGTCGCCGCTGCGCCACCTCGCCGACGTGTCCGTGCTTCACTGGCACGGCGACACCTTCGATCTACCCGATGACGTCGAGCTTCTGGCGTCGACGCCGGCCTATCCGCATCAGGCGTTCCGCCGCGGCAACAATATCCTCGCGCTGCAATTTCACGGCGAGATGGGACTCGACCCGCGGTTCGACGAATGGCTGCGCCAGTGGCCCGATGCGCTCGACGAAACGGGCGGGAGCGTGGAGGGTATGCGCGACCTCCACAGCCGGCATGGCCCGCCCGCGGTCGCCGCGGGCCGCGCGATGATCGCTGAATGGCTCGCCGGCCTGTCCTGACCCGCAGCTTTTCTTTCGCTATCGCAACGAAGCACCCGCTTGCCTCGCCCGCACGCGCGTGCGAGGGGCGCGCCATGGGAGGCGACAGGAGACGAAAGCGATGCATTTCGACGTAGTGATTGTGGGCGCCGGCCATGGCGGCGCGCAGGTTGCAATCATGCTGCGCACGCAGAAATTCACTGGCACCATTGCGATCATCGGCGACGAGCCCGAGCTTCCCTATGAGCGCCCCCCGCTCTCGAAGGAATATTTCGCGGGCGAAAAGGAATTCGAACGCATCCAGCTGCGCCCCGCCAAATATTGGGACGAACGCGAGGTGACGATGCTGCTCGGCAAGCGTGTCGTGTCGGTCGATCCGGCGGCACATGTCATCACGACCGAGGGCGGCGACACGATCGGATACGGCAAACTCGTGTGGGCGACCGGCGGTCATCCGCGCATGCTGTCGATCCCGGGCGGCGACCTTGCCGGCGTGCAGGGCGTGCGCACGCGCGCCGATGCCGATGCGATGAAGGCAGCGTCCGAAACCGCGAAGCAGATCGTCGTCGTCGGTGGCGGCTATATCGGGCTCGAGGCCGCTGCGGTACTCAACAAGGCGGGCAAGAAGGTCGTGCTGCTCGAAGCGCAGAACCGGGTGCTCGCGCGCGTCGCGGGCGAGGATTTGTCGCGCTTCTATGAGAAGGAGCATCGCGATCATGGCGTCGAGTTGCACCTCGGCGTCTGTGTCGACGCGATCGAAGGTGACGGCCATGTGACGGGCGTCCGCCTGTCGGACGGTGAGGTGATCCCCGCCGATCTTGTCATCGTCGGCATCGGCATTGTGCCCGCGGTCGAACCGCTGATCGCGGCGGGCGCCGATTGCGCCAACGGGGTCCGCGTCGATCGCCTCTGCAAGACGAGCCTTCCCGACGTCTATGCGATCGGCGACTGCGCATCGCATGCGAACGACTTCGCCGATGGCGCCGAAATCCGGCTGGAATCGGTTCAGAACGCCAATGATCAGGCGAATGTTGTCGCGAAGGGCATCGTCGGCGACGAGGCGGCCTATCATGCGATCCCCTGGTTCTGGTCGAACCAGTACGACCTCAAGCTCCAGACCGCGGGCCTCTCGACCGGGCATGATCAGGCGGTGCTGCGCGGTGATCCGGCTACGCGCAGCTTCTCGGTCGTTTACCTCAAGGCGGGCAAAGTGATCGCGCTCGATTGCGTCAACGCGACCAAGGATTATGTCCAGGGCCGCATGATCGTCACCGCGGAGCTTCAGGCGACGGCAGAGCAACTGGCCGACACCGAAACCCCGCTGAAGGCGCTGCTCCCCGCCTGACGGCTACCAGCGGATCGTTACCCCGACGGTGCCGCCGTAGCGACGGCTGCGCGGCCCGTCGGCGTCGAAGGCATAATCGCCCTTTACATGCACCGCGACGCTGTCGCCAAAGCGCGCGATCAGCCCGGCCCCGACCTCGGCTTCGGTCCGGCCGAGGTCGGTGCGGATCGGGTCGGTGCCGAAGCGCGTCGACTGGCCACCCGAAAAGCCGTGCCACAGGCTGGCGTGGAGATAGGGCTGGAAGCCGCCATATTCGCCCTGCAGACGTAGCCCGGCGCGGCCGGTAACGACATCGCCCGTCGCGAAGTCGATCGTCGAGAAGGCGTCGGCGCGGTCGTCGAGCTTGACCTGTTGCCATAGCAGCTGCGCCTGCGGCTCGAGCGTCCAACTCTCCGAAAGCGCGATCGGATATCCGGCCTCGAGCGACGCGGTCCAGCCGCTGCCATCGACGTCGATCGCCATGCCCGAACTGGCGGCGGCGGTGCCGTCGAACCAGCTGTGCATCGCCACCAGGTCGACATACCAGCCGCTTGTCCCGACCAACGTCGCATAGCCGGCAAGGCTCGTGGCTTTGACGTCGATTTGGCCGACTGTCAGGTCGTTCCAGCCAAGCGCTTCGCCGCGGACGGTGCCGTCGGTGGACGAACGCCCGACGAAAGCGCCTAGGCGGATGTTCGTCCCGCCTTCTTCGCCCCATCCGGCGAAATCCTGTCCGATCTGGAAGCCGGTGAGGTCGCCGTCGAGCGAGGGCGCTACGTCGCCGGCCCACTTGATGTCGCTATTCTCGGCAAAGACGCGGCCCCACGTCGCGGGCAGCACCCCGCCGCCGCGGAGCAGCGCCTGCTCACCGCGGCGTTCGTGGAAAGTGCCAAGCGTCGCAGACGCCAGATGATGTGCAACCGGCACCGCCGCGACAAAGGCTGCGACCTCGGGGCGGAAGAGAGGAACGACTTCGCCAGCCTCGGCGACGACCGGGGTCGCGTCAGGTGTCGGTGGTTCGGCCGCCGGGTCGGGAGTGGGCGGGGGCAGCGGCGCGGGTTCGGCCGGGGGTTCGGGCGGCGCAGGCGGCGGCTCGGGCGCGGGCGCCGGGGGCGGCTCGGGCGTCGGAGCCGGCGGCGGATCGGTGATGGTCACCGGTGGCGCAGGATCGACCGGATCGGGATCGACCGGCGTTGGTTCGGGTGGCGGTGGCGGCGGATCGGGCACGGGCGGCGGCGGGGGAGCCGGTGGTTCGGGCGGCAGAGGTTCGGGCGCGGGCGCTGGAGGCGGCGGCGTCAGGACCGGCGGCGCGGGCGCGGGCTCGGGCGGTGGCGGGGTTTCGGGCGGCGGCGCGGCCGGCGGCGGGGGCGGCAGCGTCGAGCGCAGATACCAATTATCCCCCGCGCCGGCGGACGTCCCGCCCCGGAACAGGAAATATTCATAGGCGCCGACCGCGACGCGCTGGTTGAGCGCAAAGGCGCCGCTCGCGGTCGTGGCGCCATTGATCGCTTCGACGACGAGAATCCCGTTTTGGGTAGTGACCCCGCCGGTCCCGCCGGCATTGAGCACGGTGATTCCCGTTGTCCCCGACGCGGCACCCGCGTCGATCACCAGCTTGTCGGACAGCGAACTATCGTCGCCAAGCACGGTGTCGATAAGCAGCAGGCCACTGTCGCCGACATAGTCGCCGCGCACCGTGAAACTGTCGCCCGGCGTGTTGCCGCCATTGGTCAGGTCGATCCGCCCGGCGTTGATCAGCGTCGCGCGCTGCCCCGTAGCAAAGGCGGCGATCCCGCCCTGAAGACCGCCGCCGAAAATCGTGCTCGATGCGTCGAGTTCGAAGCGGCCGGTGCCCGTCCCCGCATCGCCGAGCGTCAGAAATCCGTCGAAGGTCAGTTCACTATCGTCGGTCGCGCGGATGATTTCCCAGCCATCGAAGCGTGCGATGCCGCCCGTCGTAACATTATCGAAGACCAGCGTGTCGTTGCCGTCGCCACCGGTGATGCGCGGTGTCCCGCCGAGATGGGCATTGGTCAGGTCGGCGAGCCGCGCGCTGTCATTGTCGCCGCCCATGTCGATCGCGCCGTGGACCACGCCGCCGCCATCCCAGGTAAAACTGTCGGTGCCGACGCTCAGCAGCACATCGCCGCCGACCGATCCGCCGGTGATCGTCACGCTGTCGGTGCCGCCCGACACGCTGATATTGCCGCCGATCGTCCCGCCCGACAGGATGATCGTATCGTTGCCGAAGCCGGCGACGAGGTTGCGGTCAATCGTGCCGCCGGACATGTCGAACAGATTGTCGGCGAGCTTCATGTTGACGCGCCCGATCCGCCCGCCGGTCATCCGCGCGGTGTCGCCGTCGTCGAAGGCGTCGACGATGCGGCCGCCGGTCATCAGGAAATTGTCCATCGAACCGCCCTGGTTGAGGACGTTGATCTCGCCGCCTGTCATGACGAAATCGTCGATGCCTTCGCCTTGCTGCACCTGTCCGGTGACCGTTCCGGCGCTGATCTGGAAACGGTCGTTGCCATTGCCCTGATCAACCGCGCCGTTGATGCGGCCCGAATCCATCACGACGATGTCGGTCCCGCCGCCAAAGGTCACATTGCCGGCGATGATCCCGGTCCCGCCGGCGGGGAGCATGAGCTGGTTGTCGCCCCCCGTGTCGTTCAGGCCGCCGGGCGACGTCCCGCTGCTGCAGACATGGCTGTCGTTACCCGCGGTGGGGATGAAAACGCATTGGGCCAGGGCAGGGGAGGCTTGTCCCAGCGCGAGGCCCGCGACGGACGCCAGCAGAAACGGCTTCGGAGTGGATTTAGGGGGCATAGGACATCAATCCCTTTCGGGTCGGTGTGCCCCCCTGCGGATACAGTCTATAAAGTGAATGTTGCCAAATTACTAAGTATTGAAAGTAGTGGGCGGTTCGTCGCCCAATGCCCGCTTCAAAGTCGCCTTGATATTACGCAGCAGCCGGCGCAGCGCGATGATGACGACGACGGCAGCCACCGCGAGCAGGATCGCGATGACGATCGCCAGCGGCGGATAGGCGATGGCGAGCGCGAGCAGACCCCCCGTTGCGACATCTTCGCCGGTCGACACCGCGGCGTTGCTGAATGGTTCGGGGCTGACGTTCACAACCGCGCGCGTCGTGGCCTTGGCGCCGTGGCTGAGCAAGGCGCCGCCACCGCCGAGCAGGAAGGCGATGACCTGCCAGGCCGGATCTGACGAATCGACCAGCGCCAGCGCCAGCAGCGCGCCGCCAAGCGGGCGGATGATGCTGTGGATCGTATCCCAGATCGAATCGACCCAGGCGATCTTGTCGGCGAGAAATTCGGCGAGCGTGCCGACCGCCGCGACCCCGAGCACCCATGGATTGGCGAGCACCTGCAAGGCGGCGAGATGTTCGGGCAACGGCAGCCAGCCGAAATGCATCGCGGTGCCGGTCGCCAATATGGTGAGGTAGAGCCGCCAGCCGGCTAGGAGGCTCAGGCTCCCCGCGACGCCCAAAATCTCGACGACTCCCAATGTCCTGCTCCCCATCCCGGATCCCTTGGTTGTGCGCCATCTTGCACCCGTCTGCGCCACCCCGCAATGCCGGGATGACAAGGCGTCGTCGCGGGGTTATCGCTCTTGTCATGACCGATGCCGTTCTGCCGACCCCGCTGCCCGAGGTTTTGCCCGACGGTGCCATTCCCGCGGCGACGCTCGTCATCATGCGGCCGTCGGACAACGGGGGTCCCGACGAGATATTGATGGTCAAGCGGTCGACTACCATGGCCTTTGCGGCGGGAGCGGTTGTGTTTCCCGGCGGGCGTGTCGACCCCGACGATTATCGAGTGGCGCGCCTGTACGGGCTCGGCATCGACGAAGCCGACGGCGCGTCGCGGGTCGCGGCGCTGCGCGAAACGCTCGAAGAAACGGGGCTTGCGGTCGGCTGGCCGGGCCTGGCGGACAGCGACGTGGCCGATGTGCGGCGCGCGCTGCTCGGCGGGACGCTGCTTTCGGACATATTGGCGGCGCGCGGCGACCGAATCGCTTTGGAATCCTTCGTGCCTTTCGCGCGCTGGTGCCCCAACTTCAAAGAGGCCCGGACGTTCGATACGCGATTCTATGCCGTTGCGGCCCCGCTGCACAGTCATGAACTGACGGTCGAGGAGGCCGAGCACAGCCACATTTTCTGGGCGAGCGCGCGGGATACGCTGGCGATGGCGGATCGCGGCGACGTCTCGGTGATCTTTCCGACCCGCCGCAACCTCGAACGCCTGGCCCAAGTTGACGATTTCCCCAGCTTTTCTGCGCATTCTGGTGAATTCCCGGTCGAACTCATCACACCATGGATCGAGGAGCGCGAAGGGCGGGCTTTTCTCTGCATCCCGGGGCATCTGGGTTACCCCGTCACAAGCGAGTCCTTCGAGCGCGTGCGGCGCGGATAAATGGCGCCTGGCGCAACAACTTTTTCCTTATTTAGAATTTACTAAGATTTGCCGGGGTAGGGCAAAACGTCGTTGCAATTGCCGAATGCGGTGCCTAAGAAGGCCCTGCAGAAGCAGACCGGGGAGAAATCTCCGGTGTGATTCGACAAGAGTAATCCAGTGGACGGAGAATATGATGAACCTGCTTAAGAAGGCTGCGATCTCTCTCGCAGCGACCTCGATGATTGCGGCCCCGGTTGCTGCGTCGGCTGCTCCTGCAGCACGCGCTGCTTCGGCCGTTGATGGCCAGAGCGAACTCGAAGGCAGCACGAGCTGGATCATCGCTGTCCTCGCTCTCGTTGCTGTCGTTGGCGGCATCATCATCGCGTCGGACAACGACGACGATGCACCGACCAGCCCGTAATATCGGCTGATCGATACGAATACCAAAGGGCTCCGAGCTTCGCTCGGGGCCCTTTGTGCATTTGGGCATATGATATCGTGCCCACACGGCCGGGCTTGCGAGACTGCACCGAGCTAGAGCGTGACGTTCCGTATTTCGCGCGAGCGTGCGAGCGGGATGGCCTGGCGGGCGCGCTCGATCGCGGCATCGGCGATCGGCGCAAGGGTCAGCGCATAGCCGGCATTACCTGCATCGCCGAGGACGACGCCCCACGGATCGACCGCGACGCTGTGGCCATAGGTCTGCCGACCATCGACATGCGTGCCGCACTGCGCCGCCGCCACGATATGACACCCCGTTTCGATGGCACGCGCGCGCATCAGCACGTGCCAGTGCGCCTCGCCCGTCGATACGGTGAAGGCGGCGGGAATCGCGATCAAGGTCGCGCCATGATCGACGAGGGCGCGATAGAGCTCGGGAAAGCGGAGGTCGTAACAGATGCTGAGCCCCAGCTTTCCCAGCGGCGTGTCGACCACCGTCACCGCATCGCCTCCGGCATAGGCGGCCGATTCTTGCCAGTTTTCGCCCGAGGGAAGGGTGACGTCGAACATGTGGATCTTGTCGTAGCGTGCGCGGATACTGCCGTCCGCGGCGATGACGTGGCTGCGGTTCACGCGCCTCTTGCCGTCGTCGGACAGCAGCGGCATCGACCCCGAATGCAGCCATATCCTGTGCTTTTGCGCCATTGCCTGCAGCGCGGAGGGCCAGGGGCTGTCGGCTTCGCGGGCGATATGTGCGCCCGACCGCGCGCGGTCGCGGTCGAGGAGCAGCGACATTTCGGGAAAAAAGGCCATGGCGGCACCGCCCGCGGCGGCTTCGCCCATCGCACGGTCGATCGTCGCCAGATTGGCGGCGGGGTTGATGTCGCTCGTCATCTGGATGAGTGCGGCGAGGGGGGGGGCTTGTGAAGCGATATCCATCGCATCTGGCTAAGCCCGTGGCGTCCGCAGGACAAGTCGCGTGACAGTTCAGTGGCCAGCAAGGTTCGAAGGCGATAAGATGGGGCAATGTCCAATATTTCCGCGCGCCAGCCGCTTCAGTTCGCCCGTTCCCTCCTTCTCGCCGGTACCGCCGCGCTCCTGCTGACGCCGCTCGCCGCGAACGCGCAGACCGGCGCACCGACGACGACCGCACAGACGCAGGCGAAGAACAGCGACTGGCTCTATGTCGGCAGCGACATTCCGCGCGATACGGCGTGGCAGTTCGGCGTGCTTCCCAATGGCGTGCGCTATGCGGTGCGGAACAATGGCGTGCCCCCGGGGCAGGTGTCGATCCGCGTCCGCATGGATGTCGGCTCGATGTTCGAAACCGAGGAGGAACGCGGCTACGCCCATTTGCTCGAGCATCTGACCTTCCGCGGATCGGAGCATATTCCCGACGGCGAAGCCAAACGTATCTGGCAGCGCTTCGGCGTCACCTTCGGCAGCGATTCGAACGCGCAGACGACCCCGACCCAGACGGTCTATCAACTCGACCTGCCGAGCGTCACGCCCGCCAATCTCGACGAGAGCATGAAATTGTTGTCAGGCATGGTGCGAGAACCGCGCATCTCCGAACTCGCGGTCGCCGCCGAGCGCGGGGTCGTGATGTCCGAACTGCGCGAATCGGACGGCCCGCAAAAACGGATCGCCGACGCGACGAACGCGCATCTGTTCGCCGGTCAGTTGCTTGGCGACCGCTCGCCGATCGGTACGACCGCGTCGCTGGGCAAGGCGAGTGCCACCTCGGTCACCGCCTTTCATAATCGCTGGTATCGCCCCGACCGCGCGGTCGTGGTCATCGTCGGCGACGCCGATCCGGCGGTGCTCGCCGGGCTGGTTGCGAAATATTATGGCGACTGGAAAGCCGACGGCCCCAATCCCGCCGATCCCGATTTCGGCAAGCCCGATCCGAAAAAGCCTGCCGCGCGCGAGATCGTCGAGGCGAACCAGCCGCTCGCGCTGACGCTGGCAATGGTGCGCCCGTGGAAAAAGCGCATCGACACGGTCGAGAATACGCGCCGCCTCTACCTCGAATTCATCGCGCAGGCGCTCGTCAACCGCCGCCTCGAAAACCGCGCGCGCAGCGGCGGTAGCTATCTGGTCGCGACGGTCGAGCAGCAATATGTCAGCCGCAGCGTCGATGTGACGATGGCGTCGATCGTGCCGTTGAGCGACTGGAAGGCTGCGCTCGCCGACGTGCGCGGCGTCATCGCGGATGCGGTGAAAAACCCGCCGTCGCAGGCCGACATCGACCGTGAGGCGAACGAGATTCAGGCGTTCCTGGTCAAGGAGCTGGAAAATGCGCGCAACGAGCCCGGCGCCCGGCTCGCCGACGACATGGTGCGTGCGGTCGACATCAGCGAAACGGTGACGAGTCCGCAGGGGCAGGTCGATATGTTCAAGGCGATCCGCGCCTCTGCCACCCCGAAAGTGATGCTCGATATCAGCAAGGCGATCTTTGCCGCGCCGGTTACCCGCGTCGTGCTGACCACGCCGAACGCGGCGGGCGGCGATGCCGCCGTCCTCGCGGCACTGAAGGCCCCGGTCACCGCACGCGACGACCGGCTGGCGACGGTGAAGGCCGATTTCAAACAGCTTCCCGCGATCGGTCAGCCGGGAACGATCACTTCGACCAGCAGCCTGCTCGGCCTGCGTGCCGAGCGGATCGAATTCGCCAATGGCGTGACCGCGCTGGTGTCGAACAACAAGGTCGAGCCGGGCAAGGTGCGCGTGAACGTGCGCTTCGGCACCGGCAACCGCAGCGTCGCCGCCGATGCGCCGAACCTGCTCTGGACAGGCGATTATGCGCTCGTCGCGAGCGGAATCGGTCCATGGGGTCAGAATGAGATCGACCAGCTGACAAACGGCCGCCAGATTCAGATGAACTTTGCGATCGACGATGATGCGTTCGAACTGTCGGCTGAAAGCAACCCCGCCGATTTGACCGACCAGATGCGGCTGATCGCCGGAAAGCTCGCGCAGCCGCGCTGGGACCCGTCGCCGATTGAGCGGCTGCGCATCGGCTATCTCACCGGCTACGACCTCAACGATGCGACGCCCAACGCCGTGCTCGACCGCAACCTGCGCGGCTGGCTGACCAACAATGACGCGCGCTGGGCCGCGCCCGACAAGGCGCAGATTGCGGCGCTGACCCCCGCCGCCTTCCGCGCCTTCTGGGAACCGCGGCTCGCCAGCGGGCCGATCGAGGTGCAGATTTTCGGCGATCTCGAAACCGTCGACTACAAGAAGATCCTCGCCGAAACGCTCGGTGCACTGCCGCCGCGTCAGACGCTGGCGCCGCCCGCGGGGCAGCGTGTCGACTTCGCCAAACATGTGACCGTGCCCGAGATCGCCTATCATCGCGGCGAGCAGGGACAGGCGGCGGCGATGACCGCGTGGCCGACGAGCGGTGGCCTCGCCAATCCGCGCGACGCGCGCGGGCTCGAAGTGCTCGCGGCGATCTTCAACGACCGCCTGTTCGACCGCCTGCGCGCCGAACAGGGCGCCAGCTATGGCCCGGTGGTCGACAGCCACTGGCCGACGGGCTTCGACACCGGCGGCTATCTGCTCGTTGGCAGCCTGCTTGCACCGAAGGATCTCGACCGCTTCTATGGCATCGCGCGCGATATTGCCGCCGACCTGGTCGCAAAGCCGATCACTGCGGATGAACTGGCGCGCAACGCCGGGCCTATCCGCGAACAGGTCGCGCGAGCGTCGACGGGCAATGTCTATTGGATGTTCCTGCTCGAAGGCGCGACGCGCGATCCGCGCGTAACCGCGGCCGCGCTGTCGATCCAAGACGATATTTCGGCGGTCACAGCCGCCGATGTCCAAAGGCTGGCGCAGCAATATCTGACGCCCGCGCGGCAATGGTCGCTGGCGATCCTGCCCAAGGGGATGACGTTGGCCGACGCATCGGCGCTTGGGGCGGCTACACCCGCACCGGCGCCAGCAACGGCACCCGCGGCGGGCGGGCGCTAGGCGGTTTCACCGCCGGCGGGTGGCCGCCGCGTCCGACGGATGCGCGGTTCCTGCTCCAGCTTGCCTTTCGCCATGATGTCGTGGCGCATCTTGGCGCGCACGTCGTGGATCGACGCGATTACCGGCCCCATTGCGACGCCGAGGTCGATCAGCACCGCTTCGGCGAGCTGCAGCGAGCTTTCGAGCGTTTCGGGCACCGCATCGTTGGCGCCTGCCTGATAGAGCGCGGCGGCGTGGTCGGCGTCGCGCGCGCGGCTGATGATCGGCAGGCCCGGATATTTCTGCTTGAGCTGGCGCGTCATGCGCAGCTGCTGCACCGGATCGTCCATCGTCAGCACGATCGCGTTGGCATTCTCTATCCCCAGCTTGTCGAGGCTACCGGGGCGCGCGACGTCGGCGAAGCGCACGATAAAGCCGTCGCGCCGCGCAGCGGCGACCGTATCGATGTCGGCATCGACCGCGACATAAGGCCGGCCATGTTCGCGCAGCAGCTCGGCAACGGTGTGGCCGACGCGGCCGAAACCGACGATCACCGTGCGACCCTCGGGCGTGTCGTCGATCTGCGTGTCGCCCGTCCGCATCTCGATCCGCCGCGCGATATCGTGTCCGATGCGGGCGAGAAGAGGGGTGATGGTCAGGCCGATCGCGGTGACGAGCTGCCAGAATTCCGCCGTGTTGCGGCTGATGATCTGCGCTTGAAGTGCGGTCGCGAGCACGATCAACGTAGTTTCGGACGGGCTCGACATCAGCAGGCCGACTTCGGCCGCGGTGCCGCGCCGTGCGACGTTCGAAAAGCGGAGCAACGCCGCGGTGACGATAGCCTTGATCGCGACGACGCCGACGACCGCGATGACCAGCTGCGGCCATTGTTCGGCGATCGTCTTGAGGTTCAGCCCCATGCCGACGCTGATCAGGAACACCCCGAGCGCGAGGCCCTTGAACGGCGCGGTGATCGCCTCGACCTCGTTGTGATATTCGGTTTCGGCGATCATCAGCCCCGCGAGCAGCGCGCCGACGATCGGCGACAGACCGACCGCCGCGGTCGCGAGCGCGGCGACGATCACCACCAGCAGGCTGGCGGCGAGGAACAGTTCGGGATCCTTGGCACGCGCGGCCTGCGCGAAGATGCGCGGCAGCAGGAACCAGCCGCCGATCGCGAGCGCGGCGACGACCACCGCACCTTGCCACAAGGTCGTCAGCAACAACTCGGCACTGTCACCCGACGCGGCGGGGGATAGCGCGGCGAGGATGAAGATGATCGGGACGAGCGCCAGATCCTCGAAGAGCAGCATCGAAAAAGAGGCGCGGCCGACCGCTGATTTCGTGCCCGCGATCGGGAGCACCAGCGCGGTAGAGGAAAGCGCGAGCGCGATACCGAGCCCGAAGGCTGCCGGGGTCGCGTAGCCGCCGATCAGCTTCAGCGCGACGCCGAGGATCAGCCCGCCGAGCAGCAGTTCGGCGGCGCCGATGCCGAACACCAGCTTCCTGAGTTGCCACAGGCGGCGGAACGACAGTTCGAGCCCGATCGAGAAGAGCAGCAATATGATGCCGAATTCGGCGAAGAGCGCGATGTCCTCGGTCGATCCGATCGTGATGTGCTTGAGCCACGGGTAATCGGCGGCGAGCGCGCCGAGCCCCGACGGGCCAACGAGCAACCCGACGAGGATGAACCCGATCACGGGGGGCAGGCGGAAGCGCGCGAACGCCGGGATGACGATGCCCGCGGCGCCGAGGACCACCAGCGCGTTGCCGATGGCGGAGGTTTCTGTTTCCGATACCATAAGGGCCGACCTTATGCAGGCCGGCCCCGATTGGCTAGATAGCTATCCCAACCTTTTCGGTTGTTTTTTAGCTGCCCATCTTGGCTTCGAGATTTTCGACGATCGCCTCGAAGAAACCTTCGGTCGTCAGCCAGTTCTGGTCGGGACCGATCAGCAGCGCCAAATCCTTGGTCATCTTCCCGCTTTCGACCGTCGCGACGCAGACCTTCTCGAGGTCGTCGGCGAACTTGATCAGCGCCGCATTGTCGTCGAGCTTGCCGCGGTGCTTCAGGCCGCCGGTCCAGGCGAAGATCGACGCGATCGGGTTGGTCGACGTGGCCTTGCCCTGCTGGTGCATACGATAGTGGCGGGTGACGGTGCCGTGCGCGGCTTCCGATTCCACGGTCTGGCCGTCGGGGGTCATCAGAACGCTGGTCATCAGGCCGAGCGAGCCGAAGCCCTGCGCAACGGTGTCCGATTGGACGTCGCCGTCGTAATTCTTGCAGGCCCAGACGAACTTGCCGCTCCACTTGAGCGCCGAGGCGACCATGTCGTCGATCAGGCGATGTTCGTACACGATGCCGATCTCGTCGAACTTCGCCTTGAATTCGGCGTTGAAGACCTCTTCGAACAGGTCCTTGAAGCGGCCGTCATAGGCCTTGAGGATCGTGTTCTTGGTCGACAGATACACCGGCCACTGGCGGGCGAGGCCATAGTTGAGGCTGGCGCGCGCGAAGTCGCGGATCGAATCGTCGAGGTTGTACATACCCATCGCGACGCCCGACGACGGGAACTGGAACACTTCCTCGTCGATCAGCGTGCCGTCTTCGCCTTCGAACACGAGGCGCAGCTTGCCGGGGCCGGGGACGCGGAAATCGGTCGCCTTATACTGGTCGCCGAACGCGTGGCGGCCGACGACGATCGGGTCCGTCCAGCCCGGGACGAGGCGGGGAACGTTGCGCATCACGATCGGTTCGCGGAAGACGACGCCGCCGAGGATGTTGCGGATCGTGCCGTTCGGCGACTTCCACATCTTCTTGAGGCCGAATTCCTCGACGCGCGCTTCGTCGGGGGTGATCGTCGCGCACTTCACGCCGACGCCATATTTTTTGATCGCGTTCGCGGCCTCGACGGTGATCTTGTCGTCGGTCTCGTCGCGCTTCTCGATGCCGAGGTCGTAATAATGAAGGTCGATGTCGAGATAGGGGAGGATCAGCCGTTCGCGGATCCACTGCCAGATGATCCGGGTCATTTCGTCGCCGTCGAGTTCGACGACGGGGTTGGCTACCTTGATCTTGCCCATGCGTTCAGCCTTTTTCCTTGGGGAGTCGGAGTTGCGAGCGCCTTAGGCAAAGCGGGGCGATTGATCAACTGCCGGTGGAACCGGCCGCTCAGCTTATCCATTGTCAGTATAGAAGCTGCCCCCTAGAAGAACGCCCATGTCCAATATCATATCCTCGAACCGCCCCGGCGGCGGCATCAAATGGCACTGGCCCTCGATCCATCCCGAAGGCCGCAAATTCCTTTTGATCGCCGGCATCGTCACCCTCTGCTTCTGGCTGCTCGGCTGGGAAATCATCGGCTGGTTGATGCTCGGCGTCACCGTCTGGGTCGGCGCCTTCTTTCGCGATCCGGTACGCGTCACCCCCGCGGGGAACGACGTCATCATCGCGCCGGCCGACGGGTTGATCACCCAGATCGCCGAAGTGCCGCCGCCGCCCGAAATCTCGGGCCCCGACGGGCTGGGCGCCGCGCCGATGCTCCGCGTGTCGATTTTCATGAGCGTGTTCGACGTCCACATCAACCGAACACCCGTCGCAGGCACGCTGCGCAAGCTCGTCTACATTCCCGGCAAATTCGTGAACGCCGATCTCGACAAGGCGAGCGAAGAGAATGAGCGTCAGCATTTCGTCGTCGAGCGTGCCGACGGCGTACGCATCGGCTTTACCCAGATCGCCGGGCTCGTCGCGCGGCGCATCATGCCCTTCGTCACGATGGGCAACGAACTCACCACCGGCCAGCGCGTCGGTCTGATACGCTTCGGCAGCCGCGTCGACGTCTATCTGCCCGCCGGCACGACGCCGCAGGTCCTGCTCGGCCAGCGCACGCTCGCCGGCGAGACGGTCATTGCGCGGATCGGCAAGGCCGAGACGATCGACGGCATCGGACAATGAGATGACCGAGGACGAGCAGGTCATCCCCGACGCCGCGGGGCGCCGCATTGCCGGGGTCAGCCTGCGCGCCTTCGCGCCCAATGCGATCACCATCCTCGCGCTCTGCTCGGGGCTGACCGGCGTCCGCTTCGCGATCGGCGGCGAATGGGCGGCGGCGGTGACGATGATCATCGTTGCGGGGGTGCTCGATGGCATGGACGGGCGCATCGCCCGTCTGCTGCGCGCGCAGAGCAAATTCGGCGCCGAGCTCGATTCGCTGTCCGACGTGATCGCCTTTGGCGTCGCGCCGGCGATGATCCTCTTCCTCTGGTCACTCGCCGACGCGCCCAAATTCGGCTGGACCGCGGCGCTGGCGCTCGCGGTGTGCTGCGCGCTGCGGCTCGCGCGTTTCAACTCGCGCCTCGACGCCGAGTTTCAGCCGCACAAGTCGGCGGGCTTCATGACCGGCATCCCGGCGCCTGCCGGGGCGGGGTTGTCGTTCGTTCCCGTCTATCTGTGGCTGGTGACCGGCAACGACCTGTTCCGCGAATGGTATGTCGTGATGCCCTGGGCGCTCGCCGTCGCGATGCTGATGATTTCGGCGATCCCTACCTACAGCTGGTCTTCGATCCGACTGCGTCGTTCGTGGCGTATCTTCGCGCTGGCGGGCGTCGGCCTGCTCGGCGCCGCACTCGTCACCGCGCCGTGGCATACGCTGCTCGCGGTGTGCATATTATATGTGATTGCGCTGCCCTTCGGGCTTGCAAGCTACGCGAAGGTCAGGCGGCGCGGCTGAGCGCCGGCTGCATGCGGGTAGCGGCGCAGACGGGGCGCGGGGCGTCGCGGCGCGCCGGCGAACGGCGTAGCGTGATCTTCTGCGGCAGCGGTCCCGACTGCGGTGCGGTTTCGACCGGGAAGGCGCCTTCGCCCAGCAGCGCCGAGAGAATCGCATTCTCGTTATTCTTGAGCATGGCCAGGATCACCGTGACGCCGATGCCGGCTGCGAGGGTGAAGAGGAGAGCGGCTGCGACCTGAACCATGACTTGTCCTTTCGGCTTTCGTGTGCGAAACCTTTTGTTAACCAGCGACGGTTTCGTTGGGCTTTTCGTTCCATGTTCCTGTTTTGTTCTCAACACATTTGCGACGAACGGAGTCGCTTTGTCGCCAAGTTGAGTCCGGAGCCCCTTCCTCTTTGGGCCTCCACTGGACGCGAAAAGGGACGCGCGCCCCTTGCTTTTGATGGCCAAGGCGGCTAACGGCCCGCCCATTCCACATGGAAGGCGCACATAAACCGGTGCCGGATCGTCCGCTTGCGGGCCTTCGGTTCTTGCTTTCCAGAGGACCAACCGGAAGGAGAAAGACTATGGCGGCACCTGTCGTCACGATGCAGAATCTTATCGAAGCTGGCGCCCACTTCGGCCACCAGACCCACCGTTGGAACCCGCGCATGAAGCCGTACATCTTCGGCGCG